>OOIF01002767.1_pt1 | contig 11395 bp, 9 predicted proteins | sample 1691961 | NCBI WGS metagenome assembly OOIF01 (sample SAMN06348146, study PRJEB24527) | human gut metagenome | biome: human gut; feature: ankylosing spondylitis patient; material: feces | host: Homo sapiens | place: China | collected 2015-10 | reverse complement strand
GAACTTCACGACGCTGCTTGAAATGATAAATGCGTCGGAAGCCCGCGAGGACGACGAGGACTTCCAGAACCCGGTTGACCTCATGTTTGAACGTCTGGAAGAAAAAGACCCGGAACATTTTGCAGTCAAGCAGTACAAAAAATACAAACTGGCGGCGGGCAAGACCGCAAAAAGCATACTTATCTCATGCGGCGCGAGGTTAGCCCCATTCGACATTAAGGAGCTGCGGGAGCTTATGGAAACCGACGAAATGGAGCTTGACACCATAGGTGACAGAAAGACCGCCCTTTTCGTGATTATCAGCGACACCGACGACACCTTTAACTTTGTCGTGAGTATTCTCTACACACAGCTATTCAACCTCTTGTGCGACAAAGCAGATGATGAATACGGCGGGCGGCTTCCCGTCCATGTACGGTGCTTACTTGATGAATTTGCGAATATCGGGCAAATCCCCAAATTTGAGAAACTAATCGCAACCATACGGAGCCGGGAAATCTCCGCGTCAATCATCTTGCAGAGCCAGTCACAGCTAAAGGCAATCTACAAGGACAACGCCGATACCATAGTCGGCAACTGCGACACCACGCTTTTCTTGGGCGGCAAGGAAAAAACCACGCTCAAAGAAATATCGGAGATTTTAGGCAAGGAAACGATAGACAGCTTCAACACTTCCGAAACAAGGGGGCGGGAGCTTTCGCATGGGCTGAACTATCAGAAATTGGGAAAGCAGCTTATGACGGAAGATGAAATCGCAGTCATGGACGGAGGGAAATGTATCTTGCAGCTACGCGGGGTGCGCCCGTTCTTTTCGGACAAATTCGACATAACGAAACACCCGAAATACAAGTACCTATCCGACGCAGACCCGAAGAACGCCTTTGACATGGAAAAGCACCTTAAACGCCGCCCCGCCATTGTCAAGCCCGACGAGGTTTTTGACTATTACGAGATTGACGCAGCAGACTTACAGGAGGACGCAGACCATGAGGAAACGTAGCGCAGAGGAAAAACAAAAGCAGCTTGAACGGTTTTTAATGAATGTTGCGGAAGCCGCCGACGCTGCATTATGGGAGTATTGGCGGGAAAAGGAAGCGGAACACCGCCGTTTTGCAACGGAGTATGTCACGCGCCGGGGGCTTATCCCGCAACAGTGACAGCATGGCAGACCGCCGGGGGACAGGGGAAGCTACACTTCCCCTACGCTGCCTTGCGGCAGCTACCCCTTTGTGAACTTGCGGGAAGCGAACACCTTGCTATGCAAGCTATTCACTTCCCGCAAGTCTGAATAATACCCGTCCGGCAGCACAGCGGGACACCGAAAGGAGGAATCGAAGCAATCACATATATCAATATCGGCTACATGATACGCGCCCCCACTTTCCGGCGCAGTACACAGCGGCAGGAGCCGCACCCCCTACAACTGAATACCGCCGCGCCGCAGAACTTACGCAGCGCGGGGACAGCCGCCTTTACCAGAGGGCGGTTTTTTTATGCGGCGGCATACGCTGACCGCCTTTTGTCCGCTTGCCGGACAGCCGCAGACGCGGCAGAAAGGATTTATTTATGGCATTTTTCAATAGCGCAGTAGACGTTTTGCAGACCCTTGTTGTAGCACTTGGAGCCGGGCTTGGTATCTGGGGCGTGATTAACCTCATGGAAGGCTACGGCAACGACAATCCGGGCGCGAATGCTCATGTACGGTAAAGAAGCAAGCAACCGAAAACAAGAGATAGACCGCCAGCACCACACTATTCCGAACAAAAGAACCAAAGACAAGCATTATGGAAATGTGCATAACAGGCTATGGAATCATGGATAACTCTATTCACAGGACATGGAAAGCTAAGGTGCAGCTTTCCCACGTTCTGTAAGAAGAATTTACTGGGCTTGTATTCCTGTCTGCTGAAGATATGGGATAATGGGAAAGGCTACTGACCTTTTTACTATTGCATATACAATATTTTTGTATTCTCTCTCCCACCATAATAGTATCATACAAATTTCATGATTACAAGACTGTTTATATAGGCAAACGTGTGCTAAACTAGCCTAGCAATGTATCAGTGAGAATTTTTCTGTTGTTTTTTATCAAGGAGGGTATTTTTTATGGGAAATAATCAATCAGAAAGAGAGTACGAAGAAATAAGATTAAAGCAAACTATATCTTTAGCCGAGGAACAATTAAAACAAGCAAAAGAAGCAGCAGAAAAAAAGAAATCACAAATTATCGAAGCCAAAAAAGAAGTTCGTGAAAACGCAACACATAGTGTTACAAATCTATACACTTCTGACGGATTTGAGGCACTTGTTGAGTTAAGTCAATATATGAACCCTGTTACAGATAAAATTGTAGATTATGAAGAAGAAGAACACAGAATACTTTTACTGGAAAACATGATAAAATCACCATATTTTGCCCGTATTGATTTTAAATTTGATGATGAGGAAGAATGTGAAAAAATATATATCGGACGTTCCTCTCTACGGAAAAACAGTTATCAGGAGATGTATGTTTATGATTGGCGATCACCGATTGCAAGTATTTTTTACCGCTTTATGAAAGGAGAAGCATTTTATGACGCTCCATGCGGGCGGGTAACAGGTGAACTCAAATTAAAACGTCAGTATGAAATAAAGAATGGAGTGTTAAAGTATTTTTTTGATACAGATGTGCAGATTGTTGATGAATTTTTAAGACAACTATTATCACAGAATACCACCGCCAAAATGAAAGCGATAGTTGAAACAATACAACAAGAACAGGACGCTGTTATCAGAGATATGGAAAACGACCTGTTAATGGTGCAGGGCGTGGCAGGAAGCGGTAAAACTTCCATTGCCCTTCATCGGGCAGCTTATCTTATGTATCAAGGATTACAGACAAAGTTGTCCGCAAATAATATTATGATTATTTCCCCTAATACTATATTTGAGCAATATATTTCTAATGTGTTGCCCGAATTGGGAGAAGATAATGTTATCTCCGTTGTATTTGAGGATATTCTAAAAATGCTGTTAAAAGGCAGGAAAATTCAGTCCAAGAACGATTTTTTAGAAAAAATAATTGCTCCCTCACAATACAAAAAAATTTATAAAGACAGTATCGAGTTTAAAGCGTCAAAACTTTTTGGGGAAATATTAGACAAATTTATTTATGATATTCCATGCCAATGGATAGAATTTGATGATGTTTATTATGAAGGAACATGTGTTGTAAACAGGCAGACTCTACAAGATAAGATACTGGGAAGAACAGAAACTCCATTAGGCATAAAGTTAGAGCAATTAGAAGATTATATTTTAGAACTAATATTTGGAACAGGAAAGGGACGGGGACATAAAGCAGAAAAAAATTTAGTAAAGCAGGAAATACAAAAATTTATAAAAATTGATATATTTGAGTTGTATAAAACATTATTTAGCAATGAATCCTATTTTTTCAGTTTATTGCAAAATAATAATTCCTCAGAGAGCATAAAGGAAATCCGGGAATATACGAAAGAAAATCTGGAAGCAGGCTGTATATACTATGATGACGCAATAGCAATGCTTTATTTATATTTAAAAATATACGGAACGAATGAATATAAAAATATCAAGCAGGTTGTCATTGATGAAGCTCAAGACTATTACCCGCTTCAATATGAAATATTCGGCTTATTATTTCCAAATGCTAAATTTACAATCTTAGGGGATATGAAACAAACCCTTGCCAAAAAAGAGGATATATCTTTCTATGAAGAAATTCATAAAATACTGAATAAGAAAAAATCTTCTCTTATCGTGTTGAACAAAAGTTTCCGTTGTACGAATGAGATATTAAATTTTAGCTTAAAATTCATAGAACAAAGTCCACAGATAAAAAGTTTTAATCGGAAAGGGGATAGCCCGGAAGTATTTATTGCGGATAATTCCGAAGTCTTTATTGACAAGATTGTTGAAGAGGTAAAATCATGCCAAGAAAAAGGATTACAGTCAATAGGATTAATTTGTAAAACTGAAAATAATTCCATCTGCTTGTATAACAAAATAAAGCACAAACTAGATATACAAATAATCAGAAATGGAAGTGCAGCAGAGTTACAAGGTGTATTCATTATACCAGTATATATGTCAAAGGGGTTGGAATTTGATGCCGTCTTAATTTGTGATGCAGACAATCAAAACTACTATGATGAAGATGATAAAAATCTCTTATACGTTGCCTGTACCAGAGCACTCCATAGACTTAGCTTATTTTGTGAAAAAGAAGTTAGCCCATTGATATATGCAACTTCTAAACATACAAAACTAGCGCAGACAGAATAGGTCATGAAAACACATGGATAAGTTAATAATAATTCGGACAGATAATCAGAACAACTTATATGAACAAATTATATCGTTAATAACTGCCAATCAAGCTAAAATGGAAACCATGTCTTTTGGTGTTTTTCCTACACTCTTTTTTCCGGGACTGGAAATAAGGCAGCACCAACGCCGGGTATTTAGGGACGGGGAGGAAATAAACCTTACCCGCCTTGAATACAGTACCCTTGTATTCCTTGCTTCCAATCCCGGCAATGTCCTCACACAAGAACAGATTTTTGAAGCCGTTTGGAACATGGATAGCGATAGCTGCCATTCAAGTGTTGTCAACGTGATTTACAACCTACGGAAAAAGATAGAGCCGGACAGCAAAAACCCCACCTACATAAAGACCGTTTTAGGCATAGGCTACAAGTTTGCTTCCGGGGAATGACAACCGAATAACCGCCGCCCTTTTTGGCAGTCAGTAAACAGGAAATCAGAAAAAGGTTTCCTGTTTTTTTGCGCCCGTTTTTGTCAAATACTGTTACGAAAACACGAAAAGATTTTCCGGGGGACTTTGCCATATTTTTCTTCCAGTGCGTAGTAATAATGACGGGAAAAATATTGCCGCAAAGTTGGCAGAAGCCCCGCCCTCTCCGTCGAGGGTATCAGCAGAAGCCTACACAGCGGAATCCGTCACTTTCTTAGAGCAAGATTCTACCATAGTACCAAAATTCGCTAACCGCTCATTTTGTCCTATGGGAATCTTGTTGGGGTTGCCACCCCAAGCCCGCCTTTTTGCGGCTTGCGCCGCTTGAAAAAATCCACCCACGAAAGGAGGTTCACAGCCATGAAAAGATACAACACGCCCCACCGCCACCGGGTAATCAAGACACGCTTGACCGAGGAAGAATATGCCGAGTTTTCCGAGCGTGTCAACCTCTGCAAAATGAGCCAGTCCGAGTTTATCCGGCAAGCCCTTACCAAGTCACGAATACGCCCCGTCATTACCGTTTCCCCGGTCAATGATGAATTGCTTTCTGCCGTGGGGAAGCTCACCGCCGAGTACGGGAAAATCGGCGGGAATCTGAATCAGATTGCCCGCTGTCTGAACGAGTACGGCGCACCTTATAACGCCCTCTCCCATGAGGTACGAGCCGCCACAGCGGAGCTTGCCGCCTTGAAGTTTGAAGTCTTGCAGAAAGTAGGTGAAGCCGTTGGCAACATTCAAACATATCAGCTCTAAAAATGCCGACTATGGAGCTGCCGAGCAGTACCTAACCTTTGAGCATGACGAGTTTACCATGAAGCCCACCCTTGATGAAAATGGGCGGCTTATCCCCCGTGACGATTACCGCATTTCCTCTCTGAATTGTGACGGGGAGGATTTTGCCATAGCGTGTATGCGCTCCAATCTCAAATACGGCAAGAACCAGAAACGGGAGGACGTAAAGAGCCACCACTATATCATCAGCTTTGACCCCCGTGACGCACAGGACAACGGCTTGACCGTAGACCGGGCGCAAGCGTTGGGCGAGCAGTTTTGCAGAGAGCATTTCCCCGGACACCAAGCCCTTGTATGCACCCACCCGGACGGTCATAACCACAGCGGAAATATCCATGTGCATATCGTAATCAATTCCTTGCGGATTGCGGAAGTGCCGCTCTTGCCCTACATGGAAAGACCAGCGGACACAAGGGAGGGCTGCAAGCACCGCTGCACAGACGCAGCTATGGAATATTTCAAAGCGGAAGTCATGGAGATGTGCCACCGGGAAAACCTCTATCAGATTGATTTATTGCATGGGAGCAAGAACCGCATTACTGAGCGGGAGTATTGGGCGAAACGGAAAGGACAAGCCGCACTGGATAAAGAGAACGCTTCCCTTGCCGCCGCAGGTGAGCCACTCAAAGTCACAAAATTTGAAACCGACAAGGAGTGGTTACGCAGCGTGATCCGCACCGCCCTGTCCTCTGCTATCTCTTTTGAGGACTTCTCGGGGAAACTGTTACAGCAAGGCGTGACCGTCAAGGAGAGCCGGGGGAGGTTGTCGTATCTCACGCCGAACAGGACGAAGCCAATCACCGCCCGGAAACTGGGTGATGATTTTGACCGTGCCGCCGTGCTGGAAACACTCACCCAAAACGCACAGAACGCCGTCAGAGCCGCTGAAAAGCCCCTACCCAAACAGGAATACCCTCGCAGCATAAAAGACCGTTTACAGCGCAACAAAGCGGCTATAAACGCCCCGAAGAATGACAGCGTACAGCGTATGGTAGACCGGGAAGCCAAGCGAGCCGAGGGCAAGGGAATAGGATATGACCGCTGGGCGGCTGTCCATAACCTAAAGCAAATGGCAGCGACCATGAGCATTTACGAGGAATCCGGCTTTTCTTCCCCGGAGGAACTGGAAGCCGCCCTTGCCGCCGCCAGTGCCGGATTGCATGAAACCACCGGGAAACTGAAAGCCGTGGAAAGCACCTTGCGGGAGAAAAAGGACTTGCAGAAGCAGCTATTAGCCTATATCAAAACCAAGCCAGCCCGTGACGGATTGCGGGCGCAGAAATCGGAGAAAGCAAAACGAGCCTACCGGGAGCAGCACGAAAACGAGTTTATCATTTCCGAATCTGCTGCCCGGTATTTCAAGGCACAGGGAATCTCCAAGCTGCCAGCGTCCAAAGCATTACAGACCGAGATTGAGCAGCTTACCAAAGAGAAAAACGCCCTTTACAACGAGTACCGGGAGAAGAAAGAGAACGTCCGGGAATTGCAGACCGTCAAAAGCAATATCGAGCAGATTTTAAGGCGTGAGCCGGAACGGGGAAAGGGAAAAGACTATGAAAGATAAAATCCCAAGAATGGACTACCGCCAGTACCGGGCAGCGTGCCGGCTTGTGCATGAGTGCTGCAACTACGATAACGGCAACTGTATCTTGCTGGATAACGGCGAGCCTTGCGTATGTGTGCAGAGTATCAGCTATTCCCTTATGTGCCGCTGGTTCACTGCCGCCGTGCTACCGCTGGACGGGCAACTGGAAGCCGCCCTATTCCATCGGGCAGACAGGAAACGCTGTACCGAGTGCGGCGGGTATTTTCTCCCGAAATCCAACCGTGGGAAATACTGCCCGGATTGTGCCGGACGCATGAAAAGAATCCATGCCGCACAGCGCAAGCGGAAACAAAGGCTACTATGTCACGCTTTAGGAACTGGAAAGCCCCCATAAATCAAGGCTTTTCAGACCGCCCTCAACAGGTAGACGATTATTTATATCCTTTACCCCTCAAAACGGCGTTCTAAAGCGTAACAGAAGCCCAAAACAGACTATAAGGAGGAACGAATGGCAGACAACCGCAAATATTACTACCTAAAGCTGAAAGAGAGCTATTTTGACGAGGACGCTATCGTGCTGCTGGAAAGTATGCAGGACGGTATGCTCTACTCAAACATCCTCTTGAAGCTGTACCTAAAATCACTGAAAAACGGGGGAAAGCTCCAGCTTGACGAGAATATCCCCTACACCGCACCAATGATAGCCACAATCACCCGCCAGCAAGTCGGCACAGTGGAGAGGGCTTTGCAGATTTTCATGAAGCTGGGGCTTGTGGAGCCGTTGCAGAACGGGGCTTTATACATGAGCAACATTGAGCTTTTAATCGGTCAGTCCTCTACCGAGGGGGAGCGGAAACGCCGTGCAAGGCGGGCTTTACAGGAACAGAAAGCCCTGCCGGAAGCCGTGGCGGACAAACGTCCACCATATGGGGCGGACATTTGTCCACCAGAGATAGAGATAGAGAAAGAGATAGATATAGAGTTAGAGATAAAGAGAGAGGGAGAGATAAAGACAGGACAGACCGCCCCCGCCCCTTTCGGGAGATACGGAAATGTATTCCTGTCAGAAAAAGAGCTTGCAGAGCTTAAAAAGGAGCTTCCCGGCAAATGGGAGTATTACATTGACCGCTTATCCGGCTATATCGCTTCCACAGGCAAGAAATACAAGAACCATGCCGCCACTATCCGGCGTTGGGCGGCTGATGACAAGGCAAAGGAGAAGCCGAAAAAGGGAATCCCCGATTATTCCTACAAAGAGGGCGAGAGCCTTTGACCGCATAGACACAACGCCCTGTAAACAGGGCGTGAAAGACCATGAACAAGGAGGACGATTTTATGAGTGATTGTGATAACGCCATTTTCCGGCTTGCCACGGCACAGGAAGCAGAGCCGGAGGACTACACCGGGGAGGACGGGCTTTTATATTGCGGGAGTTGCCGCCAGCCCAAAGAAGCCTACTTCCCGGAGGGCAAGACCTTTTTCGGACGTGACCGCCACCCCAAAGAATGTGACTGCCAGCGCAAACGCCGGGAAACACTGGAAGCCGCAGACCGGGAACAGAAGCACCGGGAGGAAGTGGAACGGCTGAAAAGAAAGGGCTTCACCGACCCGGCTATGAGGGAATGGACTTTCGGGAACGACAACGGCAAATGCCCCCAAATGGAGAAAGCCCGCCGCTATGTGGAACAATGGGAGCAGATAAAGGACGGAAACCACGGAATGATTTTGTGGGGAGAAGTCGGCACGGGCAAGAGCTACCTTGCCGGGTGTATCGCCAACGCCCTCATGGAGAAAGAGATTTCCGTGTGCATGACAAACTTTGCCCTTATCCTCAACGACCTTGCCGCCAGCTACAAGGACAGGAACGAATACATATCCCGCCTTTGCAGCTTCCCCCTGCTTATTCTTGACGATTTCGGCATGGAGCGTGGCACGGAATACGGCTTAGAGCAAGTCTATAACGTGATAGACAGCCGATACCGCAGCGGCAAGCCGCTGATCGTGACCACCAACCTCACGCTGGAAGAATTACAAAACCCGGAGGACACCGCCCACGCCCGCATTTATGACCGCCTTATTGAAATGTGTACCCCCGTCTGCATTACCGGGGAGAATTTCAGAAAAGCCAAAGCGCAGGCAAAAATGGAACGCCTTAAAATGCTGCTGAATAGAAAGGAGAGCCTATGACCGATACCCCCAACAGAAGCACCGCCACTACTGCCCGCCGCCCGGATTGCGTGACCGAGGTACGCCGGGGGAACACCGTCCTTGTAGTTTCCGGCTACTTCAAACGGGACACTACCGCCACCGCCGCCGACAAGATGATGAAAGTGCTGGAAGCCGAAAGCGCAGCCGGGGAACGAGCCGCCCACGCCTTATAAAGCGACATTCCCTGTTGAAAATCAAGCGATATTATGTGCCATAAAGTAGCAAAAAGGACTATACAGCCAGCCCCAACCTATGGTATAATAAACCTACGGAATAGTGGGCTGGCTGTCGGAAACGGAGGATATTATGTCAAGACAGACCACCCAAACACTCATTACCGCCCTTTATCCGAGATTATCCCATGAGGACGAGCTGCAAGGCGAGAGCAATTCCATTTCCAACCAGAAGCGAATCCTTGAAAACTACGCAAAGCAGAACGGCTTCGGCAACCTCAAATGGTACACGGACGACGGTTATTCCGGGGCGAATTTCCAAAGACCCGGCTTCCAGTCCATGCTTGCCGACATTGAAGCGGGGCTTGTTGGCACAGTCATAGTCAAAGATATGTCAAGGTTAGGGCGAAACTATCTTCAAGTGGGAATGTATACAGAAATGATTTTCCCACAGAAAAACGTCCGTTTCATTGCCATCAATGACGGCGTTGACAGCGCACAGGGCGACAACGATTTTGCCCCCTTGCGTAATATTTTTAACGAATGGCTGGTGAGAGATACGAGCAAGAAAATCAAAGCCGTGAAGCGGTCAAAAGGCATGAGCGGGAAGCCCGTCACAAGCAAGCCCGTGTACGGCTACCTCATGGACGAGGACGAAAATTTCATCATTGACGGGGAAGCCGCCCCCGTGGTGAAGCAGATATACAGCCTTTGCCTTGCCGGGAACGGACCGACCAAGATAGCCCGTATGCTTACGGAACAGCAGACACCCACGCCGGGAACGCTGGAATACCGCCGGACGGGAAGCACACGCCGCTACCACCCCGGCTATGAGTGCAAATGGGCGACAAACACCGTGGCGCATATCCTTGAAAACCGGGAGTACACGGGCTGCCTTGTGAACTTCAAGACCGAGAAAGTGTCCTACAAGGTAAAGCAGAGCAAGGAGAACCCCGAAGAAAAGCAGGCAATCTTTGAGAACCACCACGAGCCTATCATAGACCGTGACACATGGGAGCGTGTGCAGGAGCTACGCAAGCAGCGCAAACGCCCCAACCGCTATGACGAAGTGGGCTTGTTCTCCGGCATACTCTTTTGTGCCGATTGCGGCAGCGTCATGTACCAGCAGAGGTATCAGACAGACAAACGGCGGCAGGACTGCTACATATGCGGCAGCTACAAGAAGCGCACGGCAGACTGTACGGCGCACTTTATCCGCACCGACCTTTTGACCGAGGGAGTGACGGAGAATTTGCGGAAAGTCACCAGCTATGCCGCCAAGCACGAAGCCCGGTTTATGAAGCTCTTGACCGAGCAGACCGAGGACGGGAGCAAACGCCGGAACGCTGCCAAGAAGAAAGAACTGGAAGCGGCAGAAAAACGGATTACGGAACTCTCCGCTATCTTCAAGCGGCTGTATGAGGACAGCGTGACCGGGCGCATATCGGACGAGCGTTTCACGGAGCTTTCGGCAGACTATGAAGCCGAGCAAAAGGAACTGAAAGAGAAAGCCGCCGTTCTGCAGGGCGAGCTTTCAAGGACACTGGAAGCCACGGCAAACGCTGAAAAGTTTATGAAAGTGGTACGCAAGTACACCAGCTTTGAGGAACTTACCCCTACCCTGTTACGGGAATTTGTGGAGAAAATCGTGATCCACGAATCGGAATCCCTTGACGGGAAACGCCGGGGGAAGCTCCGCAGACAGGAAATCGAAATCTATTACTCTTTTGTCGGCAAGGTAGAGTTGCCCGACTAAAGCCCGACCCGTCCGGCAGTCAGCCGGACAGGGAACGGCAAAATTTTTTACACTTCTTTTACTTCTTTATCTCACATGAGCAAAATCACAGGGCATTAAGCAGCTCATGGCTGGCGGCGGTGTCGTTCTGATCG
>OOIF01002761.1_pt1 | contig 11407 bp, 8 predicted proteins | sample 1691961 | NCBI WGS metagenome assembly OOIF01 (sample SAMN06348146, study PRJEB24527) | human gut metagenome | biome: human gut; feature: ankylosing spondylitis patient; material: feces | host: Homo sapiens | place: China | collected 2015-10 | reverse complement strand
TTCATGGACCGGGCCATCGTCATCCACCCCACCTTCCCCGCCGGCCGGCGGATCGTCGCCGTCAGCGATATCCACGGCAATCTGCCCTTCTTCCGGGCATTGCTTGACAAGATCGCCCTGACGCCGGAGGACATCCTGGTCCTGGTGGGGGACCTGCTGGAGAAGGGGCAGGAGAGCCTGGCCCTGCTGCGCTATGTGATGGACCTGTGCCGCACCCACACCGTCTATCCCCTGTGCGGCAACTGCGACGGGCTGGTGTACCGCTTTTTCCGTGGGGACGAGTTGGACGGGCGGTTCTTCTCCTTCTATCTCCCCCAGCACCCGGAATCCACCCTGCGCCAGCTGGCCCGGGAGGGGGGCTTTGACCAGACGGAGGACCTGCCCCGCCTGCGGGCCGACCTGCGAGCGGCCTACCCGGAGGAGCACCTCTTTTTAAGCCGGATGCCCACTATTTTAGAGACAGAGCACCTGGTCTTTGTCCACGGGGGCGTGCCCTCGTTAGGCCACATGGACCGGCTGGACCGGTGGGGCTGCATGAAAAACGACGATTTTCTGGGCCAGGGCCATTCCTTTGACAAGTGGGTCATCGTGGGCCACTGGCCCGTGACCCTGTACCACCCGGACATCCAGTCCGCCGCCCCCATTTTGCTGCCCGGGCGGCGCATCGCCTCCATCGACGGGGGCTGCGTATTGAAGCTGGACGGCCAGCTCAACGCCCTCATCCTGCCCCAGGAGGACTCCCAGGACTTCACCTGGACGGCCTGGGACGGGCTGCCCACCGCCACCGCCCTGGACGGACAGGAACCCTCCGCCGACCCCCTGAACATCCGCTGGGGCCGCAGCGCTGTGGAGGTGCTGGAGCGTGGGGAGGAGCTGTCTCTCTGCCGCCATTTAGAGACGGGGCGGACCCTGTACATCTTAAACCAATATCTGCGCACCGGCCCCAAGGGGGTGTGGTGCGAGGACTCCACCGACTATCGCCTGCCCGTGTCCCCCGGGGACGAATTGACCCTGGTGGCCCGGACGAAAACCGGTTTTTTGTGCAAAAAAGACGGGGTGACGGGGTGGTATTATGGCCGCCTGTCCGGTATAATATAAATTCGTCCAACGGCGGCCTGACCGCCCTTCACCCTCTGCCCGGATGGGCGGAACAAATAAATATAGATAGACTACTTTAGAAAAGTTGAGGTTAATTTTTTATGCTGGAGTTTCATCCCCTGCAACTGGAGGACCTACCCCGTCTGCGCTCCTTTTTCAACTATAGCGGCAGCCGCATCTGCGACACCACGCCGGGAACCGTGTTCATCTGGCGGGACATGTACGAGACGGAGTGGGCCATCTGCGACGACAGCCTTTATTTCAAGGTCCAATACCCCTCCTTGGGGGAGACCTTCACCCTGCCCCTGGGCGGGGGCCGGACAGAGCACTTTCGGGAGATCGCCCAGTACTGCTGTGAAAAGGGCATCCCCCTGTCCTTCTATCCCGTGCCCAAGGACGAGCTGCCCCGGCTCCAGGCGTATTTCCCCAACAGCGCCGCCGTGGCCGAGCGGGACAGCTTTGACTATCTCTATCGGGCGGAGGACCTGATGTACTTCCGGGGCAAAAAGCTCAGCGGCCAGCGCAACCACGTGAACAAGTTTTTAAAGACCTATGGCAACTGGACCTTCCGCGCCATGACCGAGGAAGACATCCCCCAGGTGAAGGCGTTTTTGGATAGTTATGCCGCCCGGTGGGACAAGGCCGCCGCCTCCTTCCACGAGGACATCGCCAAGACCCACGAGGTGCTGGACCACTTCGCCACCTATGACCTGCTGGGGGGCATCCTCCAGGTGGAGGACAACATCGTGGGCTTCTCCCTGGGGGAGATCGTGGGGGACACCCTGTTCACCCACATCGAAAAGGCGGACCGGGACTATGAGGGCTGCTATCAGATGCTGGTGGCCCAGTTTGCCCAGCACTTTGTCCGGGACGGCGTCCACTTCATCAACCGGGAGGACGACACCGGCGACCTTGGCCTGCGCACCAGCAAGCTGTCTTATCACCCGGTGGCCCTGCTGGAGAAATACACCGTGACCATCGAGGAGCCCTGCGGCCAGCGGGGCTGAGTTTTCAACCTAATCACGAACGGAAGTGTTTTCATGTATTACGAGATCGTGCCCATGGACCGCAGCCACATCGAGGAGATCGCGGCCCTGGAAAAGGAGTGCTTCTCCACCCCCTGGACGGAGCAGATGCTCACCGACGCCCTGTTCGACAGCCAGGCCAGCTTTATCGTGGCCGAGGCGGAGGACGGCCACATCCTGGGCTATGCCGGTCTCCACGTCATCGTGGACGAGGGCTATATCGACAACATCGCCGTGACCCCCGACGCCCGGCGGCACGGGGTGGCCTCCGCCCTGCTGGACGTATACTGCCGCTTCGGCGCGGTGAACCTGGCCTTCCTCACCCTGGAGGTGCGGGCGTCCAACGAGGCGGCCAGGGGGCTTTATGAGAAATACGGCTTTCAGCAGGCGGGCCTGCGCCCGGGGTATTATCAGCACCCCCGGGAGGACGCCGTCATCATGACCCGCTATTTCAACGGGCAGGAGGGGGAGCAGCCGTGAACATTCTGGCCATTGAATCCTCCTGCGACGAGACGGCGGCGGCGGTGGTCCGGGACGGGCGCACCGTCCTGTCCAACTGCGTCTCCTCTCAGATCGAGATGCACACGATTTACGGCGGCGTGGTGCCGGAGATCGCCTCCCGCAAGCACGTGGAGGCCGTCACCGCCCTGGCCGACCAGGCGGTGGAGCAGGCGGGCCTGACGAAGTCTGACCTAGACGCCGTGGCCGTCACCTATGCCCCCGGCCTCATCGGGGCGGTGCTGGTGGGGGTGAACTTTGCCAAGGGGGCCGCCATGGCCCTGGATCTGCCCCTCATCCCCGTCCACCACGTGCGGGGCCACATCGCCGCCAACTATCTCACCCACCCGGATCTGGAGCCCCCCTTCGTCTGCCTGTGCGTCTCCGGCGGCACCACCGCCATTGTGGATGTGCGGTCCTACACGGACATGTCCGTCCTGGGCGGCACCCGGGACGACGCGGCGGGGGAGTGCTTTGACAAGGTGGCCCGGGTGCTGGGCATCGGCTATCCCGGCGGCGGCCCCATGGACCGGCTGGCCGCGGGGGGCGACGACCGGAAATATGACCTGCCCCAGGCCCACGTCAGCGGCCACGAGCTGGACATGTCCTTCTCCGGCCTGAAGACCGCCAGCCTGAACCTGATCCACAACGCCCAGCAGAAGGGGGAGGAACTGGACCTGCCCTCCTTCGCCGCCAGCTTTGGCCGGGCGGTGAGCCAGTCCCTGGTCCCCCGGGCCATGGCCGCATCCCGAAAGCTGGGCTATGGCAAGGTGGCCGTGGCCGGGGGCGTGGCCGCCAACAGCCGCATCCGGGCCGACCTCCAGGCCGCCTGCGCCAAGAGCGGAGACAAGCTGTTCCTGCCCGAGCTGCGCTATTGCGGGGACAACGGGGCCATGATCGGCTGCCAGGGGTATTACGAGTTCCTGGCCGGACACACCGCCGGGGCGGAGCTGAACGCCTACGCCACCCGGGATATCTCTCTGGGCTGAGCGTTTTTCTCTTGCTGAAAATTTTCTGAAATGGGCACTTTTCCACATTGCCTGTGGAAAACTCTGTGGAAAATGTGCATAACTTGGTGTTATGTCTCCCATCCCACCGGTTTTCCACATCCCTCCCCCGGCAATTTTTCGGAAAAACGATTGTATTTTTCTCCGTTTTCCTGTAGACTAGGTTTCATCAAGGACTGTCGGCCCTGCGGGGCCCCATAAGGAGGTCAAGAATATGAAAGTCGCCCGTTTTGTGCTGAAGATCGTGGCCCTGTCCCTGGGGGCCGCCGCCGCCGTGTGCGCCATCATCGCCTATTGGGACAAGCTGGCCCAACTGGGCAGCTGCGCCAAGACCAAGATCCAGCGCACCGCCTGCGCCTCGGAGTATGATGACTACGAGGAGTAAGCCCACCGAAAACCCACAGCGCCCTGCCGGAGGATATTCCCCGGCAGGGCGCTTCTTTGTTTTGCTTTTCTTGGCTCACTCGATTTTGTCCCACAGGACGATCTCCCCCGTCTTCAGAGAGGCGGGCACGTCGATGAGCCGCTGGTTGTCCGAGCCGCGAAAGCGGATGCTCAGGCTCTTCCGCTCCAAAATAAAGGGCCCGTCCACCAGCACGTCCAGCAGCTCTAATATCTCCCGGCTATGCCGACCCACCTCTCCGGCGGCCAGGCGGGGGAAGAGATAGCCGGAGTAGCACCAGATGTCCTTGTCCGGGAAGCGCTCCCGCACCCGGCGGACCAGGCGCAGGATAGCCGGCTGATTTTCCGGCTCCATGGGCTCGCCCCCCAGCAGGGACAGGCCGTGGATATAGGGCCGGGCCAGGGCGGATAATATCTCCTCCTCCTGCTCCGGGCCGAAGGGCTTTCCATATTGAAAGTCCCAGGTCTCCGGGTTAAAGCACCCCTCACAGTGGTGGGTGCAGCCGGAGACGAACAGAGACACCCGCACACCGGGGCCGTTGGCCACGTCGATGGGCCGGATATCCGCGTAATTCATGTTGCAAGACCTCCCTGCGGCCTGTTAAGCCGCAAACTTTCTTCCTTCTGGCGGTCCAGCGCCCCCCGCAGCTGGTCGGTCAGCAGCCGGTCGATAAAGTCCACCAGCTCCTCCGCCGAGCACTTCAGCTCCCCCAGCACCCAGCTCTCCACCACCCCGGCCAGGGCGATGACATAGAACTGGGTCAGCAACTCCCCCTGCTCCGGGGCCTGCAAAAAGTGGGCCTGCCGGTGCAGCTCGTCCACGGTGCGGTGGATGATGGCATGGATGTCGTCCCGGAAGAACATGCTGATGTACGACCGGCCCAAAGACTGCAATGCGCAACGGCACACGGCCCGGTTCTCCTCTAAATAGCGCAGCAGCTGCAAAAGGCCCTCCTGCCACAGCAGGGCCCCGTCGTGCTGCCGCAGCAGGGACACCGCCTCCTGCTGGAACATCCAGCGCACCAAATCATAGATATCCTCAAAGTGATAATAAAACGCCTGGCGCTTTAATCCGCAGTCGTCGGCCAGCTCCCGGATGGTGATCTTGTCCAGGGGCTTTTGGGCCATTTTTTTCTTCAGCGCCTGGCAGAGCATGATCTTGGTGTGTTCAGACACCGCATATGGCATGGGTCTCACCGCCTTCCTAGGCATTATAGCATGGGACGGAAAATCATACAATCTTTCTTATGTGTAAAAATTTTGACAAGGCAGGCCAGATTGCAGACTGTTTTTCTCCCGGTCCTTCTCATATGATGATACTCTGATATGGAGGGAAGGAACATGACACACCGCTATCGCATCACCCTGCACAGCCCCATGGGCCCCCGGGAGGGGGAGCTGACCCTGACCGGCGAGGTGAACGGAGCCGTGACCGGTATCCTGTCGGTGCTGGGCTTTCAGCAGCCGGTGGCCGGCCGCGAAAGCAGCGGCCACATTCAGCTGCAGCACCGCCTGCGTACCGCCATGCAGGAGCTGGACTGTGTCTCTCTGCTGGAACTGACCGGAGAGACCATCACCGGCGTGACCCACACGGGCAAGGGCTCCATCCACTGGACCGGCGTGAGGCAGCCGGACTGACGGCCCCTGCGCGCGATCCCCCGATTCCCCGACAAAGGAGTGTATTCCATGAGTAAACCCCAGGGCGGCGGCTCGTTTTTTGAAACGATCGCCCGCTTCGTCGTAGACCGGCGAAATCTGATCTTTTTTCTGTACATCGTCGCCGCCATCTTCTCCGTGATCTCCTCGCACTGGGTGGCAGTGGACAACGACATCACCGACTATCTGTCAAAAGACACCGAGACCCGCAAGGGCCTGACCCTGATGGACGACGAGATGACCACCTTCGGCACAGCGCGGATCATGGTGTCCCATGTGACATATGACATCGCCTATGACCTGGCCGGGCAGATCGAGGGCATCGACGGCGTGTCCTCCGCCAAGCTGGGGGACAACGACCCCGCCGACCCGCCGGACGAGGACGACGATGACGATGAGCCGGACACCCCGGAGGACATCGCCGACTATATGCAGGGGGCCAACGCCCTGATCACCGTCACCTTTGACGGGGAGGAGGACGACGACTCGGCCAAGGCGGCCATGCAGGACATCAGGACCCTCCTCAGCGGCTACGACACCTATATCTCCACCACGGTGGGCGTGTCCCAGGCGGACACCCTGGCCCAGGAGATGACGGTCATCCTGGCCATCGCCGCCGTCATCATCGTGCTGGTGCTGCTCATCACCTCCCGCTCCTATGCCGAGCTGCCCGTGATGATCCTCACCTTCGCCTCCGCCGCCCTGCTGAATATGGGCACAAACTTCTGGTTCGGCACCATCTCCTTCATCTCCAATTCGGTGACGGTGGTGCTGCAGCTGGCACTGGCCATCGACTATGCCATCATCCTGCTCCACCGGTTCACCGAGGAGCGCCAGACCTATGACACCCGCCAGGCCTGCATCAACGCGGTGAGCTACTCCATCCCAGCCATTGCCTCCAGCAGTCTGACCACCATCTCCGGCCTGGGGGCCATGCTGTTCATGCAGTTCGGCATCGGCCCGGACATGGCTATGGTGCTCATCAAGGCCATCTGTTTCAGCATGCTGTCGGTGTTCACCCTGATGCCAGGCCTGCTGATGCTGTTTGCCAACGCCCTGGTCAGAACCCAGCACAGGGAGTTTCTGCCTAAGATCGACAAGTGGGGCCGCCTGGTGGTCAAGCTGCGCTATATCGGCGTGCCCGTGTTCCTGGTGGTGCTGGTGGCCGGCTTCATCCTGGCCAACCGCTGCCCCTATGTCTATGGCGACACCCTGGTAAAGACCACCAGCCACAGCGAGCAGCAGATCGCCGACCAGCGGGTGGACGACACCTTCGGGGCCCAGAACGTGGCCGCCGTGCTGGTGCCCCGGGGGGACTATGAGAAGGAAAAACGCCTGCTGGACCGCCTGGAGCGCTATGACCAGGTGGATTCCGCCACCGGCCTTGCCAACATCGAGGCCAAGGACGGCTATTGCCTGACGGACAAGATGACCCCCCGGCAGTTCTCCGAGATGACCGACGTGTCCTATGAGTCCGTCTGCCTGCTCTACAGCGCCTATGCCGTGGACCAGGAGGAGTATGGCCGCATCGTGGGGGGCATCGAGAACTACTCTGTCCCCCTGATGGACATGTTCATCTTCCTCCACGACCAGATGGACGAGGGCTATGTCTCCCTGGACGACGAGACCGAGGCCGATGTGAACGATATGTATGACCAGCTCATCGATGGCCAGAAGCAGATGCTGGGCGAAAATTACTCCCGCCTGGTGCTGAACCTGGACCTGCCCGAGGAGGGACAGGAGACCTTTGACTTTTTAAAGACCATCCACCAGGAGGCCGAGCGGTATTACCCCGCCGACCAGGTGCTGGTGGTGGGCAACGCCACCAGCAACTATGATCTGTCCACATCCTTTGCCCGGGACAATGTGATGATCAGCGTGCTGTCCGTGGCCTTCGTCATCCTCATTCTGCTGTTTACATTCCAGTCGGTGGGTCTGCCCATCCTGCTGATCCTGGTCATCCAGGGCAGCATCTGGATCAACTTCACCTTCCCCACACTGACGAACACCAACATCTACTTTATGAGCTATCTGGTGGTCACCGCCATCCAGATGGGCGCCAACATCGACTATGCCATTGTCATCTCCACCCGGTATACCGAGATGAAGGCCAGCTTCCCGCCCAAGACCGCCATTGTCAAGGCCCTGAACCTGGCCTTCCCCACGGTGTTCACCTCGGGCACCATCCTAAGCTCCGCCGCCTTCCTCATCGGCAAGATATCCACCGAGGCCGCCATTGTGGGCATCGGTGAGTGCATCAGCCGGGGCACCCTGATCTCCATGTTCCTGGTCATGTTCATCCTGCCCCAGATCCTGCTGGTGGGCGATATCATTGTGGAAAAGACCAGCTTTAAGCTGAAGGCGCCTGTGCCCGCCCAGCGCACCGCCGGAACGGTGTATGTGAACGGCCGGGTGCGGGGCCGCATCAACGGCGTGGTGGATGCCAACGTCCACGGCGTGGTCCACGGGGAGATATCCGCCCTGGTGGGCAGCGGGACCATTGAGAAATTACCGGAGGAGGACCCTTCTGATGACAATCAAGCGCAAGATGAAGAAACAAACGGCAAATAAGCTGCTGTGCCTGCTGCTGGCGGTGCTGCTGGCCGGACAGGTCCTCCCCGCTCTGGCCCTGAACCAGGAGGGCGGGACCATCACCATCGCCACGGCGGAGGACCTGAAGGAGCTGGCTGTCCAGTGTACCCTGGACAGCTGGTCCCAGGGAAAGACGGTGGTGCTGACTGACGATATCAATCTCAGCGGCAGCGGCTTTACCCCCATCCCCACCTTCGGCGGGACGTTCGACGGCCAGGGCCACACCATCTCCGGCCTGACCATCACGGGCAGCGGCAACACCCGGGGGCTGTTCCGCTATGTGCAGCAGGGGGCCGTGGTCCAGAACCTGACGGTGAAGGCCTCTATCGGGCCCAGCGACCGGAAAAACGAAGTGGCCGCCATCGCCGGCAGCAATTCCGGCATCATCCGCCAGTGCGCCGCGCAGGGCGGCGTGAAGGGGGGCGACTCCGTGGGCGGTGTGGTGGGCGTCAACGAGCTCACTGGACAGGTCATCAACTGCACCTTCAGCGGCTCTGTCACCGGGGAGCACTATGTGGGCGGCATCGCCGGGCGGAACCTGGGCAGCCTGATCCAGTGCCGGAACTCCGGCAGCGTCAATACCACCGAGGTGGAGACGGAGAAGGACCTGACCAACGTGGACTGGGAGCAGCTGAACTCCGCGGAGAACATGCCCGCCTCCACCGACATCGGCGGCATCGCCGGGTGGTCCAGCGGCATTTTGCAGAGCTGCTCCAACTCCGGCCCGGTGGGCTATGCCCACGTGGGCTATAACATCGGCGGCGTGGTGGGCCGCCAGTCCGGCTATCTGGACGGCTGCTCCAACTCCGGGCCTATTTTGGGCCGCAAAGACGTGGGCGGCGTGGCCGGGCAGCTGGAGCCCCAGCTCACCCTGAAATATGACGAGGACACCCTGAACAAGCTGTGGGACGAGCTGGACAACCTTCAGGACCTGATGGACTCCACCCTGAACCACACGGGGACCACGGTGGACGCCGTGTCCCAGCAGATCACCGACTTTACCGACAGCGCCCGCACCGCCAAGGACGCGGTGCACGACCTGACCGACGCCATGACCGACTGGGGCAACGACAACATCGACCAGGTGAACGACGCCTTTGCCCGCATCTCCTGGACCCTGGACCAGATGAGCCCCATTCTGGACACCATCAGCCAGTCGGTGGACCGCATGTCCAAGGCCTCCTCCCAGCTGGCCGACGCCATGGACAGTATGCGGGAGGTGAACGACGCCCTGGACGATGCGGCGGACAATATGGACGATGCCCGGGACGACATGGACGATGCCCACAAAAAGGCCCAGGACGCGCTGGATTCCATTCAGGACGCCCTGGCCGACCTGAAAAAGGCCGTGGGCAGCGACGCAGAGACTGCCGCCGCCCTGGCCAAGCTGGCCACAGGCATGACCCAGCTGTCCCAGGCCCTGGCCGACGTGTCTGTGACCATGGGCACCATGCTCCAGATCATTCTGGACGCCTATGTGGAGGACGGCGGCATGACGGAGGAGGCCTATGCCGCCCTGCAGGAGCAGGTGCGTCAGACCATGGCCGAGCTGGACAGCGCCAAGAGCGCGCTGGACAGCATGTCCGGGGCGGTGCGGTCCCTGACCAACCACCTGCTGAAAAATCTGCGCAACGCCATCAACGACCTGAACGACGCCATGGGCTATCTGAAGGACGCGGGGGACTATCTCTCCCAGGCGGGCAGCCACTTTGCCGACGCCCTGGCCGACCTGCAAAAGGCCCACGACCCCCTGGATGACGCCCTGAGCAGTCTGTCTGACGCGGGGGACACCCTGTCCGCCGGACTGGACCTGCTGAAGCAGGCCCTGGACGACGGCAAGCGGGTGGTGGATGAGCTGGCCGCCAAGCCCACCATCCAGTTTCAGGTCATCGGCGACGACCTGACTCAGAAGGGGGACGCGGTGGACGATGCCTTCTCCGACCTGCTGGACAACGCGGGCAGCATGAACGACGTGCTGTCTGACCGCTCTGACATCGCCATCGCCGACCTGCGGGCCATCAACGACCAGCTGCGGGTCATCATCGACCTCATTCGGGATGCCATCGACGAGGAGCGGGACAAGGACCTGGACGACTACTTCGAGGATATCTCCGACCAGGACGGGGACGGAAAGCCGGACGCGGGGCTCATCTCCGCCTGCCAGAACGATGGCAGCGTGGAGGGGGACGTGAATGTGGGCGGCATCGCCGGGTCCATGGCCGTGGAGTATGACTTTGACCCGGAGGACGACCTGACAAAAGTGGGCGACAAGTCCCTGGACTTCCGCTATCTGGCCCGGGCGGTGATGCTGGACTGCGTCAACCGGGGGGAGATCACCGGCAAGAAGAATTACACCGGCGGCGTGGTCGGTCTCATGGACCTGGGCCGGGTGTCCGGCTGCCAGGGCTATGGTCCTGTGTCCAGCAGCGACGGGGACTATGTGGGCGGCATTGCCGGGGCCTCCTATGGCTTCATCCGGGACAGCTGGGCCCGGTGCCAGCTGTCCGGCAAGGACTATGTGGGCGGTGTGGCCGGGTATGGCAGCACCATTGAAAACAGCCGCTCTTTCATCGAGATCGACAAGGGGGAGGCCTATGTGGGGGCCATCGCCGGGGACATGGAGGAGGACGGCACCCTGACGGGCAACCTCTTCGTCCACGACACCCTGGGCGGCCTGGACGGCATCAGCTACACCGGCAAGGCCCAGCCCACCACCTTCGACGAACTGTCCGCCCTGGGCAATGCCCCCGGGGAGTTCACCCAGTTCCAGCTGACCTTTATGGCCGACGGCAAGCAGGTGGCGGTGATCCCCTTCCAATATGGCCAGGGGATCGAGCGCCTGCCCGACATCCCGGCCAAAAAGGGCTATTCCGCCCAGTGGCCCGACCTGGACTATGGCCACCTGACCTTCAGCCGGACGCTGGAGGCGGAGTACACCCCCTATTCCTCCGTCATCACCGACGGGAGCGGCCTGCCTGAGATTTTAGTGGACGGCAGCTTCAGCCGCAACGCCAAGGTGGAGCACGCCACCGCCGACGTGACCTGGACCGACGAGAGCGGCAAGGAGCACACCGGCACGGCCTACACCGTCACCGTCACCGACCCGGTGCTGGACGACGTGAGCTACAC
>OOIF01002758.1_pt1 | contig 11420 bp, 11 predicted proteins | sample 1691961 | NCBI WGS metagenome assembly OOIF01 (sample SAMN06348146, study PRJEB24527) | human gut metagenome | biome: human gut; feature: ankylosing spondylitis patient; material: feces | host: Homo sapiens | place: China | collected 2015-10 | reverse complement strand
GGCGGCGCGCCCCGGGCCTCCATCTACATGGGTAAGCAGGATCATGACACCGCCGAGAAGATTTTAGGCGGCTGCTTAGCCCTGCAATTAGCGGTCTCCGCTCTGCTGACGGCGGTATTGCTGCTGTGGAGCCGGGATCTGCTGTTGGCCTTCGGCGCCAGCGAGAACACCATCGGCTACGCCGCCAGCTATATGCAGATCTACGCTGTGGGCACCGTGTTCGTGCAGCTGACCCTGGGCCTGAACGCCTTTATCACCGCACAGGGCTTTGCCAAGATCGGAATGCGGACGGTGCTCATCGGCGCGGTGGCCAACATCGTTCTGGACCCCATTTTTATTTACGGACTGCACATGGGCGTCCGGGGCGCAGCGCTGGCCACCATTCTCTCCCAAGGTCTGTCCTGTATCTGGGTGCTGCGGTTCCTCACCGGCCCCAAAACCCTGCTGCGGCTGAAAAAGGAAAACGTCCGTTTCCGCCCTGCCCTGATTTTGCCCTGCGTAGCACTGGGGACGGCCACCTTCATCATGCAGGCCAGCGAGAGCGTCATCTCCGTGTGCTTCAATTCCTCGCTGCTGAAATACGGCGACGACATCGCCGTTGGCGCCATGACCATCCTCTCCAGCGTCATGCAGTTTGCCATGCTGCCCTTGCAGGGCATCGCCCAGGGCGCCCAGCCCATCACCAGCTATAATTACGGCGCACGGAATACCCAGCGGGTGCGGCAGACCTTCCGGCTGCTGCTGAAGGTGTGTCTGTGCTATTCCGTGGCGCTGTGGGTGGTGATCCAACTGTGCCCCGGCGCGTTTGCCCGGATTTTCACCCCTAACGCGGCGCTGGTGGCCTTTACGGTGCCCGCCCTGCGGATCTATTGCGGGGCGCTGTTCCTCTTTGGTATCCAGATCGCCTGTCAGATGACCTTCGTTTCCATTGGCGCCGCCGGCTGCTCCATCATTGTGGCAGTGCTGCGGAAGTTCGTCCTGCTGCTGCCCTTGATCTATCTGATGCCCCGGCTGCTGGCAGATCAGACCATGGCAGTCTACACCGCCGAGCCGGTGGCGGACGCCATCGCCGTGACCTGCACCGCCATCCTGTTTGCCGTCCAATTCCGCAAAGCCTTGCGGAAGCTGGACGCGGAAGATTAAAAACACCGCCCCGGTTTGTGATATGCTCCCTCCATGAGCAATTGATTTGTCAAGTGTTTTTTTGCGAAAAATATTGTTTTTATATGTCCCCCTGCGCTGAAATAAAAACGCTCAATCACCATCATAAGTGATTGAGCGTTTTGCGCGCAAACTTAATGACATTGTCTTGACGGGATGCGGTTCAAAAACCGGGGCGGTGCTTTTTATAGTTCAATTACGGCTTCGATTGGGGGAAGATTTCCTGAAAGCGGGCTTGGCTGTAAGCAAAAATATCCGCTTCAAAGCGGCGATAATCCGCTAAAAGCTGCTCTGCCTCCGGCGTCAGGGACGCGCCGCCGCCGTGACGGCCGCCGATGGTGGAGTCCAGCAGCCGGAAGCCAAAGCCCTCCTCCGCCTCATGTATGATGCGCCATGCCTTGGAATAGGCCATCTCCATGGAGGCGGCAGCGGCCCGCAGGGACCGGTGCTCCCGGACCCGCTCCAGCAGCTCCGCCACGCCGGGACCGAAAAAGCGCTGTCCATTTTGCAGAAAGCGGGGTGTCAGCTTCAATTCCATGGTATACCTCCCGTCGGCTTGATAAAATCATTGTATCATATTCCGCCGGAATTGCAAACGGGAAAAGAACGTGGTATGATTGGACTGTCAAAAATCAGGCCATAGAGCCGGTAAGGAGAACACTATGCTGCTGAAAAACGAGAACGCCAGTATTCGACTGGATTTTGTAAGCTACGAATTTCCGGAAACTGAATACGGAATGGATGAATACGATAAGAACTGGCTGCAACTGCGCTGCACCTGGGTGGATGAGGACGGCTATACCCATAAGGACTCCAACGCCTGCCTGCTGGCTCAGGAGCTGGCGGGGATGAACGCCGGATTGAAGGTGCTGGCCGCCGGGATCAAGGACCGCTATGACAGCGACTTCATTTCGTCGGATCTCAGCCTGTTTGCCTGGGCGGAGGGCGAGCTGTTCCGGGTGTATATCTCCTTTTATCTGCCCAACACGATGGATGGAGACGATACGGCGGAGCTGAACTGCACCCTTACCGGACCGGAGTTGAAAGCACTCATTGAGGATCTGGATCAGGCCTGCGCCCGGTTCCCGGAGCGGAAATAATCGCTCTGAACCGCAATTCCTGACAGCGAACGGTAAAATATCCATACAGGATCAACAGAACGAAGGAGGACGCCGCTATGAAAAAGCTGACAGTCATTTTCCTGTGCCTGCTCCTTGCGTCTACTGCCCTCGGCTGCGGGAAAAAGAACGGGATCAGGGCGACCTACGCTGGAAATATAAACACCTATTGCGAAATGAAGGACGGTACCTGGTCCTGCAATGACCGGTCCTATGAATACCGCCTTGAACGCAGGGGACGGCTGCCAAACGCGGGATGTGATTCCGTGTTTGTGTACCTCAGCAACCTGCCGGACATCTCCTTTGAGCAGGCCGCGAAGGCATCGGGGCTTAGCAGCGACACAGCGGATTATTTTGCCGCCGAGGACGCCGTTTTAGTGGAGCTGCGGACGGAATAAGTCTGTGCTCTTTGGAGTCCAAACAGAAAAAGCTGCGGAAACCGACCGGGTAATGTTCATAGGGACACAAGTTGACACCATGTCTTGCAAGGGGGCGGACAGCGTTTGCTGTCCGCTTTCTTGCGCTTTTTCTCTGCTTTTTTATTATGCGGGAAGCTCGAATACCTCACTCAGGGGCGGCGCAATGCGCGGCTGCGCCTCGCCCTGCTCCATCGCGCTGTCCACCGTGCCGATGTCGCGGTACACGATGCGGATGCTCTGGTGGGAGCTGCGGGAGTATTTCTCCGTCCGCTCGCCTACCTCGATCCGCTGGATGAACAGCCGCAGCAGCTCCGGCGTCAGCTCGTCGATGGCGGTGTACTGCTTCGCCTTCTCAACGAACGTGTTCACGTTGGCGGAGGCGGCTTTCAGCTTTTCCAGCCGGGCCTCCTTTTCGGGGATCTGTTCCTCCAACGCTTTCTGTTCGACGGTGTAATCGCCCGCCAGCATCCGGTACTGCTCATCGGTCACCCGCCCCAGCACATTGTCCTCATAGAGCCGCTTGAACAGCTTGGACAGTTCCTCTCTGCGCCGCCGCATGGTATCCAGATCTTTTTGGATCGTGTTCATCTCACGCCGCAGCTCCAGCGTATTCTTGCTGCTGATATAGGCGGCGAACTGCTTTTCCTTCATCCGCGCGAAGTGCGTCACCCGGCGTAAGTCCTCCAGCACAACGGCTTTCAGTTCAAACTCCCGGATGTGATGCGGCGTGCAAACGGTCTTGCCCTTTTTGCCGTAGGTGTAGCACTTGAAGTTGTACTCCGCCTTTTTCATCGTGCTGGCTCTGTGCAGCACCAGCGGCTTGCCGCAATCCGCGCAGAATACCAGTCCAGAGAAGATGTTCGGCTCGTCCATGTGCTTGGGGACACGCTTTTTGTGCTGACGCACCTCCTGCACGATGTCCCACTGCTCCTGTGTGACAAGAGCTTCGTGGGTGTTCTTCACCACGAACCGCTCACTTTCAGGGCGCTCCACACGCTGCTTGTTTTTGTAGGAGATCGTAGTGGTGCGAAGCCCAACCGAGTGTCCGAGGTAGACCTCATTGTTCAGAATGCTGGTGACGCTGTTGGAAGACCACAGGCAGGGTCTGGTGGTGTCCAGTCCTCGATGGCTTTTCCCGGTCTTGCGGTAGTAGGCGTTGGACGGGTTCACCACCTGCTCCTTGGTGAGGATGGTGGCGATCCGCTTGGGGCCGTTTCCAGCGGCGCAGAGGGAGAAGATGCGCTTCACCACAGGTGCGGTGTCCTCGTCCGGAACCAGCGTGTTGGCGTCACCATCACTTTTCCGATAGCCGTAGGGCGGTCTGCCGCCCAGCCGCTCTCCCTGCTCCGCTTTCATTTTCATGACCGCACGGACCTTGCGGCTGGTATCCTTGGCGTGAAGCTCGTTGGCCCAGTTGCGGATGGGGTTGAAGTCATTGCTGCTCTCCACTGTTGAATCCACGCCATCGTTGACAGCGATGAAGCGGACATTCTTCTGGGGAAAATATATCTCCATGTAGTAGCCCACCTGAAGGTATTCACGCCCCAAGCGGGAGGCGTCCTTTACGATGAGGTTCGCCACCTGTCCTGCTTCGATCATCTCCACGATCTTTTTCCATGAAGGCCGCTCGAAGTTCGTACCAGAGTAGCCATCATCCGCAAGGAAGATGGTGTTCTCGAAGCCCTTTTCTTTTGCGTATTTCTCCAGCAGGGTGCGCTGATGCTGAATGCTGTTGGACTCTCCGACTCGCTCGTCCTCCTGACTGAGCCGCCCGTAGAGTACGGTGTATTGCTGATTTTCTTGACCTGCCATAGTTACCTCCTTTTCGTTGGGGCAGGCCGGTACGGTAACACGAAGTATACCGCACCGGCCTCCGCAAGTCTACTGAAACTTTACTGCTCATGATGCTCCCGCTCTAACTTCGTGTCGATAAGCTGCAGGAGCTTGTCTGTGGGTGTTGCCGATGCGCCGCCGGGGAATACGGAGGTCACAAGGAAGCACTTCCCACCGACCAGCATCGCCCGTTGACGGGTGAGGTCATCGCCCTCCCATTTGGCTGTGCTGTCACGGAACAACGTTTCCACGCCGCCGTCCTCGGAGCGGCGCAGGATGACCTGCTCCGGCCGGTAGGCACCGAGGATGCCCGTGTCACGATAAATTTCCCAATCCTGTTTCATTACAATCCTCCCATGGTTTGCTCATACTGTTGCTTTTTCTGTTTCTCTTGTGCGGCGTGTTCGTCCAATTTTTCTTTCACAGCCAGAGCTGCGCCCGCGGCGAAGCCGATCACCGCGCCGAGGTTTTCGGCGGCGATCTTCGCCTCCATGCGCCGCCGCTTTTCCTCGGCGTCTTCATCCTCGTCCATCAATGTCCCCACGGCAGTCAGTCCGTCCACGGCAGGCATCAGAGGAACAGGCCGCGGATCGCCGCCGCGCCATACCAACCCACCAGTGCCGCCGTGCCAAGGATCAGCACCAGCATGATCCACTTGAGGGCCACCAGCAGGCTGAAATCCGGGAGCCAGTCGATCCACTTGGAGGAATATTTCTCGCTCAGGTTCCCAACCCGTTCCAGCAGTTTGTTCATCTCTGTCAGCGATCTCTGCATCTCCGTGAGCGACTTCTGCACCGGCGTCAGGTCGATGTACGGCTTCAGTTCTGGCAGTGCTTTCCGAATTTCCTCCAGCTCCCAGTTTATTCCGTCTGCCTGCTCCGTCAGCTTGTTCATCGCCTGCGGCAGATCGCACTGGATCACGATGGGCTGGATCGGCTGCGGCTGCGGCGCGCTGTTCGGCTGATTCATCCGCTTCAATTCCTCCATCGATTTCCGCTGCTCGACGGAATTTTCTCTGGACGAGTTTTGCCCGTATTCTGAATTCATGCTCCATGGCCTCCTTGCAATACTTTTCCTCGTGTAGTTTGTTGTCACGGCATTTTAGTCCGTCCGGCGTGGTGTAGGTGATGTACTTGCGGCCACTCTCCCAGCGCACCGCATAGCCCTCGGATGCCATCAGGGAAACGAAGGCGTCCTTGTCGGCGGCGTATTTCATGCACTCGTCAATGGTGTTCATGAGCCGCAGCTTCCAGCTTTGACCTTTCAGCGCTGTGTGATATTCCGCGCCGCCCATGCCACGGGCCTGCTGCGTTGGCGCGTCAAAGACAGGAAGACCCATCTCCAGACAGATATCGTCGTTGTGCCGCATCAGTTCCTGCAGTTGTTCCTTCGCCATGTGCAGCTTTTTGCCGGTGTCGAAATTGACGGAGTTGATGACGCAGTGGGAGTGGATGTGCTCCCGGTCTACATGGGTGCAGACCAGCACCTCACAGCCGTCGAAATACTCCGCCAGCCGCCGTGCGGCTTCGTGGGCCTGCCGGGGATCGACCGCCGCGCCCTTCGGAAAGCTCTGCACCATGTGGTAGAACATCACGCCGCCGTCCTTGTGGTAGAGCAGTTTCGTGTTCAGGAAATCGTCGTAGACGCTCTGCGGCTGGCAGTTGATGCCGCTGACGAGCGGCCCGCCCTCCCATGTGGTTTTCATCTCCTGCATGACGTAGAGCATCACGCCGCGCATGGCGGCGCGGGACTGTGTGCCCCGTTTGTAGTTCACAAAATGTACGATGGCCATACGGCTCACCGACCTTCCATGACAGCCCGCAACGCGGCGCTGACCTCGGACAGCTCCTGCGCGGCCTTGTCGAGACCGATGACCTGCACCTTGCCCATGTTGGCGAGGACGGTGAGGCGGTTGATGTTGCTGCCGATGCCCTTGAGCTGGCGGAGCAGTTCCTTCTGTTCGTCGATGACGATGATCCGCTTGCCGAGGCAGCAGGCGGTGACGTAATCGCTCATGGACATATGGGCTTTCATCGCCAGCGCCTTGATCTTCTCCCGGTCGGCGGACGCCATGCGCGTGCTGAATTTGATATCCTTTTTCATAATTAGTGACCTTTCTGAAATGATTTCTCTCGTCCCCTCGGAGAGCTGGGGGTTCCTCAAAGGGGGACTGGTCCTCCTTTGAAGCTGCGCCGCCGGAGGCGGGTAAAAGCGTTTCCGCAGAAACGCTCGCAGCTTTGAGTGGGTGTGGGCTTCCGCCCGGAAATGGGGTGTGGGGCCATGCCCCGCCCAGTGCATTTGGCAGGGCAGCGGCTTCGCCGCAGACCAGACAAATGCGATGCTGGCCGTCGTCCGAGCGGACGACGAATCCCTCGTCCCGCCGCAAGCGGCAGGACTCGCTCTCTCTGTCGCTCGTCCTCTTCCCACCGAAACCGCTTCGCTGGGTTTCGGCGGGAGCCCTGTTGGGGGCGGTGATAAAAACTCCCGTGTTATATTTTTTACATTTCTATGTGGGGGGGGGTATCACTTACCCTCCGGTTGCTGTGGCTGTGTCGGAACAACCCGGCGCGGGGTTTATTTCAGCAGAAAAAACGGCTTTCTCAGAGTGGGTGCTCTGCGCCGACGGACACGCTGTTCCCTCCTGCACACAGTGCTTTTTTGGCACTTCTGTGTGGGGGGTGGTATCATTACCCTCGGCGTGCGCTTCATGCTGTTGAAACGCTGGACGCCCGCGGGCCACGGCGGCATATTCGCCGTTTTCATGCCGTCCCGGAATTCGCCCTGTGTGGGCTGAAGATCCCCTCGGCGGGTACACACACCACCCCAGCCCCTAACCGCGCACACAGCGGCTCACACGCCGAAACACGGCGGGTTCTCAGGGTCGATGGTGACGATGTTCTCGGTAGTGAGATCATCGACACCATCGACCCTTTTCAGGCAGATCAGACGGTCGCCGTTGCTCTTGCGGAAGGACACCGTAATGCCGTTTCTCCTTAGAGCGTCAACGCTTTTGCGGATTCGGTGGGAGAAGCTGTTGGGGGTCAGCCCCTCTGTACCGGCAGGGTCGATCTTTTCCAACAGCACCTTGGCAGGGGCGCTGATCTCCGGCTGCCGGCGCAGCAATTCAGAGAGAAGAAAAAGAATTCTCTCGTTGGGCTGCTCCGTCTGTTCGCAGTCATCTGACAGCAGCTTCCAGACGTGATCCTCGCCATCGAACTCCAGTGCCAGCTCCCGATAGGGGATGTCCCGCCCGGTGCAGTAGAGCGTGGCTGTGTTCTCTCTGCGCTTGCTCTTGCGGAGGACGAAGTTGCTGTCGGTGGCACCGCTGAGTCCGGTGGTACCGGAGATCATGTTCATGGGATCATCGTCATTCATCTTCCGCAGATGATGCACCAGCAGAATGGCGATGCGGTGCTTGTCCGCCAGCGCTTTCAGAACGCCGATGTCCCGATAGTCGCTGGCATACGGGTTTGCGTCATTGCCCGCGGTGCGGATGCGCTGGAGCGTGTCGATGACGATGAGCCTGGTCTGCGGATGCTCTTTTAGGAATTGCTCGATCTGTTCCACCAGCCCGTTATGGAGCTGCTGGGACATAACGGCGAAGTGCAGCGTGGGCGGTGCGTCCTCCGTGAGATCGAAGAGGCGGCTTTGGATACGCTGGAAGCTGTCCTCCAGACAGAGGTACAGCACCTCGCATGGCCGTGTGGCGAAGGTCCAGAGCGGCTTGCCCTGCGCGGCGCAGAGGCACAGCCACAGCGCCAGCCACGATTTGCCGATCTTCGGCGCGCCTGCCAGCAGGTGCAGTCCCTGGGGCAGCAGATCGTCCACCACGAAGGAGACCGGTTCGTAAGCGGTGCTTTGCAGCGTGTCCGCGTCAATGGTTTGCAGTCGGTTCATAAAAAATACTCCTTTCCGGTTTGTCAATGTGGTATACTGATACTGTAAAGGAAGGGAGATGGTTTTTACATGGAAGAGTGGTTTTCGAGATTTTTTCAAAACTTGCAACTACAGCTCGGACTGCGAGACCCTAAGTTGACCGCTCCCGAAAAGAATATCTCCGGCATCTTTTTGGAAACAGATACCGGAGAGAACATCGATATTTTATTGGTTGGCAAGGATGGGCGTGTAGAAGAACTCAGGGGCCGAACGCCAACGGAGGAACTGGTTCGGTTTGCTTCTCTGGATTTTGCGGAATACCATGCCGTGATCCAGCGGCTCTGGACGGAGCATCCTCTGTTTTTGGAACGCATGGAGGTTCCGTATTCGGACTATGAGGATTTTGAAAAACAGATCAGCGACTTGCCTGATTGGATCATGAAGATCGATACCATCGCCGCTTTTTATGCCTTCGAACATCTTCGGGACGCAATGGCAATGCAGGACAGAGGTTCGCCCATTTTCCCGTCCGAGAAAGGTGCCGCAGTTCTTCGGGCACTGGACGAGCCATGCAGGGCACAGCTACGTATTCGAAATCTTCTGGAGATCGGGTTTGCCGATTATGAGCGTGCCGCGCAGTGGAAGCGGTATGGAGCGTTGGAGGAGGCATACCCCGCGTTAATGCACCAGTTCTTTCCTTGCAGGCCGATGCCGTTCGGACACCGGTTGCGGTATACGGCTGAAAATATCTTTGAGCTGTACCTGTTGGAATTGCAGCTTTATTTCCGCCAGAAGAAAAAGCGTATCGCACGGTGTGAGTGCTGCTGGCAGTATTTCATTCCGAAAACCTCTGCGGAAACGCACTACTGCGATCGTGTGATTGACGGACTGTCCTGCAAGGCGCTGGGGCCAAAGCTCAAGGGCAAGGATGGTGCGGCATTGGATGAGGCACTGCGGATATACAATGTTCTGCGACATAGGATGGAAGAACGACGGAACCGTTATGAGGACGCTCCGCCAGACCAGCGGGATCGGCTGAAGCCTGTGAGCGACGCTCGCTATCAGGAATGGATTAGTGCAGCGGTCAAGGCCAGAGAGAGGTATCTCAAAGGGAAAATTTCCGCATCGGATTTCCTACGGGAAATCGATATTTTGGGGGAACTGGAAACCTATGAGGTCAAGCAGGTGTCTCTGCCGGAGCCAGACAGCACAGCATGGCGTCGGCATATCAAGGGGAATCTGGACTTTGATCCAGCTATCAACTACCGAGGCTTCATGCATCTGGACTTGAGAGAGGAGAACGCGGAATGGAAGGTTTGGACGCCGGAGGAACAGGAGAATATCGCCCGCGGCGGGCATGGGAGCTTAAGGGAGAAATATCATAAAGGGAAGGTGGAAGACTGAATTATATAAAAAGAGGCACTATCCGCAACCAAGTCGTTGCGGATAGTGCCTCTTGGAAAATCGGGGTGCAGAGGAGAATGTATATTCGTTAGGCCACGCCTTTGTAACGCGTATAGACATACTCATAGATTCTCTGACGGTATTCGGAAATCCTTAATTCATCATAGCATTCTGGCAGTTCAAGCCATAATGTGTCCCGAATCAATGTGTCGATTGTAGCCTTGGTTTCCTGTTTATCCGTCCAGTGGTCAAGTTCCGCAATTTTGGATTTGACCTTTTGCAGGAGGTCAACTGCTACCTTCTTTATCTTCTGAATGTCCTGCTTCGAAAGATTTTCAGAGAATAACATGTCATAAAGGGACAGTTCCTCATCACTGGAGAATCCTTCTCGCACATAGCGCTGCTCCTCCTGATCCATGTTTTGAACCAGATCCATCAGTTCGTCAAAGGTTTTTTCGATATTGGCACGATCCTGCTGGCTGTTGTAGTCCTCAATAATTTCCTGATATCGTTCGTGATACTTGATGCGGTCCGGGTTATTAAACAGCATGGCATCCAAGCGAACACGAATCAGCTCCTGCAAATCTTTCATGATCAAGTTCTTTTTCTTTGCCTTGGCGAACTCACGCCGTAGCAAATCAAAATCAATCTTGCTGATATCAAATTGCCGAGATAGAGTAATCCCTTCTGCCGCTTGTTCGATTTGAACGTATTCGCTGATGATATGATTGATCTCCACCATCAGATCCACATTGGTAACAGTTCTGCGTTTCTTTTTCAGCTCTCCATAAATTGCGGCGATTGCTTCATACCGCTTGCGGATGCCCGGCTCGATATCCTCATGGTTGGTGTATTTCATGAGCCGGATAAGTTCGGCAGCATAGGTCTGGAAGGTTTTCTTCTCCTCAATCGTGGCAGATACCGCATCCGCCGCTGTTTGCAACAGTGCCAACTTCTCAAAGTCTTTTGCGTTGATCAGTGTCTGCAACGAAAATCCATAGCCATCAAGGAATGCTTCTGTTGCTGCAATGGTTTCCAAAATCCGCGAGATCAATTTTTCTTTATCCACGGTAGGGTCAGAGCCACCGTTGCCATTCACATTCGCAGTGTAATCGGCCAAGGCTTTCCGAAGTGCTTTGACGATTCCTATATAATCGATAATCAGGCCATTGCTCTTACCCTCGGCTACGCGGTTAGCGCGGGCAATCGTCTGCATCAGCGTGTGCGCCTTCAGGGGCTTGTCCAGATACAAGCAGGACAGGCATTTTACATCGAAACCAGTCAGCCACATAGCGCAAACAAATACGACGCGGAGTGGGTTGGCAGGATCTTTGAATTCTTTATCCAGTTCCCGCTTTTCCATCTTTTCACGGTGATATTTGATGTCTAACCCCCATTTTTGGAAAGTCTGGATCTCATTCTGCTCCTGGCTGATCACCACAGCCATTTCCGTTTCCTGCATCCATTGCAGTTTGCGTTCCAGCTCCTGGGTCTCTTGCTGTGTGGCATGTTTGATCTGAATTTTCAGCGCTTCAATTTCAGCCGCCCAATATTTTTGGACCACATCATACATGCGGAGACGGTAGTATTATTGTCCAAACTCAAAGTC
>OOIF01002755.1_pt1 | contig 11426 bp, 8 predicted proteins | sample 1691961 | NCBI WGS metagenome assembly OOIF01 (sample SAMN06348146, study PRJEB24527) | human gut metagenome | biome: human gut; feature: ankylosing spondylitis patient; material: feces | host: Homo sapiens | place: China | collected 2015-10 | reverse complement strand
ATGAAGTCCCCCAGCGTGCCGTACTCCGGGTTGATGCCCCGGAAGTCCCGGATGGCGTAGGGGCTGCCCAGCGTCCCCTTGCGGCCTACCTCCCCGATGGGATGGATGGGCATAAGCCAGATGATGTCCGTACCCAGCGCCGCCAGACGATCCAGATCGCCCTCCAGCGCCTGAAAGGTACCCTCCTTGGTATGGTTGCGTACAAAGACGCTGTAGATCACTTTTTCCCGCAGGCGGGTGTTGGTTTGACGTGCCATATGCAGCCTCCTGTCTCACACTGTTTTATCTTCCTCCGGCGCATCCAGCAGCGCCAGAAATTCATCCTCTGTCAGCACCGGCACGCCCAGCTCCTGCGCCTTGCGCAGCTTGGACCCGGCATTGGCTCCCGCCACCACATAGGTGGTCTTTTTGGACACCGAGGAGGCGGCCTTGCCGCCCCGGCGCTCGATCATCTCCCCCGCTTCCTCACGGGTGAACTTCTCCAGCGCACCGGTGAGCACGAAGGTCATACCGGCAAAGCGGCGATCCGTCTGCTCCTCCCGGCAGGTCATGTTCACTCCCGCCGCCCGGAGCCGCTCCAGCAGGTCACGGGACTGGGGGCTCTCCACCCACTGGCGGATATAGCCGGCAGTGATGGGGCCCACGTCGTCGATGGCGGTGAGTTCCTCCTCCGTGGCGGAGCGCAGGGTGTCCATGGTGCCGAAGTGGGCGGCCAGCGTCTTGGCGGCCTTCTCTCCCACCTGACGGATGCCCAGCGCAAAGATCAGCCGCCACAGGTCGTTCTCCTTGCTCTGGTAGATGGCGGCTACGGCGTTGGCGGCGGACTTGTCCCCCATGCGCTCCAGCGGCTTCAGGTCCGCCGGAGTCAGGTCGTAGAGGTCGGCGGGGGTCTTGACCAGCCCGCTCTCGATAAGCTGGTTCATCACCGCCGGCCCCAGCCCGTCGATATCCATGGCATTGCGGCTGGCGAAGTGGGGCAGGTGCCGCAGACGCTGAGCGGGACACTCCGCCCCGGTGCAGCGCAGGGCTGCGCCATCCTCGTCCCGCTCCACCGGCGCTCCGCAGACGGGGCAGGTATGGGGCAGATAGTAGGGCTGCGCCCCGGCGGGACGCTTGCCCGGCACCACGGAAACGATCTCCGGGATGATCTCCCCGGCCTTCTGCACCACCACGGTATCCCCGATGCGGATATCCTTCTGGGTGATGTAATCCTGATTGTGTAGGGTGGCGAAGGTGACTGTGGTCCCCGCCAGACGCACCGGCTCCAGCTCCGCCTTGGGGGTCAGCACGCCGGTGCGGCCCACCTGCACCACGATATCCCGCAGCACCGTCTCCATCTGCTCCGGGGGGTACTTATAGGCGATGGCCCAGCGGGGACATTTGGCGGTGCTGCCCAGCACCTCCCGCTCCGACAGGCTGTTGAGCTTGATGACGGCCCCGTCCATGTCAAAGGGCCGCTCCATGCGGGTGTCGTTGAGGCGACGGATCTCCTCCATGATCTCCTCCCCGGCCCGCAGACGGCGGTAGGAGATGGTCTTGAACTGCTGGGAGGCCAGATAGTCGATGGTCTCGGTATGGGTGGCAAACTCTCGTCCCTCTGCCAGCTGGAGGTTGAATACAGCGATATCCAGCCGCCGCCGGGCGGCGATCTTGGGGTCCAACTGCCGCAGGGAGCCGGCGGCGGCGTTGCGGGGGTTGGCCATGAGGGGCTTTCCCTCGATCTCCCGTTGACGGTTCAGTTCTTCAAAGACGGAGCGGGCCATGTACACCTCGCCCCGAACGATGAGCCGGGGCAGCTTCTCCGGCAGGGTCATGGGGATGGAGCGGATGGTCCGCAGGTTCTCCGTCACGTCCTCCCCCACCCGGCCGTCGCCCCGGGTGGCGCCCCGGACGAACACACCGTCCCGGTATTCCAGGGCCACGGATAGTCCGTCCACCTTGGGCTCCACGGAGTATTCCGCCATGGGTCCCAAGGCCTCCTCCATCTTCTCGCAGAAGGCGGCCACTTCATCGTCGCTGAACACGTCCTGCAAGCTCTCCAGGGGCACCTCATGGGTGTAGGGCTGGAAGGAATCCAAGATCTTGCCCCCCACCCGCTGGGTGGGGGAATCCGGGGTGATCTCCTCCGGGTGCTCCGCCTCCAGCTCTTCCAGGCGGCGGTTCAGCCGGTCATATTCATAGTCCGGGATCACCGGTGCGTCCAGCACATAGTAAAGATACCCCTGCTCCGTGAGATAGGCCCGCAGAAAGGCCAGTTCATCTTTATAATCGGCAAACTCCGTGCGAAATTCCATGGAGTGTCCTCCTTAGTCTTTGTTGAGTATGTAGTCCTTGGCGTCGCCAGCATAGGCGTCCGGGTCCGTCGCAAAATAGGTATAGGTCCCCGGCACCTCCCCCACGATCACCGTTTCCGCCACGGTGATCTCGTTGGTCACCTGCGTCACGGTGGAATATCCCGGAAGAAGGATGCTGACGTACACGTCGATTCGCAGGACGATCCTGTGCTTGGTCTGGTTGATCCCGGCGGACTCGAACTGGTTTTCAAACCGGGCCGACGAGGACCCCACCGACTCCATCCGCACGGAGATCCGAGGTCCCCGGCCCGCCAGCAGGGGTGAACCGGTCAGACTGCCCACCGGGATGGACAATTCCCTTGCGGAAACCTGATCGATCCGGCTGAGGATCAGGTCCAGAATCTGGGATTGCAGCCGATTGAAGGCCGCCATGTTGCTGCGGACCATGGTAATGCGGCCCTCGTTGTCCTTTTCGTAGCTCACCAGCTGCTCATAGGCGATCTGACCGCTGTCGATGGCCTCGTTCACCGCCTGATAGACGATGCGGTTCACGGCGTTGGATACCCGCGTGGTGGCAAGGCTCCCCAGCAGAGGCCGCATCTGTGCCCCCGCGTACAGGGCAAATGCCAACAGCCCGGATATGGCCAACAGCAGCAGCGCCCGCCGGATCTGGGGGCCATCCGGCCCCCGGTGATAGTAGAAAAATCCGGGACCCACAGCCCCACCTCCTCCGCTTTCGGCTCTTATCAGCTTATGCGGAAGGGCTTATTCATTATTTCAGTTCGTTGACGATAGCCTTGAACACCTGGCCCCGCTCCATGAAGTTGGCAAAGCGGTCAAAGGAGGTGCTGGCCGGGGACAGGATCACCACGTCCCCCGGCTGGGAGCGGGCGTCGGCAATGGCCACCGCCTCGTGGTAGTCCGCCACGTCGAGGATCTCCAAGCCGTGATAATTTTCCGCCTGCTCCACGGCCTCCCGGATCACACCCGCCGTTTTGCCGCACAGCAGCAGCAGCTTGACGTGATCGTTCACCACAGGGCCGAGGGGGGCGTAGCTGATGCCCTTATCCTTGCCGCCGGCGATGAGGATCACCTGCTCCGGGAAGGAATTCAGCCCCGCGATGGTGCGGCTGGGGCTGGACGCGATGGAATCGTTGTACCAGCGGACGCCCTTTCGGGTGCGGATCAGCTCGATCCGGTGCTCCACGCCGCCGAAGGTCTTTGCTATCTCCCGCATGGTCTCATAGCTGACCATACCCCGCACGGCGGCGAAGGCCGCCATGTAGTTTTCAATGTTGTGGACGCCGGGCAGGAGGACGTCCTTTGTCTCCATTATGGGCGTCACCGTGCCGTTGGCGGCCTCGTAGATCACACCGTTTTCGCAGAATACGCCGTTGTCCACCCGCTGCTTCCGGGAGAACCAACGGACCTCGCCCACCGCTTTCGCGGCCTGCTCCACCGTATCGGCGTTGTCGGCGTTGAACACAGCAATATCGCCGGCAGTCTGGTGTGTAAAGATGTTTGCCTTTGCATTCACATACTCCTGATAGTCCTTGTGGACATCCAGATGGTTCGGTGTGACGTTGGTGACCACAGCCACATCGGGCGAACGGCGCATGGAAATCAGCTGGAAGCTGGAAAGTTCCACCACAGCGCGGTCCTGCGGCTCGATCTGCTCAATGCGCGGCAGCAGCGGGAAGCCGATGTTGCCCCCCAAAAAGACCCGATAGCCCTGTTTTTTCAGCAGTTCTGCAATCACCGAGGTGGTGGTCGTCTTGCCGTCCGAGCCGGTGACCGCATAGATTTTGCAGGGACACAGGTCGAAAAACAGCTCCATCTCGCTGGTGACTGCCACACCTGCCTGCCGCGCCTGCTGCAAAGCGGGATGGAAGTAGTACATTCCGGGTGTGCGCAGCAGCAGGTCCTCGCTGCACAGTCCCTCCAGATAGTTTTCTCCCAGCAGCAGCCGGATGCCCATGGCCTCTAGCCGGTCTGCCTCCTCTCCAATCTGCTCGCGGGTGCGTTTGTCGCGCAGCGATACCTGTGCGCCTTTAGCAGCGAACATTCCCAGCAGTTCGCGGTGGCTGCGTCCCAAACCGATGAAGGATACCTTTTTATCTTTTAGCTCCCTGTAAAAGGAGTTGAGTCGTTCGTTCATGGAAAAAGCCTTCCCTTCCAATAGATTTACCCTGTTCCTGCCAAAAGCAGGAAAGTTACCCTTTCATTATACTCTGAATCGGCAGCGGTGTCGAGCAAAGCCGGTCGTTTTTGTGCGGGAGAAGCTGGAAAACCATTTAAAATCCTCTTTACAACGATTGATAAAGTCTATATAATAAAAGAAAACGATACATTTTTTCTATCCAATATCAACCGATAAGCAAGGAGAGAGTGCTATGAGAAAGATTATTTTGTTCGGCACCGGCACATGAGGCGGCTGCCCACCAGTGAAAGAGGTTCTTTCAGAGAATAACATTAAGTATATGTATGTCGACATCTGCGAAGGTGTTGGTAAACTCAAGAGCTTTTTGAAGGTCCGCGACACCGCGCCGGAAATGCAGGAGGTGCGTGAGCAGCATCGTGCAGGCATCCCTTGCCTGGTGGTGGACGATCAGGTCATCCTGGTCAACGGTGCAGAGCATATGCAGCAGCTGATTGAACAGTACCAACTCAAAGAGGACTAATTTCCTTTGGTGCAGATTCCGAAAATTTTGCAACGGAAAGAAAGTGGAAGCGATGGCAACAGGGTATTATAAACCATCTCCCGAACTGGAAGAATGTAACCGTTTGATCGAGGCGTACTGGAACACCAAGCAGTATGATAAATGCTTTGACGGACACCTTGTGCTGGCAAAGCAGGGGTATCCGCTGGCAGAATGTCAGGTTGGATATTTTTATTTGAAAGGGCTGGGGGTTCATCAGGACTTTGAACAGGCATTTTACTGGACACAGCGGTCTGCACAGCATGGGGATCGCGATGCCCAATGCAATCTGGCATCCTTTTATGAGGACGGAATCGGCACACAGCGCGATATGCAGCAGGCAAAGTACTGGTATGCGCAGGCAGCTTTGCAAAATCAGGAGATTGCCCTGCAAAAGCAAAAGGAATTGGAAAATATTTGACGGTTCCTTTCGCTGTCTTTTTAAAAATTGGCACAGCAGATTAAACCTGCTGTGCCAATTTTTATGTCTGATTTACAAGACCGGTATCAAAAAAATTGACCGCTGCCCTTTGGGCAGCGGTCAATAGAAGAATCTTTATTTTGCGTAATCAACAGCGCGGCTTTCGCGGATGATGTTGACCTTGATCTGACCGGGATATTCCATCTCCGATTCAATCTTGTTGACGATGTCGCGGGCGATAATGGTCATCTGGTCGTCGCTGATGACCTCAGGACGAACCATAATGCGGATTTCACGACCTGCCTGAACAGCAAAGCACTTTTCAACGCCGTCAAAGGAGTTTGCAATCTCCTCCAGCTTTTCCAGACGTTTGATGTAGTTTTCCAGATTTTCACGTCTTGCGCCGGGTCTTGCTGCGCTGATGGCATCAGCAGCCTGTACGATGCAGGCAACCAGTGTTTTTGGCTCTACATCGCCGTGATGTGCTTCAATAGCATGGATGACAGCCGGGCTTTCCTTGTACTTTCTGGCAAGGTCGACACCAATCTTGACATGGCTGCCCTCGATTTCGTGGGTCAGGGCTTTGCCGATGTCGTGAATCAGACCGGCGCGCTTGGCAGTAGCAACATCTGCGCCCAGCTCGGCAGCCATTACGCCTGCCAGATGAGCCACCTCGATGGAGTGCTGCAATACATTCTGACCGTAGCTGGAACGGTATCTCATGCGACCCAGCAGCTTGATCATATCCGGGTGCATACCGTGGACGTTGGTCTCCAGAACCGCACGTTCACCATCCTGCTTGATTTTGTTTTCGATTTCACGCTGTGCTTTTTCTACCGTTTCCTCGATGCGTGCCGGATGGATTCTTCCGTCCTGAATCAGGCGCTCCAGAGCGGTGCGGGCAATCTCACGTTTAACAGCATCGTGGCTGGACAGGGTGATTGCTTCCGGTGTGTCGTCGATAATCAGGTCAACGCCGGTCAGGGTTTCCAGTGTGCGGATGTTTCGTCCTTCACGACCGATGATGCGTCCCTTCATCTCATCGTTTGGCAGCGGAACGACCGATACGGTCACTTCGCCCACATAGTCGGAAGCACATTTCTGGATGGCAGTTGCAATGATCTCCCTTGCCTTCTGGTCGGATTCATCCTTGAACTTCTGTTCATAGAGGTTGATTTTAACCGCCTTTTCGTGTACCAGCTCATTCTCCAGATTGGAAAGCAGGTATTCCTTTGCCTGCTCTGCGGTGTAGCCGGAGATTTTTTCCAGCGCTTCAAACTGGCTGGCTTTGATTTCGTTGGCTTCCTTCAGGCGACCTTCTGCCTCTTTGATTTTATTTTGCAGGGTTTCCTCTTTTTTCTCCAGATTGTCCATCTTGCGGTCGATGGATTCTTCCTTCTGCTGGATGCGGCGTTCTAAACGCTGTACCTCATTGCGGCGCTCTTTGACCTCTTTTTCTGCCTCGGTGCGCTGCTTGTGGATTTCGTCCTTTGCCTCCACCAGTGCCTCTTTTTTCTTGACTTCAGCATCCTTGATGGCATCGCTGATGATGCGTTTTGCTTCCTCCTCAGCGGTGCCAAGCTCGGCTTCCGCCACCTTTTTGCGGTACTGGATTCCCAGCGGGAATGCGACCGCTGCGCCTGCTGCCAGTGCAATCAGGATGCAGACAAGATAAGTAAAAATCGGGTCCATGGAACTGTTATTCCTCCTTCTATCGTTTGTGAGCAAAATCTGCTCGGAGCCGGACACACCGCCCGGGGGTGATTTTGAAAATCGGTGCCCATTTTTTAAGACACAACAAAACATCCGAACCCATCCTTTTCTTTGTAAAATAAAAAAGGACACGCTCAGAGTGATTCCTCAAAACACCCTGACCCAAACGGCCGGACAGCGCCGGTAAAACTGCGGAAAGGGGGAGAAAGAAGCGAATTGACCTGTGTTTCGATATTGACTTTTTCTATCTGCAATCACAAATGGGCATAAAAAGAAAACAAATTCCAGACAGCACGCCGTATGCTGCAAAAATAGGCAGCGCAGGCGCCGTGCATCAAAAGGGGTCTTTTCAAAATGTGTATTCGATCTCAATTTGAGAAAAAACTCTGAAAGAGGGTGGATTCTGCTGCAATCGAAAAAATCAGGCAGCCAAAAAAGCGGAACGCAATCCGCTTTGTCGCATGGGGTACCGTCATCTTTTCTCCAAAAGATGAATGGTATATATTTATTTTATCTGTTAGAGTAAGACTTGTCAAGAAATTTATGTTGACATTTACGGGTTTGGGTGGTAACATGAAAGCAAAATAAAAAAGAACATCCCGCAAATCGTAGAAGGGGAAGCCGTCAGGCAGGATTTTGCGCAACAGAGAAAGGTGCGGCATCATCAGGATGCAGCTGAAAGCACCCGCGTCGGATCGCCGTTCGGTACCACCCCGGAGAGCGCATGAAAAGGGCAGCCTGCTCCAAATGCGACGCATCGACAGCGTTACAGGTCGAAAAAGAGATGTCCGCTTTCTTTGGAAAGCAAGGGCATAATACGGGTGGAACCGTGGAGCGAATAGAATCTGCTTCATCCCAGGATATGGGATGGAGCTTTTTTGTTTTTTAAATGCTTTTTGGCAAATCCGCGACAAGGAGGGAGGGAGCGCCGATGGAGGACACGCAAACCCATGATACCAGCGTCATCCGGGAAAAGCAGGCGGACGAGGTCTGCGACATCTATGACATCTACGGAAACCGCACCGGCAAAACCTTTGTAAGAGGAGAGCCGCTGTCCGACGGACAGTATGTGATGGTGGTGGACGTGTGGATTGTCAACAGCAAAGACGAGATTCTGATTCAGAAGCGCTCGGACCTGAAAAAGGACCTCCCCGGCACCTGGGCAACCCACAGCGGCTGTGTGCTGGCAGGAGAAAGCTCGCAGCAGGCGTGCATCCGTGAACCGCTCGAGGAAATTGGAATCCACATCCTGCCCTCCCAAGTGCACAAGCTCAACCGCAAGGTGCGAGGCAAGCTGCTGTCGGAAAACTTTGTGGTCGAACAGGATTTTGACACGGCAGACGCCGTTTTGCAGACTGAGGAGGTCAGCCAGATCAAATGGGTGAGCGTTAGCCAGCTCAAGCAGATGGCAGGACACAGGGAATTTTATCGTTACCCGGAATTTTTTGATGTGGTCCGTTTTTTGGAAGAACGGCGAAGAAAAAGCGGGAACAGGTACAATCTCCTTCAACAAAATCGAAAACCGGAAGAAAGAAAATAGAGGAGGAATATTTCTATGATTCACATTACACTCAAAGACGGAAGCGTAAAGGAATTTGAATCGGGCGTTTCGGTCATCGACGTAGCAAAATCGCTGGGCGCAGGTCTTGCAAAAGCAGCCTGCTGCGGCAGAATCAACGGCGAAGCGGTTGACCTGCGCACCCCAATCACCGAGGACTGCCAGCTGGAAATCTGCACCTTTGATGACGAGGACGGAAAAAAGGCATTCTGGCATACCGCTGCCCATGTGATGGCACAGGCTATCCAGCATCTGTTCCCGGGAGCCAAGTTTGGTATCGGTCCTGCTCTGGAAAGCGGCTGGTACTATGACATCGGCGGGGTAAAACCGTTCACCCCCGACCAGTTTGGTGCAATCGAAGCAGAGATGAAAAAGATTGTCAAGGAAAATATCCCGGTTGAAAAACGTATCATCACCGTGGAAGAGGGCAGAAGCCTCTTTGCAGGACAGGATTACAAGCTGGAACTGCTGGAAGAATATGCCGAAAAGGGCTGGGAGCTGAGCGTTTATACACAGGGTGACTTTACCGACCTGTGTGCCGGACCGCACCTGATGAGCACCGGTGTAATCAAAGCAGTCAAGCTGACACAGGCAACCAGCGCATACTGGCGCGGCGATGCTGCCCGCGACAGTATGTGCCGTATGTACGGCGTGGCATTCCCGAAAGCAAGCGAGTTGGATGCCTTCCTGCAGCAGCAGGAGGAAGCCCGCCGCCGCGACCACAACAAGATCGGTCGTGAGCTGGAATATTTCACCACTGTCGATGTGGTCGGTCAGGGTCTGCCGATCATCCTGCCAAACGGCGCCAAGGTCATCCAGCAGCTTCAGCGCTGGATCGAGGACACCGAGGCACAGCGTGGCTACCAGTTGACCAAAACCCCGTACATGGCAAAGAGAGAGCTGTACAAAATCAGCGGTCACTGGGATCACTACCTGGATGGCATGTTTGTACTGGGCGACCCACACGACGAAACCAAAGAGTGCTTTGCGCTGCGCCCGATGACCTGCCCGTTCCAGTATCAGGTCTACCTCAACCGCGCCCGCTCTTACCGCGACCTGCCGATGCGCTTGGGCGAAACCTCGACCCTCTTCCGCAACGAGGATTCCGGTGAGATGCACGGTCTGATTCGTGTGCGTCAGTTCACCATCTCGGAAGGTCACCTGATCCTGCGCCCGGACCAGCTGGAGGACGAGTTCCGCGGCTGTCTGGAGCTGGCAAAATACTGTCTGGAAACGGTGGGTCTGGCAGAGGATGTCAGCTACCGCTTCAGCCAGTGGGACCCGAACCGCACCGACAAGTATGAAGGTACTGCGGAACAGTGGGAAGAAGCACAGGGAGCAATGAAGAAGATTCTGGACCACCTGGGTCTGGATTACAAGGTTGGTATCGACGAGGCTGCCTTCTACGGACCAAAGCTGGATATTCAGATTAAGAATGTATTCGGCAAAGAGGACACCCTGATTACCATCCAGATCGATATGCTGCTGGCACAGAAATTCGGCATGACCTATGTGGGTGAGGACGGAAAGGACCACTTCCCATACATCATCCACCGCACCTCCATCGGCTGCTATGAGCGTACTCTGGCGCTGCTGCTGGAAAAATATGCCGGTGCACTGCCGACCTGGCTGATGCCAACACAGGCAATGATTATTCCAATCAGTGAAAAGCATCACGACTATGCACAGAAAGTCCTTGAAAAGCTCCAGGCAGCCGGTATCCGTGTCGAAGCGGATTGGCGCTCGGAGAAGATGGGCTACAAGATTCGTGAAGCGCAGCTCAAGAAGATTCCGTATATGCTGGTTGTCGGCGAGAAGGAAGCAGAAACCGACAGTGTATCGGTTCGTACCCGCAAAGGCACCGATGGCGGTGCAATGAGCGTGGATGAATTTGTTCAGATGATCTGCGAAGAGATTAGAGAAAAAAGACGCTAATCCAAAGCGGATGCAATAGAAAATCCCCCTTTCTTCCTGCAAAACAGGAGGGAAGGGGGATTTTTTTACAAAGTTCAGATATTTTTTCAAATTAACAAAAGTTTTCTTGCATAAACTCCCCCTTTCCTCTATAATAAAAAGCAGATTTCCCCTGGCAAAAGGGCGGATTTGTCCTGTTTTGCAAGGGGAATATTCGGACGATTGATACAAGGAAGGGGCGGTTTGGTGAACCACAAGGTATTATTGCTCGACACCGGCTACTCGTTGTACCGGCTGATGCAGCAAAACCCGACCCTGAGAGAAGAATTTGAGCTGCTCGGGCTTGATTTCAGCGACGAGGTCATGGTCAGCGACCGCAGCCGTTTGATTGAACAGATCAGCGCCTCGGTGCGCAGCTGTCAGCTGGTGCTGCTGGTCGACCATGCGCCGCAGCTGCGGGCAAGGGAAATCCTTGCGCAGGGCTTCAACAAACCGCTGCACCAAAATGAGCAGGCGGCTGCGGACATCCGCAAATATCTGGGAAATCAGGGAAGGATGCCCAACGACCGGCTGCTGCAAGGAGCGATGATGCCGCAGGATGCCCTGCCGCTGAGCGACCCGGGCTGCGGACAGGCAGGCTTTGTCCTGTTTTTCCCCAACACCTGCGTTGCGCTGGTCAGCGGCTCGGCACAGGAGGTACTGCGCCAGGTGGCAAACGGACTGTTTGGCGCTCTGCTCCGCCATTTTTATCCGGGAGCGGTCACCTCGGATATTCCCATCCGCGCAGACAAGCGGGAGGCGGTGGAGGATTACATCGAGCGCACCCG
>OOIF01002730.1_pt1 | contig 11480 bp, 6 predicted proteins | sample 1691961 | NCBI WGS metagenome assembly OOIF01 (sample SAMN06348146, study PRJEB24527) | human gut metagenome | biome: human gut; feature: ankylosing spondylitis patient; material: feces | host: Homo sapiens | place: China | collected 2015-10 | reverse complement strand
TCTCTGATCATTATCACCATTCTTTACAGAAACAAGAATCTTCATATCTTTTGACTCTTTTAATTTGAGATCCTCCCGGATCTGCTCTGTCATGGTATTGATAAAAGGATCGTCCTGTGTATACGTCACAATGCCTACCCTCAGTGTCCGGTCTGAGGTATTTTCTTTTTTTCCACACCCCGGAAATGACAGAGCAAGAACGGACACCGTCAGAAATATCATTGCTTTTCTTCTCTTTTTTCTACTCATAAGAATACAAAAACCTTTCTATATCTTCCGAAAATAAATCTTTTTTGTAAACTACCTGTATTTCTGTTTCATGACTTTCCATCTGATACCAGGAATTTTTTAACTTACTGGCAATCTCATTCATGCTTTCATATCCGACCTCATACAGATCCGGCACGATCAGGCATTGTATCTTTCCTGCATCCAACAGCGAAAAGGCTTTGATACTTGTCCCAATCCCGTAAATTTCTGCTCCGCTATAGAACCCATTTTCTGCCTTTTCTCCTACTTCATCCAGAATATATGGATCGAGGACTGCCAGATAATCTACTTTTTCTTTCGCTTTCAATATTTCACCGGCATCTTCCTTGCTCTCCTGATTATACTTCCATATGATCCTTCCACCTCCGGCTTCCATCACCTCACAGAATCCTCTGACACGGTTCCTGCTTTCTTCAGTCCTTGCATTTCCTGCTACAACTCCGATTCGCTTTCCATTCATAAGACCGGATGTATTTTTCAACATCTGCTCTGCCAGTTCCTGCCCCATTTTATAGTTATCCGGCTTGACTGTTACAAATGAAGAGGCGGCATCCGCTTCATAACTGTAAATATCCTGCATGATCAGCACAAACGGTTTCGTTCCCTGCAACTGCTCTAAAACCTGCTTCGTATCCTGTCCCGGAGCAGGGTTGATAATAAATGCATCTACGTCATTCTCCAACTGCTCCCGGATCATCTCCTGCTCATCCTCAGAGCTTTCCTGTTCGTCCGTATTACAGATAATCAGCGACAGATTCTGGACTTTTGCCGCCTGCTTCATTCCGTTAAGCAGGCTGTCCCATCTCTTGTCTCCTGAATTTTCTACGATCACCGCCACTTTTTTAGGTGGCACATCTCCATGAAAGATACTGTAGAAAAAATAGGCTGCAAGAACCGCAAGCAACGCTTCTGCTATCAGGAAAGTTATTTTATTTCTTTTCGTCATATGCTTCTCCTTTCCTGTAAGTCTGTTCCTCCAGTTTTTTTCTGTTCTCTTCTGAAAATGGGATTGCAGGAATATGGATTACAACTTCCGTTCCCTCGTCTGGCTCACTGTATATTTTCAAACCATATTCTTTTCCATACATAAGCTGGATTCTTGTATGTACATTGATCAGTCCCACGCCCGAACCATGCTTTGGTACCTTTCCATTATCCAAAAGAAGATTCTCTACAATCTCCTCACTCATTCCCATCCCATTATCGATCACAGAAATATAAATATCATTTCCGTCCTTTTTTCCTTTGACTGTGATCTTTCCGCCGTCATCTTCGTCCATATTTCCTACTCCGTAATAAATGGCATTTTCCAGAATTGGCTGGATGATCAGCTTAATCGTACAATATTCTTTTATCTCTTCCTCTATAAGGAACTCTGTCTCAAAACGGTCTTTGTAACGAACTTTCTGAATATTCATGTAACTTGTGCTATGTTGCAGCTCATCTGCGATTCTGATGACGGTTCTTCCCTTCGACAGACTAATCCTGAGCAGCTTCGCAAGCTCTGATATCATAAAGACTGCTTCTTCATTTTTGTTAGCCTCTACCATCCATGTGATTGATTCCAGCGTATTATACAGGAAATGTGGATTGATCTGACTCTGCAGGGCATCCATCTCACTTTTCCGCTTTTCATTCTGCTGCCGGATGATTTCTTCCATCAGGACTTCTATCTGCTCATAGGATTTTTTCACAGAATACCCAAGGTGTCTGATCTCAGAGAATCCTCCGATATAAATATCTTTTGTCTTTCCCGTCTCGTAAGCTTTTACAGATTCATTCAGTTTAAAAATCGGATTTGATATTTTCCTTGCTACAATGCGGTTCACTCCCAGAAGCATCATGAAGAAAATGAGAGTCGTCACGACAATATAATACCGGAACTGCTGAATTTTGGATGTCTGAACACTGTCAGGAACTACTCCTACCAGTCGCCAGCCCGTATAAGAAATACTTCCAACTACAACCGAGCCCTTCTGCCCATTGACCGGCAGTTCATACGTCCCATCCTCATATTCTTTGATCTGTCCACTTTCCTCTGTCAGAAGTCCTCTGTCAATTTCTGCCTGTCTTGGATGATAAATCATTTCGCCATCCCGGTTGCAGAGATAATAATAGACTTCATCCGAAGACTGGTTGATACGTTCCAGAATTTCACGGATCATGGAATATTTCATATCCACCAGTAACACACCGCTTACCGGCTTCTCCCCATCGTTAATATCCACCGATCTGCTCAGAGAAATGACCCAGTAATACCGATACGTTCCATCCTCGAACAGATTCTGGATATGTGGGGAGGAAAAATGAATATTTTCGATCTCATCCGCTGCATTCCGATACCAGTCCTGCTGTGCTGCCCCGGCATCCGCTTTCTCGTTGACAAGTGGTTCTGCCGCCACCAGATTGCCTTCATTATCATACAGTGCCATGCTCTGGATCTTGTCTGTATTAATCTCATAAAGCAGACTGAACTGTCGTTCAAATTCCTGACTGGATATATCATATTCCTGAATGATATTATAATTGACTGCATTGGAAATCTGTCTGACGTTCAATAAATCTGCCTCCAGCCTGTCTACCGCACTCTCCACAACACTTTCCGTGTTCGCAACCGCTGTCTGCCGGATTGCCATTTTAAATCTGCTGTAGATCAGGAATCCCATCAGAACCGTGGTTACGATTGTCAGTGCAGTAAGTACAGCCATAATAATTGACTGAATATCCCAACTGATAAACCTTCCCCGACAAAACCATCTCTGCATCCGCAATTTTATTGAATATCCATAATTTTCCTTTCTCTTCGTATCGTTTCTCTTCACTTCGATCCCCTTTTACCACTTCATTCTGCTTTTTCTTATCTCATTTCTTATGTGATGTCCGATACTTGGATGGTGACATCCCGAACCGTTTCTTAAAGACATAACTGAAATAATTCGCATCCTGATACCCTACACGTTCCGCAATTTTATAGCTCTTCTCATTTGTCTCAAGCATAAGATCTGCTGCGTGATCCATTCGGTAATCTGTCAGCCAGGAAATAAATGTCTTTCCCGTTTCCTTTTTAAAAAGTGATGAAAAATACGAATTTGAAACTCCCAGCTCCGAACATACTGTGTCCAAAGAAAGCTCCGGCTGCATATACCGGTCTCTCACAATCCCTTTTGCTTCTTCCACGATACGTCTTGAAGTCGTATTTCTCGCATTTTTCAGTTCTTCACTGATCGCCACTGCTGAATTTACAATCCAGCCTTTCAGAGTACTTTCATCCATCTCCGGCACTTTTTCATAAGGATTTTCTACCTCTGCACAATAATCTTTAAAGTCAATAAAGTTATTTGCACAGAACCGATAAAATGCACCTACCATTTCCATCGTTGCCAGCTTGTACTGGCTCACCGTCTTCGCATTCCGGTGCAGCTTTTCGATCTCGCTCTGAGCCGCCTTCTCGATTTCTTCTCTGCTTCCGAGATTGATCGTCTTGAATAAAGCGTGCATCTTGGTATCCTCGGACTGAACTGAAATCTCCTGTTCTGTCGGAGCGATCTCACCGATGTTGATCGCCCTCTGTGTTCCGTACAACACCCGGTAAGACACCGCTTCTCTCGCTCCCGCATACGACTGGTTGATCGTAAACAAACTGTCACAGGCTCTTCCGATCCCGGCTGTCACAACCGCTCCCATCACTCTGTATGCCCATCGACAGAATCTGTCACAGTCATCTGTAAATGCTACAACATCCTCCTCCGAATTTAATTCCATCACAAGCACAGTATTTCCCAGATAAGTAAACATCTGGCTTTTCCATTTCTCTGCGATCCGCTCCCGGATCTCCTGCTCTACTGACATGGATAATAACAACACATTCATCCCCTCTGGCACATGATGCTCAGAAGTATGGAAGACAGCACATCCAAAAAGTGGTCCGTCCATACGGATCTGATATGCTGCAAGAAATTTTTCACAATCTGCCTCCGTAATCCGTCCTTCGATCAATGAGATAAATAAATTTGTCTGAAACATCGGCAGTGATGCATTAAAATAATGCTCCAGCTTTTTTACATTCAACTTTTCTTCCCGTTCATTATCCAGCGTCTTTTTCAGCCTTTTCAGGCACTCCGACAATTCCTGGGAGTTGATCGGCTTGAGCATATACTCTTCAATCTCCAGATGAACGGCTTCTTTGGCATATTCAAATTCATCAAATCCGGTAAAAATAATAATATGAATATTCTGATAGTCCTCATTCAGGGCTCTCGCCAGTTCCAGTCCGTCCATATAAGGCATTTTTATATCTGTGATCACTACATCCGGCTGTAGCCGCTCCACAAGTTCCAGTGCTTTTACCCCGTTATTCGCACTGCCGATCACTTCAAATCCAAGCGTTTCCCATTCCAGTTTGAGTCTGATCGCCTCTATTGCTTCTTCTTCATCATCAACAAGAAGTACTTTATACTTATCCATTTTCAGTTCCTTTCTTCCTTTCCCTAACTGCCTCTTATTATAGCAAAGAACCGTTCCATACTGAATACCCTGATTAAAAAGAAATCTCTGCCTGTTCTGGGATCAAAAAAGCCGCCCCGGTCAATTTTCATCTGACCGGAACGGCTCACTGGTCAGATATTCTCTGCCAGTTTCATTTTTACATTGTCGTCCTCTCTGCTACCGTTGCTTATTTCTTCTGTACATATTTCAGACAGTCAAGAGTTACAGCGGCAAGAATGATGATACCTTCAAAGATGAACTGAAGGTTTGTATCAATACCAAGAATTGTAAGAGAGTATGTAAGGGATGTAAAGATCAATACACCGGTTACAACACCTGAAATCTTACCAATACCACCTGTAAATGATACACCACCAACTACGCAGGCTGCAATGGCATCCATATCCCAGCCCTGTCCATAAGCAGCACTACCAGAACCAACCATTCTGTTACACTCAAGCCATGAACCAAATCCGTAAAGGATACCTGCAAGGATAAATGCTCCAAGCGTTACTTTAAATACTGAAATACCTGAAACTGCTGCTGCCTCCGGGTTTCCACCTACAGCATACAGATTCTTACCAAATGTTGTCTTGTTCCAGATGAACCATACAACTATGATCGCTACAACTGCCCAGAGAATGATCGTCGGGAAATTACCGATCTGTGGGATGAACATATTCGGGATCGCTGCATCGATCGCACCGAAAGATACACCCTTTGTTGCATAAGTTACAAGACCGAAGATGATCAGCATGTTCGCCATTGTGGAGATGAACGGATGCATCTTGAATCTTGCCATGAAAAATCCTGCGATACAGGAGAATACAGTCGTAAATAAAATACATACAAGCAAAGCAAGAATTGCTCTGGTTGCTGCCGGCATATTAGAGAAATCAAAAATATGTCCGAACACACTACCTGTATTAATTCCATTGTGCATGATAATCGTTGCTGTAACCATACCCATACCAACCATACGTCCTACGGAAAGGTCAGTACCAGTTAAGAGGATCAGACCTGCAACACCAAGTGCCAGGAACATTCGAGGTGAAGCCTGCTGCAGGATGTTCAGGATATTCGTGTATGTGAACAGCTGCGTATTCTTAACGATTGGTGTAATGATACATAATGCAATAAAGATCAGGATAATTACAATATACAGACCATTCTTATACAGGAACTGTGCTGTATTGAATGTGTATTTGTAGTTCTCAAATCTCTGTGCCATTTTCTGTCCGAATGTATATTTTGACATACGGAGCAGATCGATCAGGTGATATTTATGAGCAAATGCATCATGTCTTCTGTCCTTGATCTCCTGCAGTTTTGACTCGTGAGCCATCTCAGCATCGAAAAGCTTGTTCTTATATACATACTTTTCATCTTTGATATCTTCAGCAGCAGAAAGCTTTTTCAGGTTCTGCTCATGCTCTGTCTTGATCGTGGCACGTACCTTTTCGTACTCTTCATTTTCAATCGCTTTTTCTGCCGCACAGCTTGCAGCTACTTTGTCATAGTAATCTTTATCATAATGCTGTGCGAGATAATCTTCTGCCTCTTTTACTAATTTGGCAACTTTATCTTTATTTGATGCTTCTACGGCTTTTGCCTTTTCAAGGTCTGCCTTATCCTTTGCAATCATTCTGTCTCTTTCGTCTTTTGACAGATTTTTGTCTTCTTTTGCGATGGCAATATGATTTTTCAGGCTGCGGACTCTGTCAGATCCTTCTACACGAAGTTCATCAATCTGTGCCTGTATCTTTCCAACATATTCTTCAATCGGCTGTAAAAGCTTCTCTTCTGCATCAGCCGAAAGGATAGTACTTCTGTCTGCCATATCCAATGCTCCTCTCTCTTACAAATATTTCGCACTAAGTCTCAATAATTCTTCCTGATTCGTTTCTTTTGTATTTACAACTCCTGCAAGGTGTCCATTCGACATAACACCGATACGGTTTGTAATTCCAAGGATCTCAGGCATCTCAGATGAAACTACGATGATCGTCTTTCCCTGCTTTGCCATATTGATGATCAGTTCGTAAATCTCATATTTTGCACCTACGTCGATACCTCGGGTAGGATCATCCATCATGAAGATATTTGGAGAACGTTCCAGCCATTTTCCAAAAATTGCTTTCTGCTGGTTACCACCTGACAGGCTCGAGATCATATCATCCGGTCCCATACATTTTGTATGCATGACCTTGATCTCCTCAGCAGTTGCACGAACCATACTGTCATGAGACAGAGCAATTCCACTTTTATAATGATTCATATTTGCGATTGTCGTATTAAATGTAATATCTGCCTTGAGGAACAGTCCATTCGCTTTTCGTTCCTCAGTGATCAATGCAAATCCATGATCCATGGCATCTTTTGGTGACGAGAAATTCATCGTCTTTCCATTATAGATTACATTTCCTGCCGCTCTTGTACGCATTCCGAAGATCGTCTCAAGCAGCTCGGTACGTCCTGCACCAACCAGACCATACAGTCCGAAAATTTCACCTTTTCTGATATCAAAGGAAATATTCTGTAATTTCGGTGCATATTTTGTAGAAAGGTTCTGTACGGAAAGAACCGTCTCTCCAGGTGTATTGTCTACCGGAGGGAACCGGTTATCAAGAGAACGACCAACCATGGCTGAAATCAACTCATTCATATTGGTGTCTTTACTTTCCTTCGTCATAACCAGACTACCATCACGGAGAACTGAGATCTCATCACAGATCTCAAAAATCTCGTCCATCTTATGTGAGATATAGATCAGGGAAATACCCTGTGCCTTCAGTTGTCTCATCATCTTGAAAAGCTTGGCAACTTCCGGTGCTGTCAGTGATGAGGTTGGCTCATCCAGTACAATGATCTTGGAATTATAAGAGATTGCTTTTGCGATCTCACACATCTGACGCTTTGATACTGACATTCTCTTCATTGGCTGCGTCAGGTTGACAGTAATTCCAAGCTTTCTGAATAAGTCAGATGCTTCCTTTTTCATTCTTCCTTCATCGACAACCCCCAGTGAATTTTTCGGGTAACGACCAAGGAACAAATTGTCTATAACACTTCTTTCCAGACACTGGTTCAGCTCCTGATGAACCATTGCAACACCATTTTCAAGTGCTTCCTTAGGGCCAGAGAAATTTACCTCTTTGCCGTCTAATATTATAACCCCTTCGTCTTTCTGATACGTTCCGAAGAGACATTTCATCATCGTCGATTTTCCGGCACCATTCTCACCCATCAGTCCCATGATCGTTCCGGGCTTCACATTCAGGTCGATATGCTTCAGCACCTTATTTCTACCGAAGGATTTGCTCATGCCATTGATCGATAAGATATATTTGTTCTTATCCTCTGCCATATCTCTACTTCCTTTTCTTAGTAAAAGAAGGGTATCATTTTTATCTGACACCCCTCTGAGTTAAATCATTTTACTTTAAAACAATTAGTTTACTTTGAGAGAATTGATGTGTAAGATGATGCGTTATCTGTCTTAACCATGTTGATTGCAAATGCATCATACTCTCCTGGGTTTCCAAGACGATTTGTAATGTTGGACTCTGTCTGTCCATCACCACCGATGTAATCTACTTTCAGGTTCAGGAGGTCATCATAGTTCTGCAGCAGTGGCTGATATGTAGAACTTAAGAAGTTATCTGAAGCATTGTAGATATCAAGCCATACTTTCTTAGATGGACTCTTGCTCTCATCCAACTGGTTAGAAACTTTGTCGTAAACCTTTGTGGAATCTGTGAAGTCCTGATAGTTATCTGCTGTTACAGCTACGTTCAATGCGTAGTAGGATCTCTCTTCCTCACTGTATCTGTAATCTTCACCCTCTGTCAGGCAGTTTCCTGCATCATCAGGAGTTCCGATACCTGTATCAACATCTACACCATCCAGTGCATTACGAAGTACTCTCAGTGTCAGGTAAGCCTGTACGTCTGCATGCTGGGAAATTGTTCCGCCGTATCCTTCTGCGATTGCTGCAACTGCATCACTATTTGCATCATATCCGAATGTAGGAACTTTGTTGTCTTTTGCCCATGCATTGAACATTGACATTCCCATACCATCATTATTAGAAACAACTACATCAATCTGATCTCCAAAGGAAGCTGTCCATGTTCCGATTGCGTTACCTGCTGTAGCAGCATCCCATGTAGCTCCTGCGGAGTTCTTCATCTCCTGAGAAGCAAGCTCACGGATTGTATATTTCTTTCCGTCAACTTCGATCGTTGCATCCTGTACAACCTTGGATGATCCATCTACGTTTGTTCCTGCCGGTGTAGAATCAACAGTTCCGCTTGCCTCTACGCCTGTTCCAAGAGCGGAACGAACACCACGTGTACGTGCGATAGAATCGTTATGTCCGATATCTCCAATTGCAAGAACGTATCCGATCACACCGTCTCCGTTACGGTCCATCTTAGCTGCGTTCTCTTTGATATAATCAAGTACCATCTCGCCCTGAAGTTCAGCACCCTGATTAGCATCGAATCCTACATAATATGTATCATCGTTGAAGCTGAGTGCTTCTTTGTCAAGCTCTCCTGTTGAGCTGTTGGATGGCTGACGGTTGAACCAGCAAAGCGGCTTGTCTTTATTTGCTACGCCACTGTCTGATCCTTTTGAATCTCCACCACCTGATGAACCACATCCGACCATTGAGAAAGCAAGTGTTTCCACAGCTAATGCAGCTAAAAATCTTTTCTTATTCATAATTACATGTCCTCCTATTTTTAGATTTTCGTCTTGCTTCATTGACTAAGCTTATTATAAGCATCTCTTTCCTTTGAAAGAATAGAATATTTTTGGATTTTTTATTAAAATTTTTATGATTCATTGATTTTTTTATATATATTTAACAGTATTATTAATATTTTTTAGATTCAGGAAGTGGTTTTATGTATCTTTCCGATATTTTCTTTCTGATATTCGACATTTTTCTGCTAATTTTGCACATTTCCCTTCCAGCGATTCACCTGTCAGAAAAACACTTCGTATTCCCCTCAACGAAAAAACCTGCTGCTCCTCTGCCCGAAAGCAGGGGAACAACAGGTTCCTTATAATTTTTATTCAGAGAGTTTCCTGTAATGCTTATTCTTCAGTCGTATCTGCTTTTTCTGATACTTCCTCTGCGGCATCACTTTCTCCGGCTGTCTCTTCTGTATTTTCAAGATCAATCTCTTCGTTCAGATCCAGATCTGCATCTAAATCTTCCAGGCTGATCTCATCATCAAGATCCAGTTCATCTTCCATCTGAAGATCTGTATTTAATTTTACATCACGGTACTTCTTCATACCTGTTCCGGCAGGAATATGCTTACCGATGATAACGTTCTCCTTCAGACCTACAAGGTGGTCAACTTTACCCTTGATTGCTGCCTCTGTCAGAACTTTTGTTGTCTCCTGGAAAGAAGCGGCTGAAAGGAAGGATTCTGTAGCAAGAGATGCCTTGGTGATACCAAGCATGATCTGCTCACCGGTAGCCGGCTCTTTTCCTTCTGCAACAAGCTGCTCGTTGACTTCCTCGAATTCAAGGACGTCTACCATTGTTCCCGGCAGGAACTCTGTATCACCCTTCTCCTCGATTCGGATCTTCTTCAGCATCTGACGAACGATGACCTCGATATGCTTATCATTGATCTCAACACCCTGCAGACGATATACACGCTGAACTTCCTGAAGCATGTAATCCTGTACGGCACGAACACCCTGAATACGCAGGATATCATGCGGGTTGATGCTACCTTCTGTCAGAGGATCACCGGCATTTATTACCTTGCCGTCGATCGGACGGATTCTTGCATCATATGGGATCATATAAGTCTTTGACTCTCCGCTCTCCGGATCTGTTACGATAATCTCTCTCTTCTTCTTGACATCCTTAACAGTAGCAATACCGCCAATCTCAGTTACGATTGCAACACCCTTTGGCTTACGTGCCTCGAAAAGCTCCTCGACACGAGGAAGACCCTGTGTGATATCGCCGCCGGCAACACCACCGGTATGGAATGTACGCATGGTCAGCTGTGTACCCGGTTCACCGATTGACTGAGCTGCGATAATACCAACAGCTTCACCAACCTGGACAGGCTCACCTGTTGCCATGTTCGCACCATAACATCTGGAGCATACACCACTCTTACACTTACAGGTAAGGATTGTACGGATCTTAACCTGCTCAAGTGCATTTCCGTTCTCGTCAACGCCCTTCTTCATCACACGCTCAGCACGGCGTGGAGTAATCATATGGTTTGCCTTTACAATGACATTACCATCTTTATCTTTAATGTCTTCTGCAGAGAAACGTCCTGTAATACGTTCCTGAAGACTTTCGATCTCTTCATTTCCATCCATGAATGCAGATACATACATTCCCGGAATCGGCTGACCCGGTTTTACGCAGTCTGTATCGTGAATGATCAGTTCCTGTGATACGTCTACAAGACGTCTTGTCAGGTATCCTGAATCGGCTGTACGAAGAGCAGTATCTGCCATTCCCTTTCTGGCTCCGTGGGCAGACATGAAATACTCCAGTACGTCAAGACCTTCACGGAAGTTTGACTTGATAGGCAGCTCGATCGTACGACCGGTTGTATCAGCCATCAGTCCACGCATACCGGCAAGCTGCTTGATCTGCTTATCAGATCCACGGGCTCCTGAGTCTGCCATCATGAAGATATTATTATACTTATCAAGACCTGTCAGCAGTG
>OOIF01002729.1_pt1 | contig 11480 bp, 8 predicted proteins | sample 1691961 | NCBI WGS metagenome assembly OOIF01 (sample SAMN06348146, study PRJEB24527) | human gut metagenome | biome: human gut; feature: ankylosing spondylitis patient; material: feces | host: Homo sapiens | place: China | collected 2015-10 | reverse complement strand
GGCGGTCCGCTCGCACAGCCACACCGGAAAAAATCCCTTCAAAAGTTCCAGCAGCAGCACACAGATTCCACAGATCACACCGCCGTACCAGAACGCATTGTAGGTCCCGGGATTGCCGTCCTCCGACATCTCCCGGATATCGATATGGCGGGTCAGCTTCGGAAGCACATAAGCAAATAAAATGCTTCCCAGAAGATAGCCGCCGATCACAAATCCCAGATAACTGCTCATAACCGCTGCTCCTATCGCTCTCGTTTCTAACACTGATATGTAATGTAACATATTTTCTGTCATAAGAAAAGACAGGGCGGCAGAAACTCTTTCTGTCACCCCGTCCTTTTCGTTTATTTCCATTACACTCCCCTGTAATAAAAAAGAATCTTGCTTGCGAGATTCTCCGCGCGCGAGCGGTTCGCAAAGCGATATTTTCCTTACCGCGAGCTGCGCATCCTCGCGGAGCGTTTTTTATTTTCATAGGGAAGTTCTACTTTCACACATTAACGTATCACGCTATTTCCTATGAAATAAAAAAGAATCCTGCAAGCAGGATTCTTTTTTATTCTTTATTTCGCTGTGATGTATCCCTGTGCTTTCAAAAGCTCTGCGCAGAGCACTGCACCGCCCGCGGCGCCGCGCACGGTATTGTGGGACAGTCCCACGAACTTCCAGTCATAGACCGTGTCCTCTCTCAGACGTCCTACCGAGATACCCATACCGTTCTCATAGTTGACATCCAGAGCGATCTGCGGGCGGTTATCCTCCTCGAGATACTGGATAAAATGCTCCGGTGCGCTCGGAAGCTTTAACTCCTGCGGAACACCGCTGAAATTGCGAAGTGCCTCGATCAGCTGCTCTTTTGTCGGGTTCTTCTTAAACTTTACGAACACCGCCGCAGTGTGACCGTTTAACACCGGCACACGGATGCACTGGCAGGTGATGACCGGGGATTTGGCCGGAACGATCGCCTTCTTCTCCGGGTCCACATGTCCCCAGATACGAAGCGGCTCCTTCTCGGATTTCTCCTCCTCACCGCCGATATACGGAATGATATTGCCAACCATCTCCGGCCAGTCCTTAAAGGTCTTGCCTGCACCGGAAATGGCCTGATAAGTGCACACCAGCGCCTTGCTCACGCCAAAGTCCTTCATCAGGGGATGCAGGGCGGGCACATAGCTCTGCAGGCTGCAATTGGACTTGACGGCGATGAAACCGCGCTTGGTGCCCAGGCGCTTGCGCTGGGCAGGGATGATCTCGATATGGTCGGCGTTGATCTCGGGAACCACCATGGGAACGTCCGGGGTAAAACGATGGGCACTGTTGTTGGAGACCACCGGGCACTCTGCCTTGGCGTATGCTTCCTCCAGTGCTTTGATCTCGTCCTTGGGCATATTGACAGCGCAGAAAACAAAATCCACCTGCGAAGCAACTTCCTCTACCTTGGAAGCGTCCAGAACGGTCATCTTCTTCACGCTCTCCGGCATGGGAGTAGTCATGGCCCAGCGGGAGCCCACTGCATCCTCATAGCTCTTGCCCGCACTGCGGCCGGATGCAGCCAGCACGGTCAGCTTGAACCAGGGATGATTCTCCAGCAGAGTCACAAAACGCTGACCCACCATACCAGTTGCGCCTACGATACCCACTTTATACTGTCTATCCATTTCCAGCACCTTTCCTTTCAAAAAAACAAACAGCAAATCTTATCATTGTGCACAACACGGCTTGCAAACCGGACAGCAATGCAATATAATAGATACTGTTTATACAGATTCTATAATATCATTGATACGTTGTCCGTGTCAATCATCGGAAAGGCAAATGCACAGTATGTTAAAAAAAGATTTTTGGTATGATTTACCCAAAGAGCTCATTGCACAGGAACCTGCGTCCCCTCGGGATGCGGCACGGCTGATGGTTCTGAGCCAAAAGGACGACAGCATCCGGCACAAGGTATTCCGCGACCTGCCGGAATTTCTGGAGCCGGGAGATCTTTTGGTAGTGAATAATTCCAAAGTGCTGCCCGCCCGCATCGTGGGCGTCAAGCAGCCTACCGGTGCCGTATGCGAGTTGCTGCTGCTTCGGCAGGTGAAGGGCGACCAGTGGGAGTGCCTGGCAAAGCCCGGCAAGCGGATGCAGCCCGGCACAAAGGTAAGCTTTGGTGACGGCAGCCTGACCGCTGTGGTGGACGAGACCATGGAGGACGGCAACAAGTACGTTACATTCTATTATGATACCGAAACGCTTTATGAAAAGCTGGATGAATTTGGCAAGATGCCGCTGCCGCCCTACATCACAAAGCAGCTGGAGGATCAGAGCCAGTACCAGACCGTCTATGCCAAGGAGCTGGGCAGCGCAGCTGCTCCCACCGCCGGGCTGCACTTTACCCCGGAGCTGATGGACACCATCCGTGCCATGGGGGTCGGCATTGCCGAGGTCACCCTGCACGTTGGTCTGGGCACCTTCCGACCTGTGCAGGAGGACGAGATCTCCGACCATAAGATGCACAGCGAGTGGTACTCCATCAGCGAGGAGACCGCCCGGCGCATCCGCGAGACCAAGGCCGCAGGCCACCGGGTCATCGCTGTGGGCACCACCAGCTGCCGCACACTGGAGGCCGCCGCTGCCAAGTACGGCGAGATCAAGGCTTGCAGCGGCAACACCTCCATCTTCCTGTACCCGGGGGTGAAGTTCAACTGCATCGACGGTCTGATCACCAACTTCCATCTGCCGGAGAGTACCCTGATCATGTTGGTGTCCGCCCTGTACGGCTACGAAAAGACCATGCACGCCTATGAGGTAGCTGTGGCAGAGAAGTACCGTTTCTTCTCCTTTGGCGATGCTATGCTGATAGTCTGATACAAAATTCGCGCTTTTTGCGATATTTGTATGTGAAAGGTAAGGATGCGATATGCATCCGCCGCTCCCCCTACAATTACGGCAGACCGCTGCTGTGATCATTCTGATAACTTGCAGGCTCGTGGCCTGCATCGAGGCTGCACGGCTGTTTTCCGTGCACAGAAAGGAAAAGACCATGCCTTCTTTGACGACCTACACCCTGCTCAAGCAGGAACACAACGCCCGGCGGGGCGAGTTCAAAACCGTGCACGGCACGGTGCAGACCCCTGCCTTCCAGAACGTTGCCACCGCCGGTGCCATCAAGGGCGGCCTGTCGGCGCAGGATCTGAAGGATATCGGCGCGCAGGTCATGCTGTGCAACACCTACCATCTGCATCTGCGTCCCGGCGACAAGCTGGTAGCAGATATGGGCGGTCTGCACAAATTTACCCGCTGGAATGGGCCTATTCTGACCGACAGCGGCGGATTTCAGGTGTTCAGTCTGGCAAAGCTGCGCAAAATCACCGAAGAGGGCGTGACCTTCGCCTCTCATCTGGACGGTCACCGCATCTTCATGGGGCCGGAGGAGAGCATGCAGATCCAGGCAAATCTGGGCTCTACCATTGCCATGGCCTTTGATGAGTGCGTGGAGAACCCCGCCCAGCACGATTACTCCAAGGACAGCTGCGAACGCACCACCCGCTGGCTGAAGCGCTGCAAGGCCGAAATGGCACGCCTGAAGCACGAGGGTATCTCGGTCAACCCGGATCAGCTTCTGTTCGGCATCAATCAGGGCTGCACCTATGCAGACCTGCGCGTGGAGCACATGAAGCAGATCGCAGAGCTGGAGCTGGATGGCTACGCCATCGGCGGTCTGGCTGTGGGTGAGCCCACTGAAGTGATGTATGAGATGATCAGTCAGGTAGAACCGCATATGCCCAAGGATAAGATCCGCTATCTGATGGGCGTCGGCACGCCCGGCAACATCATCGAGGCCGTAGCCCGTGGTGTAGATCTGTTTGACTGTGTTATGCCCAGCCGCAATGCCCGCCATGGCCACCTGAACACATGGAGCGGCATCATTAACATCAAAAATGCCAAGTATGAGCGGGACGAGCGTCCCATTGACCCCGCCTGCGGCTGCCCGGTGTGCCGCAACTACTCCCGTGCCTATATCCGGCATCTGCTCAAGGCAGACGAGATGCTGGGTATGCGCCTGACCGTGATGCACAACCTGTGGTTCTACAATCATCTGATGGAACGTATCCGGGACGAGTTGGATGCCGGTACCTTTACCGCCTTCCACGACAGATATGTGAAGCTTCTGGATACCCGAATTTAAACTTTAGCCTTGCAACAAGGCTGATAAGAGGGTATAATAGCATTATCTGAATTTTGAGAGGAGATTTTGCCCCATGCAATTTCTGACTACCACGTCCGAAGGCTACATCAGCCTGTTCTTCACGCTGGCACTGATGCTGGTCCTGCTGTACTTCATGATCTACCGTCCGCAGAAGAAGCAGGAGAAGAAGGACGCCGCCATGCGCAACAGCCTGGAGATCGGCGATCAGGTCACCACCATCGGTGGTGTGATCGGCCGCGTTGTTGCCATCAAGGATGACACCTTCGTGCTGGAAACCGGCGCAGACCGTGTGAAGATCCGCTTTACCAAGACTGCCATCGGCTCTGTCGAGAAGCTGAACATGGACAAGGCTGAAAGCAAGACGGACAAGAAGTAATTTTTTCGAGCACCGCATATCCGACGCGTCTCTCTGCATAGTGTATGGCAGGGAGGCGCGTTTTTATGTTGGAAAAAACTCATACCCCGGCGGCTCTGCTGTTGGGAGCGCTGGCCGGAGTGTTGGCTGCGACGCTCTGCATCTTGGGGTCTGCGGCCTGGATGGCAAAGCAGGGCTGCTCGGCGTCCATGGCGTGGCCGCTGGCCACGGTGTCGGTTTGCGTCGGGGGCTTCTGCGGCAGCGCACTGGCGGCGTTCTGGAAAAAAGAACAGGGTCTTTTGACGGGCTTGCTGTTGGGCGGACTGTTTGCGGCAGCGCTGAGCGGTCTGCTGCTGATGTCCGGCGGCCTGTTTGACACCCCGGCTTTGCTCCGGATGGCAGCGGTGCTTCTCTGCAGCTGTGCCGGGGGTGTTCTGGGCCGGGCTCTCGGAGAGAAAAAACGTCGGATCTGAAGGAGGATGCAGGATGTGGGTCTATCCGTCTGATGAAGTCCGGACATCGCCTGAGACTACGGCGCTTCTGCCGCAGCTCCCGGCAGAGTCCGGTACCCCGAAGCAACCGGTTCCGGAGCCCCTGAACGCCGGAGAAGCAATGCCGGATGGCGTCGCACAGCAACCGGAACGGCTGCACCGCCGCATGCGGCATGCCAGCCGGGATTGCTGCCTGCTGGCGGCGGCCTTTTTGCTGGGCACGGCGGCTGCAGGGGCTTTGCAGGCGGTCTGCGATGCCTCGCAGCAGGAGATGCTGAGGTATTTCCTACAGCACTGGTGCGCACTCTTTTCGATTTCTGCCACGCCCTCTGCAGCAGGGTTGTTCTGCGCCGAGTATGCGGCCCTTGCCGCTGCGGCAACGCTGCTGCTTTTGCTGGGCCTGTCCGCTGTGGGGCCGGTGAGCATCTTTTTGTTTACGATGCTGTACGGCCTTGGCAACGGCCTTTTATCCGCGCAGCTGCTGGCGGGGGCAGACGGGAAAAGCATCCTCGCTTTGTTGCTGCTGGGCATTCCGGCCGCCTGTGCCGCCGGCTGCCTGTGCATGTTCGGTGCAGCAGCACTGCAGGTGAGCGGGCGCATCCGGGCCTATTCCTTCCGGAAAACGGCCGGACAAGCCTGTTCCGGGGCGCGGGAACTGATGGGGCAGTATCTGCTGGTGATCGTGGTATTTTTGCCGCTGTGCGGCGCAGCGACAGGGCTCGCCTATCTGGGCGGAAAAATCCTTTAACGTCAGCTTTTCTTGCGATGCCGCCCCGGGTATGCTACAATAAGGAAAATGGATGAGAAACGCAGGAGTCTTTTTATGAAAGAGCCGAAACTGAAAACTGTTTATGTCTGCTCCAACTGCGGGGAGACAAGCCCCCGCTGGATGGGCCGCTGCCCGAGCTGCGGGAGCTGGAATACCATGAATGAAGATGTAGTGGCCGAAGCTCCGAAAGCGGGCACCGCTGCGGCACGGCAGGCGGCTGCTGCCCGTCCGGAGGGCGTGACCAGCCTGACGGCCCGGCGTCTGTCCGAGATCAGCACCACAGAGGAGAAAAGCCGCATTCTGACCGGCATTTCAGAGCTGGACCGCGTGCTGGGCGGCGGCATCGTGCTGGGCGGCGTTGTGTTGCTGAGCGGCGAGCCGGGCGTGGGCAAATCCACCATGCTGCTGCAACTGTGCGGTGCCATTTCCAATCAGCATAGCGTTCTGTATATCACGGGCGAAGAATCGGTCCGGCAGGTCAAGCTGCGTGCAGCCCGCCTGAAGGTCCCGCAGGACAATATTTTTCTGGCCGCCGAAAACGATGTGGACGAGATCTGCGGCCTGATCGAAAAGGAAAAACCGGACCTTGTGGTCATCGACTCCATCCAGACCATGCGCTGTATGGACATCTCGTCGTCGTCCGGTACAGTCAGCCAGGTCAAGGAGAGCGCGGCGCGTCTGCTGGCTGTTGCCAAGAAACAGGAGATCCCCATGTTCATCGTGGGTCATGTGAACAAGGACGGTGCCATTGCCGGCCCCAAAGTCATGGAGCATATCGTGGACACCGTGCTTTACTTTGAGGGCGACAAGATGCTGCCATACCGCATCCTGCGGGCGGCAAAGAACCGCTATGGCTCCACGAATGAGCTTGGTATGTTCGATATGACCGGTACCGGTCTGGCCGAGATTGAAAACCCGTCGCAGATGCTGCTGGAAGGCCGTCCACTGGGCGTTTCCGGAAACTGCGTGGCCTGTACCATGGAGGGCAGCCGACCCATTCTGAGCGAGATCCAGGCCCTTGCCACCAAGACGAATTTCCCGGCCCCACGGCGTGCCTGCAGCGGCTACGACTATAACCGCATGAATCTGCTCATCGCCGTGTTGGAAAAGCGTGCAGGCTATTTCTTCGGCAATCTGGACGTGTATGTCAACATTGTGGGCGGCATTGCCCTGCGGGACACGGCCTGTGATCTTTCGGTGTGTCTGAGTATGGTGTCCTCGCTGCTGGACCGCCCGGTCAGCGACAAGCTGATCGCCATTGGCGAGGTCGGCCTGGGTGGGGAAGTGCGCAGTGTGCCCAACTTGGAACAGCGTCTGCATGAGGCAGAACGCATTGGGTTTGAACGCGCCGTGGTGCCCAAGCACAGCCTGAACCACCTGAACCCGGCGGATTATCCGGGCATGAAGCTGATCGGTGCCGCGTATATTTCCGATGCCATCAACGCACTGAAAACAGATCGTTTGTAAGAGGATGCCATGTCGATTTATCTGGACGAAAAGAACCCCGGCAAACACAAGCCCTTTGAGGATGCTTCGCCGGATATTGTGGAATATGTACGCTATCTGGAAGTGATCGCCGGCAAAAGCGCCAATACGGCGTTCAGCTATTTTTGCGACCTGCGCGGGTTCAGCCGCTTTATGAAGCGCCGCCGCGGCCTTGTCCCTGCGGACAGTGAGATGCAGGACATCGACCCCAAAGGATTGGACACGGCATTCTGGGCCAGCGTGACCAAAGAGGATATCTACGAATACCTGTATTTCCTCAACCGGGAATGCGGCAACAAAAAGTCCTCGACTGCCCGGCGGCTGGCCAGTCTCCACGGCTTTTATGATTATCTGGTCAATCAGGTCAACCGGTTGGATTCCGACCCGACCGCTGCGATCAAACCTCCCAAACAGGACAAGGTCCTGCCCAAATACCTGACTGCAGAACAGTCCATGGATCTGCTGGAAAGCACCCAGACCCAGAGCGATTTCCCGGAGCGGGATTACTGCATGGTGGTCCTGTTCCTGAACTGCGGCATGCGTCTGTCGGAGCTTGTGGGCATGGACTTGGATGACATTGATCTGGAACAGCGGCAGATCCGGCTGTTCGGCAAGGGCCACAAAGAGCGCATGGTGTATCTGAACGATGCCTGCGTGGAAGCGCTGCAGCTTTACCTGAACAAGCGCAATGTGATGGAAGGTCTTTCGCCAAAAGAACGTGCCGTGTTCGTGACCCGGCGGCGCAAGGAGCGCATTTCCAACCGGCGGGTGGAGCAGCTGGTGACCGGAGCCATGAAAGCAGCCGGACTGAAAGGTTTTTCCACCCACAAACTGCGCCATACGGCTGCAACGCTGATGTACCAGACCGGCAATGTGGACATCCTGACCCTGAAGCAGCTGCTGGGCCACAGCAGTGTTGGCACAACGCAAATCTATACCCATCTGCAGGAATTTCAGGTGCGTGCCGCCATCGAGGAAAACCCGCTGGGCAAAGCGTCCCGCAAAAAGCCCGGCAAAGCAGCCTTGGATACAACAGAAGCTGAAACAGGGGAGAGCAGGGAAGAATTGCCTGGCAGCACTGCCGAAGCCACAGAAAATAGCGCAACTGCGGAAGATTCTTCTGCACCCATGGCAGCCTTTGATGGCTCTGCAAAAGAGGGTTTCGGACTGGACACCGAGACGCTCGCAGCAAATTCGGACGCAGATACGGAAAAGTAATTGAAATATGGTTTGTCAGGCACCTTATGATCTCAGAATCAAAAGGTGCTTTTTTGTTTGCTCTGTGAATAAATTAACGAATTTTACAGAGTGCAACAGGAATCCACCGCGGCACCTGTTGGTTTTCCAGCCGGCAGAGATTCTATAAAGGCACGTTTGTAAAACGGCTGCAGCTGGGCATTGTCGGTGTAATCAAACTTTATATTCTGTGCAGAGCGAAATCGGTGCTTTAAAAGATACCCACGAAAATGTCAACCGGAATGCAGCCAACGATTTGATCCGTCATGACCAAATGGTCGTGCACAGAAAAATAAAAAGATTGGAACGGTCTAAAAAGCAAATATAAATAATGACTGGCAAACAACGAGTGCCGGACAAAAAAGATTGTAAAGACTGTGCAGTCCGAAGAATCAAATTATGAAGAATCAAATTATAATGAAAAAACAAAATATAAAATCATAAAAAACAGATAAATTGAAGCAAAGCCTGCAAAACGCGGTTTGGGCGGTCGGAACGCCGGCGGGACGCCAAAAGAGCCAAAATCTGGAAAAGAGGGCTTTTTCGCTTCCCTCTGTTTCACATAACGTGCATTATACGAAAATATATATCCTAAAAATCAGGACCTTCCCTTCACGCAGGTTTCTGCGATCCGGAGGCCCTGATGACTTGGGTTGCGGCATTTTAATTTTTGGCACAGGAAACGTCTCTTCCCCGTTTTGAGAATCATTGGTTTGCATCCGGCAGCGGCGTGGTGCCAAAATATGCACAGATGGCCTCGTAGTAAATACGCGCAGTTCGTTTGCAGCCCTGTTCGCTGCCAAAGCGTTCCACATCATCCGCATTGGTCACAAAGCATTGTTCCGCCAGCACGGCCGGACAGTTTACATCCTCCAGCAGTGTGAAGCTCCGTTCTGCACGCACTTCGGTATGGGTGCTCTCCACCAGCTGCTTCTGATCATTTTCCAGATAATAAATGTAACGGATGCCGCCGCGCCCACGCAGGCGTGCTCCGGCGTTCTGCATCCCCTCTGCCAATTTCTGAGCAAAGTAATAACTCTCCGCATGCCATGTGCGCCCCGGCACAGATGGATAGCACTCAAAGCCGGCTGCACTGGAACCGTTTGCGGCGGAGTTTCCGTGAATGGAAAGCAGCAACTGTGGGGCCTGCGCATTGGCGGCGGCTGCCCGCTCGGCAGGCGTTGCGGTCTGGTCAAAGGCATCCCGCGTCCGGAGCGGAATGTAATTCGGGTCCTGCTCCAGCCATGCAAGCAGCACGGAGGCCGTGGCGGCCGTCATGTCTTTTTCTTCCACCACTCCCCTTGCGCCCGGGTCGTTGCCGCCATGCCCGGCATCAATGGCTACACGATACGGCGGGTCGCCCACCTGTGGCCGAAACGCCTCCCCGGATGCAGAGACACTTCCCTGCTCTTGTAAAGAAACCCGCAATGCTTCTCGCCAGAGTAACGCCGAAAAAACAAAGGCAAGCACACAGAAACAGAGTGTGAGGGCCGTGCGGAGAAAAGAACTCTCCTTCCGTTTCGCTCTTCGCTTCTTTTTCTGGTGTGTGGGCTTGCGACGTTCTGCCATGATATGTACTTCCTGTCCAGATAAACTTCCTATAATAATACGAGTATACTCGGTTTTTTTCTGCAGTGCAAGCAAAAAAGCCTGCCCGTAAGCAGCGGGCAGGCTTTGAAATGACCCCTTATTTCAGCTCCACGACGGTCACGCCGCTTTCGCCTTCGCCGTAACGGCCCAGACGGAAGCTCTTGACCATGCGGTTGCCGCGCAGGTGCTTGTGGATGGCAGTGCGCAGTGCGCCGGTGCCATTGCCGTGGATCAGGTAGACTACGGTCTGACCGTTCAGAATGGCGCGGTCGATGAAGGAATCCACCTCTGGCAAGGCCTCGTCCACGGTCAATCCCAGCAGATTGCACTCCATTTTGGCGCTGCGGTGCACCCGCTCCACGCGGCCATTCGGACGGTTTGCGTCGCCGGTCAGGCGGGAATACCGCTGTTGTGCCTTGGTCTGCGGTTTCGGGTCCTTGACCAGCTTTTCCGGCTGTTTGAGCCCCTTGAGCGGGACCTTGGTCTTGATGATGCCGGCCCGTACCAGAACATCCCCGTTCTTGTCCGGCAGCGAAAGCACCGTGGCCAGCTGGTTGAGCTCTGCAATGCAGACCTCCTGCCCTACCTTGACCTCTTTCAGCGGCACAAATTCCTTGACCGGATTGTGCACCACCTCGGTGCCCATAAACAGTTTTTCGGATTCCTTTTTGGCAATCTCACGGGCACGCTGGGCTTTCTGCTGGGTGCTCAGGCGCTCGTCCTTCTGCAGCTGACGCAGTTCGTCGGTCAGCGCATAGGCCTGGCTTTCCACCTGCTGGGCCAGCGCACGGGCTTTGGCGCGGGCCGCTTCCAGCTCGTTTTCGCCCTGCTGGATCAGTTCATCCCGCTTTTTCTGGGCAGCCTCCAGCTGGTGGGATGCCTCGTTCTTCAGCTCTTCCACCTCGTGCTGGCTTTCCTTCAGCTGCAATTTCAGATCATCCAGCTGACCCAGAACGGCATCCAGCCGCTTATCCTCGGCCGACAGATGCTGCTGCGCTGCCTCAATGACCCGCTCCGGGATGCCAAGCTTCTCACTGATGAGGAATGCGTTGGACTTGCCCGGCACGCCGACGCTCAGCTTATAGGTCGGGCGCAGCGTTTCCAGATCGAATTCGCAGCTGGCGTTCACGACGCCCTTGGTCTCCAGTGCGAACACCTTGAGCTCTGCATAGTGGGTGGTGGCCATCAGCAGCACGCCGCGGCGGCGCAGTTCTTCAATGATGGCCACAGCCAGCGCGGCACCCTCGGCAGGGTCGGTACCGGCACCCAGCTCGTCCAGCAGCACAAGAGTGTGCGGCATGGCCAGCTCCAGAATGCCGGTGATCTTTTTCATATGGCCGGAGAAGGTGGAAAGGCTCT
>OOIF01002728.1_pt1 | contig 11482 bp, 10 predicted proteins | sample 1691961 | NCBI WGS metagenome assembly OOIF01 (sample SAMN06348146, study PRJEB24527) | human gut metagenome | biome: human gut; feature: ankylosing spondylitis patient; material: feces | host: Homo sapiens | place: China | collected 2015-10 | reverse complement strand
TCAAGCCCTCTGCCCGCGGCGAGCTGGAGATCACCACCCTGAACGACATGTATCTAAAGAAGGGCGAGCTGGACGTCCAGCTGCTGGGCCGCGGCTTTGCCTGGCTGGATACCGGCACGATGGACAGCCTGGTGGATGCCGCCGACTTCGTGCGGATGATCGAGAAGCGGCAGGGCATCAAGATCAGCGCCCCGGAGGAGATCGCTTTCAAGTATGGCTGGATCGACCGCGACACGCTGCTGGAGAGCGCAAAGCGCTATGGCAAGAGCCCCTATGGCCAGCACCTGAAGAACGTGGCCGACGGAAAACTGAGATACTAAGAGGAGACCGCACATGAAAATCATCGTTACTGGCTGCAAGGGTCAGCTGGGCACCGAGATCATCAAGCAGCTCCGCGAGGGCCGCAGCGAGATCGGCCCCATCCCCGAAAAGCTGCAGAGCGCGACCGTCATCCCCGTGGACCTGCCCGAACTGGACATCTCCAACTACAAGATGGTGGATGACTTCATCCGCCGTCAGCGCCCGGATGTCATCATCAACTGCGCTGCCTACACCAACGTGGACGGCTGCGAGGTGAACCACGACGCGGCCTTCAAGGCAAACGCCCTCGGCCCCCGCAACCTGGCACAGGCTGCCACCAAGACCGGTGCCCGCCTGGTCCATGTCTCCACCGACTACGTCTTCTCCGGCCGCGAGAACGGCGGCATCGCACAGGATGAGGCCACCCTTCCCGGCCCCATCAGCGCTTACGGCTCCACCAAGCTCATGGGCGAGAAGTACGTGGAGCAGTTCTGCCACCGCCACTTCATCGTCCGCACGGCCTGGCTGTACAGCTACTATGGCAAGAACTTCGTCAAGACCATCGTGAACGCGGGCAAAAAGTTCGGCAAGCTGGAAGTCGTCAACGACCAGTGCGGCAACCCCACCAACGCGGTGGATCTGGCCCACGAGATCCTGCAGCTCTGCGTCACCCATGAGTACGGCCTGTATCACTGCACCGGTGAGGGCATCTGCTCCTGGTACGATTTCGCCTCCGAGATCATCCGCCTGTCCGGCGTGGACGCAACCGTGGCCCCCTGCACCAGCGAGGAGTACAAGGCCAAGCACCCCGAAAGCGCCGACCGCCCCAAGTGGAGCGCTCTGGACAACCGGATGCTGCGCTGCACCGTCGGCAACGAGGTACGCGACTGGAAGGCTGCCCTGGCCTGCTTCTTCGAGCATTGGGACGGAGACAACGGCATGAAGTAAACCCTCTCAGGCCGCTTCGCGTCCAGCTCTCCCGAAGGGAGAGCTGTCACCGCAGGTGACTGAGGGGTTGTATCAAAAAACGAAACAAATTGTTTTGAGGAAAGAATCAAACTATGAAAAAATATCTGATCACCGGCTGCGCCGGCTTTATTGGCTCGAACTTTGTGCATTATATGCTCAAGAAGTACCCGGAGATCCTGCTGGTCAACCTGGATAAGCTGACCTATGCGGGCAATCTGGAAAACCTGAAGGACGTCGAGGGCGACCCCCGCCACGTCTTCGTGCAGGGCGATATCTGCGATAAGGAGCTGGTCGAGGGCCTGTTCGCAAAGTACGATTTCGACTACGTCATCAACTTTGCCGCAGAGAGCCACGTGGACCGTTCCATCAAGAACCCGGAGATCTTCGTCCAGAGCAACGTCATGGGCACGGTGAACCTGCTGCAGCGCGCCAAGGAGGCCTGGTATGACGCCGAGGCCAAGACCTGGAAAGAGGGCAAGAAGTACCTGCAGGTCTCGACCGACGAGGTCTATGGCGCTCTGGGTGCCGAGGGCTTCTTCATGGAGACCACCCCGCTGTGCCCCCACAGCCCCTACTCTTCCTCCAAGGCCAGTGCCGACATGTTCGTCATGGCATTCCACGATACCTACGGGATGCCCATCAACATCACCCGCTGCTCCAACAACTACGGCCCCTATCAGTTCCCGGAGAAGCTGATCCCCCTGATGATCAACAACGTCAAGCACCACAAGCAGCTGCCCGTCTACGGCGACGGTATGCAGATCCGCGACTGGCTGTATGTGGAGGATCACTGCAAGGCCATTGATATGGTGGCCAACGGCGGCAAGATCGGCGAGGTGTACAACGTGGGCGGCCACAACGAGCGCCCCAACATCTTCATCGTCAAGACCATCATCAGCCAGCTGCACGACCGTCTGCAGGACGAGGGCATCAGCGAGGAGCTGATCAAGCACGTCGCTGACCGTCTGGGCCACGACCGCCGCTACGGCATCGACCCCACCAAGATCAAGAATGATCTGGGCTGGTACCCCGAAACCCCCTTTGAGAAGGGCATCGTGCTGACCATCGACTGGTACCTGAACCACGAGGAGTGGATGAACCACGTCACCAGCGGCGACTACCAGAACTACTATCAGGATATGTACAAGAATAAGTAAGAGCCTGTAAATCAAGCAAAACCAAAAGCCGGACAGCCCGTAAGCTGTCCGGCTTTGTTCTGTTCAAGGGGTGTTATTCTGTGCGGGGAAGGGGAGATCAGTAATACAGGCAGCAGCTCCAGTACATCTGTCCGTCAATGGTCACAACGGCAATGCCGATGTGCTTGCAATCTTCATCCATGAACTTACCAGAGCCTTTCAATGCTGCCCACAACTCTGCCTTGCCCTCCGGGGTGTTGGCTGGAACCTTGGTAGACAAAATGTAGACATTCTCATCATGATCCCAATCCCAGCCAAAATCACCACAATACGACCAGTCCTCAATCTTGTTGTTCCAATGATCAAGGGCTGCTTTTCCTTCGCTCCATGGCAGCACGGTCTTACCGGCGGTGCGGAAGTGATCTGTCAACTCCTGCTCGGCGGCAGAAAGCTCTTCTACTTCATCAAGCGAATCAAGATGGATGCTTGCGCGGTAGCTGTTGATCTCCTTCAGCAGCCGCTGCTTTGCCTGCTGCTCGGTCTCGGCCCCGCAGGCGGTCAGTACCAGCAGCAGCGCACCGGTGAGTAAGAGGGCGGTCAGTCTTGCCAGTTTTTTCATAGGATCTACCTCCGTTCTTTGCGATAGCTTGGCGGTGGGGGGCTTCGTTACTATAAGTGTAACAGACGCTGCACACCCCATGCAAGAGCGATTCGATGCAAAATAACCCCCATTCACGCAGGGAGAGAGAAATATTTCCCGCAGATTTGGGCAAGGTGCGCAAAAGAACCCCTTCCGTCTGCTCCCGTTGGTCGCAGCCACCTTCCCCAAGGGGACGGCTCTTGGTGGTGGCGATAAAGTTTCTGGCAGTGCCATAAGGCGTCCCCTTGGGGGAGCTGGCGAGCGAAGCGAGACTGAGGGGGTATTGGGTCTAACGGCGTGCGCCCTCTCCGTCATCGCTGCGCGATGCCACCTCTCCCAAAGGGAGAGGCAAGAGCACTGCCGGAAACTTTCTCTTTGTACCTAATACTTTAGCATCGAGGTTGACGGCTCGGCTCTCCCTTCGGGAGAGCTGGCGCGGGAGCGCCTGAGAGGGTTCGTTCCCCCATTTTTCAGCCATTCGCGCAGTTTTAACCCCCATTCGTGCAGAATTTCTTTTGTTTTTGCCTAGTTTATGGTATATTTATGGTAATGACACCCCGTATAAACCCCACACGAAAGGAGCGAAATTTTATGAAAGCCAAACGCATTGTAAGCATCCTGCTGACCGGCAGTATGCTGCTGTCCCTGCTGCCGGTGTCTGCACTGGCAGCTTCCCCGGTGTTCGATGCACCCGCCCAGACCACGGCCAAAAAGGCTGCGCCCCTTGTACAGGAGGCAGACGCCTCCCGCAGCACCGAGGAGGAAGCCTCCACCCGCAGCAGCCGTGATCTGGACGCAGAAAACGACGCCGCCGAAAGCATTACTACCATCCAGCTGAACGCCGCTGGCAAGCCTGCAAGCGAGGGTGACTTTGGCAATTGGTACTACAGTGCTGCCTCCGGTTGCCAGCTGGACACTGGCGTTTTTGCCCTGCAGCCCTCCTCGGAGCCCGGGGCGGAAAGCGCATTGAAGGCACGCCTTTTCCGCATTGGAGATAACGCCGAGCTAGTCCGCGGCACCGTCGGCTGTGAAACCAACAATTATGGCACCATCTCCGGCGGCACCTTCCAAGGGAAGGTGGCTAACTTCCAAACCATCTCCGGCGGCACCTTCCAAGGGGATGTGAACAACTACAAAACCATCTCCGACGGCACCTTCCAAGGGGAGGTGTACAACCACGACACCATCTCCGACGGCACCTTCCAAGGATCGGTGTACAACTCCAAAGACATCTCCGGCGGCACCTTCCAAAAGCCTGTGAATAACTACGGCGGCACCATCTCCGGCGGCATCTTTAAGAAAGCTGTCGAGGTATACGCCTCCGCCGGCCATAATGCCACGATTGAGGGCGGAACCTTTGAAAAGGGTATGAAGCTTGCGAATGATGACGCTTCCATCACCATCAGCGACGGCCTGTTTGACGGCGAGGTTTTCATCGAAAGATGTCGCTCCCCGCTTTCCATCACCGGCGGCCTGTTTACCCAAGCTGTGAATGTAAGCGACACCGACCCGTCCAAGCTTTCCATCACCGGCGGCTATTTTGTGAACGAGCCCACTCTGCCGGAAGGCAGCGTCAGCTTTACCTCTGTGAGCGATCAGAGTTGCAGGGCCTTCCATGTGCCTGTAAATGATGGCTTTTCTGAAAGCTACACCAGTCTTTTTGTCCCCCACGGATCGTCTGAGCAGCCCAACACCATTACCGTAAAAACTAATACCAAACTGCTCTATTACCTTGCAGACGGTGAACGCTTCCCCGTCCTTGACAGCGACAGTGACAGCTACATTTACCAGATCCCTGTGCGGGGCTATGAAAAGATCGTTCTGGTGACCGAGGAGCCCGCGCCGCCCACACCGGACGACCCCGGCGAGCTTGACCCTGCGTTCTCCTCCGGCGCAGCCGCACTTGGCGTGGTACTGGGCACTGCGGGTCTGGGTTATATCACCTATGCTCACATCTCTTCCCTGTACCTGTACTATACCCTGCCGGGCGGCTTTATCCCCTCCACCCGTCAGGAGCTGGCAACCGTCCTGTGGACGACTGCCGGAAAACCCGACCCCGTAAGCACCGCCCTGTATACCGATATTCCCGCTGACAATATCGAGCAGCAGAAAGCCGCCCGCTGGTGCGCAGAGCAGGGTCTGCTCTCCGACCACGGCGCAACCTTCGGCCCGGACACCAAGGTGACCAATGCACGCATCATCCGCGCATGGAACAGCCTGAAAAAAGTGCCCGTGACCATTCAATAATCATTCTCTCATTCATCCTTTCATGTACACCGCCGCCCGGCTTGCTTCCACAGGCCGGGCGGCGGTGTTTTCACTCCTCCATCTGCTTTGCCAGAAAGGCCGCTGCCACTGCCACCGCCTTGCACTGGGCGTCCTCCGGGCAGGCGGTGCGGTCCTCGGTCAGTAAGCCCACCGCGCCGGTCACGTCCCCGCCCGTCAGCACCGGTGCGGCGCATAGCAGCACCCGGGGTGCACCCTCGCAGGGCAGCAGGGTCTTTTCCGGGTTGCCCGGGCTCTGGTAGGGCTTGCGGGCGTCCATCAGCTTTTCCAGCGGCTGACTGATGCTGCGGTCGGTCAGCTCCCGCCGCCCGCTGCCGCTGACTGCCAGAATACGATCCCTGTCGCACACAAAGGCAGTAAGCGCAAACTGTCGGCTGAGCACCTCTGCCAGCTGGGCGGCAAGGGTGTTCACCTCGCCCATGGGCGAGTACTTTTTAAAGATCACTTCCCCGTCGCCGGTGGTAAAGATCTCCAGCGGGTCGCCCCGCCGGATGCGCTGGGTGCGGCGGATCTCCTTGGGGATCACCACCCTGCCAAGCTCGTCGATGCGGCGCACGATACCGGTTGCTTTCATTATTTTGCCCTCCTTGCGGTTTCCTTTGTATGTAGTATCTGTCAGCGGCGGCAAATTATACCGGCAGCGCATTTTTTGCTTTGCCCGCCGCATTGCGTTCCGGGCGGGGTTCTGCTACAATAAATAGGAATAAACCCAAAGAAAGCAGGTGTCCGCATGGCACACATCCTTATTCTGGGCGGCGGTGCCGCCGGACTGGCCGCTGCGCTGGCGGCTGCACAGGCCGCGCCCGCTGCCCGCGTCACGGTGCTGGAGCGCAACCCCAAGGTGGGCAAAAAGCTGCTGGCTACCGGCAACGGCCGCTGCAATCTGGACAACACCGCCATTGCGCCGGAAAAATACTTCACCGCCGACCCCGCCGCGCTGCGGCCCCTGCTGGCGACGGTGGATGCCGCCGCGCCGCTGGCGTGGTTTGAGCAGCTGGGGCTGTACACCCGCACCGATGAAGCCGGGCGGGTGTACCCCTATTCCAATCAGGCGGCAGACGTGCTGGCGCTGCTGGAGCTGCATTTGCAGCGGCACAAGGTGCAGCTGCGCACCGGCTGCACGGTAAGCACTCTGCGGCAGAGCAAGGGCGGCTACGCGGTGCAGTTTACCACCGCCGAGGGCGGCACCGAAAACCTGCGGGCAGATGCCGTTATCTGCGCCATGGGCGGTGCCGCCGGGCCGCAGTTCGGCACGGACGGCTTCGGCACCCGCTTTGCCGCCGACTGCGGCGGGCAGATGCGCCCCCTTTACCCCTGCCTGACCGCCCTGCAATGCGCAAAGCCGAACAAGAGCCTTGCGGGCATCCGCGCCAAAGCCGCCGCCCGCCTGCTGGACGGCGACCGGGTGCTGGCAGAAGAAATGGGCGAAGTACAGTTTACCGACTATGGGCTTTCCGGCATCTGCATCATGCAGCTGTCCGGTTTGCTTGCCCCCGGGCGTAGCCCGAAGCACCCGGCAGTGGAGCTCGATTTGTTCCCCGCTGTGCCGGAGACAGAGCTTGCCGCCCTGTTTGCGGCGCGGACGCCGCTGCTGGCCGAGGACACGGCGGCGGCGTTCTGGCTGGGGCTTTTGCACGGCAAGCTTGGCCGCGCCCTCTGGGCTGCCGCCGCCCTGCCGGATACTGCCCCCCACGCCCTGCCCGCAGGCAGCTGGCAGAAGCTTGCCTGCACCGCCAAGCACTGGCGGTTTGAGGGGCTTACCCCCTGCGGCTGGCGGCAGGCGCAGACCACCGGCGGCGGGCTTGCCCTGACCGAGGTGGAACCGACCTTCCAGTTCAAGGGCTGTCCGGGGCTGTACTTCGTGGGGGAAACGCTGGACTGCGCCGGAAGCTGCGGCGGCTTCAACCTGCACTGGGCGTTCGGCAGCGGCCTTGCCGCCGGGCGGGACGCCGCAAAGCACCTTTGCAGCCGAAAACGGTAATAAAAAAGGGACGAGGAAAAGCCCGCGGGCTTTTCCTCGTCCCTTTTATTCTCTAAATCAGGCAGCCTTATTCTCGCCCTTGGAAAGCAGCTTTGCACGCTCCAGTGCGGGGCGCAGTGCCAGATACAGCACCACGGCGCAGGCAGTGGAAGCCACACTGTTCACAAAGGTGACGCCGCCGGCGATCTTGGTCAGCGCCTGTGCCACGGTGTACTCCTGTCCAAAGATGTACACGTTGCGGAAGTAGCCAAGGAAGGGGTCGGTGAACACGTTCAGCAGCAGACCGGAACCCGCAGAGACGATCACCTTGACCAGATACCCGGCGCTGTGACGATCCTGATCCCGCAGCTTGAACACCTTATGTGCCACGGCACCGCAGGTGATGCCGATGATGAACTTGAGCACAAAGGTGGTAATAGCGTAGCCCGGGTCACCGGCAAGGATATCTGCCAACGCCAGACCGATGGCACCCGCCAGACCGCCGGACACGCCGTCCAGCAGCAGCGCCGTCAGGGCGGTGAAGGTGTTGCCCAGATGGAACGAGGAGCCGCCGTAGAACGGGATGCGGAAGAACAGGTAAGCTACAAGGCTCAGCGCAGCCATCACGCCGGTAAGCGCCAGCTCGTGCACCGTAAAGCGGCGCTTGTACAGCACACTGAAAAACAGGATCAGGATAACGACAACTGCCAGCAGCAGCCACATTGCAGTAGTAGACATGATACTTTCCCTCCAATCGCGCCGATAACCCCACAAAACCACTTGACATTTGGGTGTCCGGCGGGTATGCTCCTATTATACGCAGAACTGACCCCATGAAAATACCCAGAACAAAGTTTTTTTATGGGGTCAGTTTGACGCAATACCCAGACAGGAGGGACATTCTATGGTACATCTGACCACGGCGCTGGACCCGGCTTCGGCGGTGCCGCTGTACGAGCAGCTCTACCGCAGCCTTGCCGCCGAGATGCGGGCGGGCACCCTGACGGCGGGCACCCGGATGCCCGGCAAGCGGCGGCTGGCGGCAGAGCTGTCGGTCTCGGTGAACACGGTGGACACCGCCTACCAGATGCTGGCAGCCGAGGGCTACCTGACCGCCCGGGAGCGCAGCGGCTTCACGGTGCAGGAGTATCTCGCCCTGCCGCAGGGGGTGCAGCCGCCCGCCGCACCCTCTGCACCGGCGGCAGTGCACCCCGCCGACACCGCCCCGCCGGTGCAGTTCGATTTGTCCACCCGGGGCGTGGACCCGGGGCTGTTCCCCTTCCGCACATGGGCGCGGCTGCAAAAGGAACTGCTGTACTCCGCGCCGGAGCTGCTCACCCCCGGGGATGCCCGGGGCGATGCCGCCCTGCGGCAGGCGCTGGCAGGGTATCTGGCCGAGTACCGGGGCGTGCAGTGCGACCCGGAGCAGCTGGTGGTGGGCGCAGGGCTGGAATATCTGCTGGGGCTGCTGGCCCCGCTGCTGCCCGGCCCTGCTGCCGTGGAGACCCCCGGCTATCCCCGCGCCCGGCAGGTGCTGGAAAACAACGGCGTACCCTGCCGCTGCCTGCCGGTGGACGCGGACGGCCTGTCGCTGACAGCTCTTTCTGCCAGCGATGCGGCGGTGTGCTACGTCACCCCCAGCCACCAGTTCCCCACCGGGGTCACCATGCCCGCCGGACGCCGGGCAGAGCTGCTGCACTGGGCAGCCCGCGCCCCGGGACGGCGGTACATCATTGAGGACGACTACGACTCCGAGTTCCGCTTTGATACCCGCCCGCTGCCCAGTTTGCAGGGCATGGCGGGTGCAGACGGCCCGGTGGTGTACCTGTCCACCTGCTCCCGCAGCCTTGCCCCGGGCATCCGCATTGCCTACATGGTACTGCCCCGGCAGCTGCTGGGCGCATGGCAGGCCAAGTACCGGCTGTACTCCGGCACGGTGGGGCGGTTTGAGCAGCAGACGCTGGCGCGCTTTATCACCGGGGGGTATTTCACCCGGCACTTAGCACGGGAGCGCACCGCCTACAAAGCCCGCCGGGATGCGCTGGTGGCGGCGCTGCGCACCTCCTTTACGCCGGAGGAGCTGACCCTTGCGGGGCTGCACACCGGGCTGCACCTGCTGGCACAGCTGAAAGACCCGCCGCCGGACGCCGCCCTGCGGGCTGCTGCCCGGCAGTACGGGGTGCGCTGTTCCCTGCTGAGCGACTACGACCTGACCGGCACGGCACACTCTGCCGCCGGGACGCTGGTGCTGGGTTACGGCTCGCTGCCGGACGCGGACTGCGCCGCCGCCGGGGAGAGGTTGAAAAAGCTCTGCACCGCCGCCCGGGAGGCATCGGACACCGTATAGTGTCCGCCTGCCCAGTCCCCGGGCAGGGCGTCGGCGGTGATATCCACCGGCTCGGCGCTGGTGGCTAAAAATTCCAGCGTGCGTTCCAGTGCAGCAAGGTCTACGGCGGTCAGGCTGGTCAGCAGACTGCCGCTCACCTCCCGCAGACCCTGCGGCAGGGTGGTGGGCAGCAGCTCCAGTGCCTGCCGGAAAAACGCATCCCACACCGCCGCCCGGGCGGCGGCGCTGCGCCGGGGCGAAAGAGAAGTGTCGGCATCCAGCGCCGCTAAAAAGCTGTGGGCATCGGCAGCGGAGATGCCCTGCACCCCGGTGCCTTTGCCGTACCGCGCCAGCTGCTCCGGGGTGAGGGCCCCGGTAAAGCCCACCCGCACTGCGCCGTACCGCGCCGCCAGCTTTGTCAGCACCGCCGGGGCGATGGCAAGATAATCGGTATCCTCCGGCAGGGCGAACACCTCGCCCAGCGCCTCCCGGCAGCGGGCAGGGCCTGCGGCGGCGTAACAGTCCGCAAGGGGGACGTTCTTGCCCCCGAAGGGCACTTCCAGCGCGGCGGGCACCGCCAGCAGATGGATGCAGTTCTGTCCGGCGTTCAGGTAGGCCAGCACAAAGCCCGGGGTCTCGTCTGCCACGCACAGCAGCACGGTGCACTGGTCTGCGGCCTTGGGCAGACGGATGGGCACCCCGCTCTGGCTTTTTGCGGCCTGCCGCAGACTGCTGCGCAGCTGGGCGCGGCTGAGCAGCACCGTGCCGCCCACCAGCGGCAGCAGCACCAGCAGGGCGGCGCACAGCGCCGCCCAGAAGGGACGCCAGCCGCTGCGTTTTGCGTGTTTCATGGCTCTGCCTCCTTTTTGTGCATAAAGCATAGCCCAACGGGCGACCCTTTATGCAGAAAGGCAGGGATGCTGTATGGGTCAAACCGAAAACCCCAACAAAAAAGACCGCGAGAAACAGGAGGACTTCTGGCTGACGCTGGAACCTCTCCCCACCCCCGACCCCGAAAAAGCCCCGCCGCATGAGGACTAGGGCTGCTGCATAGGATGCGGTAAAGGGGAGAGGGTTTGCTCCCCCGGGGGGAGCTGTCGCGCAGCGACTGAGGGGCTACGAATGGAGAAGCGAAAAAAGCGTTAAAGCGATAGCGCCGACTGGCGCAGCGCTAGCTTTTTTGTGCTTCGACTTCTTCTTTAGGATTGTCAAGGGCGAGCAGCCCTTGGCCCGTTGCGGGGTGGGTGGAGTCCAGAGGTAGGGAGGGGGGACTCGGAACACCCCTCCCTGCCTCTGGCCCAGCGGAGCGTCCCTGCCCGCTGAAGGCTAGCGGTAACATTCCCCGCGGAGGCCATTTTAAATCGTCCCGGTTGCAATTCCGCTGCAAAAGTTCTACAATAGAGACACATTATAGAATATGGAGGGAAAACCTATGGCTTGCACTACCATTCTGGTCGGCAAAGCAGCATCGTACGATGGCTCTACCATGATCGCCCGCAACGATGACTCCGGCTCCGGCCATTTCACCGCGAAGAAATTTACCGTGATCCACCCGGAGGATCTGCCAAAGACCTACCGCAGTGTCCTCTCCCATGTGGAGATCCCCCTGCCGGAGGGCGCACTGCGGTTTACCGCCATGCCCAACGCCGTGGAGGGCAAGGGCATCTGGGCAGCTTCCGGTGTCAATGCCGCCAACGTGGGCATGACCGCCACCGAGACCATCACCTCCAACCCCCGCGTGCTGGGCGCAGATCCGCTGGTGGAGTATCAGCCCGCCAAGGGTGAAAAGCCCGAGGTGCCCGGCGGCATTGGCGAGGAGGATATCGTCTATCTGGTGCTGCCCTATATCCACTCTGCCCGTGAGG
>OOIF01002725.1_pt1 | contig 11487 bp, 9 predicted proteins | sample 1691961 | NCBI WGS metagenome assembly OOIF01 (sample SAMN06348146, study PRJEB24527) | human gut metagenome | biome: human gut; feature: ankylosing spondylitis patient; material: feces | host: Homo sapiens | place: China | collected 2015-10 | reverse complement strand
TGAGCCAGCTGTCCCGTGCGGTGGAAAAGCAGGGCAACAACTCCAGCCACCGCCCCCAGCTGTCTGACCTGCGCGACTCCGGCTCCATTGAGCAGGACGCCGACTGCGTCCTCTTTCTCTACCGCGACTCCTACTACGCCAGCCAGAACCCCGACGGCGCGGAGGTGGACGCCGACACCGCCGAGTGCATCGTGGCAAAGAACCGTCACGGCGAGACCAGCACGGTGCCGCTGGGCTGGGACGGCGCCCACACCCGCTTTATGGATGTGGACTTCAAACGCTGATGAACTACGAAGAGATCTTACAGACGGTGCGCGGCTTCTGCGTCCGGGAAAAGCTGCTGGACGGCAAAAAGCATCTCGCGCTGGCTGTTTCGGGCGGGGCCGACAGCATGGCCCTGCTCTGCCTCATGCGCCCGCTGGCCGAGGAAAAGGGCATCGCCCTCACGGTCTGCCACGTCAACCACGGCCTGCGGGGGGAGACGGCGGACCGGGACGAAGCCTTCGTCCGGGAGGTCTGCGCCCGGCTGGGCCTGCCGCTGCGGGTGTTCCATGCCGCTGAGCTGGAAGCCGAGGCAGGAAAGCCCCGGGCGGGGGAGGACTGGGCGCGCCGCCTGCGGTATGCCTGCTTTGAGCGGGTGCTGGCCGACGGGATAGATGCCGTCGCAACTGCCCATACTGGGAGTGACCAGGCCGAGACGCTGCTGTTCCGGCTGGCCAGAGGCACCGGCCTCCACGGCGCGGCGGGCATCCGGCCCAGCCGCCCGGGCTATCTGCGGCCTCTGCTCTGCCTGACGAGGGCCGACACCGAGGCCGTCTGCCGCGCCTGCGGCGAACGCTGGGTCACCGACGAGACCAACGACGCCGACGACTACGCCCGCAACCGTCTGCGCCACGGCGCACTGCCCGCCCTCTGCGGGGTCAACAGCGCCGCCGAGCGCAATCTGGCCCGCTTCTGTGAGAAAGCCGCCAAGGCGGACGAATACTTCGCCCGGCAGGCAGATGCGCTGCTGGCTTCGGCCCGGGCAACGGACGCAAAAAGCCTGCCCGGCGGGGCGGGATACGCCCTGCGCAGCGGCCAGCCCGTGTGGATGTCAGAGCCTTTGCGGCAGACTGACCCGCTCATCCTCGACATGGCCCTCCACAGCCTTGTGGAGCCGGTGCGGGACGCGGAGGAAAAATATATCCGCCTGCTGGCCGACCTTGTGGAAAAGGGCAGCGGCGCGGTGCAGCTCACCGACGCCGTCCGCTTCTGCGCCCGGGACGGCGTGCTCTGGCGGGAGGAAGCCGATAAAAACACCCGCCGGCAGGGCGAAAAAGCGGACGGTCCGAAATTTGAAGTATCCCTGCCGGAGGGCGGCGATTATCCGCTGCCCGGCGGCAGAAAGCTGCATATCCGGGTGGTTTCGGCCTGTTTTGAAGAAAAAACACAGGGTGTTCATAAAAAAGACTTAAAAAATCAGGCAGATTATGCTAAAATAAACTCGATATGTCCTGTTCTGCGGCTGCGCTGCCGTCAGCCCGGCGACCGCTTCCGTCCGGCCGGGCGGGGGGTAGACCGGGAGCTGCGCAAATGGATGAACGAGGCGGGCATCCCGCCCCGGGAACGGGACACGCTGCCGCTGCTGGCGGCAGGCAGACAGGTGCTGTGGGTCTGCGGAGAGGGCTTTGCCGATGGGCTGGCTCCCGGGCCGGACACCGGGCAGCTGCTGCAGGTGGAACTAGAAAATTTTGGAGGAATCGAATCATGAGCATGCATGACGATATTTTGAAGGTCCTCGTTTCGGAAGAGGAGCTGAAAGCGAAAGTGGCTGAGCTGGGCGCTCAGATCAGCAAAGACTATGAGGGCAGAAACCTCGTCCTCGTCTCCATCCTCAAGGGCTCGGTGGTCTTTATGGCCGACCTGATGCGCGCCGTGAGCATCCCGTGCAGCATCGACTTCATGGTGGTGTCCAGCTACGGCGGCGGCAACACCACCAGCACCGGCCTCGTCAAGATCATCAAGGACCTGGACGGCGACCTCTCCGGCAAGGACGTGCTCATCGTGGAGGACATCCTCGACACCGGCATCACCCTGTCGAACCTCGTGCCGATGCTCAAGATGCGCAACCCGAACTCGGTGAAGATCTGCACCATCCTCGACAAGCCCAGCCGCCGCAAGGCCGACATCGCCCCGGACTACGAGGGCTTCGCGGTGCCGGACGAGTTCGTGGTGGGCTACGGCCTCGACTACGACGAGAAGTACCGCAACCTGCCCTACATCGGCGTACTCAAACCCAGCGTCTATGAAAAGTAAGAAATAAAACCAGAACTGGAGTTGATCCTTTTGCAACCTAAGAGACCTCGTATCAATCCGCTCATCCTCGCACTGGCGCTGGCCGCCGTGCTGATGGTCTGGTCGGTGATGGGCAGCGGGTCGGGCAGCACCAGCGGCTCGACCATGAGCTACTCCACCGTCGTCCATTACTTTGAGCACAATCAGGTCACGGCCTTCACGCTGGACCGCAACACCAGCGTCATCACCCTGAACCTGAAAGAAGGCGACCTGCCCCTGCCGGACGTCTCCTCCACCCAGAGCACGGTGCAGTCTGCCGGCGGTCTGCTGAGCGGGATGTTCTCCTCCTCGTCGGAGTCCACCGGCGCAGTGCAGGAGGACGACGGCACCGTCACCGTCCGCTACAAGCTGCCCTACGCCTACGTTTTCATCGAGAACGTGGACAAGTATATCGAGTCCTACGACGCGGCGAATCCCGACGCGCCCATGACCTACGACTACACCTCCCTCAAGGAGACCATCCCCTGGATGGAGATCATCTTCTATCTGGGGATGCTGGGCTGCACCGGCTTTTTGCTGTTCTCGATGATGCGGGGCGGCGTCGGCGGTGGCGGCGGCATCATGAATGTCGGCAAAGCCAAGGTCAAGGACGAGCACGAGAACAAGAAGACCGCCACCTTTGCCGATGTGGCCGGTGAAGACGAAGAAAAGGAGGAGCTGAAAGAGGTCGTGGAGTTCCTCAAGAGCCCCGACAAGTTCAACTCTCTGGGCGCACGCATCCCTCACGGCGTGCTGCTCGTCGGCCCTCCGGGTACCGGCAAGACCCTGCTGGCCCGCGCCTGCGCCGGTGAGGCCGGTGTGCCGTTCTACTCCATCTCCGGCTCGGATTTCGTGGAGATGTACGTCGGCGTCGGCGCTTCCCGCGTACGCGACCTGTTCGACAAGGCCAAGAAGACCATGCCCTGCATCATCTTCATCGACGAGATCGACGCGGTCGGCCGCCAGCGCGGCGCCGGCCTGGGCGGCGGCCACGATGAACGTGAGCAGACCCTGAACCAGCTGCTGGTCGAGATGGACGGTTTTGAGGCCAACGACGGCGTCATCGTCATGGCGGCTACCAACCGTGCCGACATCCTCGATAAGGCGCTGCTCCGCCCCGGCCGCTTCGACCGTCAGGTCTATGTCGGCCTGCCGGACGTCAAGGGCCGTGAAGAGATCCTGAAGGTCCACACCAAGAACAAGCCTCTGGCCCCGGATGTGTCGCTGAAGGTCATTGCCCAGCGCACCGCCGGTTTTGCCGGTGCAGACCTCGAAAACCTCGTCAACGAGGCCGCGCTGCTGGCAGCCCGCCGCAGCCGCAAGGCCATCACGATGGAGGACATCGAGGAGGCATCCATGAAGGTCATGGCAGGCCCTGAAAAGAAGAGCCGCGTCGTGACCCCCGAAGAGAAAAAGCTCACGGCCTACCACGAGGCAGGCCACGCGGTGGCGGGCTTCTACTGCAAGCACCACCCCCGTGTGCATGAGATCACCATCATCCCGCGCGGTCAGGCAGGCGGCTACACCATGTATCTGCCCGAAAAGGACCGCAGCTACGTGACCAAGGGCGAGATGTTCGAGGACATCGTGTCCAGCCTGGGCGGCCGCGTGGCCGAGCAGCTGATTTTGGAGGACATCTCCACCGGTGCCTCCAACGACCTGCAGCAGGCCACCAATATCGCCCGCCAGATGATCACCAAGTACGGCTTCTCCGAGCGGCTTGGCCCGGTGGTCTACGGCACCTCGCAGGAGGAGACCTTCCTGGGCCGCGACTTTGGCCAGGGCAAGGGCTATAGCGAGACGACCGCCGCCGAGATCGACAGCGAGATGCGCGATATCATCGACGAGGCCTACGAGACCTGCCGCCGCACCCTGACCGAGCACATCGACCAGCTGCATGCACTGGCACAGGCTCTGATGGAGCGTGAAAAGCTCAACGAGCAGGAGTTCAATACCGTGATGGCGGGCGGCAAGCTGTCCCCGCGTGACGGGGACGAACCCAAGGCGGAGGCAGCGGCTCCCGTGGAGACGGCCCCGGTGGAGCCTGCTGAGCCGGCCGAACCGGCAGAACCTGCCGAGCAGGCTGAGAATGCCCAGCTCGGCGAAGCATTCATCCCGGAGCAGGATGCTCCGACGAGCGAAGAATAAACCACGAAGGGAGCGAGTGTTGTGGAGGAAAATTTTGATCCGGTCGCACGGACAAGAGCGAATTACTACACTCCCGGCAGCCCGGTGCAGTTCGTCTGCGTGGAGCTGCTCAAGGGCGAGGCCAGCGGCGACCATGCGGTCTGCCTGACCTTTAAGAACATTTCCCGCGTGACCCTGACCGCACTGGAGATCCATTTCAAGTGCAAGGGCGTGGATGGCGTCATCCTCTGTGAGGACCAGTTCGAGTACCGCGACATCGAGGTCAAGCCCGGCGAGAGCTTCGGCATGGACGATGCAGTGTTCGTGACCCAGAAGGCCATCACCAGCGTGGATGTGTCTCTCCGAAATGTTTACAGCGGCAAAAAGGTCGTGCATCTGGACGCCATCAAGCGCGTCCGCCTGCCCGCCCCGCGCCGCCTGAGCCCGGAGCTGCAAAAGGCGCTGGAAGCCCGGATGAACCGTCAGGGCCTCAAGTATATGCCCCAGGTCTTCGAAAACGGCTGGTACTGCGCCTGCGGTTCCTTCCACCCGAAGGAAGAAGACACCGTTTACTGCACCGAGTGCGGCTGCGACCGCATCCTGCTGCAAAACGCATTGAACACCCTGTTGCAGCCGGAAAAGAAGGAGCCTGTGCCCGCCGCCGAGCCGGTGCGGCCTGTGCAGACGGAGCCGGACGAGCGCACCCGCGTTGTGGGCGCTGCCCCGGTCCCGCCGGAAGAGCCGACCCGCATCGTGGGCAGTGTGCCGCCCCGGACAGAACCGGATGCGGAGGCCACCCGCGTGATGCCGCCGCGCACGACCCTGCGGCCTTCGGCTGAGGAAGTGGACAGGCCTGCTTCCTTTGCGCCGCCGCTGGAGACCGCGCCGGATGCAGAGAGCACCCGTGTGCTGGATGCTTCCACCCGTGCGGCATTTTCCGGCAAAACCAGCCCGGCCCATGCGGACGACGAGGGGACCCGCGTCATCCCGGCCAGAGGGCGGGAGACCGTTCGCCCGGCCGAGCCGGAGGACGCCGAAGAGGAAGAGCAGACCGAAGCCCACGACGGCGTGGCCGAAACGCTCATCCGCTGGGTGCCGCCGCTCACGGCCGTCATCTGCGCCGGCATCGCGCTGTGGGGCTTTGTGTACTATCAGTTCATGATGTAAAAAACGAACGGAGGAGGCCCAACGCTTCCTCCGTTTTTGGTTTTCTCAAGGGAGGATACTATGCCAGACGAAACACTGCAAGTGGCATTTGAGATCAAAACAGCCTGCGACGAGATCAGCCGCAAGCTGCTGCGCTGGCACTGGGAGCGAAAGCCCGGTGCCCACAGCCTGAACGCCCTGCTGGAACACATCGCCCAGCGCCAGCAGGAGAGCCCGGAGTATTACGAGCGGATGCCCGACCTTTCGGGCAGGACGAGCTGGAGCCAGCTGGACACCACCCTGTGTATGCGGGTGCTGCTGGACCCCGAAAAGGACGCCGCCCATCCGCTGGACCTGCTGGGCAATACCGAACACCCCGGTGCTGCCCGCCACGCCTGCAACGCGGTGCGCACGGCCCGCAACGAGGCCGCACACGCATCGGACCGCACCGCCGGGACCCAGGCGGCCATCCTCTTCAACGAAGCCGTGGAGGCGCTGGAAGAGGGCTATGCGGGCACAGCCCTGCGCACCAGTGAGCTGGAACAGTATTACCGGCAGGCGGAGGCATTTCTGGACCGCTGCGGGGCAAGAAAGCCTGTCGCCAGGGCATCGCAGCCGGAGGGACAGGAGACGCGCAGCACTGGAAAAACCCGGAACGCCAGCCAGCGGAATGGGTCGGGTTCGGGCGCTGCGGCCAGTCGCAGGCCGCGTTCTGGCAGCGCGGGCCGCACTTCGGGCAGCCGGAACGGCACGGCCCGCAAAAACACGACGAATCGCAAACAGGGGGGCGGCAGACGCAGCCGGACGCCCCGCACGAATTACGCGGTGCTGGGCCTGCTGCTGGCTATGCTGGTGCTGGGCCTGCTCTTCCGCTGGATGGGGATGGGAAAATGAAACAAAAACTGATCTTTCTGGATATCGACGGCACCCTGCTGCCGCCGGGTGAGATGACCGTGCCGGACAGTGCGGTGGAGGCTCTCCGCCGTGCCCGCGCCAACGGGCACAAGCTCTTTCTCTGCACCGGGCGGAACCTCCGGATGACCGCACCGCTCTTCCACTACGGGTTCGACGGCTTCGTCTGCTCGGCAGGCGGCTATGTGGGCTGTGAGGGAAAGGTCCTGGTGGACCTCCCCATGGAGCCGGAGCAGGTGCGCGGCCTGCGGGCGGCGCTGCAAGCATGCGGGGCCGAGTGCACACTGGAAGTGCGGGACGATACGTATGGCGGCATCAAAATGATCGAGCGGTTCGCCAACCTCTTCCCCAAAAAGCCGGGTCAGACCAACAGCGAGGCCGAGCGCTGGCGGAAGATGATGGAGTTCGGGATGACCATCCGCCCCATCGAGGAATACCACGGTGAGCCGGTCTACAAGATCGTTTTCATTGCGCCCAACGAAGCCTGCCTGACGGAGGTAAAGCGGCAGTACGAAGACCAGTTCGTCTTCTGCGAATCCCGCCTTGGCGACGAGGGCGGCGGCATCGTGAACGGAGAGCTCATCAACCGCAAATTCAACAAGGGCAGCGGCATCCGGGCCATTTGCGATCACCTGGGCTGCTCGCTGGCCGATACCATCGGCTTTGGAGACAGCGACAACGACCTGCAGATGACGGACGTTGTCGGCATCAGCGTCTGCATGGCCAACGGCTCAGACAACCTGAAAAAACGCTGTGACCGCATCTGCCCCGCCGTCACCGACGACGGCATTGCGCGGGAATTTGCAGCGCTGGGGCTGATCTGAGGACAAACCAATGAATAATCTTTTTGATTATGCAACCAGTGAATTGTCGCAGGATGCAGTGATCTGCTGGTGTTTGAATTGGCTGAATGAACCGGCATCGAATCTGTACCCGTTAAGACGGATATCGTATTTTCTGGCGGTTGGATAGTGATCAGGACGGAACCTATCTTTCACTTCGGTTTTATGATCCGTACAATAAGAAAGATGCGGAAGAAAAGCAGACGCATGTGGAGGCGTATCGGAAGCACCGTGCGCAGATCGAGGCAATCTGTACATACGAATTTGAACCGGACAGCATGTGGGCGTGGGAAAATGTTCGGTGCGGCCACACGGAAAATTACTACGAAGCGTCTCTTTTGACGCTTCATCTGGAACAGGTCCTGAAGCATTGGGACACCGAACGAGAAGCGTTGATCCAAGGCGCAAGGGCACTCACCGAACAGTTCCGGAGAAAAAATTAGAAGATCAAAAAGAAAAACGACCGGAGAGCCTCGTTGGAAAGAGACTTCCCGGTCGTTGCGCTACATCTCTGCCCCGCCGTCACCGACGACGGCATCGCGCGGGAATTTGCGGCGCTGGGGCTTATCTGAGCCGGAATGCCCCATACAAAAAGAGCGCACAATGGTGCTGGATAGCCCAGTGGAGCACCCGCTTGAGCCGGGGCAGCTGGCTCTCATCCAGCTCCCGGAGAACAGCCTGCACAAGAGGATCCCGGCAGATGGCCGCGATGTTCCGCAGGCTGTTTTTGTTGTGTGCGGCCTCCTGCGCGATGCAACGGCGGACCCGGCCTAAAAAGGCCTTGTCGAGCCGCGGACGGTAGACTTCGGGCGGGAAGCGCAGGGCAAGCTCTGCCGAGACCTTCTCGTAGAACCGCTTTTCCCGCACAAAGCGGTCGGCCCGGTATACACCGGTGAGGGAGGCAGGGTTCTGGCAGTAATAATAGAGAGGCTCCGGTACGATGGCGACTGCCCCGGCGTGGGCAAGATAGTCCAGATGGAACAGCAGATCTTCGGACAGGTACTCCCGCTCGGAGAGGAACCGGATGTGGTGCGCCCGGAGGATGGGCAGGGAGTAGAGCCCCTTCCAGACCGACATTCCGATCTCCACATCGTGGGGATGGTGCGGCCGGGAGCCGACCATGCCGAGAAGAAGCTGGTCGATCTCAGCACCGGTGTAGAGGGAACGCGCATAGTCCTCCGGGGCAAGGCGGACGCTGCCGTCGGCGGAGACATCGTAATAGCGGCAGAAACAGGTGTCGGCCTGCGCCTGGGTGAGCGTGGTCAGAAGCCGTTCCAGCATGTGGGGGTCGGCGTAGTCATCCGGGTCAAGGAAGGCGACAAAATCGCCGACTGCATGGTCCAGCCCGGTGTTGCGGGCTGCACTGAGGCCGCCATTGGGCTGGTGGACGACCCGGACGCGCGGGTCCTGCCGGGCATAGGCATCGCAGCGGGCGGCGCAGCCGTCGGTGGCACCATCGTCGATGAGAAGGATATCAAGGTCCCGGTGGGTCTGCCCCAGCAGGGACGTCATGCTGCGGTCCAGATAGGGCAGAACATTGTAGGTCGGGACGACCACGCTGATGCAGGGCATTCAGACCACCTCACTTTCGGAAACTTGTGCGCCGACTTCTTTGCCGGCATGGTAATAGGTGAACCGGGTGCGGAACGCCTGCTCTGCGTTGGCGCTGAGCAGGGCGGCAAAGGCAGGGTCTGCGGCCAGCCGGTCCATCGCCTCGTGCAGAGCTGCTTCCTCCTTGGGCACCACAAGGCCGGTGACGCCATCGGTGAGATAGTCGTCTGTCAGGCCCTGTGTCTGGGTCACGATGACGGGTACACCGAGATCCATGGCCGTGAGGAAGGTCAGCTGCCCGGAGGCGACCTGGTCGTTTTCAAAGGCGAAGAGAACGGCTCTGGCGTTCCGCATCCGGCGCAGCATGGCCTCGCCGAACAGGTTCTGTTCGACCTGGATGTTGGGTTCCGGGCAGGGGGCGAGAACATCGCAGGCGATGCAGAGCGTTTCCGGGCGGCCCCGGAACGCCCGGATGAGGAAGTCATAGTCGCGGTTGCTGCGGCCGGTGGCAAAATAGTAGCCCTGCGCTTTCAGTGCCGGGTCGTCGTAGGCGGCGGGGTCGTGCGGGATCGAGCCGCAGTGGGCAAAACCGAATCGGGAAAGGGGCAGACCGAAGGTCTCGGCGTAGCGCGGGGCCTCGGCGCGGGTGGTCAGCAGGATGCGGTCCACTGCGTCGGAAGTGACGGCGTACCGCACAAAGCGCTCGAACAGCCTCCCGGCAAAGCCGGACCGCGGCTTGTAGATAAAGGTCATGATGACGAGCCGGAACCGCTTTTTGAGGTGGAACAACCGGCAGAAAAACGCGATGGCGATGCCGTAGAACTGCTGCCAGCAGAGCAGGGTCTTGCCGGAATACCGGGCCGGGTGGGTGACCACATGGAGCGCCACCGTGAAAAACTTGAGGTAGCGGCGCAGACCGTAGGTCTTGTTGTTGGGATAAAGCTCGACTTCCCAGGGGGAAGCGGTCGCTTCTTCCAGCCCGCGCACAAAGCCCTCGGCCTCCTCATCGTTACTGTCGATCAGCAAAATGTATTCTGCCATATCCTGAACCTCCGCAATGTGATCTTGTCAGCCCCTCGCAGGATCGGGATCTCCGTGAAAAGAGGGAATTAGACTAAAATCATTATAAAGGATTTGCACATAAAAATCCATCTTTTTATCAAAAAACCGGGAAGCCTCTTGGGTGAGAGACTTCCCGGTCGTTGGTTTAATTGAAATTAGTAGTGCAGCTGGTCAGCGGTCAGCGCTTCCAGAACAGGGAGCATGGCGGCTGCCTCGGCTCTGGCGGCGGGCAGGTCCATGTCGCGGTAGTTGCCGCATTCCACCTCGCTGGCACCGGGGACAGCGCCCTCAAAGGCCGCCATGAAGCGGAAGGACTCCACCGTCAGCTTCAGCGCTTCGGCAGGGGTAAGGCCGCGCGTGAGCAGATAGAAGCCGGTGCGGCAGCCCATGGGGCCGACGTAGATGACGCCGTCCCGGAAAGCGCTGTTCCGCGCATAGGTAGCAAACAGGTGCTCCAGCGTGTGCGCAGCCCCGGTGGAGAGATAGTCGCCGTGGTTCGGCTTCTTCATCCGGATGTCCCAGGTGAGCACATCGCCGTCCTGACGGCTCAGGTACATGCCGCGGTCCAGTTTGGTGTGGTCCACGCAGAAACTTGCGATCCGTTCCATCTCGTGCACCTCTCAGGCCTGCAGGCGCTGGACGCTGCCGTGGGCACAGTCCACTGCGATGTCCAGACCGTCGCGGATGTGGCTGCAGGCACCCAGGGCACCCACGATGGTGGGCTTGAGCAGGGCCTTGCCGGCAATGGCGGCGTGGCTGTTCAGGCCAGCCTCCTCGACCACCAGAGCGGCAGCATCGCGGACGTACTCCAGCATCTCGTTGGTGGTGGAGGGCACGACCAGCACCATGCCGGGCTTGAACTTGGCGCGGACCTCGTCCAGCGTGCGGCAGACGCAGGCCTTGCCGGAAGCGCTGGTCAGGTCGGCGTTCTCGCGGCCGACGCCCACACCGGTGGACAGGCAGTTGCCGACCATGTGGATCTTGATCATGTTGGTGGTGCCGGAAACGCCCACGGGGACACCGGCGGTGACGACGGCCAGCTCACCGTTGTGCAGGTAGCCGTTCTTCTGGGCCAGCGCGGTGGACATCTCGATCAGCTCGTCGGTGCTCTTGGCGGGTCCCATCAGCAGGGAGGTGATGCCCCAGCTCAGGGAGAGCTGACGCTGGACCTGCTCGTTCATGACGCAGGCGATGATGGGCTGGGTGGGGCGGTACTTGCTCAGCAGGCGGGCGGTGTTGCCGGACTCGGACACGGTGACGATGGCGGCAGCGTTGACGTCCCGTGCGGTCAGGCAGGCAGCGTGTGCGGTGGCATCGCTGACGCTGATCTGGCCGTGGGCGGCATCCTTGAAGCGCTCGTCGCGGTAGTGGGGCTCGTTCTCGGTGCGCTCGGCGATGGCGGACATGGTCTTCAGGGCCTCGACGGGGTAAGCGCCCGCAGCGGTCTCGCCGGAGAGCATGATGGCAGAGGTGCCGTCATAGATGGCGTTTGCCACGTCGGAGATCTCGGCGCGGGTGGGGCGGGGGTTGACCA
>OOIF01002724.1_pt1 | contig 11490 bp, 8 predicted proteins | sample 1691961 | NCBI WGS metagenome assembly OOIF01 (sample SAMN06348146, study PRJEB24527) | human gut metagenome | biome: human gut; feature: ankylosing spondylitis patient; material: feces | host: Homo sapiens | place: China | collected 2015-10 | reverse complement strand
CCTTGAAGAAATCATTTCAACTCACGACCTCACGAAGAGGTCGACTCAAGTGATGCTGTCCCAGTCTCTACGTTCAGCAATTTCAACTCACGACCTCACGAAGAGGTCGACCCGGCAAACCACCGATGGAGATGGTTACAAAGGCATTTCAACTCACGACCTCACGAAGAGGTCGACACGATGGAAATTGCAGAGATGGTATTGAATAAGGATTTCAACTCACGACCTCACGAAGAGGTCGACTGGAAACAGCCAAGCTATGAGCAATCCTATTTTAATTTCAACTCACGACCTCACGAAGAGGTCGACCCGTTATCTGGATGATTTGCTTTTAAAAGAGTCTTATTTCAACTCACAACCTCACGAAGAGGTCGACCACCAGTTGTACATGATATTAGAGCGTAGTCAATATTTCAACTCACGACCTCACGAAGAGGTCGACTGATTGTTCCCCAAAACTTCACAGGATTGCTATATTTCAACTCACGACCTCACGAAGAGGTCGACTTGGATCATTTCGCCGCAACGTTCTTTTTTGGCTATTTCAACTCACGACCTCACGAAGAGGTCGACTTCGCTACAGAGTTCTATCATATATCCTGTGCTTATTTCAACTCACGACCTCACGAAGAGGTCGACTAAAAGTTTCTATACAAGCATTAACGCTGCTTTTCATTTCAACTCACGACCTCACGAAGAGGTCGACAGCATCTACAATTGACTTTGATCCTCAGACAAAAATTTCAACTCACGACCTCACGAAGAGGTCGACAAATTATCAACGTTGTAAGCTTTGCGTCTTGATATTTCAACTCACGACCTCACGAAGAGGTCGACTCAAAGCAGGAGCCACTTGTAGAGCTGAGTGAGAATTTCAACTCACGACCTCACGAAGAGGTCGACCAGTTGCCTTTGTCCACCATGCATCGTGTGGGAAATCTGCACGTGTATAGATTTCAATACGATCAGTTGTTACTTCTCTTCCAAAGTCAACACGCATTGTTGCCTGTGGATTTCTGTTGATTCCCCAGGAACCATATGGCCAGTAGCCATGAGAATGATTTGAGGTTACACCGTCAATGGCATTGCGTGCTGCAAACACGGACTCACCGCGAGTTTCAACGTTTGCTGTTGCGTGCGGATAGCAATTAGTATCTCCGTGCTGATCCATCACATTGACTGCCAAATTGCGGTATGACTCGTATTCCCACTCTCTTGCCTTTCTGGCAGTGATCAAATGACTCTCACCGGAGAAAATCTTCGGTGAATAGCACACCTTCTTTTCTCCAAATGGAATCTCATATGAAACCTCACCTGTCACATAGACAAGCGCCTCTCCTAATGCATCATCTGCCTGAAATACATAAAATGCCGGAGTCTCATCTGCCAAAAATACAACGCGATCCCCTTCTTCATATGTACGTGAAACTGGTAAGTTTACTTCCCTTGTTCCTGCAGCCTCTGCAATAATTGTTCCTTCTTTGTTAATTACCTGTACCTTAATCATAGCTGATTTACCCAAACTTCCATTTCGCCTTCACCACGGTTTGCCCATGCATAGTAAGGGATGAAACGAAGTTCCTTTCCTTCATATACTGGCTTTTGCCATGTTTGATATAAGCCATTTTCTACTGTTACTGGCTTCTTTGTTTTTGCGTCTACACGCAGCATAATCATCGTAAAGCCAAGCTCATCAGTCTTTTCCTCAGTAAAGACGGCATCTGGCTTTACTCGCACAAGCGGCAATCCCTGTCCATTGTCAGCTTCCTCTAAGCAGTAAACAACCGGTCCTCTCATAATGGCAACCTTGCCCTCATCCTGACGAACTCTGCTGTCTGCCTGCATTACCTTTACCTTCATTGCAAAGCGAAGCTTTAACAAATCCCCTTCTTTCCACTCACCGCTGACATACAGATAGCCGTTTTCCATACGGCACTCCTTGCCAACAGCACCTTCCAGCTCGAAATCTTCACCGCACCAGCCTGGAATGCGAAGTGCTACTGTCATTGTAACTGGCTGTTCACTCTCTACCTTGAGTGTCACATCTCCATCCCACGGGAGGCCAGAAGTAATAACAACCTGCGCCTTCTGTCCGTTTACCTCTTTTTCAACAGTACCGCCTGCATACAAATGTACCCACAAGGTATCCTCATTTTCTGTGTATGCATAGGAACCAATAGAACTGATCAATCTTGCTAAGTTTGGCGGACAGCAGGCACAGCCAAACCACTTTTGACGAACAGGCTTTACATGCTGCTTGCCTGGATCATCATGACAGCTTCTTGGATTGACAGATAACGGATTGACATAGAAAAAGCTCTTTCCGTCAAGTGCCATACCGCTTAAAACGCCATTGTGAAGCGCCAGCTCCATAACATCTGCGTATTTTGAATCTGGATTCATCTCAAGCATACGGCGGGCAAAGAAAACAAGACCGATAGATGCACACGTCTCAGCATAAATAGTATCATTTGGCATATCGTAATCAAATGTAAATGCCTCACCATGATGCGTCTGTCCGATTCCTCCAGTCACATACATCTGCTTTGTAGTGATGTTATTCCAAAGCGTCTCGCATGCCTGATACAAGGAATCATCCCCTGTCAGTCTTGCCACATCTGCCATACCAGAGTAGAGATAAACGGCGCGAACAGCATGACCCATCGCTGTTTTCTGCTCTCTCACTGGCAAATGTGCCTGATAATACTGATAGCGGATCTTTGTCTTCTTTTCCTTTTCTGTAACCTTGCCCTCACTGTCAAAGTAATACGGCTGCGTGCCTCTCTGGTTGACAAAATATTCAGCCAGCTTTTTATATTTTTCATCACCCGTAACCTCATACAGACGGACAAGTGCCATCTCTGCAATCTCATGACCAGGATAACCCTTACATTTGCCTTCTTCTGTTCCAAAATATGATGCAATGAAATCAGCGAAGCGCATTGCTGCCTTTAACAGCTTATCCTTACCAGTTGCCTGATAGTAAGCGACAGCACCTTCTGTTAAATGGCCAAAGCAGTACAGCTCATGATGATCCTTTAAGTTTGTGAACATCTTATCCATACCATTAATAATATAGTAGGTATCAAGATATCCATTTTCAAGCTGTGCTGCACACACAATATCAATTGCGCCGTCTGCAATCTTTTCAAGCTCTGGATCTGGATGCTGTGTCAATGAATATGCCACTGCCTCAATCCACTTGGAAAAATCGCTGTCCTGGAAGACAAATCCATAAAACTTATCATCATCAGGATGTCTTGGATCATCTGGAAGTGCCTCAAAACCACGAAATGTATATGTTGGTTCCTGATACCTGCTTCCAAGCTCTCTCTTTTCTTTATTCATCCGTCCTGCTACTTTAAAATTATGCATGCAGTAGCTTGGTGCTGCCTCTGGTACTCTGTCGTTTAACGTTTCCCACTGATAAGGAATTACTTCCTTTCTTACCAACTCCATCTCTGGCTTCCAAAAGCCATCATCAAGCTGAATACGCTTTAGACTGATCGGTTTACTGAATTTGGTGCTGTCCATTTTTCATATCCTCCCTTTCTGCACTTACGTGCTTATTCCAGTCCTGCCTTTTGTCTGGCCTCGTGTACCTGCGCTGCCTGCTCGGCCTGAAGCTGGAACATATAATCTAAGTTAAAATTCGCATTGCCATTGCCGATATTTCCTGATTCTGCAATTGCTCTGGAATACTTACTCCACGGATAAGTTGTAATGATATCAAAATAATCGGTGACACGTACACCGCCAAGGCGATAATCTGTCACAAGTGTTTCCATATTAAAGTCAACGATTCTTGCTCCCTTAAAATCCTTCTTAATTGTTACCTTTGCCATGCCTCCAAGAAGAGTTGCCTCTTTTCGCTGTAAGGACTGAAAGTTTCCAAGTGAGTAGTAAATCAGCATTTTTCCGCCATCCGGACGATCTATGTAATCAATTGGCTCTACAACATGAGGATGCGTTCCTATTACAAGATCAACTCCTTGTGCTGCCAGAAAAGCTGCCTGCTCAGTCTGAGAAGCATCTGTTCCCAAATTGTACTCGGTACCCCAGTGTGGAAACACAATCACAAAATCAGAGGCTTCCTTTGTCCTTTGAATTAATGTTGCCAGACGATCATAGTCAAGCATATCGACAAGATATTGTCCATCTGCATTATAATCTCCCTTGCAGTTTAAAATATCTGTATAATTGATCATGCCAATTTTTATGCCATTTTTCTCAATTACGTGAATCTCGTCCCGTGTCTCCCAACTGTCATGAATACCAAGAAGCGTCAGCTGTGGATAATTGTTTCTAAAAAAATCAACCATATAAAGACTACCGACCTTTCCTATATCAAGGACGTGATTTGTTGCCGCAAGTACAACGTCAAATCCAGCATTTGCAATTGCTGCCGCTACCTCAGTACGGACATTGAAGCAAGGATAATCTTTGATTCCCCACTGATCACCTCCAATGACACACTCCTGATTGATGACTGCCAAATCAGCTGCCTGTACAATATCTCTGACATAAGCAAAATTATAATCATAATTATAGCTTCCATCTGACTGAAGTCCGCTCATTGACACATCATAGTGCATCAGATTATCTCCGACTGCGACAAGACTTACATATGTTGGCTTTTCTGACTTAACATCACCTATCACAACATTATGTGCCGGCTCAGCCTTAGAAGAAACATCTGCCTGTGTCTGCGTCTGTGTTTCTTCTTTTTCAATGACTGTGCTTACAATACTTTGTTCTTCAGTACTTTCTGTTTGTAATTTGCTCTCTGATTGTGAATCACTTTCTAATTGTGACTCAGACTGTGACTCACTTTCTGTCTGCGATTCCCCATTAAATGCATATGCCCATTTCGCATCCTTGCTTGATTCTAACATTTGCGGAATCTGTGCGTTCTCCTTACGCATTTCCTTATGATATAACCCATTCATAAAAAGGATTATTCCGCCCACACCAACTATAATTACTGCTGCTACTATGAGCCACGAAGTTACCAGCCAATGAAAACGGGCCTTCTTTCGTTCTTCTCTCTTACCTGCCACTTTCTTTTCCTGCTTATATACTTTCTAATACTTTTTATTCCAATCTAAAAGCCTCTGCCATGCGGTCATATTCCGCATCGGTAATCACAACTACACTTCCATGACGCTTCATAGTCTTTCCCATATCAAATTCTGACTCATCAAGAGGCTTAAAATCCATTGTTTTTAAGCTGTCGCACACAAGTGGAAGATATCCTTTATGAGTAGCAAACCTGTCAATGATCAGACACCACTTTTTCTGATCTTCCAAATAGTAGATTTCTGGTCCCTCTACTCCATAAATTGCCTCCAGATTTGGGACAGGGCGATCTGTAAATGATTCTTTATTTAAATCTGGTGCTGTATCAGTTTTAATATTCTTTGTCGTCTCATCCTTTGAGAAACGGTAATATACGCCATCGTCATACACCATCGTAGAGTCAATAACATGATTATCCTTCTCAAGATACACCTGTGCCTTAGTAAATTCATGAAAATCCTTTGTTCTTGCGGCATAAATACGCTGCTTTGGCTCTTTATCACCATCTAACTGTACCATAGATGCCCAAAATACAAGATAATTATCCTGCTGTCTGTCATAAATTGCCTCAGGTGCCCATGTACATCCTGCCTCTGGCACTGATACTTCTACTAATACCGGCTTACTCCAATGAATGAGATCCTTCGACTCCATAACAGCCAGATTTTTGCTTCCGGTTTTAACTGCTGCATCCCATCCTCTGCCATTTGCAATGCAAAGATCTGTCGCAATAATTACAAAACCACTTCCGTCTGCCTTACGAATCAAAAATGGATCACGCAGACCACACTCTCCAACTTCTGAGCAGATTACTGGCTTTCCATCATGAAGATCCTTCCAGTGAAGACCATCCTTGCTCAAAGAAAAATAAATTTGCTCGCCCTGCGGCTGCTCTCCGATAAAATGTGTAAATAAGTATGCCATATCAAACCAGTTCCTTCCACATTATGTTCTCTTTTTCCCTGTTTTTTTTCACAGGACATGTTCTTTCGTCAGTATAGCACAATTTTCATCATGATACAATTCTTTCATGATGAAAATCACAACTATCTTCTTTCCAAAACACCAGAAGTATGATACACTGAAAGCAGTCTTACAAAACAGGCATAGTCAATTCTTTGTCTGGGAATGAAAGGAGTTTTTTTACCATGTTTCAACAGTTACTTGGGGAGTCTGCCAGCCCCGTCATTGCCTTCATCGGCATACTGGCCGCATTCTTTCTTACGTGCGTGTCACTTGCAAAAGGCAGCGCTCATCTTCCAAAGGATCAGGGGCGTGAATTTGCCGTAGGAGGTGCACTCTCTGCCGGAAAGCCAAGAGGTGCCGGACTTATTTTCGTTCTTGTTTTTGCTATTACTTCCGTTTTATTCGCACATGTTGATCCAGAGATGATTATCTATCTTCTTCTTTTGATCTGCTGCATGATGACTGGATATCTTGACGATGCTGCAAAGACCTCATGGGGACGCTTAAAGAAGGGCATTCTTGATTTTCTTGTTGCTCTTTTAGTAACATTTACGTATCTTCATTTTAATGGCAATCAGATTACTCTTGCACTGACTGGATCTAGCTTTTCTATCCCAGCTCCTGTTTTTGCAGTTCTTTCTATCGCGCTGATCTGGATTTCTATTAATGTAACCAACTGCGCTGATGGTGTAGACGGTCTGTCTGGAACATTAACGATTATTACGATCATGACCTTCTACTTTGCAAACCAAATTTTGGGACGCACTGGAGATTTTGATTATTTAAGCTTACTGTTTGTTGTCTGCCTGCTTGGCTATCTGTGGTTTAATGCTACACCAAGTAAGATGCTTATGGGAGATGCAGGTTCCCGTGCCATGGGACTTTTCATCGCAATCGCAGCTCTTAAGTGCCATGATCCGTTCCTCTATATTTTAGCTGCACTTGTACTTATCATCGATGGTGGTCTTGGTCTTGTAAAGCTAACATTAATCAAAACGATTCATGTCCATATTTTAAAGAATGTGCGCACACCAATCCATGATTTTGTCCGCAAGACAAAGGGATGGTCTAACACACAGACTGTTTTTCGTTTCGCTATCATTCAGATCATTCTGTCTGTAGCACTTATTTACCTGATTATGTTATAAGATTTCTAATAAAATAAGAAGAAACTCTTATTTCATACGGATCTAGCCATAAAAATATGATTGCGATCCGCAAATACATTGAAACTATAATTTTATTATGCGAAAGGAGATTTCGTTATGAAATTACCGAATTACTATGAGGATCCTAATACGCTCCATGTAGGTACCTGTGAAAACCGCAGCTACTACATCCCATACGGTCAGGATCTAAACAGCCACGCTACATTACTTTCTGGTGACTGGCGCTTTGGCTACTACCCATATCCAGAGGCTGTTCCAGCTGATTTTATCAATCCGGATTTTGATGATTCCTCTATGGATACCATCCCGGTTCCTTCCTGTTGGCAGTGCCACGGATATGATTATCATCAGTATACAAATGTAAATTATCCAATTCCTTTTGATCCGCCGTACGTTCCAAAGGAAAATGCAAGCGGTGCATACCGCACTACCTTCACACTCTCAGCTGAGGCTGCAAAACAGCGCAATTTCCTGTATTTTGAGGGTGTTGATTCCTGTTTCTATGTATGGGTTAACGGCAAATTTGTCGGCTACAGCCAGGTTTCCCATTCTTCCAGCGAATTTGAAATTTCTTCTTTTGTTAATGAAGGCACAAACACACTGGCAGTTCTTGTATTAAAGTGGTGTGATGGCACATATCTTGAAGATCAGGACAAGCTTCGTATGTCAGGTATTTTCCGTGATGTTCTTCTTTTAACTCGTCCTAAGAGCTTTGTTCGCGATTATACTGTACGCACATTCTTAAAGGATGGCGGTGCTGGTGTAGTTCGTGTAAGTGTTGAAGCTGATGGTGATGTTGCCCCAGTTCTTACTCTGCGTGATGCTGACAAAAATCCAGTTGGTGAATCTGTCTTAACAGATGGTGTCTATGAGTTTACTGTTTTAAATGCAAAGCTTTGGACTGCTGAAACACCATATCTGTACACCTTAACTATTTCCACTGCTGATGAAGTGATCACTCAGGCAGTTGGTATCCGTGAAGTTTATATCAAGGATGGCGTTGTTTATGTAAACGGACAGAATCTTAAGTTCCGCGGAACAAACCGCCATGATTCAGACCCAGTGACTGGATATACTATCTCTAAGGAGCAGGCAATCCGCGATCTGACTCTTATGAAGCAGTTTAACTTTAACGCTATCCGCACAAGCCACTATCCAAACGCGCCGTGGTTTACAGAGCTTTGTGACCGTTATGGTTTCTATGTTATCGCTGAGTCTGATATTGAGATGCACGGATATTTAAGCACCTATCACAGTGACCGTGAGAACACATTAGGACTGCTTGATGAGGGCGGTGTCTTCACTGAGGCTGTTTTAGACCGCGTTCAGAGAAATGTTATCCGCGATAAGAACCATCCGTGTGTTTTAATCTGGTCTCTTGGAAATGAGGCTGGCTTTGGCTATGCTTACCAGAATGCCGGACGCTGGACAAAAGAGTATGACCCAACACGTCTTACTCACTATGAGTCTTCTACATGGGATCACTCCAATCGCTTTGATAAGAGTATGCTTGATCTTTACAGCCGTATGTATGCTACTACTGAGGAAATTGACAGCTACTTTGCTGAGGAAGGTCCGAAGAAGCCATTTATCCAGTGTGAGTTTGTTCACGCAATGGGTAACGGCCCTGGAGATATCGAGGACTATTATCAGCAGATTATGAAATATGATGGCTTCTGCGGCGGCTTCGTATGGGAGTGGTGTGATCACGCAGTTAATCAGGGCGTTGCTGAAAATGGCAAGACAATGTATGGTTATGGCGGCGACTTTGGCGAGTATCCTCACGATGGAAACTTCTGTATGGATGGACTTGTATATCCAGACCGCACACCGCACACTGGTGTTTATGAATGGAAGAATGTTGTTCGCCCTGTTCGCGCAAGACTTGTTGACGCACACAAGGTAACTCTCGCATTAAAGAACATGCTTGATTTCACTGATATGGCTGATGCTATTACTCTTTCCTATGAGTGTAAGGCTGACGGAGAGCTTCTTTGCTCTGGTGAAATTGCAGTTCCTTCTACTGCTCCGCACACTGAGTCAGAGGTTACAATTCCTGTTACTCTGCCAAAGACAGCAGCTGACTGCTACCTGAAGCTGACTTACCTTACAAAGACTGCTCATGAGCTTGTACCAGCTGGACATGAAGTTGGCTTTGATCAGTTCTTATTATCTGGAAGCGCTGTTCGTCGCCTGAATACTGTTACTGATGAAGCTACTGCTCCAACTGTTACAGAGGGTGATCGTTTCCTGACAGTAAGCGGTGAAGGCTTTACTTATCAGTATGATACATTTACTGGTATCTTCTCATCACTTGAGCGCGGCGGTGAAACTATCTCTATGGATTACAGCATTTTCCGTGCACCAACTGATAATGACCGCAACATCCGTGAAGAGTGGGAGCGTGCAAATTATCATCACAGCCAGACACGCACCTACACAACAGAGTATGCAGTTGACGGTCAGACAGTACAGATCACAAGCACAGTTAATCTGTGTGCAGTTACTGTTCAGTCTATCATGAAATTCACTGTACTCTGGACAATTGATGGTGCTGGTACTATTACATGCAAGATTGATGCAAAGCGCAATACTGATATGCCGTATCTGCCAAGATTTGGTGTTGAGCTGACACTTCCAAAGAGCTGGCAGCAGGTTTCTTACTTAGGATATGGTCCTCAGGAATGCTATATTGATAAGCATCATCTGGCATGGTTCGATGCATTTGAATCTACAGTTGAAGATATGCATGAGGATTACATTAAGCCGCAGGAGAACGGAAACCACTATCACTGCCGCAAGGCTTCTGTTGGAAATGGAACAAACGGCGTGACTGCATATGCAGCAACCAGCTTTGATTTCTCTGTTTCTAACTACTCTGATTATGAACTGGCAGTAAAGAAGCATAATTATGAGCTTGAGGAAAGCGATTTTGTAACCATGCATCTTGACTACAAGAACAGTGGTGTTGGAAGTAATTCCTGTGGACCACAGCTTCTGCCGCAGTATCAAATGAATGACAAGGAATTTGAGTGGGAATATCAGCTGAAGTTCTGATGATAAGATGTGCTGCCCGGTAGATTACGAGTAGTCAGCCATAAATATCTATAATATTAACATAAAAGACCATATCAAAAGAGATGCTATTCCTCTAATGATATGGTCTTTTTTATTCAACTAGGATTGGAAGCGAAACGCTTATTTCGAGTAGGTTGGTGTCTCGTCTTTTCCTTTATAATCAAACAAACCGTCGTTTTTTTCTTCTAATGCTTTGATCATGTGATAGGTGTATTCATTATATGGGGTTGGAATGCCAAGTTCTTTACCCATGCGCATCAGCGCACCGGAAAACATGTCAATCTCTGTATGGCGTTTTGAGTCTAAATCCTGCAGCGTGGAGTAACGAGCGGATGGCATGACAGGAGAACCTTTTGCAGATGACTCGATTTTAGTGAACTACTCGGTCATAGAATGGCCGAGCATGCAAAGTTTCCCTTGAATACCGGACATTCAATTTCCGCCCTTTGAAAATAAGTCCACGTTACACAATACGAATAACGCAGGCAGATCCTCTCCAGACAATCCATCTTACAGTCATGCCGTAAGAAGACAGTGGTAGTTCCTATGTTCTGCTCTAGTCACAGATGAGATCCTGCAGCATCATGTAAGATGTTACAGGGTCCCGTCTGCTTTCATGCAGATGCTGCTTGTTTTGTTTTATATGCGATATGCCGTTTTTCATATACGATTCGAATCGCATTCTGTAAATTCTTGTGGCTGTATTGGTGTTCCCTGCACAATTCCAGTATCTCTCTATCACCTGCCCGGTTTCGGATATTGACAGCACCAACGTGGTCTGCATCATCCTGATACCCGCAGCTTGTACAGCAAAATCCTTTTGAGTGTCGGTTCTCTGCATTCAGATTGCTGCATACCGGGCATACCTGACTTGTAAAATCAGGCGCTACCTCAAAAAAGTCACATCCTTTTTGATTCAGTGCTTCCATCAGCTTTCTTTGAAGCTTTCCCCTGGCAAATGTAGAAAACATTCCATTGATCTTACGACTCTTATTGAATTCCTTAATATCCAACTTCTCAATCGCAGTCAGTGTATCTTTGGAAATGCTGTCCACATAGGTTGTGACGGATTTCTTGATCTCGTGATCCAGCCGTGCATAATAGCAGCGCTTTTTGCGATACGGGACTTCTGCCGTTTGAATCATTCGTTCCAGACGATCCATCTTTTTGATGAGAGAACGTCTCACATCCTCCGGCA
>OOIF01002714.1_pt1 | contig 11516 bp, 9 predicted proteins | sample 1691961 | NCBI WGS metagenome assembly OOIF01 (sample SAMN06348146, study PRJEB24527) | human gut metagenome | biome: human gut; feature: ankylosing spondylitis patient; material: feces | host: Homo sapiens | place: China | collected 2015-10 | reverse complement strand
CTGGAGTTCAGACGTGTGCTCTTCCGATCTTGCAGATAACGCTGGCGGTATCGCTGAGATGGCAGGTCTGGGTGAAGAGGTTCGTAAGAGAACCGACGCTCTGGACTCCCTGGGCAACACCACCGCTGCAACCGGTAAAGGTTTTGCAATCGGTTCCGCTGCTCTGACCGCTCTGGCTCTGGTTGCTTCTTACATCGACCAGGTTAAGCTGATCGCTCCTGATTACAATTTCGACCTGTCTGTTATGAACCCACCGGTTCTGATTGGTCTGCTCATCGGCGCTATGCTGCCATTCGTATTCGCAGCTCTCACCATGGAGTCTGTTGGACGTGCTGCACAGAGCATCGTTGTTGAAGTTCGTAGACAGTTCAAATCCATCCCTGGTCTGATGGAAGGCAAAGCTGAGCCGGATTACAGAAGCTGTGTAGACCTCTGCACCAAGTCCGCTCTGCACGAGATGGTTCTTCCTGCAATCCTGGCAATCGTTGTTCCTGTTATCGTTGGTCTGCTCATGGGCGTAGTTGGTGTTACCGGTATGCTGGCAGGCGCAACCGTTTCTGGTTTCGTTCTGGCAATCATGATGTCCAACTCCGGCGGTGCTTGGGACAATGCGAAGAAATACATCGAAGCAGATCACCTGGGCGGCAAAGGTTCTGACAACCACAAAGCTGCTGTTGTTGGCGACACCGTTGGTGACCCATTCAAGGATACCTCCGGTCCGGCAATCAACATCCTCATCAAACTGCTGTCGATGGTTTCCATCGTGTTCGCAACCGTTGTTGCAAACTGCTCTTTGATCAAATAGTTTTGATACAGATAAAAACAGATGCACCTGTTGGTGCATCTGTTTTTTTGCGCTTAAAAAGGACTGCCAAAGCAGGCACTGCCACCCAGCTCCTCTTCGATGCGCAGCAGCTGGTTATATTTGGCGGTGCGTTCGCCGCGGCAGGGTGCGCCGGCTTTGATCTGTCCGGCTCCGATGGCAACGGCAAGGTCGGCGATGCTGCTGTCCTCCGTTTCGCCGGAGCGATGAGACAGGATGACCCGGTACCCATTTTGCTGTGCAAGTCGGGCAGCTTCGATGGTCTGGCTGAGGGTGCCAATCTGGTTAGGTTTGATGAGCACCGCATTGGCAGCCTTCATCCCAATTCCTTCGCGGATTCGCTGCGGGTCGGTGACAAACAGGTCGTCTCCCACCAGCTGTATGCGGCTGCCCAGACGGTGGGTCAGCTGCACAAAGCCCTGCCAGTCATTTTCTCCGAGCGGGTCCTCCAGGGAACGGATGGGATATTGAGCGCACAAGCCTTCCCAGTAGGAAATCAGCTGGGAGGTGTTATAGTGCAGCTGGGATTTTGACAGCAGATATTCCTGCTCGCATCCTTGCGTTTGGGCACACCATTCGGAGGCAGCTGCATCCAAAGCCAGCACAAAGTCCTTTCCGGCACAAAGGTTTGCCCGTTCACCGGCTTCGGTCAGCAGCAGAAAGGCTTCTTCTTCTCCGGTCAGGCTGGGAGCAAATCCGCCCTCGTCCCCGACGCCGCAGCTAAGTCCTTTTTCGCACAGCAGCTCTCCTAAGCGGTGGTGGATCCGGCTGCACCACTCGATTGCCTGGGAAATATTCTGCGCGCCCACCGGGATGACCATAAACTCCTGGATGTCCAGGTTGTTGGAGGCATGGACGCCGCCGTTTAACAGGTTCATCATCGGCATGGGAAGGGTGTTGGACATTGCGCCGCCCAAATAACGGTAGAGCGGCAGATGGTAGGAGGACGCCGCCGCTTTGGCGCAGGCAAGCGACAAGGGCAACAGCACATTGGAGGCAAGTCCCTGTTCGCTGTCGAGGTCGATCAATGAAAGCAGCCGCTGGTCGATGGCCTGCTGCTGGGAAACGGAGCATCCAATCAGTGCAGGAGCTGCCAGATGATAGATTTGGTCGACCGCCTTTTGTACACCCTTGCCCAGATAGCGGGAAGGGTCATGGTCGCGCAACTCTGCCCGCTCATGCTTGCCGGTGGAAGCACCGGAGGGAGCACAGGCGCGTCCGAGGCTTCCGTCGTTGAGGATGACGACCGCCTCCACGGTGGGATTTCCACGGGAATCCAAAATTTCCCGGGCTTTGATAGATTGAATCTGACGTTTGGTTTTGAACATAGGACCATCCTTTCGTTGTACGTTTGAAAATCCTTGCAGAAGAAAATCAGGAGCTTTTGGAATTATTTTGCCCGCAGGCTTGCTTTTTATGACATCCGTATTTTATAATGAGAAAAACGACCGATGTATAATGATGGGCAAAGAAACAATAATCCAAAGTTACGCACAAGGAGCAATCCGGTTTAAAAGAAAGGTTTGGTGAGTCGATGAACAGGATTTTTACAAAGAAGGTCCTTCCTCTTGTTTTAGCAGCAGGGCTTGTACTGGGACTGGGCGGATGTTCCCAGCGGGTGCCTGAACAGGGAGATGTTCCCGACAGTATTGATGAGCTTTCAGAGGGGATGCCTTCCGACAAAGAAGAGGAACCGCAGCAGCTCGAACCGCCGCAGGAGCAATCCTTGCAGCAAAGCAATGAAGAGAAGAATCCGCTAGAGGACCAGCTGGCAGGAGAAAAACCGGAGGACAAACCAGAGGAAGAAGAGCCGGCTAAGGAAACGGAAGAGAAAAAAGAAGAGGAAAGCCAGCAGACGATTACGCCGGTCAGCGGCGGGCTGGATACTACCAAGCTGGGATGGGGACCGGGCGGTCCGACCGATGAAAAGAACCGCCCGAGCGGTGCGACTGCCTATCAGGAAAAGTATGGAAAGTACGATGCCGACTTTATCGCCGAGGACCAGATGAAGATTTATCTGACCTTCGATGAAGGGTATGAAAATGGTTATACCGACGATATTTTGGATGTGCTTAAAGAGAAGCAGACCCCTGCGGTCTTTTTTGTCACCCAGCCTTATGCAGAAGCGGAGCCGGAGCTGGTACAGCGGATGATCGATGAAGGACATATCGTCGGCAACCACAGCGTCAACCACCTTTCGATGCCGACCATCTCGATGGAGGACTGCCGCGCGGAGGTCATGGGTCTGCATGAGTATATCAAAGAGAATTTTGGCTATGAGATGAGTTTGTTTCGTTTCCCGATGGGAGAATTTTCCGAGGCAGACCTGTCGCTGTTACAGCAGCTGGGCTATCGCAGCGTATTTTGGAGCTTTGCTTACCGCGACTGGTTGGTGGACGAACAGCCTGACCCGCAGCAGGCAATCGAAACCATCGAGTCCAAATGCCACCCGGGTGCCATCTACCTGCTGCACGCAGTTTCGCAGACCAATGCACAGGTTCTGGGACAGGTGATTGACGAACTGCGCGCACAGGGCTACACCTTCTGTGCCTATGGAGAATAAGATAAAAAAGAGCATCCCTTATTATAGAGGGATGCTCTTTTTGTGTTTTTCAAGATGGAGGTTAATTTTCACGGGTGATTTTCAACTGCTCAAGCTGTTCCTGCTCGTGGGACATTTCCCGCAGGACGCTGATGGACAGCGGAACTGCCAGCAGAAAGCTGCAAAAGTCGGCAATCGGTTGGCTGAACTGAACGCCCAAAATCCCTAAAAATCCGGGCAGGGTCAGGATGACAGGAACAAAGAAGAGAAACTGTCGGGACATCGCCAGCAGAGAGGCTTTGACCGTTTTGCCGATGGTTTGCAGCATCATATTGGCAATGGTAATCCATCCGACCAGCGGGAAGGTCAGTGCTTGCAGGCGCAGCGCCTGTGAGCCGTATTCGATGACCAGCGGGTCGGTTTTGAGGAAGATGCCGATGAGGTTGGGCGAGAAAATCCAGCCACACACTGCAGCAACCAGCAGGACCGAGGTGCAGAATTTGACACAGAACCAAAAGCCCTCCTGTACCCGCTTAAATAACTTGGCTCCGTAGTTAAAGCCGCATACCGGCTGAAAGCCCTGCCCAAAGCCGATGACCACCGAGGCGGCAAACTGAGAGATGCGGGTCACGATGGACATGGCAGCGATGGCGGCATCGCCATAGGGACCTGCCATCAGGTTCAGACAGACGGTGGCAAAGCTGCCCAGTCCCTGCCGGAAGAGGGAGGGCGCACCGCCCTTGACGATGTTTTGATAATATTTGAGTGAAGGAGAAAAATCCCTTAGGTTCAGCCTTAGGTTGCCGCCGCGGAAGGTGCCCGCAATCAGCAGGCAAAAGCTGACAAACTGGCTGATGATGGTTGCCAACGCCGCACCGGCAACACCCATGTCCAGTACAAAGATGAACAGCGGGTCCAGAACGATATTGAGAACCGCTCCTGTGGTGATGCCGATCATCGAGTAGAAGGCGCTGCCCTGAAAACGCAGCTGGTTGTTGAGTACCAAAGAAGCGGTCATGTAGGGTGCGCCAATCAGAATGATGCGCATATAAGAACGAGCGTAAGGCAGGATGGTTTCGGTGGAACCCATGATACGCAGCAGCGGGTCGGTAAAAAGAAATCCGACGACCAAAATCCCCAACCCGAGGACGAAGGCACTAACGAAACCGGTCGCGGACATCTTGGAGGCATCTTCAAAGTTGTGCGCACCCAGCTGGCGGGAGATGTAGTTGCCCGAGCCGTGTCCACAGAAGAAGCCGAACGCCTGAATCATTGCCATCAGCGGGAAAACGATGCCGACGGCGGCGGTGGCGCTGGTGTTGATTTTTCCGACAAAAAAGGTGTCCGCCATGTTGTAAAAGGATGTGACCAGCATACTGATGATGGTCGGGACTGCCAGCTCGCCAATCAATCGGGGAATCGGGGTCTTGGTCATACGGTCGAATTTTTGTTGTCTTTGCTCTTCTGCACCCATATATGTTCCTCCTCTGTATACAGTTGTGTTTCTGTGTTTTATTATACACGAAAATGATTGCTTTAGCAACGGTTTGTCAAGCAACTTTTTTGATTGTAAATTTTTTGCTGACCTCTGTCGGATTTTGAAAAAGTATGGTACAATAGGGAAAAGGCTGCAACAAAGGGTGCAGAAAAAAGCACCTGTATGATAGAAGCCGCAAGCAGCCTGGATAAAAAACCTTTGATTTACAGGAGGGAACACCATGAAAAATAAGTGGATTGCATTACTGCTCTGTCTGAGCCTGCTGTTGAGCATGACTGCCTGCCAAAGCAGAGAAAACCCTGCACCGACACCGGACCAGCCGGCAGCATCCGACCAGCAGACACAGGATGAACAGCCGCAGCCGGATGAAGGGGAAGAAGAGGTGGAGCAGCCTCAGGAAGAGGAAAAGACCGCCACACTGTACATCGGGATGGATGGCGAATTTGAAAGCTATCCGGTCGATTACACCGGAAAGCTGACACCGGACTGGTTGATCGAGCAGATCAGCGAACTGACCGGTTGGAACCTCGATCTGGCAGAGCCGACTACCGGCGGAAAAGGCGGGATGACCGTCACCTTTGCGGACACCTGCTCCATTGTGGTTGGACCACCACAGGAACAGAAGGAAGAATTTTTTGCTTATGATTCGACCTCTCTGCTGCAAATGATTCTCGATTCGATTCAGCACACCTTGCAATATAACTTTGTAGACCCGCAGCAGGGCGACCCTTCCACCCTGGACATCTACTTCAGCATGGAAGGCAAGGACATCACCCTGCCGGATGGTATCATCGTGCCGTCTACTTCTCCCTATCAGGGCATTATGATTTCTGATAACAAGGAAGGATAAATCTTCTGCTTTTCCCCAAAAATCAGCACAGCTAAAAGGCTGTGCTGATTTTTTGTATCCAGAGAAGGAAGGGGGTGCGCTGTATTTCTGCTCAATTTACAAAAATGAGTGAAAAAAAGGAAAAAGTATGGTAAAATAGAAGATACGAGGAAAACACCGTCTGCCGCAGCGGTCGGTGCAAAACAGGAAAGGAAGTGCTTTTATGCAAACAATACAGATGCTTAGACAGCTGACACAGGTCGACGGTGTCGCAGGCGGAGAGGACCACGCACTGGCAGTTGCCCAGGAAATATGTGAAAATCTGGGTGAATGCAGCCGCACCATCCAGAAGAGTCTGGTTTGCCAGGTGATGCCGCCGCAGGAGGGACGTCCGCACCTGCTGCTGGATGCACACATCGACGAGATTGGTCTGACCGTTACCCACATCGAAGACAACGGATTTTTGCGGGTCGGACAGGCAGGCGGCGTGGACCGCAGACTGCTGATGGCATCGCAGGTGGTGGTACACACTGCACAGGGCGATCTGCCCGGCGTGGTGGGAAGCGTACCGCCACACATCCAGAGCGGAGAAAAGAAGAATCCGACAGTGGATGAAATCTGGATCGACGTCGGCATGGACGGTCAGCAGGCAAAGGAAAAGATTGATTTGGGCAGCAAGATTAGCTTTGTCGGTCCTTTCACCGAGATGGCTGGCGGACTGGTTTCCAGCAAAGCCTTCGATGACCGCTGCTGCTGCGTTGCCATCATCAAGGCAGCGGAGCTGATTAAAAACGATTGGAAAGAAAATCATCTGGAGCCGATCGGTCTGACCGTTCTGCTCAGTGCGCAGGAAGAAACCGGCGGTCTGGGCGCCAGAACCGCAGCCTTCGCCCTGCATCCGACCCAGGCAATCGTGGTGGATGTCACCTTTGGCACCACACCGGAGATTGCAGACAAGCACGTTCCATCGGTTGGCAAGGGTCCTGCCATTGGAATGGGCGCCATCCTCAGCCGTAAAATGTCCAAGGAGCTGATTGCAGCAGCCGAGGAGGAAAAGATTCCGTATCAGCTGGAGATTTTGAGCGGAGGACATACCGGCACCAACGCCGATTCAATCGTTGTTGCACAGGACGGTGTGGAAAGCTGCTGCGTTTCGATTCCGCTGCGTTATATGCACACCCCAATCGAAACCATCTCGGTGGATGATGTGGACAAGACCGCACAGCTGATTGCAGCTTATGCAAAACGCATCGTGAAATAAGGAGGGAATCAGCATGGAATTGACAAAACAGCTTGAACTGCTCAAACAGCTTTGTGAGATAGACGGAGTGTCCGGCGGAGAAGAAAAGGTGGCGGATTGGCTGAAAAACCATCTGCCGGAGGATTGCAAGGTGCGCACTGATGCACTGGGCAACCTGATTTGCGAGAAAAAGGGGAAACAGACCCCAAAAAATAAACTGCTGTTTTCAGCACACATGGATGAAGTTGGCTTCATCATCACCTACATCGAAGAGAGCGGTCTGCTGCGATTCTCTTCGATGGGTGGCATCGACACCCGTGTGGTAGTCGGCAAACCGGTTCGTCTGGAAAGCGGCGCACTGGGTGTTGTCGGAGCAAAACCGATTCATCTGCAAAGTGCTTCCGACCGCGAAACGGTGCTCAGCTACGACCAGCTGTACATCGACATCGGTGCGAAAAACCGAGAGGACGCGCTGCAATTTGCTCAGCCGGGTGATTTTGCAACCTTCCGTCCGAACTTTATTGAGATGGGCAGCTGCATCTGTGCAAAGGCACTGGACAACCGCATCGGCTGCCTGCTGCTGCTGGACCTGCTCTGTCAGCCGCTGGAATATGATTTGACCGTCGTCTTTTCTGCCAGAGAAGAGATTGGCGCTGCTGCCGGCGCCGCTGCTTTTGCCATTCAGCCGGACATCGCAGTAGCAGTCGATACTAACTGTGCAGCGGATGTTCCCGGCGTATCTGCGGGCAAGCAGGTTTGTGCTCTGGGCAAAGGTGCAGTCCTCAGCTTCCAGGACAAGGGTGCGTTCATGGACCGTGAACTGTTTGCTCTGGCTAAAAAGCTGTGCGAAGAAAAGGAAATCCCATACCAGATTAAAAACCAGATTGTCGGTTCCACCGATACCGCTGCCATGTCCAAGGCAGGCAGCGGATGCAGGGTACTCACCGTAGCAGCGCCGGTTCGTTATGTCCATTCGCCATCGTCGATGTTTGACCCACGCGATTTGGAATCCTGCGCACATCTGCTCAAGGAGCTGGTGGACGCTCTCGCGCAGCTGTAAGATAAAGGAGGAGAAGGATGATCCGTCTGGCGACCCAAGAGGACCGAACCACCATCGAGCGCCTTTGTGCAAAGGAGCCGTGGGACGGGACGGAAGTGATGACCGCCTACCTTTCGCGCTGTGCGGACACCGCGCAGGTCGATTGGCAGTACAGTGACCTGTGGGTAGGGCAGTCGCAGACGCAAAAGCAGAATGCGCAGTATCTGCTTTGCCGCATCGGGCAGACCTATCGGATGGTCGGCTCTCCCCGGTCGAAGGAGCGCTGGGAGGAACTGCACCAATTTTTGCAGATGCAACCTGCGGGTAAACTGGCGGGCTCGGCAAAGCTGATCGACGGCTATGACCTGCGCTTTGGGCAGCTGCCGGCAGTCAGCCATCCTTCAGGACCGCGGATGATCTGCCAGAGATTGCCCGACGATGTCAGTGAAAGTTTGGTCTGCCCCTGTGAAAGTCTGGGCAAGGTGTATGACCTGCTGGCACAGGCGGATCCCTGCTTTGCCAAGCGGCACTGTAAGGACGATTATCTGGCGCGGCTGCTCTTTTTAAAACGCGGCGGCGGGCAGTTCTTTCAGCTGTGCGTACAGGACAGGACAGCGGCAGTGGGCGGAATCCTGCTGCCGGAGGGCTGCGATTACGGGCTGATCCTCAACCTGTGTACCCTGCCGGAGTTTCGCGGACAGGGCTTGGGTGGTCAGCTGGTGTCCCGCCTGTGTCTGGAGGCTTTTTGGCAGGGAAAAACGCCGCTGCTCGACTGTGCGGACCAACAGCTGGAGAACTTCTATCAGAAGCTGGGCTTTGTCACAACTTCCGAGTGGAAGAGCAGGCAGCTGTAGATAAGAGAAACAGAGGAGATAAAAAAGGAGATCGAAACCAATGAGTTTTTTTAACATAGATCCGGCGCTGCGCCAGCTGTGTGCAAAAGCAGAGGAAAAAACCGCAGAGAACTTTCGCCGAATCGACAGCATTGCACAGTACAACAGTGAAAAGGTACTGTCGGCTTTTATCAACAACCATGTCAGCGAGTCCCACTTTGCTGCCTCCACCGGCTACGGTTACGGAGATCGCGGCAGAGAGGTGCTCGACCAGGTTCTGGCAGAAATCTTAGGCTGCGAGGATGCACTGATTCGTTATAACTTTATGTCCGGCACCCACGCGCTGACCGTTGCCTTGTTCGGTGTTCTGCGCCCGGGCGACCGGATGGTCAGCCTGACCGGTCTGCCGTATGACACTCTGCATGGAGTCATCGGGCTGGGGCAGAAGGAGGAGGTCAGCGGCTCGCTCAAGGACTTCGGTGTGCAGTATGAGCAGTTGGACCTGCTTGAGGACGGCAAGGTCAACTATGAGGGCATCCCACAGGCAGTAAAGGGTGCGAAGGTCGCTTACATCCAGCGTTCCCGCGGTTATTCGCTGCGTCCATCGCTGTTTGTGGAGGACATCGAGCGGATTGTCGGTCTGGTGCGCTCAGTCAACCCGGAAGCCATCATCATGGTGGACAACTGCTACGGAGAATTCGTGCAGGAGAAGGAGCCGACCCAGGTCGGTGCTGACCTCATCATCGGTTCTCTGATTAAAAATCCGGGCGGCGGCATCGCCCCAACCGGCGGCTATATTGCAGGAAAAGCCAAGTATGTGGATATGTGCGCCCAGCGTCTGAGTGCACCCGGCGTGGGCAAAGAGGTCGGCTGCACACTGGGCAACACCCGTTCGCTGTTTATGGGATTGTTCTTTGCACCGACGGTGGTGGCTTCTGCCGTCAAGACCGCGACCTTTGCCGCTTCTCTGTACGAGCTGCTGGGATATGAGGTGACCCCATCCAGCGACGAAATCCGTGCAGACATCATCCAGGCGGTCTGCCTACAAAAGCCGGAGGCGCTGATTGCCTTCTGTGAAGGGGTGCAGAAGGGCGCACCGGTCGATTCCTATGTAACTCCCGAGCCGTGGGATATGCCGGGCTATGACAGCCAGGTCATCATGGCAGCGGGTGCCTTCACCAACGGTGCATCCATCGAGCTGTCGGCAGACGCTCCGCTGCGCGAACCATATGCGGTTTGGATGCAGGGCGGCTTGACCTACCAGACCGGCAAGGTGGGCATCATGCTGGCAGCACAGTCGATGCTGGAAAAAGGAATCATTCATCTGTCATAAAAATAGAAACAGGACAGTCTGCTCAACCGGCAGGCTGTCCTGTTGTACTATAAAAAGGAGCGGAGAAGGATGACACTGGAAGGACAGTTTCAAATCTACACCGGCGACGGCAAAGGCAAGACGACCGCTGCCCTCGGTTTGGCAGTGCGCGCGGCAGGTGCAGGAATGCGGGTGTACATCGGGCAGTTTATCAAGGACCAGGAGTACCACGAGGTGCCGCTGCTGCGCAGGCTGGGTGTTGTTGTGGAGCTGTATGGGACCGGCAAGGGATGTCTGATTGGAAAGCATCCGGCACAGGAGGATTTGGATGCAGCGGCAGACGGACTGAAAAAGGCGCAGGCTGCCCTGCAAAGCGGGCGGTATGATCTGGTCATTTTGGATGAGATCAACGTCGCGTGGCAGCTGGGACTTTTGCAGGAAACCCAGCTTGAACAGCTGGCAAAGCTGCGCCCGCAGCCGGTGGAGCTGGTTTATACCGGACGCGGCTGCCCGCCCGCGCTGCTCCAGTTGGCGGATTTGGTCACCGAGATGCAGGAGGTCAAACATTACTACCGCACCAAAGGGCTGTTGGCGCGGGAAGGGATTGAGCACTGAGATGCTTTTAGGATGATTCGACGAAGAACTGCAACAGTGGGTAAAATAAGAGCATTAAAAATGAAAGCAAAGTCAGCTGATCTGTTCATTTCAGCTGACTTTGTTTTTTTCACAAGATTCTTGACTCTTGCAGGAAATGTGATAAGATGAATCTAAACGGAAAGAAGATTTTGTAAAAGAAGGAGGATGTCTTGATGCGCAGATAATCAAACCTTCTGATGATGGCGTTGCTGTTAAAGGGCATCAAGGAAGGACGCGATGAACTGCTGGAGGCGGCGGTGGAGTATATACAGGGAATAGGGAGGTAAAAAGTATGACAGAAAATTTATAGACGAACTTGGAGAAGGAGCTGTGTTTTGATAAGTTGGAAATATGAAGTGGAAAAATTGTTTGTAAAATATGTCCGGCAGGTGAATCTTTTTCGTTAGAAGATATATACGTATATAGTGACTATTTTAAGCAACTGTATCCCAACAACAATCATATTGAGGATAAAATCAGGCAAATGTTGCAGGTGTTAAGAGATGAGGGAATGTTGAAGTTTATTGATAACAATGGTTGATATTATCGTCTGAAGTGATGAAATCCAGCGAGCAGATTTTATAAATCTGTTCGCTGGATTTTTAAGTTTACTCTTTTTATACAGCTTTTGAGGATTCCAGATATATCGTAAAATGAGCATACACGATTTTTCAAGAGGAGCATCTAAAAGTGGGGCGGGAATATCAAAGCCCAGAAGTAAAATATACAATCTGCGGACGATTGAAAATATGAATGAGGTGTCA
>OOIF01002711.1_pt1 | contig 11531 bp, 5 predicted proteins | sample 1691961 | NCBI WGS metagenome assembly OOIF01 (sample SAMN06348146, study PRJEB24527) | human gut metagenome | biome: human gut; feature: ankylosing spondylitis patient; material: feces | host: Homo sapiens | place: China | collected 2015-10 | reverse complement strand
GAGAAGGTCATCTCGACGGTGGGGTCGTTGATCTTCACGAAGGGCAGCGGCTCGATATTGGAGGGGCTGCACAGGGTGTTGCCGATGGTGACGTCGGGCAGACCGGAGAAAGCTACGATGTCGCCTGCGGTGATGTTGTCGCAGGGCTGACGGCCATTGGCCTGGAAGTCATACAGCTTGGTCAGACGGCCGCGCATCTTGAGGTCGGGGTTGTGCCAGTCGCACACGACCACTTCCTCGCCCACCTTGGCGACGCCGTTCTGGATGCGGCCGATGCCGATGCGGCCAACGAACTCGTTGTAGTCCACAGAGGACACCAGCATCTGGAAGGGAGCCTCGGGGTCGCCCTCGGGCGGCTTGATGGTGCTCAGCAGGGTGTCGAACAGGGGGACCAGGTCGGTGCCGGGTACATCGGGGTCAAGGCTTGCAGTGCCGTCACGGCCGCAGCAGAACAGCATGGGGCAGTCCAGCTGCTCGTCGGTAGCGCCCAGGTCCATCAGCAGGTAGAGGACCTCGTCGATGACTTCCTTGATGCGGGCGTCGGGACGGTCGATCTTGTTGATGGCGACCACAAGGCTCAGATTCTGCTGCAGAGCCTTCTGCAGCACGAAACGGGTCTGGGGCATGCAGCCCTCAGCAGCGTCCACCAGCAGCAGAACGCCGTTGACCATCTTCAGCACGCGCTCGACCTCGCCGCCGAAGTCGGCGTGGCCCGGGGTATCGACAATGTTGATCTTGACGCCCTGATACTCGCAGGAGCAGTTCTTGGCCAGGATGGTGATGCCGCGCTCGCGCTCGATATCACCGGAGTCCATGACACGCTCGGCGACCTGCTGGTTGGCGCGGAAAGCACCGGACTGCTTCAGCATCTGGTCGACCAGGGTGGTTTTGCCGTGGTCAACGTGGGCGATGATCGCGACATTGCGTAAATTTTCCTGAATCATATACGTTCCCTCTCTGATTGGTTTGCGATTGAATGCCTATCTATAGGGGGATAAACCCCAATATCCACATACTTATCTATAATACGCTATCATGTAGTATTTGTCAAGAATCGCAAATTATAAAATAGTATGCTATAATATAAAATGTTGGATAGTAATTGAAAGGGATTTTGTACATTCCGTGGGGAAGGACGCAGTTTCCCAAAAAACAAGACAAGAGAGGGAAAGAACACATGGCAACAAAACCGATGCGCCGCATCAACATCATCGGACACCAGAACCCCGATACCGACTCGATCTGCTCGGCCCTTGCCTATGCCTGGCTGAAAAACCGCGGCAGCCTGGAAGGCCTGTACGAAGCCCGCCGCGCCGGGCATATCAACCGCGAGACTCGCTTTGTTTTGCAGCATTTCGGCGTGGAGCCGCCGCGCCTGTGCACTGATGTCAGCCCCCAGATCAAAGACATTGACATCCGCAAACAGGCGGGCATTGACGGCGAAATGAGCGTGCGCGCCGCCTGGAACCTGATGCGCGATGTCGAGATCGACACCCTGTGCATCGTGGATAACGAGGGCGAGCTGCAGGGGCTTATCACCATCAAGGACATTGCCGATGCCAACATGGACCTGTTTGACACTGCCGTACTGGCCGCCGCCAGCACCCGCTACTCCAATCTTTTGGAAACGCTGGAGGCTGAGTTGGTAGTAGGCAACGCCGACACCCGCATCGACAGCGGCAACATCTGCATCGGCACCAGTCCCGAAATCATGGAGGAACTGGTCAAGCCCGACGATTTAGTCCTAGTCTCCAACCGGTACGAGGCGCAGATGTGCGCCATCGACTGCGGTGCCCGGGCCATCATCGTCTGCTGCGGCTCGGCAGTGCCCCGCACCATCGTGGCCCGCGCCCAGGAGAAGGGCTGCGCCATCCTGGCCACCCCCTACGACACCTACGCTGCCGCGCGGCTCATCTCCACCGCCGCGCCGGTGCGCCACTTTATGCGCACTAAGGAGCTTCTGAAATTCAGCGTAAACACGCCCATTGAGGACGCCCGCAAGGTCATGGCCAGCGTGCGCCACCGCTACTTCCCGATTCTGGACGAGAACGGCAAGTACTGCGGCGTGGTCAGCCGCCGTAACCTGTTGAACCTGCACCGCAAGCAGCTGATTCTGGTGGACCACAACGAACGCCAGCAGGCTGTGGACGGCCTGGAAGAAGCCGATATTCTGGAGATCATCGACCATCACCGCATCGGCAATTTGGAGACTACCGGGCCGGTCTACTTCCGCAATGTGCCGGTGGGCTGCACAGCCACCATTTTGTACCAGATGTTCGGCGAGCAGGGCATGACCCCCTCGAAAGAGATCGCGGGTCTGCTGCTGTCGGCCATTTTGTCCGACACGCTGATGTTCCGCTCCCCCACCTCGACCCCGCAGGATGAGGCCGCTGCCAAGGCGCTGGCCGCGCTGGCGGGCGAGGACATTCCCACCTACGCTGAGCAGATGTTTGAAGCGGGCGCCGACCTGACCGGCCGCGACGCCGAGGATGTGTTCTGCTCCGACTTCAAGGTGTTCAGCCGCGGCGACGCCAAGTTTGGCGTGGGGCAGTCCATCTACATGACGGACAAATCCCGTGCCGCCGCCGAGGCGCTGGTAGGGCCGTTCCTGCCCGAGGCCAGCCGCCGTGAGGGTCTGCCGATGATCTTCTACATGTTCACCGACATGAAGACCCAGAGCACAGATCTGATGTACTGCGGCAACGCTGCCGAACAGATCGTGCGCGAGGCGTTCCATGTAGAGCCGAAGGACGGCAAGGCCTGGCTGCCGGGGGTCGTCAGCCGTAAAAAGCAGTTGATCCCGCCGCTGCTGGCCGCACTGCAGGCGCATCAGGAGTAACAAAGTTAAAACAAATGCCCGCCGCATGTTTATCTCATGCAGCGGGCATTTTCTTATTTTAAATTTACAGCTTTTCCAGCGCGGCCTTTACGCGGACGATGGTTTCTTCCTTGCCCATCATAGCGGCCAGGTCGGTGCCGCCGCCGGGGGTACGGGCTTTGCCGGACAGGGCAATGCCCAGCGGGAAGAGCAGCCAGCCGTTCTTTTTCTCCATCTGCTCGGCCAGGGTCTTGCAGGCCTCAAAGATGGCGTCGCGGTTCCAATCGGCCTGGGCTTCCAGCACCGGCAGCAGGGCGGCCAGAGCCTCCTTGGCGGATTCCGGCGTGGTTTTCTGCTTTTTGTTGCGGTACATTTCAGCATCAATGGGCAGAACTGCATCAAAGAAGTCCAGCTGCGGCGGGATATCCTCCAGCACCTCGCAGCGGGGCTGCAGGTTCGCGCACAGCAGGTCGCGGTCGATCTGTACATGCACCGCCTGGTCAATGAATGGGTCCGCCAGCTTGCGGAACTCTTCTGCCGGCAGGGCGCGGATGTAGGCGGCGTTGATGGCACGCAGCTTGAGCGGGTCAAAGATAGCAGGAGACTTGGAGATGCGGGCAGGGTCCCAGATCTTGATCATCTCGTCAAGGCTGAAGATTTCCTGTTCGCCTTCCGGTGCCCAGCCCAGCAGCAGCAGATAGTTCAGCACAGCGGCGGGCAGATAACCCTTTGCCACCAGGTCCTGATAGCTGGCATCGCCGTTGCGCTTGGAAAGCTTATTCTGCGCATCCTTCATGACCGGCGGGCAGTGGATGTAGGTGGGGATCTCCCAGCCGAACGCCTGATACAGCAGATTGTACTTGGGGGTAGAGGACAGATACTCGCTGCCGCGGATCACGTGGGTGATGCCCATGAGGTGATCGTCCACCACATTTGCAAAGTTGTAGGTGGGCATGCCGTCGGTCTTGATGAGGATCTGGTCGTCCATCTCGCTGTTGTTCACCTCGATGTGGCCGTACACCACATCGTCAAAGCCGGTCACGCCCTCGCGGGGGATCTTCTGGCGGATGACGTAAGGCTCGCCTGCGGCAAGGCGCTTTTCCACTTCCTCCTTGGGCAGGTCGCGGCAGCAGCCGTCGTAGTGGGTCATCTCGCCGTTGGCGCGCTGCTCGGCGTGCAGGGCTTCCAGACGCTCCTCGGTGCAGAAGCAGTAGTAAGCCTTGCCCTCGGCCACCAGCTGCTGGGCATACTGCTTGAACATGCCCATGCGCTCGCTCTGCACATAGGGGCCCACAGGGCCGCCAACGTCCGGGCCCTCGTCCCACAGCAGGCCGGTCTCGCGCAGAGTGTTGTAGATCACGTCCACAGCACCTTCCACATAGCGGCCCTGGTCGGTGTCCTCAATGCGCAGGATGAAGGTGCCACCCTCGTGCTTTGCCATTAAATAGGTATACAGCGCAGTGCGCAGGTTGCCCACATGCATATAGCCGGTGGGCGAGGGGGCAAAACGGGTGCGGACTTTGTTGCTCGGCATAGAAAAACGCTCCTTTTATACTCATGCAAAAAATGCGGATAGCTACGTCTTAGTTTACCTGTTCTGCTGCGATTTGTCAACGGAGGAACGTGTTTTGTGCGAAGCTGCGGTTTTTGGGACACAAGGCGGGACATTTTGTCGAAATTGCCCGCAATCATTGACGAAGGCTGTATTTTTTTGTATACTAATTTCAAACGGTGCTGGCACAATTTTCCTGTTGTGCCAGCTGCCTGCCTGTATGGAGAAAACGTTGAAGGAGAATGATACCTATGAAAAGCACCGGGATCGTCCGCGGCATCGACTCGCTTGGCCGCATCGTCCTGCCCAAGGAGCTGCGCACCACCCTGCATCTGGACGGGGACACCAAGCTGGAGATCTTTGTGGATGGCGACGCCATCGTGCTCAAGAAGCACCGCCCCGCCGGCAGCTGCGACTTCTGCGGCGACGTGGACGCCAACGCCATCCAGTTTGCCGGGTACTGCATCTGCCCCGCCTGCCGCCGCAAGATCGGCGCGCTGTAAACCAGAACCAAAAGGAGGCCTGCGTCCATGAGCCGCATGACCGATTTTACTGTCCCTTCCACCGTGCCCGGGCGCACCCTGCACGCGTTCTGCTGTGAGCCGGAGGGCGAAGTGCGGGCCGTGCTGCAGCTGTCCCACGGCATGGTGGAGTTCATCGACCGGTACAAGCCGCTGGCGGAGTATCTGGCCGGGCAGGGCATCGTGGTGGTCGGCCACGACCACCTGGGCCACGGCGGGTCCATCCGCACCAAGGCCGACTACGGCTACTTTGCCGAGCCGGACGGCAACCGTGCCGTGCTGGACGACCTGCACGCCATGACCCTGCGCACCAAGGAGCGCTACCCCGGTGTGCCGTACTTTCTGCTGGGGCACAGCATGGGCTCGTTCTATGCCCGGCAGTACCTGTGCGAATACGGGCAGGAGCTGAACGGTGCCATCATCATGGGCACCGGCCACCAGCCCAAAGCGCTGGTGCAGTTTGCCCGCAGCACCTGCCGGGCGCTGGCGGCCGTGCACGGCTGGCAGTACCGCAGCAAGCTGGTGGCCAACCTGTCCTTCATGGGCTACAACAAGGGGCTGGAGGGCCGCACCACCCACGACTGGCTCAACCGTGACGCCGCCGAGGTGCACAAGTACCTGGCCGACGAGCGCTGCACCTTTACCTTTACGCTCAACGCCTACTACAGCATGTTCAGCGGCATCCTGCGCCTGCACGACCCGGCTTTTCTGGCCCGGATGCCCAAGGACCTGCCCCTGCTGTTCCTGGCCGGCACCGCCGACCCGGTGGGCGACCGGGGCAAGGGCGTGCTGCGCGCCATCCAGAGCCTGAAGGCCGCAGGCGTGCAGAACATCCGCTGCAAGCTGTACCCCGGCGCCCGGCACGAACTGCTGGTGGAGACCAACCGGCAGGAAGTGTTTGCCGACATTGCCGCCTGGCTGAACGATCAGCTGCGCTGACCACACTGCACCGCACCTTCTTTGCATTTTTCAAAGCCGCTGCCCGGCACACCGGGCAGCGGCTTTTCTGCGTTCTGCAACAAGAAATTTCAATGCGCATCAAGACCATTTCAACAGTGCAACAATAGCGTACCTCTCTCTTTCTGCATTCTGCGTAAAATCTTGCTGCATTTTTTTGCATTTTGCCAATTATCCGCGTATTTTCGTAATCTTATTGACAGTGCAGCCATAAAATAGTATATCATAAGCAGAGTTTATTGCTCTGTTTTATCCCCATATAGATCCAATTTCTGGTATCTTTTTGTGTGTGAGTCGGAACCGCCTGGAGATCAGGTTCCCATTTTTGAGGAGGTATTACTCATGAGATTGCGTAAACAGAAAAAGGTCGTTGCTGTCACGCTGGCCACCGCCATTGCCGTGAGCACCATCAGCGCCAGCGCTTCTGCCGTGAGCTATGATCTGGCCGACGGTGATGTCACCATCGGCCAGGACACCGACCGCGGCGCGTTCAGCTATCAGGGCGAGGACAAAGAGGATAAGCGCACCTACGTCAACGAGGACAAAGAGGACGACGGCAAGATCATCATCAAGGGTGACAAGGATACCCCCACTGAGAACACCGTCACCGTGCAAGAGGACGTCAAAAAGACCGATAACGCCGACGGCTCCGAAGGCCGCGACGTGGATATCGTGATCGACGGCGTGAACGCCGACACCAGCAAGACCGGCGAGTCCACCGTGACCGTCGGCGAGGGCGCAAACGTTGACCTGACCGTCAAGGATTCCACCCTGACCACCGGCGGCAACGGCATCGACATCGGCAAGGATCTGGACGGCACCGACGAAAATAAGGACACCAAGGTGGACCTGACCCTGGAAGATACCACCATCAACCAGACCAACAAGCAGAACAGCGCCGGTCTGGACGTGCGGCAGGGTTCGGACGTTGACCTGACCCTCAAGGGCGACAACGTCATCGACGGCTCGCAGGCCACCGGCGACAACAACGTTTCCGACAACACCAACGTGGAGGGCATCCGCGTGGGCGGCGAAGTGGCTTCCGACTTCTCGGGCGCCGAAAAGGACGCCCACCTGACCATCAAGGGCGACAAGGAAGAGACTTCCGACACCACCGAAGAGACCACCGGCGGCAGCCTGACCATCAAGGGCACCACCACCGGTATGGTGATCGCAGGCGGCTCTGACGAGGAGGATTCCAGCGTCACCATCACGGACGGCGCGGACGTCACCATCCAGGACACCCATGTTTCCGGCTCCACCCAGAGCGGCCGTGGCGTCACCCAGCACGGTGATCTCACGCTGGACGGTGGTTCTTCCCTGACCATCGACGGTTCGCATGTAGGGGAAGACGGTAAAACGCACGAGAACGGCGGTATTGGCATTGCCAGCTGGAACGACATCATCGTCAAGGCCAAGAGCACGCTGAACATCAAGAACACCCAGACCGGCATTTACGGCCATCAGGGTGCCAGCACCAGCCTGACTACCGAGGACAGCACCCTCAACATCACCAACAGCGATGCCGGCATCCGCTACGAAGGCAGCGGTACGGCTAAGGATGGCTCCAAGCTGGAAGCCGCCGGTGACATCACCTTCAAGAATTCGGACGTTACCATTGAGGGCAAGAGCCTCGGCATTGAGACCGGCAACAACAGCGATACGACCGTCACGTTTGATCATACCACTGCCAATGTCTCGGCAGAACTGAACGCCAACGAGAACGATGGTAAATATGCCATTTACTGTGAGGATTCGGGTGAAAACGGCAGCCTGATCGTCAAAAATGGCAGCAAGCTCAACCTGCAGGCGAACTACGGCATCGTTGCCGGCTACCGGAATGTACTCATTTCGGGCAACAGCACGGTCGATTCCACCACGCGGGATATGGCCATCCAGCTCCGCAACAGCAAGGGAACCAAGCTGCATATCACGGATGGCAGCGTCTACAACATGACCGATGGTTCTCACGATAACTATAACCTTCTTGCTTATTATGCCTACCACGATATTCTGGTGGACAAGGGCGGCGTTCTGTCCATGGACCTGCACAATTCGTATTCCGGCATCAATCTGGGCATGCTTTGCACCCTGACTGTGGATGACGGCACCGTCCTTGTAAAGGGCGATTATAACCACAGCGGCATCTACATCGACGGCCCCTACTCCAAGATTCTTATCAAGAATAACGCCCATGTGGAAGCTCCCACCATTGTAGGGAACACGTACTACCCCGGTCAGAAGCTCGTCGTCACCGGCGGCACCCTGACCTATGATTACAGCAAGGCCAACACTCTCTGGCCGGAAAACGCACAGGGCAACAAGCTGACCAACTTCCTGCTGACCAAGGACGCCGACCACGCCGACTTTGGTGCCTTTGCCTACAACGGCACCAAGTACGAGTACGTCTCCGACCTGAAAAAGGAAGAGGGCAAGCAGTACCTGTCCGTGTGGGTGCCCGCTGCCGCGCTGGAATACATGCTGGATGTGGACGGCAGCCACGACCCGGAGATCGTCGGCAAGCTGCTGGCTGACCTGCAGGCCGACGGTTACAAGTTCAACACCCCGTACAAGACCAGCGACGGCGTGTTCGTCCTGCGGGATATGGTGGTGAACGGCCACAGCCTGAACTTCACCAAGACCACCGACGAAAACGGCAACACCAAGCTGATCTGGGGCAACTACGAGAACCGCACCGACGGTACCCCCAACGCCTACGATATGGTGTACGGCACCGAGTACGAGTACGAAGGCAAGACCTACACCATCGTGTGGGGCTACGAGCACAAGAACAACGCCAACGGCGCTGCCGGGCGCGACCAGAACATTCTGGATGCTTTCGATGCCGATTCCAACGTGAAGGTGACCGGCGACAACATCACCGGCAAAAGCTCTGACGACTACACCGTGACCATCTACGGTGCCCTGCGTGAAGTCGTGGAGCCCACCCCCGATCCGGACCCGGAGCCGACGCCGGAGCCCACACCGGTGAAGCGGGGCTGGCAGACGGAGGACGGTGTGAAGTACTATTATAACGCCGCCGGTGAGCGTGTCACCGGCACGCAGGTCATTGACGGCACCGCCTACCGGTTCACCCCCGGCGGAGCGCTGATGGGCCGCATCGGCATCGATGTGTCCGAGTGGCAGGCCAATGTGGACTGGCAGAAGGTGAGGGCCTCCGGCGTGTCCTATGTGATCCTGCGGCTGGGCTTCCGAGGCTACGGCACCGGACGTCTGGTGCTGGATAGCTCCTTCCGCAAGAACATCGAGGGCGCCCGTGCGGCAGGCTTGCAGGTGGGTGTTTACTTCTTCAGTCAGGCCGTCAATGAGAAGGAGGCCATTGAGGAGGCCAGTATGTGCGTGCAGTACGTGCAGGGCTATCAGGTGGATATGCCCATCTTTATCGATCTGGAGGATGTTTGGGATCCGGATGACGGCTCCGGCGGACGGGCCAACAACTTGTCCGTGACGCAGCGCACCAGCGTGGCACGGGCCTTCTGCGACACGGTACGAGGTGCCGGGTACAAGGCAGGCATCTATGCCAGCTACTACTACCTGCTGGATCGGATGCACATAGGCCAGCTGGAGGGGGATAACTACATCTGGATGGCCAGCTATGCCGATTCCACCGGCTATCCCCGCAGCCACGATATGTGGCAGTACACCGACAACGGTCGGGTGCCGGGCATCACCACATGGGATGGACGGGCCGCCAGCGTGGATATGAATGTGTGGTACGAGTAAGTGATTTTGAACAGAAACGGAGGCGGACGCTGCGGCGTCCGCCTCCGCCGTGCTGCTGCGTAGTGAGATTTTTTCAAAAATTTCCGCAGAAAAAGAGGAAATCACCACCCGAATGGGTATAAGAAATTAGAAGTCGTTTTTCCGACGGTCTGGGCCGGAGAACGCACGACCCTCCGGCGCACCGTGCCGGGGGAAAATTCAGCAGAGAGGGGGAGGTCGAATGCCGTTTCCCCAGAATTTTCTGGACGAACTGCTGGCCCGTAGCGACATTGTGGATATCGTGGGCAGCTACGTCTCGCTGACGCCCAAGGGCGGCAGCTACTGGGGCTGCTGCCCCTTCCACAACGAAAAGACTCCCTCCTTCCATGTGCTGCCGGACAAGCAGTTTTACCACTGCTTCGGCTGCAAGAAGGGCGGCGGCGTCGTGAACTTCGTCATGGAGATGGAGGGACTGACCTATCCGGATGCCATCCGATTTCTGGCCAAGCGGGCCAACCTCCCGGTACCGGAGGAGAGCAGCGACGGAACGGAAAAGCTCCGCAGCCGGATGCTGGCGCTGAACCGGGATGCCGCCCGGTACTATTACAGTGTGCTCCAGTCTCAGGAGGGGGCGGCGGTGCAGGCATATCTGGACAAGCGCCGCATCCGCCGTGGCATTGCCGTGCGGTTCGGTATGGGGGCGGCCCCGGACAGCTGGGATGCTCTGCTGACGGCCATGACCCACAAGGGCTACACCAAGCAGGAGCTGATCTCCGCCGGTCTGGCGGTGAACGGGAAGAACGGGCGACTGTATGATAAGTTCCGTAACCGGCTGATGTTGCCGGTGATCGATGTGCGGGGCGACGTGGTGGGCTTCGGCAGCCGTGTGCTGGACAAGTCCGAGCCCAAGTATATGAACACCCCGGAAACACTTACATACAGCAAGCGCCGTATTCTGTACGGCATGAATCTGGCTAAGAAGTCCAAGCGGTCCAATATCATCCTCTGTGAGGGCAATCTGGACGTGGTGACGCTGCATCAGGCGGGCTTTGACAACGCCGTGGCCTCCATGGGTACGGCGCTGACCCAGGAGCAGCTGCGGCTGCTGAGCCGCTACACCAAGGAGCTGGTGCTGTGCTACGACAACGACAACGCCGGACAGCAGGCCACCCGCCGGGCGCTGGAGCTGCTGAACAACTCCGAGTTTTCCGTGAAGGTCCTGCAGCTGCCCCGGCGGCTGGTGGACGGGGAGTACATCAAGCAGGATGCCGACGACTTCATCAAGTTTCAAGGGCCGGCGGCCTTCGAGCGTCTTTTGACCGGCAGCGAAAATGGCGTGGAGTTCCGACTGGATCAGATCGCCGGGAAGTACGACCTGACGGATGACACCCAGCGCATCGCCTATGCACAGGAGGTCAGCGAGGAGCTGGCCAAGCTGGAGAACGCTGTGGAGCGGGAGGTATACACCACCCGTGCCGCTCAGGCGGCGGGCCTGACGCCTGAGGCCATGCGTCTGGAGGTGGAGCGTACCCTGCGGCGAAAGCTGGGCAAGGAGCGCAAGGCCCTCCGGCGCCGGGAGCTGAATCCCGCCGTGTCGGTACAGCCCCAGGAGCGAGGCATCCGCTACACGAACGTGCGGAGCGCCATGGCGGAGGAAGGGGTGCTGCGCCTGCTGCTGAAGGACGAGAGCGTCTTTCCGGAGGAGGCGCCCCTGCGGCAGGAGGAGTTTTCCTCGCCGCTGCTGGGCCGGGTGTTTGACCGCCTGTGGCAGCTGCGGCAGGAGGGACGGCCCCTCAGTGTGGCCGGACTCAGCGGAGAGCTGTCCGGCGAGGAAATGAGTCATCTCACCGGCGTATTGCAGAAGCCGGAGGCCACGGCCTCGGCCCAGCGGGCGCTGGCGGATTATATACGCATCATCCGGGAGGAGGCGCAGAAGCGGAACGCACAGGGCGATCCCCTT
>OOIF01002709.1_pt1 | contig 11541 bp, 12 predicted proteins | sample 1691961 | NCBI WGS metagenome assembly OOIF01 (sample SAMN06348146, study PRJEB24527) | human gut metagenome | biome: human gut; feature: ankylosing spondylitis patient; material: feces | host: Homo sapiens | place: China | collected 2015-10 | reverse complement strand
GGCACGTCCCACCGTTATGTATCCCAACGTGTCTGCGAATACCTTGGCGTAGACCCTGCCGGCAAACGCATCATCACTTGCCATGTGGGTAATGGCGGTTCCATTTCGGCCGTAAAAGACGGCAAATGTATCGACACCTCCATGGGACTGACTCCGCTGGAAGGCCTGATGATGGGTACCCGTTCCGGCGATGTAGACGGCGGCGCGGTAACCTTTATCATGGACAAGGAAGGGCTTGCTCCTTCTGAGATGTCCAACCTCCTGAACAAAAAATCCGGCGTGGCCGGTGTCACGGGAGTTTCTTCGGACATGCGTGAGGTGATTGCCGCAGCCCACGAAGGCAACCAACGCTGCCGCTTGGCCCTCGACATGTACGCCTACCGCGTGAAAAAGTATATCGGTGCTTACGCTGCGGCCATGAACGGAGTGGACATCATCCTCTTCACCGGAGGCGTGGGAGAAAATCAGGCCGACATGCGCGAAGCTTTCTGCAACGGTCTGGACTATCTGGGCGTATCGCTCGACAAAGCCAAAAACAATACCGTACGTGGCGACGAAGCCATCATCTCCACACCGGACAGCAAAGTGACGGTATGCGTCATCCCGACCGATGAGGAACTGATGATTGCCAAAGACACCATGGCACTGGTATGAACCTCGCCTTCTTCCTTCACTATCTGAAGGAAAAATACCCATGCAATGGAAAATGCTTCTAACTCCATACAGGGTGCGGGATTGTTTCCGCACCCTTTTTATATCGGTCTGCCGGAAAGATTCTGCGTCAAGGAGACACCACAATATAATTTTTTCCCGAAAACACTTGCAAGTCACTTATTTTTCAAATACTTTTGGTGATGAACTTCGGGAAGGTAAGCCTTACAAAGGACAACACATCCAATAACCGAAAACATAACGAATATGAAAAAAAGAACATTCTTCATATCTTTATTCAGTACGGCAATACTTGGTATTGCGGGATACATTGGATATAAAACTTCCCAAACGGACACGGCCACAAACGAAAGTCACCTATCCTTAAATGTAATCAACAAAGACAAACCCGTTAATGTGGAATTGCGTGACATAGTCGACAGCATCCAATATACAGTGTTAGAATCATCCGGTTCTTGCATGTTAGGAGAAATAACGAGGGTCAAGAAAACGGATGGGTACTATTTTGTAAGAGACGATTTCGGACTATACGCATTTGATGAAGAGGGACACTTTATAAACGAAATAAGCCAAAAAGGGAATGGAAACAAGGAGTACGTCCACTTGGAAAATTTCTATATCGACGAACAACAAAAGGCAATCGGACTAATCTGCAACCCGTCCCCAAAAATCATGTTTTTCAGCTATGACGGCGAATATCTATCCACCGTCCGATTGCCGGAAGAAGACGGCGGAATACATTCCATAATGAGAAGCCCCGACCAAGATTTACTGGCATACTACCCTATGCCCAATGATTATATTAAAATCGAACATGAATATAAAAAAGTGGAAATCAACGGCAACGGACTAAAAACGTTTCCCCTGCTTGCCATGAAAGACCTGACGACAAAAGGTATCCATTACGCGTTTTCAGCCTGCCCCATGGCCATCTATAAAGACACCTGTTATCTGTTATCTGTTATCCGTCCTCTCGCACAATCTGTACGCTTACAAAAATGGAGAAATAAAACATGCCTACCAATTTGATTGGGCCAAGCAACTTCCAAGCACAAAGTTCCTAAAAGAATGCAGGAATGAAAACTTTTATGACTTAAAAGAGAAAATACAGGAATCGGGCATGAGCATCGGATTCACTGGCATACAGGCAAACAAAGACTATATGTTTATCTCCGTCAACAATGAAAACACACTGATATGGGATGGCAGGCAAAGTGTCTTGATACATAACACTTATGACAGCGAGAGAAATTTCCACTTTCCCAATATCGCATTGAGCGGAGGATGCTCGGATGAAAACATCGGCTTTTATAATGCTGATATTTTATGTCAACAGAAAAAGCAACTACCCACACGAAGCCAAACTTTCCGATCTTTTCAACCGGATAGTCCAATCCATTAAAGAAGAGGACAATCCGGTTCTCTACCGGTTCATATTCAAAAAGGACCTAATAAACCATATAAGCATGAAATATAAACTGAAATAGCCATCGTCCCATGAAAATCAGCTTGAACCAACGAACGGGATTCTTCTTGCTGAATCCCATATAATCCCACCAGACCATGGCAAAATACCTCAGCACTTTATTATATATAGGCGTATTTCTCTCTTCTTGCCAAAAAGAAGCTATACGACAAATAACCGGATTCGACTCGCCACCCGCCATAAATGGGCAAGGGTTTACCGCTGATTCATTTTACGTCGTGCCTTTAGAGAGTAAAAACAACGTCATCATAAGCGACATCCGTAAAATAGATTTCGTAGACTCATCAATGGTCATCCTTTCTTCCGAAGGCGTTTTTTCTTTCAATAGGCAAGGACAATATTTATGTCAATATGGGGAAAAGGGTAACGGCTCAGGAGAATACCATACATTGACTTCCATGTGGGTTGACGAGCAAAAACATATTCGCATCATAGACGGAGCCAGAAACAGAATACTGACCTTTAATACTGATGGACAGTTGTTGGGCACACAAACCTATCCTTCGTCGACTTTCGACCTGCTAAACGATTGCGAACCCATTGACAACAATCATCTTTTTTGTTCAAACCATATCTATAATGACTTAAATACCATCTATTCGAATTTCGACTTGCAGAGAAAAGAAAGTCACCCCCTTCACAAGTTTGCAGGAAAAACGGCAAACACGCAAGAATATACAGGGCGACATGCCTTCACACTGCAAAAAGACACCGTCTTCTGTGTTTCCCCTTTCAGCCCGGACATATATTATTGGACTGAAGGAAACAACGACATACGCCCTTATCTTTCGATTATGACAGAACAAGAAATATTGTCTGAAAAAGAACAAACCTCCATCGAAGATTTTGGCATAACGCGTTACGCCGAATTACTCAATCAGGACGTATTCACAGGATTTACAGACTTGTTCATAACCCCTCAATACTACTTCTTAGGTTTTTATAACCTCTCTTATTTCTTAGTGAACAAAAGTACCCACAAGGGAGTCAGGTATGAATATCCGCTACAAACAGATAAAATATCATACCTTCCGCTGATTAATATAAGAGCCGTAAGTCCCCAAGGCTTTTTGGTGGGCTTTGAAGAGGCTTATAAACTCAAGCAGTGGAAAATCAACACAGAAACACAAGATGATAACTTAAGAAAGGTTCAGGCCGTGGTCCAAAAGATTTCTGCTGAAGACAATCCTTGCTTGTTCTTTTATAGGCTGAAATAAATCGACATAAAAAACGTGTAGAGAAAAAGGAACAAGGCATGGCGGTGACAAAACATCTTACTTTGCCGCGCCCCAAATCAATCCGCTAATTTACAACCGGATACGAAGCAAAAAACAATCTCCGCAGAACGGAAAATCGTTCGGCTGAGATTGATTTTTCAATCGGCTGAGAAACGTTTTCCGTTCTGCGGAGATTGATTTTCCGAACGGCACAGAGCGGATTCTGTTATGTATTTTCACAGAATTTCCATTTCCGCGAACCGTCCGGCGGAAACAGCGACAGACACGCTGCAAAGGTTACAGGCAAGTGTCGCCCTCTACATAATTCTCCATAAACAGGTTCTCCCCGTCGAATACGGCGTAAGTGAACTGCGTAATCCAGTCGCCCAGAATCAGGACACGGCTCGAACGGGTCAGCATCAAGTCCAACTCGATGTGACGATGGCCGAAAATGAAATAGTTGATTTCGGAATGGGCTTTCAGGTATTCCTTGGCAAAACGGACGAGATATTCCTTGTCCTCGCCCAGATACGGAGGGTCGCCGCCTTCCACGCCATGCTTCAGGCGGCTGTGCGCCGCCCAAGACAGGCCGAAATCCACAGCCCAACGAGGATGGATGCAGGAAAACATGCGTTGGCAAAGGCGGTTGCGGAACACGGCACGCAGGAAACGGAACTTGCGGTCGGGGTCGCCCAAGCCGTCGCCATGCGCCAGCATGAACACCTTGTCGCCCATCTCCACCGTCATCGGCTCGGTGTGCAACGTCACGCCGCATTCCTTCACCAAGTAATCGCCGCACCAGATGTCGTGGTTGCCCGTAAAGAAGTGCACCTCCACGCCCCGGTCGGCCAATTCGCTGAGCTTCCCGAGAAAACGGGTGTAGCCACGGGGCACCACCGTCTTGTATTCATACCAAAAATCAAAGATGTCTCCCAACAGGTAAACCGCCGAAGCCTTATCCTTGATACCGTCCAGAAAGCGCACCAACCGACGTTCTCGCGTACGGTCGTGCGGGATGGAGCGGCATCCCAAATGGGCATCCGAAAGAAAATATACGCTTTTCATCACAAGAATCCCAATTCCATTTTGGCTTCCTCGGTCATCATGTCCTTGTCCCACTCGGGTTCAAACACCAGATTGACCTCCACCGACTTTACTTGCTCTATGCTCTCCAGCTTCTGACGCACGTCCTCCACGCAGCCGGACAGTTCGGAGCCGTAAGCGTCATGTCCACGCTCAGGGCATAGTCGTCCGCCAAGTCTATCTTATATATCAATCCGAGGTCGTACACATTCACCGGTATCTCAGGGTCGTACACCGTCTTGAGCATCTCGATCACTTTCTCTTCCACCTGCAATTTCTCCGGCATTTTCTTTTCCTCTTCCATATATCGGTCTTTATTTATCTTGTTATACTAATTTACCTTCTTCACAATAACTGTAAAAACCGCCTTCGGCCACGATGATGTGGTCCAACAGCCGGATATTCATCATCCGGCAAGCCTTCTGGAGCCGGTCGTCCTCCATACGGGGGCGCACCTGCCCCGACGGGTGGTTATGGCAAAGCGCGATGACAGGCGCACGGCGCAACAGGGCTTCGCGCAAAATCAGGCGGATGTCGACCGCCGTCTCCGTCAGTCCGCCCTTGCTCACCAACACCTTATCCAAAATGCGGCAGGCCTGGTTCATCAGAAGCACATAACATTCCTCGTGAAACAGGTCCTGCATCTGCGGCAGGAAATAATGGTATAAATCCACACTGGAACGGATGGAAGGCAGTTCCACCGCATCTTCCTCCATACGGCGGCGCCCCAGTTCGCAAGCGGCCATGATGGCCACGGCCTTGGCTTCGCCCAGCCCTTTGTAACGGCGCACCCTCTTTTTCTTTCCGGTCTCCTTGTCCCATACCTCCACATTTCCAGTCAGTTCTTCGAGCGACATGCGCCCCAACGCCTTCAAACGGTTGTCGCAATCGGCCATGACACGCTTCATCAAGCCCACGGCAGACTCCTCCACAGTGCCCGAACCGATAAGGATGGCCAACAGTTCGGCATTGCTCAACGCCGAAGCCCCTTTCTGCATCATCTTCTCGCGAGGGCGGTCGTCTTCGGCCCATTGCTTGATATTCAGTTTCGCCGTCTCCATACGCTTATTTATAGAAATTCTTCTCGAAAGCCGAAAACTCATCCTTGCCGCGCACGCACCGCTGCCACCATGCACGGAGGAATCCCGTACCGTAGCCCATCAGTTGGACAAAAGAAGCCCCCACGGCCTGCACGCCGATTTTCAAACTGCGGTTGGCCACCGTGGCATCCGCGCAAATCAGCAGGGCAAACAACAACAAGGGCAACAAGGGTATCCACGACAAGGCATGAAACACAGCCGCATGCTGCATCAAGCCCGGCATCTCTACGGCATATACGTAACGGTGGGTCATTTGGAAAATCCAGACCGAACCTACCCATCCTACAAGTGCGGCCAACAGCAGGCAGCATGCCCCCACGGTAAACACCATGGGCAACAGATGCACCAACTTCAGCGATTCCGGATATTTCTCGTACAGATTGATACGCGCAATGCCGGAATTATGCACTTGCTTGAAAAACTTCTTCATGTCCGTGCGCCGCTTGTGCCACACCCAGGCATCGGGAAACAAACGGCAACTGCACCCGGCCTTGAATATCCGGATACTGAAATCGATGTCCTCGCCAAAACGCATTTTAGAAAAGCCTCCCAACCGGCGGTAGACTTCTGCCCGGACTCCCATGTTGAAGGAGCGCGGATAGAACTTATCCATTTTCTTCTTCCCTCCCCGGATGCCTCCCGTAGTGAAAAACGAGGTCATGGCATAGCTGATGGCCTTTTGCACGTCCGTGAAAGATTCATGTGCCCGGTCGGGACCGCCGAACGCATCGGCAGGCTCGCCCCGCAACTCGTCGTCTACGGCCTGCAAATATCCCGGCGGAAGCACGCAGTCCGAATCCAGCACTATCAGGTACTCGCCGCTGCTACGTTCCGCCCCGTAATTACGGGTCTGGCCCGGCCCGGAGTTCGGCTTGTCATAATACTTCACCGACAGACGTCCGGCGTATTTCTCTACCACGTCGCGGCACGGACGGGAAGAACCGTCCTCCACCACGACCGTTTCAAAGTCCGTAAACGTCTGCCCGGTAAGGCTTTCCAACAGTTCATCCACCTCATCGGGACGATTGTAAACCGGTATAATCAGAGAATATTTCATTGTTTCAACTCACGCTACGAGAGACGAGCCCTCATTGGACATCCTATTTTCCAGACACCCCAAGCGGGATGCGCTTTGGCTTTGTCGAGCAAATGTAACAAAAAAAAGTGAACAACAAGGTGCAAAACACCTTATTATTCACTTTCCGTCATTAAAAACTAAAATATCTTCCGTTACTTCACGCGGCCCAAATACGAACCGTCACGAGTATCGACTTCTATCATCTCACCCTCGTTCACGAACAAAGGCACACGCACCGTTGCACCGGTCTCCACCGTGGCAGGTTTCAGGGTGTTGGTGGCCGTATCGCCTTTCAGTCCCGGTTCGGTATAAGTTACTTTCAGCACCACCTTGGTCGGCACGTCGGCATAAAGCACAGTCTCGGTAGAAGCATCCGAAACCACATCTACGACTTCGCCTTCCTTCATGAAATCCACACCGTTAATCAGTTCTTTGGCGATAGGTATCTGCTCAAAAGTTTCCTGGTTCATGAAGATATAATCTTCGCCCTCCTGATAAAGATACTGGTAGGGACGACGTTCCACACGCACGTCTTCCAAGGCTTCGCCGATGTTGAAACGACGTTCGAGCACATAACCGTTGACCACGTCTTTCAACTTCGTACGCATGAAGGTATTGCCCTTACCCGGTTTCACATGCAGGAAATCGATACAGAAATACAACTTGCCATCCATACGAATGCAAGTACCTTTTTTAATGTCTTGAGCGTTAATCATAAAAATCTTGCTTTGTATTCTATTTTAAATGTATATAATTGATGCACACTTTCATTTGCGCTGCAAAGTTAATGGAAAAAAGAAAAAAAACACAAAAGTTTTGGTAGAAAATGACTTATCTCTTGCTTAATTTAAAAAAAGTGCCTAATTTTGCACCCCGAACCCGATAAGAAACAAATAAAAACAGAATATAACAATGAAAAGAACATTTCAACCCCACAACAGAAAGAGAAAGAACAAGCATGGTTTCCGTGAAAGAATGACTACGAAAAACGGTCGTAAGGTATTGGCTTCACGCCGTGCGAAAGGTCGCAAAAAGCTTACCGTATCCGATGAAAGACATGGTAAATAAGTTGCGGACGTCTTTTTCCGAAAGAAATTGAAAGAAGTAAGGAAGCCCTTACTTCTTTTTTGTTTTTTATCCGTATCTTTAAATAAAACAGGCGTGGCCCGACATGGCCAAAACTTGAAAAACTTTGTTTTTCGTTTGCCTTTGCTCTCACCTTTCACTATCTTTGTTCCCACAAATATACACAGGTACTCGCAATGACCATAAAAGAATTCTTCGGCAAACTGACCAGCAAAATCATTTGGGTGAATCTGCTGGCGATGTTCTTAATCATAGTAGCTATCGCTGTCGGCATCTGGATCGGACTGGAACGCTACACCATGCACGGGGTGGAAATCACCGTGCCGAACGTGAAAGGCATGCGTGTGTACGACGCACGCCAGACTTTGGAAAGGCAAGGGCTGGTGGCTGTTGTCACGGATTCCGGATACAACAAGACGCTGCCTTCCGGGACGGTGCTGGAACAGACTCCGGCCAACAACAGTCAAGTGAAACCCGGACGGGAAATCTACCTGACCATCAATACGACACGTACTCCTACCCTCCCGATGCCGGACATTGCCGACAACAGCTCCCTGCGCGAGGCGGAAGCGCGGTTGACGGCCATGGGATTCAAACTCAGCCCGTGTGAATACGTAGATGGCGAAAGAGATTGGGTGTACGGTGTGAAATACCGAGGAAAGAACATCTTCGGGGGCGACCGTATCCCTATTGATGCCGAACTGACCCTACAAGTAGGAAGCGGAAACTTTGGCGACGATTCGCTCTACGTTTCCGGCGACGACTCTATTTCCGTTACGGAAGAAGAGCTTTATGACGAAGACCGGGATGTCACGGTTCCGGATGATTTTTAACGTACGTTCCTCCATGATACAATGAATACGGACTGTAACAACAAAGACAGGCTGCCATCGAACGGCATTCCGTTCACGGACGAAGAACCTGACGAAGAAGGCGTATCAGTGTATGAACACCACCGCCTGACAGCAGACAGCGGACAAAAGCCGATGAGAATAGACAAGTTCCTGATGGAACATCTGTACAATACGTCGCGCAACCGGCTGCAACGGGCTGCCGAGCAGGAGTTCATCCTCGTAAACGGCCGGCCGGTGAAAAGCAGCTATAAGGTGAAACCGCTTGATGAAATCGTCATTCTCCTGGACCGGCCTAAATATGACAATGAAATCATCGCGGAAGACATTCCCCTCGACATCGTGTACGAAGACGAAGACCTGATGGTGGTGGACAAACCTGCGGGATTGGTGGTGCATCCCGGATGCGGAAATTATACCGGCACGCTGGTCAATGCCATCGCCTGGCATCTGAAAGACAATCCGGACTATGACCCGAACGACCCGACCGTGGGATTGGTACACCGCATAGACAAGGACACCTCCGGACTTCTCGTAGTGGCCAAAAATGCCGATGCCAAAACGCATCTGGGCAAACAGTTCTTCAACAAAACCACCAAAAGACTGTACAATGCCTTGGTCTGGGGAAGCTTTCAGGAGGAAGAAGGACGTATCGAAGGCAACATCGCCCGCCACCCGAAAGACCGGATGCAGATGGCAGTCTTCCCGCCGGACAGCGAAATCGGGAAACATGCCGTCACCCACTACCGCGTACTGGAGAATTTCAATTATGTCACACTCGTGGAATGCAGGCTGGAAACCGGGCGTACCCATCAAATCCGAGCCCACATGAAACATATCGGCCATCCGCTTTTCAACGACGAACGTTATGGCGGAAACGAGATCCTGCGCGGCACACAATTCAGTAAATACAAGCAATTCATACAGAACTGCTTTGCCGTATGTCCGCGTCAGGCACTCCATGCCCGGACGTTGGGATTCATACATCCGCGCAGCGGACAGGAGATGTATTTCACTTCGGAACTCCCGGCGGACATGACGGCACTATTGGAACGGTGGCGCAGTTACACCGCGCACAGGGATATGGAATAAACAGAAACATAAGCTTATTATAATATCAGCAAAAAATGAAAAAAACAATCGCGATTGTAGCCGGAGGGGATTCCTCCGAACACGACGTTTCCCTTCGGAGCGCCGAAGGTATCTATTCCTTTCTCGACAAGGAAAGATATGAAGTTTATATCATTGAAATCAAAGGTATGACATGGGAGGCTCATCTGAAAGACGGGAGCCGTTCGAACGTGGACCGCAACGATTTCAGCTTCATGGAAGGTGGCAAGCGTATCCGGCCTGATTTCGCCTACATCACCATACATGGCACTCCGGGCGAGAACGGCATCCTGCAAGGATATTTCGACCTCATCCATCTGCCTTACTCCACATCGGACGTGCTCGTGGAGGCCATGACGTTCAATAAATTCACCCTGAACCAGTACCTGAAAGGATTCGGTGTCAGCATCAGCGAAAGCCTCATCGTCCGTAAAGGGTTCGAGCATTTGGTCACCGATGACGAAATCATAGAAAAAATAGGTTTGCCCTGTTTCGTGAAGCCCAATGCGGGCGGTTCCAGTTTCGGTGTGACGAAAGTGAAAAGCGCCGACCAGATACACGAAGCCATTCTGAAAGCCATGCACGAAAGCGACGAAGTGATGGTGGAAGCCTTCATGGAAGGAACGGAAATCAGCCAGGGGTGCTACAAGACGCAAGAGAAAGAAGTGGTGCTGCCCGCCACCGAAGTGGTGAGCGACAACGAGTTTTTCGATTACAACGCCAAGTACAACGGACAGGTCAGGGAAATCACGCCGGCACGCCTGAAAGAAGAAACCGCCGAACGCGTAAGCCTCATCACCTCCATGATATATGACATATTGGGATGTAGCGGAATCATCCGGGTGGACTATATCATCACGCACACCACCGACGAAAACGGCAAAGAGAGAGAACGAATCAACATGTTGGAAGTCAATACCACACCGGGCATGACCGCCACCAGTTTCATTCCCCAACAGGTACGGGCTGCCGGAATGGACATGAAAGACGTGTTGACCGACATCATCGAAAACAAACTGTCATAACAAACCTTACAGCTTATGCGTACGCCTGAAGAATTCGACGAAATCCGTCCATACGACCCGGAAGAGCTTCCGGCCATATTTGAAGAACTGATAGCCGACCCGGAATTCCGCGCCGCCGCCGAACAGGTATTGCCCGAAGTGCCTTATGAAGAGGCTTGCAACCGTCTGCGCCGTTGCCGGACCAATCTGGAAGTGCAACAAACCTTCTTCTATCCCTTGCTTCACGGCATTGTCGACCGATGCAGCGACGGACTGGTGCTGGAGAACAGCCAGTCGGTAGACAAACATGTACCGCATACTTTCATCACCAACCACCGCGACATTGTGATGGACTCGGCTTTCCTTTCCATCAGTCTGTTGGACAACGGTTTCGGCAACACAATGGAAATTGCCATAGGCGACAACCTGTTGATACGCCCTTGGATTAAAAAACTGGTAAGGGTGGACAAGGCCTTCATCGTACAACGCTCTGTAAGCCTGCGTCAAATGCTGGCTTCCAGCGCACGGCTAAGCCGCTACATGCACTACGCCATCGCCACGAAACATGAGAACATCTGGATTGCCCAACGGGAAGGACGCGCCAAGGATTCAAACGACCGCACTCAAGATTCCATCCTCAAAATGATGGCCATGGGGGGAGAAGGAAGCATCATCGACCGCCTGAAGCAGTTGAACCTCGTACCGACCGCGCTTTCATACGAATACGACCCTTGTGATTATTTGAAAGCACAGGAATTCCAACAGAAGCGCGACATCGAAGGATTCAAGAAGAGCCCGAAAGATGATCTGGTAAACATGCAGACCGGGATTTTCGGGTACAAAGGGCGGATATG
>OOIF01002707.1_pt1 | contig 11544 bp, 11 predicted proteins | sample 1691961 | NCBI WGS metagenome assembly OOIF01 (sample SAMN06348146, study PRJEB24527) | human gut metagenome | biome: human gut; feature: ankylosing spondylitis patient; material: feces | host: Homo sapiens | place: China | collected 2015-10 | reverse complement strand
ACAAACGGTTTTCAAGACCGCCCCGTTATGACCACTTCGGTACCTCTCCATATTCTTTTTTTGTGTCTGCGTTGTTGCTCATCGCTGACGACTTGTTTATAATATCACCTCACCTGCTACTTGTCAACAACTTTTTTCGATTTTTTTAACTTTTTTATTTGTCCATTGTTTTTCTGCTCTCGCACCGCCTTTTTACGCTGTTTTTACGTATATTATGCTTCCTTTTTATTTTACGCCTTTCCCCGCTTTTTGCTCTCTTTTGTTTTCAATATACCGGACAATTCATTTGTAGACTGTCAAAAATGTACTTTCATTTAAAATATCCGGCAGAAACAGTTCTAATACTTTCACTGTTCCACCGGATATTTTATTCAAATACCGTCCGCACTGCCCGGCAGGCACGAAGTTATATATCCTGTCTTTTTCCTGCTCTCCTACCGCAGGCACTCTGTATCCGTACGAATCCGTTCTGTATACCGGATTTTTGATTACACTGATACCCCTACTCTACTACCGGAAGGGTAGACAATGACTTTTGCAGTTCTTCGTCTGTCGGAATGTAATCTGACATTTCATGGTCGTTGTAACGCTGATATGCAAACATATCGAAGTAGCCTGTACCTGTAAGTCCGAATACAATATTCTTTTCTTCACCGGTTTCTTTGCACTTGAGTGCTTCATCAATTGCCACTTTAATTGCATGGCTGCTTTCCGGTGCCGGAAGAATCCCTTCAATCCGTGCAAACTGTTCTGCTGCCTTAAATACTTCTGTCTGCTCTACGCTTCTTGCTTCAATGAGTCCCTGATCGTATAATTCGGAAACGACTGAGCTCATTCCATGATAACGCAGTCCACCTGCGTGGTTTGCGGACGGAATAAATCCACTGCCAAGTGTATACATTTTTGCTAATGGGCATACTTTACCTGTATCACAGAAATCGTATGCGTATTTTCCTCTTGTAAGACTCGGGCAGGATGCCGGTTCTACTGCAATCAGCTTGTAATCGGCTTCCCCGCGCAGCATCTGTCCTGCAAACGGAGAAATTAATCCACCAAGATTAGAGCCGCCGCCTGCACAGCCAATAATCATATCTGCCTTTACACCGTATTTGTCCAGTGCCGCCTTGGTTTCAAGACCGATAATAGACTGATGTAATAATACCTGTGTCAGCACAGAACCTAATACATAACGATAACCTTCCTGACTTGTTGCTGCTTCAACTGCTTCTGAAATCGCACAGCCAAGGCTTCCTGTTGTTCCCGGAAATTCTTCATTGATTTTACGTCCGACATTGGTCTTCATAGACGGTGACGGGGTTACAGATGCACCATATGTACGCATGACTTCACGTCTGAACGGTTTCTGCTCATAAGAACACTTTACCATATAAACCTGACAGTCTAAATCAAAATATGAACATGCCATCGAAAGCGCTGTTCCCCACTGTCCTGCACCGGTCTCTGTTGTAACGCCCTTTAATCCCTGCTGTTTTGCATAGTACGCCTGTGCAATTGCAGAATTGAGTTTATGACTGCCGGATGTGTTATTTCCTTCAAATTTGTAGTAAATGTGTGCCGGTGTACCCAGCTTCTTTTCAAGGCAATATGCCCGTACCAACGGTGACGGGCGATACATTTTATAGAAATCCCGGATTTCCTGCGGGATATCAAAATACGGTGTTGTATCATCTAATTCCTGCTTTGCCAGTTCTGTACAAAAAATAGCCGATAATTCATCAACTGTAACCGGTTTTAAAGTCTGTGGATTTAAAATCGGCGCCGGTTTCTTTTTCATATCAGCACGTACATTGTACCATTGCTTTGGCATTTCCTGTTCTTCCAGATAAATCTTATACGGAATTGTCTGTTCCATTGTGTAACTCCTCCATTCTGCTGTTTTTACAGCATTCCATTATTCTATAATCATGCACCTTGTGCTAATTACCTTCTTAAACAGCCTGTTCTATTCTGCTTTTTATTTTTTAAAGATACTGCGCCGCAATTCCCATGTCTTCCGGCGTTGTGATTTTTATATTTGTGTATGCGCCCATTGCCATTTTGACCGGAACGTCTGTATAACGTTCTACAAGCATGGCATCATCTGTAATCGTACCCCTGTCTGTATCCGCATACATTTTTGTATACGCACTGCTTATAATATCACTGCGGAATACCTGCGGTGTCTGAATCTGCCACAGCGTATTTCTGTCCGGCGTATCAACCGCAAATCCTTCCGGACTAACCACCTTAATGGTATCCTTAACCGGGACTGCTGCCGTACAGGCACCATATCGTAATGCGGCTTCTTCGCAGTTTTTTATAATTTCCTGGCTGATACACGGTCTTGCACCGTCATGGATATAAATCAGCACCTCTTTTGATGCTGTATCCATTGTCAGCTCCTGCGCCGCTTTCAGTGCATTGTATACCGTATCATACCGCTGTGCGCCGCCTGCGACAATTGCCATGACTTTATTTATGCCGTATTTTTCAACAATCTGTGTGCGGCACATTTCCAAATCATTTTCACCTGCCGCCAATACAATACTATCAATATCGCTGTCCTGAAATGCCTTTAAGGCATAATAAAGTACCGGCCGGTCTTTTAACATCAGATACTGCTTTGGAATGTCACTGTTCATTCTGCTGCCGCGTCCGCCTGCCAGTACAACCGCAATTTTTTTCATATGCTCCTCTATTCCGCAGACATTCTGCACTTCATTGTCCGATTACCGCTCTCCAAGCTTTAAATTCGGAACGGCATTCAAATCGTATCCGTGGCGTGTTCCGCGCATGTATTCATAGTATGCAGCCGCACCAATCATTGCCGCATTGTCTGTGCAGAGAATCGGCGACGGTGAATAAAACTGAATACCGTGGCTGTCACATTCCCTTGTGAGTGCCGCACGTAGTGCAGAATTGGATGCCACACCGCCCGCAATGGCAAGCTTTTTAATGTGCATTTCCTCTGTCAGACGGATTGCTCTTGAGACAAGTGCTTCTACAACTGCATTCTGGAATGATGCCACTAAATCTGCCTTATTAATCTCAATCTGCTTCATTTCACAGGAATTGATGTAGTTTAATACAGCGGACTTGATTCCGCTGAATGAGAAATCATACGGTGCATCGTCAACATGTGCCCGCGGAAATTCGATTGCATGGGGATTGCCCTCTTTAGCCAGCTTGTCAACCTTCGGGCCTCCAGGATATCCCAGACCTACGGCACGCGCCACTTTATCAAATGCTTCTCCTGCCGCATCATCTCTTGTCCGCCCGATAATTTCATATGTGCCGTAATCTTTTACCATAACAAGGTGAGTATGTCCTCCCGACACCACCAGTGCCGCAAACGGCGGCTCTAAATCAGGATGTTCGATATAATTTGCTGAAATATGACCTTCAATATGGTGTACACCAACCAGCGGCTTTTTCTTTGCAAATGCAATGGCTTTCGCCTCTGCAACACCAACAAGCAATGCACCGACAAGCCCCGGTCCATACGTAACACCAATTGCCGTAATATCATCCAGCGTGACATCTGCCTGCTTTAATGCCAGTTCGATAACCGGATTAATATTTTCAATATGCTTTCTGGAAGCAATTTCCGGCACAACACCGCCGTAAAGCGTGTGAATATCAATCTGTGAATTAATCACACTGGATAATACCGTTCTTCCGTTTTTTACAACCGCAGCTGCCGTTTCATCGCAGGAGCTTTCGATTGCCAGTATTAATACGTCTTTGTTTTCCATGACCTTTTCCTACTTTTTATTCATTAATGTCTGATTCATCTGCCAGTTCCCAGTACAGGAGCTTCCAGTGTCCCTGCGCATCTTCACGCAGTGTAAACTTTGTATAAGAATACTCCAGTCCGCTGCCTTCCCGGATATAGTACAGTCCAAGAATTGTAGCATACTTCTGACCGTTTAAGGTCTTGTACTTTACATTCGAACTGCCTTCAAGTTTGAAATCAGAAATGTATCTGTTGACCTTCTTATAATCCGCTATATCCTGCTTTAAACTTTCAAGGTATTCTGCATCGGTCTGTTTGCTCTTTAACTCATCATCAAATAGCAGACGTGCCTGACTTGCAAGAATGCCTAAATCCTCATCTGATACGCTGGATGTGTAATACATTTTACTGATGCGCATAAACAGATTGACCACTTCTTTTACGGATTCCGGGTAATTCTGTTCAATATTTTTTGTCTTTAACTGGGCAAGCTGTTCATTCACCAGCGACTGCTGTGTTGCATCCTGCCGCGGCTGTCTGTTGGACAAGTAATAGTAATATCCAACGCCCAATGCTGCCATGATTAAAATTGCGATTGTGACTCTTGCATACTTTTTCATAACGCTACCTCCTTTGCAGCTGCCCTTTCCTAATCTTCAAAGCCAAGCTCTAACGTTTTACCGTCTGTACCTGCCTGAACATTCGGAAATATCTTCTGTATTCCTGCTACATAATCTGCGGGGCGCACCAATGACGGACTAAAATGTGTCAGCCACATTTCTTTCACCTGTGCTTCCCGGGCAAGATGGGCAGCTTCTACAAAGGTCATGTGTTTATATTCCCTTGCTTTACTTTCTTTACCTTTCTCGCCGTACATGCCCTCGCAGATAAACAAATCCGAGCCCTGTGCATTTTCTGAAATAGACTTTACCGGACGGCTGTCGGTGCAATAGGTCACTTTCAGACCTTTTCTCGGAGCACCCATGACCATATCCGGTGTATACACTCTGCCCTCCAGTTCTACTGTACTGCCGTGCTGCAAACGGTTCCATGCTTTCTGTGGAATCTCAAGTGCCTTTGCTTTTTCAACATCAAACTTACCGATCCGCGGAATATTTACCGCATAACCGTAACAGGTCACGGCATGATTCACTTTAAATGCATCTATTTCATATCCATTGATAGAAATATGTTCTCTGGATTCACTCAATTCAATAAAACGCAATTCATAAGGAAGCTCCGGTGCAATGACCCGCAATGCGGAAACCACTCTTGAAAGCCCTTTAGGCCCGATGAGTGTTACCGGTTCTGTCCGGTCGGAATTGCCGATTGTCAGTAAAAGTCCCGGAAGTCCGCTGATGTGGTCTGCATGGTAATGTGTAAAGCAGATGACATCAATCGGATGAAAGCTCCAGCCCTTTTCTTTTATTGCAATCTGTGTACCCTCGCCGCAGTCGATTAACATACTGCTACCGTTATAACGCAGCAACAGCGATGTCAGCCATCTTCCCGGCAGCGGAAGCATTCCGCTTGTACCTAGTAAACATACATCTAACATTTTTCTTAGTCTTTCCTTTTCTAATTTTAGTATACACCTTTCCTATGCCGTACGCCAGCCTTTTGACATGATTATGGCATTTTCCGCCGGCTTCTCGTAAAAATTTTTACGGACACCGATTTGTTCATATCCCATTTTTTCATAGAGCCTGCGCGCTGCATCATTGCTTTCACGCACTTCAAGAAAAAATATCGTCACGTCTTTTTGTCTGCCGCGTTCTTCCATTTCTTTCATCAGCGCTTCCGCCACTCCGTTTCTGCGGTATTTTTCTGCCACTGCCATATTGGTGATATTGCCTTCGCCAAGCACACTCCACAATCCGCAGTATCCTGCAACTTCTTCGCCTGCAAGGCACACCAGATAAATATTTTCCGGTGTCGTGCAGGCGGAAAGAAAAGATTTTTCCGACCACGGTACAGAAAAAATTTCCTGTTCTATTGCTTCGACCTGTGCAATATCTGTTTCACGCATTTCACGAATTTGAAACTGTTCCACGCTTGAACTCCCTTTCTGCCTGTGACGGTCTTAAATATTCCGGGCGGAACGCATCGGATGAAATGATTTCTCCTGCTTCTGCCATATCTCTTGCCGCAAGTGCCACGCTTCCTGCACGCTGGGTACAGATATGTGCCGGTGCAATTGTATAGGCACAGGTCAGTCCTTCCTCAAATGCCTGTTTTGCCGGTACAACACCATCACCGATAAAGAGTACCGGTTCATTTTTCTCATTTAAAAGCTTTACCAGTTCTTCATAAGATAACAGGCTCTGTGCCATTACTTCCTGCGGTTTTCCGTCCTTGTCCAGCCGGTACAATGCCGTATATAAATGCTGTCTTCTTGCATCCATGACTGGACAAATCAGGCAGTCTGTTTTACTGACATTATATGCCATTGCCTTTAGTGTCGGCACTGCTGCCATTTTTTTATCCAATGCCAGTGCCATGCCTTTTCCTGTTGCCGCGCCAATCCGCAGTCCGGTAAATGAACCCGGTCCCTGTGATACCGCAATTAAATCAAAGCTTTCCGGCTCTGTTTCCGTCATTTTGCAGATTTCATCAATCATCGGAAGCAGTGTTTGTGAATGTGTTTTTTTATAATTTACCGTATATTCCGCTGTAAGTACATCATCTGTTAAAATTGCAACAGAAGCAGTGACTGCGGAACTTTCTATTGCCAGAATTCTCATTGTTTTTCTCCATTTGAAATCGTTATTTTACGGTAGTCGAAGCCTTTCTGCAAATCTTTTTCTATCGTAATAGTTATTGTGCTGTCCGGGAGCAGCTCTTCTATGAGTGTTCCCCATTCAATCAGGCATACACCGTCTGAAAAAAAGTATTCTTCATAGCCGATTTCGTCCATTTCGCTGACATCGGCAATGCGGTATACATCAAAATGGTACAACGGCAGTCTGCCTTCATGATACTCCTGTACAATCGTAAAGGTCGGGCTGTTAATCGGTTCTTCAATCCCAAGTCCTTTGGCAAAGCCCTGCGTAAATACGGTTTTGCCGACACCCAAATCGCCGTTTAAGCAGTAAATCTGTCCCGGATGTACGGACTGTGCCAGCCTGTATCCGGCTTCAAAGGTTTCTTTTGCGCTAGTTGTTTCTATGACCATATCTGCCTCCCACTTTTATCTGAAACGGCTTCAATTTTTTCTCTGCAATTGTAAGAAACGCATCCAGTTCATCACCGATGTCACGCAATGGAATGATATTAGCACGGACACTGGTAATATATAAAACAAGACTTTTTCCTGTACATTTAATCTTAAAAATGTCTTCCCAGAGCATTTCTTCGGTCACCGCCCCCTGCTGTAACAAAATCTTTTCTTCTGTAACTGTATATCGGACAGGTTCTTTAAAAGCTGCAACGGTTTTCATCTGCTGTTTCACTTTTAATTTCATGCCAATCGGTGTATACACGGTAAAAAAGAGCCCGAAAAAGCCCATCATCAGTGTATAGGAAATGTTGACCTGACCTGCGGATACTACGCAGATAATCAGTGCGACAATCCCAAACAACAGTCCTGCCACACCGCCGACGCTGTGGTAATTGTGGTATAATTTAAAGTTCATCAGATCCTGTTCGGTAACCTGTGTTTCAAACTGTACCTGTAAGCCCTGTGGCTTGTTCGATTCACTCATAACTTTTCCTTTCTTAATTCAGCCCCGGCATTATCCGGATAATCTTTACTCTTTTTTAGTGCATAAATTTTGACAATCCGCTCAGATTCAGTCCTTCCTGTTTTTTCGGGCGATCCTTTTTTGTCCGGCGGTCTTTTGCCGGTCTGCCTATCTTTTTATTCTGTGCTTCTTTTTCATCCAAAATCATAGAAAGTGCAATTCTGCCTTTATTGGCATCCACTTCAATTACACGGACATCTACAATATCACCGACACTGACAACGTCTAACGGATGTTCGACACGTCTGTCACTTCTCATCTGTGAAATGTGTACCAGTCCGTCCTGATGCACACCAATGTCTACAAATGCACCAAAATCAATGACATTCCTTACCGTTCCCTTTAAAATCATGCCCGGCTGCAAGTCTTTCATTTCTAAGACATCTTTGCGTAAAATCGGCTTTGGCATTTCTTCTCTCGGGTCACGTCCCGGCTTTTCAAGTTCCTTGATAATATCCTCTAAGGTCATTTCACCGATTTCAAGCTTTTCGGAGAGTTCTTTTAAATTGTGAACTTTGCTTCTTAAACCAATTAATTCACCGGAAGTAATGGAATTGCTGTCATAACCCATTAACGCCAGCAGCTTCTTTGCTGCTTCGTAGCTTTCCGGGTGGACACTTGTTGCATCTAACGGATTGTCACCGCCTGTAATGCGCATAAAGCCCGCACACTGTTCAAATGCCTTTGGTCCTAACTTCGCCACCTTTAACAGCTGCTTTCTGTTCGTAAATCTACCGTTAGTTTCACGGTAGTCTACAATATTTTTTGCAACTGCCTTGGAAATACCTGAAATGTATTCCAATAATGAAGCGGATGCTGTATTTAAATCAACACCGACTTTATTTACACTGTCTTCTACGACACCGGTCAGGGTTTCGCTTAACTTTTTCTGATTCATATCATGCTGATACTGTCCCACACCAATCGACTTCGGTTCAATCTTTACAAGCTCTGCCAGCGGGTCCTGCACACGTCTTGCAATGGATACCGCACTACGCTGTGCTACGTCAAAATCAGGAAATTCCTCTGTTGCCAGCTTACTTGCCGAATATACGGAAGCACCGGCTTCATTGGTAATGATGTAATCCACATCGTTTAAATTCATTTCTTTAATCATGTCCGCAATGATTTTTTCGGATTCTCTGGAAGCCGTTCCGTTCCCGCAGGAAATAAGTGTTACATGATATTTGTCAATGAGTTTTTTTACTTCACGCTTGGATTCTTCAACCTTATTGTGCGGCTCTGTCGGATAGATAACCTTTGTATCCAGCACCTTTCCCGTTGCATCCACCACAGCAAGCTTACAGCCTGTACGGAATGCCGGGTCCCAGCCGAGTACGACTTTTCCTGCAATCGGCGGCTGTAATAAAAGCTGTTCTAAGTTTTTGCCGAATACTTTAATTGCGCCATCTTCTGCTTTTTCCGTCAGACTGCTGCGGATTTCACGCTCGATTGCCGGTGCAATCAGTCTGTCATACGCATCTGCAATCGTTGCTTTTAATACCGGCGCTGTAAATTCATTTTCCGAAGTCAGCACCTGTTTTTCCAGATATCTTAAAATGCGTTCTTCCGGCGCTTCAATCTTCACTGTTAAAAACTTTTCCGCCTCACCACGGTTAATCGCAAGGATTCTGTGTCCCGGAACGGTGCTTAAACTTTCATTGTAGTCATAGTAGGTTTCATAAACCGATTCTGCTTTTTCATCTTTGGCAATAGAAATGAGTTTCCCCTCTTTCATTGTAATATCACGGATATATGTTCTGTAGTCTGCCACATCGGAAATCTGCTCTGCAATAATATCCATTGCCCCCGCAATTGCCGCTTTGGCATCGGCTACTTCTTTTCCTTCTTCCGTACTGATGTACTTGGCGGCTTCCTCCTCTAACGGCTTGTCGGTATTTTGCTGTAAAATAAATTCTGCCAGCGGTTCTAAGCCTTTTTCTTTGGCAATTGTCGCTCTTGTTCTTCTTTTCTGCTTATACGGACGATATAAATCCTCTACGAGTACCATTGTTTCTGCCGCCAGAATCTGCCGCTTTAACTCGTCTGTTAATTTACCCTGTTCTTCAATGCTTGCGATTACCTGTTCTTTTCTATCTTCAAGATTGCGCAGGTAACGCAGTCTTTCATCTAAATTTCTTAACTGCTCATCATTTAATGCGCCTGTTGCTTCTTTACGGTATCTTGCAATAAACGGAATCGTACAGCCCTCGTCAATCAGCTTGACAGCGGCTTCCACCTGCGTTGCCTTTATCTGCAATTCTTCTGCTATCTTCTTGATAATGTCCATTCGTGTGACGTTCTCCTTTTTCTTCCCATTTTTTGAATGCTTATTATTATACCAGTTTGGGAGAGGTTTCGCAACTTTGAGCTGTGGCTGATTTGCAATCCACCATACCTTATGATAAGATTATAAATATATGCAAATTAAGGAGGATTTCATGGATAATTACGACCCGAATAACTGGAGTGACAATAACAATACAAATCAAAATCAGAATATAAACGGAAACCAGCATCCGAATCAGAATTATTTTAATAAGGACTATCCGGTGCCGCCGGCTAAACCAAAGGATAAGCTTGCGACTTTTTCACTGATTTTAGCCATTGCAGGCTGTGTGACTTCCATAGTGTATTACATCAGTCTGCCATGTACGATTTCAGCAATTGTACTGGCAATCCTTTCCCGCAGCCGCATTGGACGTTTTGAAGGAAAAGCGGTTGCCGGTTTATGTCTTGGCATTTCCGGCATTGTTTTAATGTTATTTTTCTTTGTTATGATGCTTTCCATTCTGCATGACCCAAGTTTAATAAATTATATGCAGGAATATATGTCCGTCTATGCTGTCGAGCCACATGCATAGGCAGCATCAATAACAAACGGCAGTTTCTGCAAATCTGTATTGGATTACTCCGCTACACCAGCTTTGCAAAAACTGCCGTTTTTTCTTTATTTTTTACTTCTGTGGAATAAATACATCATAGATTGCGCGGATTGCCGCTTCAAAGTAGCGGTTTCTTACACCGACGATAATATTTAATTCGCTTGATCCCTGATCAATCATTTTAACATTAATCTTCGCATTGGACAGTGCAGAAATCACGTTTGCGGCATTACCGACACTGTTTTTTATCCCGGTGGGAGGCAAACCGATTATTGAAACCGGGGCTATGCCCGAAAAATACGAGCAAATTATTAAAGACAAGTTGTTAAAATAGTCTCTTGTTTAACATTTTACTAAAGGCAAGCTTCTATTCGAGGGTTGCCTTTTTTCTGTCTCAATTTATCGGGTATTTAGATATGTTTTTTAGGAAAAATGATTGGCTTTTTGGAAAATGAAGAAATCTTGTCTATTTTTGAGTTTAGATATAAAAGCAATAATACTCAATACGTGCGAGGGAAACAGGGGCATATGATTCATTTTTCTGAGGGAAAATCTTTCTCTGTGGATGAGTTGTATGACCGTTTTTATAATGAATTGGTTTTGTGGGCTGATACCATATTGAATGATATGGAGGAGGCCGAGGACTTGGTACAGGATTTCTTCGTGCGATTGTGGGAGAAAAAATTGAACGAGAACCTAGAGGGAGAGCGGGTAAGGTCGTACTTGTATGTTGCCGTGCGGAATATGGCTGTCCGAAAGGTAAAAGATCAGAGCCGGATTCGGCGGATTCCGGATATATCGGTCGTGGAAAGTGTATGGGAGAATGAGGATGTAACGCGTGATGACATGATAGATCAGGTGTTGAAGGCGCTTGATGTGTTGTCACCTAGAAGCCGGGAGGTGTTGGAATGTGTGCATTTGAAGAATATGAAATATGTCGAAGTGGCGGAATTACTGGGCATATCCGTGGCTACGGTAAAAACGTTGTTGGTGCGTAGCCTGAAGACGTTGAGGGGTATTGTTTCTGATACAGCTTTGTTGTTGGTGCTTGTTTATAGGGAAGATGGCGGTAAGCGTTCAGATTTGGGAATGTTCACTAAAAAGTTAGTTTGAATAAATGTAAAATAGTGTCATTAAAATGCTATAATATTGTTATCATGTTGTAAGCCGCTCCCATTCC
>OOIF01002706.1_pt1 | contig 11555 bp, 11 predicted proteins | sample 1691961 | NCBI WGS metagenome assembly OOIF01 (sample SAMN06348146, study PRJEB24527) | human gut metagenome | biome: human gut; feature: ankylosing spondylitis patient; material: feces | host: Homo sapiens | place: China | collected 2015-10 | reverse complement strand
CCGATGAAGGCCGTGCTTGTCACGCCGGACTGCGACCCGGCGCAGCTGCCCGCCAGCATGGCGGCAGGAATGGCCAGGATCGGGTGTCCCCCGGCGGCCAGCGTGACAGAGACCGCCGCCCCAAGGACAAAACAACCGTCGGTGGTCATATCGGCGATGTTCAAGATCCGGAAGCTCAGAAACAGGGCCATGGCCACCAAAGCGTATAAAAAGCCCAGTTCCAGAGCGGTTTGTGTGATCATCAGCAAGAGAATGCGCTCCTTTCATGCCGCTGCCCCCGGCAGCAGGCCGGGGGAGCGGGGCGGGGAATTTGACTGGATCAGTCCTTGGTGGTGGTGACCTCTACCACCTCGCCCATGCTGTCGAAGCAGGCGTAGTCGGCCTGCTTGCCGATGAGGGCACAGGTGTCTGTGTTGACGGTGATGATGCCGCCGTCCATCAGGTAGTAGTCCTCCATGCCATCCATGCCCTCGGTCATGGCGGTGTAGGCCAGGTCAGCGGTCTGGGCGCCCAGGTCGGTGTAGTTCACGCCGCAGGTGGCGTAGGCGCCGTTGCGGACGAAGGAGTCAGCGCCGGTGTAGTGGGGGATGCCGTTTTTGGCAAGATCTTCATAGATAGCCAGCTCTGCGGCCATGATGACGTTATCAGTAGGAGTAAACACGGCGTCCACACCGGCAGCGATCAGGGCGGAGGCGGCAGCAACTACTTCATCGTTGGTATTGGCGGTCTGTTCAACGTACTCGATGCCCTTAGTATCCAGATAGGCCTTGGCGTCGGCAATGGGCTTGGCAGAGTTGGGTTCAGACAGGGAGTACAGCAGGCCCACCTTTGCGACAGAGGGATTCTGGGCGAACATCATATCCATGATGAAGTCGGTATTCAAGGCGTCGCTGGTGCCGGTGACACAGTCGATCCCGGTCAGCTTAGCGGTCTCCGGGTCGGAGACTGCGGCGTAGACCACAGGGGTCTTGGTCTCCTCGGCGGAGAGGGCGGCGATCTGAGCGGCGGTGGTGGCAATGGGGATGATGGCATCCACGCCGTCGGCAATGGCCTGGTCACTCAACTGCTTGAGAATGGTCTGGTCGCCCTGACCGGAGGTGACCTCGTATTCGATCTTCACATTCTTATCGGCGGAGATCTGATCCAGCTCCGCGGTGACGGCGTTGGCAATCTCGTCCAGAGAGGCGTGGTCCAGCTGCTTGATGACGGCAATCTTGTAGGTCTTGGCATCGGTTTCGGTGGGCGCGGCGGTGTTCTGGTCGGCAGAGCTGTCGGCGGGGGATTCGGCCTTGCTGCCGCAGGCGGCCAGAGACAGGGTCATGGCACAGGCAAGAGTCATGGTCAGGAGCTTCTTCATCATGTTGTTCTTCATTTTGGGTTCCTCCAAAAATATAAAATGTTTGAGTGGCAGATGACCGTTTTGGCTGTGCCGGGGCCAAACGGAAATAAAAAACAGCCTTCGCCCCACTCATGGGACAAAAGCTGATGCTTCTGCGATACCACCCAAATTGACGTTTATACGTCCGCTCGCTTACGCGTACCATCATATGCGCCCCGATGGATAACGGGTGGGATTCCCGTCGGTCTCTACTTGGTTTCCCGTTCGGACCGCCCTCCGAAGTCCATTCGCCAGCCGACTCCCACTCCGATCTCACCGCCCGGAACTCTCTGAAAGGCCATCTTGACTGGGTACTGCTCTCCGTCATAGGTTTGCTGTGATTTCCTTGTTGTGCCGTATTATAGGCGCGGAAGTTCGGAATGTCAACCCTCTCCCTAAAATTTGATGAAGTTTCCAATAAAAGACGGACATCTGCTGAAATCTCCGTCCGTTCCCACAAAAATTAAGGCAAAACAATTTTCTGACCTTCCTCGGTAGGCTCCTATAAAAAGCATCAGCCCCCGCTTGTTCCAACGACAAACGGGGGCTACTTCTGCTGAATTTCTTTCAATACGGTTACCTCTACTTCCATCTATCTGCCGTTGAGAGCTGAAACACTGCCTGCCAATCCATGAAGCACCGTGCGTACAGAATTCATGTCTCACGCGATCCCATAAATGATGTGCTTCGTATTTGACCTTCCGGTAACGCTCTCCGGCGAAGAAAGAGGGTTTCCCATTGAGGGTTTTCTCTCCCTCTTTGTGTCTATAATATATAATGATATTGGCGGTAAGTCAATAGCTTTTGTGCAATTTCAACGTTTTTTACAAAAAAATCTGCGGTGGACAAGCAGGTCGCACAAAGGTGGACCTATCCGCAGAAGGCCGCCAGCAGAGCGGACAGGGAAAGGCCCTCCGTCTGCCAGAACTGCTCCCGCAGCGTGGCCAGATTGTCCTCATCGTGTTCGATCTCCCGGCTGAACAGCCGCAGGGCCTCCGGCAGTCCTACGAAACGGGAGAGGCGGTCTGTCACCAGTACCCCCAGCGCGCAGAACTGCGCCCGGCCCAGCAGGTCTCCATCGTTGACGGCCTTCAGCAGATACCGGAAGGCGAAGTACACGGCGATGCGTTCCAGCTTTTCTGGGTCTTGGGGAGCGAAGCCGGGCAATTCCGGTGCTTGCTCCCACTGTTTCAGCAGCGTAAGCCAGTCCGGTTCCAGAATTTCCAGATCCTGTAAGCACTGGCAGGCAGCAGCTTCCCAAGAGCCGGAACCGGCAGCGGTTTCCGCAGAAATTGCCCAAGGCTCCGTGCAGAAGGCAGCCAGTTCCGCCATGTTTTCACTGTCCAGTAATTGCTGGGCCTCTCCGGCGACGAGCAGAAAGTCCCGCAGACGGGCTTTTAAGGAGCGGCTCCGGTCTCGCAAGAGATCCAGCAGGCGGTCCCGCAGAGGGACCAGCCAATCCAGCCATTCGTCCCCGTCCTCCGTGGGCTGGTTATCCTGACGCTCCGAGAAGGTCAGAGGGTCACGGGTGCCCAGCAGCAGTTCATTGGCCTTGGGACAGGCGGCAGACAGAGTGATCTCCTGAAAGGGTCCGTAGTCCTCAATAAAACGGGGGTGCTCCCGGCAGGTGACGGAGGTGGCCTCCGGTCCCAAGGCGCAGTGAATGTCGCAGAGGTTTTCCTGATTCAGAAAGGGACAGCGGCGGCCGTCCAGCGGAAAGCAGACATCCTCTCCGTCCAGGGCCATCGCATCCCGGAGCCGCTCGCCCAAGGCTCCCGGAAGCTGCTGATACCGCCGGACCGTGTCCTCGTCCAGGACCACCTCCCACCCAATGCAGCAGCTATGGGGACAGGCCCCCGCCAGACAGGAAAATCCGTCAAAATAATCCGGAACACGCACCCGCATGGAAATCCCTCCTGAAACTGACAGTTGTTTTTACAGAAAAAGTTGCAAGCGCAACAGATTTTATGAGCCTATTATACGATACTAAGAGCACAAAAACAAGCCTGCATACCTGAGAAAAAAGGAGACACCCTATATGGTACGGAGAGTGATCGAGATCGACCGGGAAAAATGCAACGGCTGCGGCGCCTGTGCCGATGCCTGTCAGGAGGGGGCTATCGGCATGGTGGACGGCAAGGCTGTGCTCCTGCGGGATGACTACTGCGACGGACTGGGCAACTGCCTGCCCCACTGTCCCGCCAATGCAATTACCTTTGTGGAGCGGGAGGCCGCCGCGTTTGATGAAAAGGCCGTTGCCGCCGCACAACTGATGAAAAGGGCGGCGTCCCTGAAGGGCAGTGCTCCCGTCACCCGTAGCGGCTGTTCCGGCAGCGCACCCTTACAGATGGGCTGCCCCGGCAGTCAGGCAGACACACTGCATCAGGGAACGGACACGGCTGTCCCCATGCGGTCTGCCCCGGCCTCCCGGCTCATGCAGTGGCCTGTTCAGATCAAGCTGCTGCCGGTACAGGCACCGTTCTATCAGGGGGCCAGACTGCTGATCGCCGCGGACTGCACCGCCTTTTCCCGGGCGGATTTCCACGAGCGGTTTATGAAGGGCCGGATCACGCTGATCGGCTGTCCCAAGCTGGACGAGGGGGATTACGCGGAGAAGCTGACGGAGATCATCCGTTGCAATGACATCCGGGAGGTCACCATCGTCCGCATGGAGGTGCCCTGCTGCGGCGGCTTGCAGAGGGCGGCGGAAACGGCGCTCCGGGAAAGCGGAAAGTTTTTGCCCTGGCAGGTGGTAACACTGGGCCGGGACGGAACCATTCAGGAATAATGGAGGTAAATCGTATGAAAGCAACAGTGAACGAAAACTGCATCGGCTGTGGCCTGTGCGCGGGAACCTGCCCGGTGGTGTTTACCATGGGGGATGACGGCTTGGCCCACGGTGGAGAGATCCCGGCCAACCAGCAGACCGAGGCAGAGACCGCCCGGGACGGCTGTAAAACGATATGGAGTTTTGAGATCGACAGAGAAGTTGCCGGGACAGCTCAGACCTTGCAGGTCCAGCCATGGGGATCGGGCTGCGTGCCCCACTGGATCCCGGTGAGGGTGTCATACAGCTTCTGTGCCAGAGGGCCGGTTTGGAAGTTGTTGATGGTATATGCCTTGCCTTCGTAGGTCAGTTCACCGATGGGGCAGATGACGGCGGCGGTGCCGACGCACATGGCCTCCTCCAGCGTTCCATTGGCGGCGGCCTCAAACAGCTCGTCGACGGAGATGAGCCGTTCCTCTACGGGCATACCCCAATCCTCAAACAATTGGAGGCAGGAGCGGCGGGTGACGCCGGGGAGGATGGACCCGGTCAGCATGGGGGTGATGATCCTGCCGTTGATCTTGAAGACCACGTTCATGCCGCCGCCTTCCTCCACATACTTGTGCTCCACGCCGTCCAGCCACAGCACCTGGGAATAGCCGTTGGCAAAGGCACGTTCTCCGGCCCGGTTGGAAGCGCCGTAGTTGCCGCCGCATTTGGCCTCGCCGGTGCCGCCCCGGACAGCCCGGACGTCCTCGGTCTCCACGATGATCTTCACCGGCTCCATGCCGTTGTCAAAGTAGCTGCCTACCGGGGAGAGAATGATGATGAACTGGGCCGTGTGAACGCCGTGAAGCCCCAGCTTCGCATCGGTACCGTACAGGAAGGGACGGATGTACAGAGAGGTGCCGGGATCAGAGGGGACCCAGCGCTCGTCAACCTTCACCAGCGCCTTGACGGCTTCCAGTGCGTCCTCCGGGGGGACTACCGGCAGACCCAGGCGGATGGCGGAGTTCTTCATCCGCTCCATGTTGTCCCAGGGGCGGAACAGCTGCACCTCACCGTCAGGACGGCGGTAGGCCTTCAACCCTTCAAAGACCTCGGCACCGTAATGGAACACACAGGCGGCAGGGGACAGAGAGATGTTCTGGAAGGGGACGATGCGGGGATCGTACCAGCCTTTTTCATCGCTGTAATCCATGATGAACATGTGGTCGGTGTAGTGGATGCCGAAGCCCAGCTGATCCGAGGGGAGGAGTGTTCCGGGGTGTGTCGTTTTCGTGATGCTGATATACATGGATGATACCTCCTGAAAATAAGTTCGAGTGTGTTCAAATACTTTATGCTTTGGCAGCCGGATGGCTGGAGCAAAAGCAAACAGAAAAGCGGCCCCGTCGAATCGACGGAGCCGCTTGGCGTTTCAGGTCCGATCCTCAGAGGATCGAAAGGGAAACCGGGCGTTGTACCGGGATTCGACAAATGGGAAAATGATGTACCAGAATAATCATGGGTAAAATAATAATGGACGCCAGCAGCAGGCCGGCGTCCAGAATCATAGCGATATTGGAGTGGGAAGAAGCTTCGGAGCAGACGGAAACGGCGCAGACTGCCTGCGCAGAAGCGTATGCAAAAGTAGAACCGGTCATGCAGGTCATCGTTTGTCTCCGTCCTTTCGTTCAAGTTGGCTGCAGTTTAGCACGGTGAAGGCGGTCCGTCAAGAGGAAATCATGCAAACACCCAAGAGATCGGCGGTGTGACCAACAACCTCATGTTTCCGAGCAGGTGATTTTGTAGGAATTTGCGGAAACGGTTGCCGATAGGTCGGCCTTTCCAAATACGGAATCAGGAAAAGGACCGGCAGCGGGGGTTGAACCCCCGTTGGAAATCTGTCATAATAAGAAAAAACAGGCCGGGCAAGAGGCTCCGGCGGAAACGGATATTGCCCATGAAACAGATCTGTATCGGCATTCTGGCCCATGTGGACGCCGGAAAAACAACCTTATCAGAGGCCCTGCTGTACCGGGCCGGAGCCATCCGCCGTCTGGGGCGGGTGGACCATCAGGACGCCTTTCTGGACACCGACGCCATGGAGCGGCAGCGGGGCATTACCATCTTTTCCAAGCAGGCGGTGCTGGAACTGGGGGAGACCCGTGTGACGCTGCTGGACACCCCCGGCCATGTAGACTTTTCCGCCGAAATGGAGCGAACGCTGCAAGTGCTGGACTGCGCCGTGCTGGTGATCTCCGGTACTGACGGCGTACAGGGCCATACCCGGACGCTGTGGGACCTGCTGGAGCGGTATCAGGTGCCCACATTCCTGTTCATCAACAAGATGGATCTGGCGGGCGCGGACCGGACGGCGCTGTTGGCCCACTTAAAGAATAAACTCAGCGGCGGCTGCGTGGACTTTGGGGACCCGGATACCCTGTGGGAGGAGGCCGCCGTCTGCGACGAGGCGGCTTTGGAGCAATATCTGGAAACAGGAGAACTTCCGGAGGACATGATCTCCCGTCTGATCGGGGAACGAAAGCTGTTTCCCTGCTACTTCGGTTCCGCGCTGAAGGTGGAGGGCGTGGACGCGCTGCTTGCCGGCGTGGAGCGGTATGCCCCCCAGCCGGCCTATCCGGCGGAATTCGGCGCCAAGGTGTTCAAGATCACGCGGGACGCGCAGGGCGCCCGGCTGACCCACATGAAGATCACCGGCGGTGCACTGCACACCAAGGAACTGCTCACCGGCCGGGAGGGGGACACGGTCTGGCAGGAAAAGGCGGATCAGCTCCGGCTCTACTCCGGGTCGAAATTCCACCCCGTGGACACGGCGGAGGCCGGGGCCGTAGTGGCGGTGACGGGCCTGAGTCACACCTTCCCCGGACAGGGGTTGGGGATCGAGCCGGACTGGTCCGGGGCGGTCTTGCAGCCGGTCCTGACCTACCGGGTGGAACTGACGGACGGCACAGACCCCCACACGGCGCTGCAAAAGCTGCGGCAGTTAGAGGAGGAAGACCCCCAACTTCACATCGTTTGGAATAACGGCGAGATCCACGCTCAGCTCATGGGCGAGGTGCAGATGGAGGTGTTGCAGCGGCTTGTCCGGGAGCGGATGGGCATGGAGATTAGTTTCGGCGCGGGGGCTGTCTGCTACCGGGAGACCATCGCCAACGCCGTGGAGGGCATCGGCCACTTTGAACCCTTGCGGCACTATGCCGAGGTACATCTGCTGCTGGAACCCGGCGAGCCGGGCAGCGGCATTACCCTCGCCTCCGTGTGCCCCACGGACAAGTTGGATCTGAACTGGCAGCGGCTGATCTTTACACATCTGTTGGAAAAACCTCATTTGGGGGTACTGACCGGCTCACCCATCACCGATATCAAAATCACCTTGTTGGCGGGCCGCGCCCACGAAAAGCACACCGAGGGCGGCGATTTCCGACAGGCTACCTACCGGGCCGTGCGGCATGGGCTGATGCAGGCGGAAAGTGTGCTGCTGGAGCCGTGGTACCGGTTCCGGCTGGAAGTTCCCGCCCAGCAGGTGGGCCGGGCCATGACGGACTTGCAGCAGATGGGCGGAAAGATCGACCCGCCGGAGACGGCGGGGGAGGAAACGGTTCTCACCGGCACGGCGCCGGTGGCGGGCCTTCGGGATTATGCCCGGGAGGTGGCGGTCTACACCCGTGGACAGGGGCGGTTGTCCTGCGTCCCGGCGGGGTATTTCCCCTGTGCGGAGGCGGAAGCCGTCATCGAGGCCATGGGGTACGACCCGGAACGGGACGTGGAAAACACGGCGGATTCCGTGTTCTGCTCCCACGGGGCCGGTGTGGTGATCCCGTGGCGGGAGGTGGCCCAGCACGCCCAGGTGGACAGCGGCTGGCGCCCGCAGGGGACGGAGCCTGAACCGAAGGAAGCGCCCCCCCAGCGGCGGCCCGTCAGTACCTACGCCGGGACCGCAGCCCAGGATAAGGAGTTGCAGGCCATCTTCGAGCGGACCTACGGCGCGGTGAAGCGGGAGAGTTTTCTTCCACCCAAGGCTCCTAAGCGGCCTGTGGCCGATCATTCGGAGGAAAAACGGCGGGAATTGAAACAGGCCTTCTCCGGCGAGGATTATCTGCTGGTAGACGGGTATAATATCATTTTCGCGTGGGACGAGCTGAAAAAGCTGGCGGCGGAACATCTGGACGCCGCCCGGAAAAAGCTGTGCGACCTCCTGTGCAACTATCAGGGCTACCGGAAATGCCGGGTCATCCTGGTGTTTGACGCCTACAAGGTGAAGGGCGGTCTGGGCAGCGTAGAAAAGTACCACAACATCACCATTGTCTATACCAAGGAGGCGGAGACGGCGGACGCCTATATCGAGCGGGCGACCTACGAGATCGGGCGGCAGCACCGGGTCCGGGTGGCCACCTCCGACGGGCCGGAGCAGATCATCATTCTGGGCCACGGGGCGCTGCGATTGTCGGCCTCCGCTTTCCACGAGGAAATGATGGAGGTCCAGAAGCAGATCGGAGATACCGTGTGGCAGAATAACCGGAAGAATGCCAACAGCGGCGCGGTGCGGGCGGCGCTGAAAAAGGCGAAGGAGGGCGGCGGATGCTGACACTGTTTACCGCGGCGGCGGTTTTGGCCGCCTGCGCCTGTCTACGGCAGCTTTTGAACCGCCCGGAGCGGACAGACGCATATTTCTGGAAGGGCCGCGTCCGCTTGACGGCCCTGTGGAATGACGGCGCGGCCTTCGGCCTGCCTCTGAAACGGACGCTGGTAACGGCGCTGTCCATTCTGATTTTGCCGCTGGTGTGGGTATTCCGCCGCCGCAGTCCCATAGGGGCGGGACTGGCCTTGGGAGGAGGTCTCAGCAACCTGTGGGAGCGGCTGCGGCGCGGTGCGGTCTATGACTATGTGCAGTTTCCCAAGCTGCCGAAGATCGGCCGCTATGTATGGAATCTGGCGGATCTCGCTATTTTGATCGGCGGACTGCTGCTGGCCCTGCTGGAACGGAAGAAATGAAACGATGCTGCCCGGAGGAATATCCTCCGGGCAGCGTTGTTTAGAAACGTGTGGCTTTTCAGGAAAAGACAGGCGGGTGGTCAGGACTTGGCCGGGGCGGAAAGCTCCGTCAGGGGGGCGAAGCGGTAGCCCATGTCCTCCCACTTCGACAGCAGATCGTCCAGAATGGCGGCGTTGGTGGAGGAGGTAGAGTGCAGCAGCACGATGGCACCGTTGTGGATGCGGGGGAGCAGCTTGGCGTAGGCCTGCTCCGCTGTGGGCTGGTTGTCGGCATACCAATCCACGTAGGCAAGGCTCCAGAACACTGTCTGGTAGCCCAGTTCCTGAGCCAGTTTCAGGTTTTGCTCACTGTATTTCCCCTGCGGGGGCCGGTAGAAGTGGGACAATTCCTGCCCGGTGATCTCCTGATACAGCGCCGCCAGAGAATCCAGCTCCTTTTGGAAGCTGGCCTTGTCGGAAATGGCGGACATATCCGGGTGGTGGTAGGTGTGGTTGCCTACGATGTGTCCCTCCGCCGCCATCCGGCGGACAATGTCCGGGGCGGATTCGATCATGTGGCCCACCACGAAGAAAGCCGCCGGAGCGCTGTGCTTTTTCAGCGCATCTAAAATGGCCCCGGTGTTGCCGTTTTCGTAGCCGCAGTCAAAGGTGAGATAAATGACCTTCTGTCTGGTGTCTCCCACATACCAGGCGTCATACCGGGTGAGAAAGTCCGCCGTGGCATTGCCGATGGGGGTTTCATGCTCCGCAGGGAAGGACAGTCCCCAGTTATCGGCGGAGGCGGGAATGGCGGCATCGCTGGACGCGGACAGGGCGGCGGGGGAGCCTCGGCCCAGGATCCCCATCAGCGCCAGACAGGGCAGAAGCAGAAGACAGAAAATTTGCAGACGTTTGCGCATGGCGTTCCTCCTGAGAATGGATTTCCTTTAGTCTGCCCGAATGAAAACCCCTTCATACCCGGTTGCGAAACCCGGCGAAAGCTGTTATGATGTGGCAGTGAAAAATTCGCAGGATCCAAAGGAGAAACAAAATGGCAAAGAAACGGCGTACCTCTCGAAAACCCGGCCGGAAGGAGGCCTTGGCAGTCATCATCCTGGCGATGCTCGTCGGTCTGGCCCGACAAATGCTGGCCCCCAGCTATGACCTATCGAATATCCCGGACTATGACGGCACCAGCGCTTACGCCGTCATCGACCGGAATCAGCCTTCCTTTACGGAGGAGGAATACACCACCGGTTCCTATGAGTATTACAGCGAGCTGGACAGTCTGGGCCGCTGCGGTGTCGCGGAGGCTTGCGTCGGCGTGGACCTGATGCCCACAGAGGAGCGGGAGAGCATCAGCAAGGTGAAGCCCACCGGCTGGGTGCAGAACCAATATGATTTTGTGGACGGCGGGAACCTCTATAACCGCTGTCACCTCATCGGCTTTCAGCTTACCGGTGAAAACGCCAACGAAAAAAATCTCATTACCGGCACCCGGTACATGAACGTGGAGGGGATGCTGCCCTTTGAAAATCAGGTGGCGGACTATGTGGCCTCCACCGGGAATCATGTGCTCTACCGGGTGACCCCCGCCTTTACAGGCACAGAACTGGTAGCCCGGGGCGTGGAGATGGAGGCATATTCCGTGGAAGATCAGGGCCGGGGCGTCTGCTTTCATGTCTACTGCTACAACGTGCAGCCCGGTGTGGAGATCGACTATGCCACCGGAGAGAATTGGGAGGCATAATGGAACTTTGGAAGAATTTTGACCGGCTGGTGGTGTTCGATACGGAAACTACCGGAATTGAGTTTGGCTGGGACCGGATCATTGAGATCGGCGCTGTGGCGCTGGAAAACGGCGCGGAGCGGGGGAATTTCAATGCCCTTGTCCGCCTTCCGGCAGGACAGATGCTGCCGACTTTCATTACAGAGCTTACCGGCATTACGGACGAGCAGTTGGACCGGGAAGGCGTGGATGGCCGTGCGGCGGCGGAGGGCTTCTGCCGTCTGCTGAACGGGGCGGAGCAGCCGCTGCTGGTGGCCTACAACGCCCAGTTTGACCTGAACTTTCTCTACTACCTGCTGCGGCCCCTGGGGCTGCTGTCCGCCTTGCAGAAGCCCCGGTTCCTGGATGCCCTGACGGTGTACCGGGACCGGAGGGACTTTCCCCACAAGCTGTGCAACGCCATCGAAGCCTACGGTCTGACGGAGGCGGAAAACAGCCACCGGGCGGTGGACGATGCCCGGGCTACTGTTCTGCTCTTGGAGGCTATGGCGGCTGAAAAGGACGATCTGATGCGGTATATCGACCTGTTCGGCACCCATCCCAAGTATGGCCTGAGCGGAAAGAAAATTTCCTCCGTGACCTACTGCCCCCAGCCCTACGACCGGCGGGGGCCGCTGTATGAGCTGACTCATACAATGTGAAAA
>OOIF01002703.1_pt1 | contig 11574 bp, 9 predicted proteins | sample 1691961 | NCBI WGS metagenome assembly OOIF01 (sample SAMN06348146, study PRJEB24527) | human gut metagenome | biome: human gut; feature: ankylosing spondylitis patient; material: feces | host: Homo sapiens | place: China | collected 2015-10 | reverse complement strand
ATGTACCAGATGTATGCATACCAGAAAAAATACAATGCCAAAAACATTACAATGCTCTATCCAATGACTGAAAAAGTCAGTCAAAAGATAGAGCATGAAAAAGAAATCAAGTTTACTTCAGATGATGGTGTGATCGTTAGGGTACGATTCATAGATTTGTTTGACATCAAAAAAAGTTTAATGGGATTGATGGACCTGTGACAAAAGCATTATAATGTACGCAGGAAATCTTCGATGAACCAACTCTCATACAGATGAGCTTTGATATTTGGATGAGAGTTTCTTCCTCCCACCTTAAATGCTTCCATGCGAAGCTCTTTTACACGATCACAATGAGCAGGGTTTGTAGAGCGATGCATCATTGGTGTTCGCTCATCTCCGTTTAAGTCGATATATGGAATGCCCCATTTCTTTGCCACCTCAATGGTTGCCAGACGATAATCATCAGTCTCACATCCATTTGACACTAAAATGCCAATATGTGCATACGGATGATGCGCAATCAGATATTCCAAAACAACATTCCATGCACCATAAAATGTAGTATTATCAGTATCATCAATCGTGCCCAAATGAATTATTCCTGTCTGATCTTCGCCATCGCTTCCTGTTGATGATGGTCTGTGGTGTGAATCATTGATTCCGTAGTACAATGTGATGTAATCAACATCCTCATCAATAGTCTTATAAATTCCATTGGAAAATGAATTGGAAAAAGTGCCTGGAATAGGCGGCATCGCCATTGTCTGGCCACCTACTGCCAAATGCTGCACTGTCATCTGATTTCTTTCAGCTATTAAATAACCATATGTCTTATATTTTCCAGCAAACGGACCATCTTCAAATGTCTCGCTATATCCTCCGGAAAAATCTCCATTTGTAAAACTATCACCGCAAACTGCCCATTTTTTTCCATAAAGAATATTTGTGTTATCCATTTTTTCTCCTTTTCGTTAAAAATGCATCGCTGCAAGACGCTCATATGACAATGTTCCGCCAAACAAATCAAGTGCACTTCCAATTGTCATATCAATCTTTCCTTTTCCCAGTTTTTTGAGAAGCTCAATATCATCCCAACTATGAACTCCTCCGGCATATGTAACAGGAATACCGTCATAATCAGACAGCATCCTAACAAGTCCCGTCTCTATTCCTCCATTTTTGCCTTCTACATCGACAGCATGTACTAAAAATTCATCACAATATGCAGACAACTCCTCCAATAATGGCAGTGTAACTACTTCCTTTGTAAACTTCTGCCAACGGTCTGTCATGATACAGTAGCCTTCATCTATCTTTCTACAGCTTACATCAAGAACTAGCCTTTGTTTTCCAACTAACTGTGTCAGTTTTTTCAAACGGTCATACTGAATACATCCATCGTTAAACACATATGATGTGACAATTACATGAGATGCACCTGCGCGCAAAAAATCAAGTGCATTATCTGGAGTGATACCGCCGCCAGCCTGCAATCCTCCCTCATATGCATGCAGTGCTTCTAGTGCCTGCTTTTTTGTCTTTTCATAATACGGGGAGGACTGTGGATTCAAAAGAATCACATGTCCTCCCTGCAATCCGTCTTGCTTATAACGCTTTGCAAACCACGATGCATCACGATTTGCCACATAATTCTCTGATACCTGATCATTCTCATCCTTCAAAGAACTTCCAACAATTTGCTTCACGATACCATTATGGATATCAATACATGGTCGAAATCTCATACTCTCACCTTATCCTGTCTGATCTATTATGTCAATGCAAAACGTCTGCATACCTTATCCGATACGGTTAATTCTGTGGATTCCCCACAAATTATCCCGTTTCAGATTCAGGTATTCATTGTACGCTCTCTCGAGTATCTGCTTTTCATTTGAAAACTTCAGCAGATGATACGCCTCATGATACTTATAATATCCGGAATCTACAAAATACTCTTCCTTCTGCGGCTTACTGTAGTAACTGTCTGCCATCATTAGATACCAGTGCACTTCTTTTTCTACAATATCCTGCGGTACATGGAATGTATACTCACTTACACCGATATATTTCACAATGGATGCCTCGACACCTGTTTCTTCCCGTACCTCGCGCAGCGCTGTCTGCCAATGCTCCTCTCCGGGTTCAACGGTTCCCTTCGGTAATACCCAGCCTTCATACTTGCTCTTGTAATTCTTATATAAGACTAAAATTTTACCGCGAAATATCACCACACCGCCACAGCTCGTTGCTTCTATCATTGCAATTCCTCCTGACTATGGTGTGTTTTGGCCAGGGCAAATCTCTGCCCTGGCATCATATAAAATAAGTATACTTGAAAATGCATACAGTTTCAAGGTTTTTTTTATCTGCTGAAATAATAATCAAAAATTTGTCCCGCAACCGGTGCTGCAACAATTCCGCCGGCACCGCCCTTTTCAATCATGACACATACTGCGATTTCACTTACATCATTTGTTCCATAACCACAGAACCATGCATGATAATTTTTTGTGGAATCATACTGCGCTGATCCTGTTTTTCCAGATACTCTCGCATATTGGCTGCCTCCAGCTGCTGCCGTTCCATTTGTAATAACATATGTTAGAAATTCATCCATCAGCTCTGCTTCTGCCTTTGTGCACACACTGCGCAGCGCCTTTGGCTTTGTCTGTTCTACAACATTTCCATCTGCATCCAGATAGTGATCTACCAGATAAGGTGTCATCATTACACCATCATTTGCGATAGCTGCATACATCATCAGATTTAACAACGGTGTTACAGTTGTTGTTCCCTGTCCAATGGCAAGCTGCATTCTTGACCACACGCTGTCATCTGAGGCAATATCAAAATGGCTCTTTTTGTACGGGAAATCCACCTGACTTCTGTCACTTTGATTGTATCCAAAATCCTCTGCAAGCTTCTGCCATTTTGTTGAATTAAGTGTCTGTGCTATCGTATCAAACGCGCCATTGCACGACATACCTAAAATTCCATAAATATCCAGTTCTCCATGCGCAACACCATCATGACAGTTTACGACGTAATCACCGTTTGTATATGTTCCGGTGCAAGTATAGTGAAAATCCTGCCATGTATCTGGATTTTCACGAATATATTCAAGTAATGTAATAAGCTTAAAGGTAGATCCCGGAGGATAAGTTCCCTGCGTTGCATGATTCATCATGTTCTGCGTTGTATTTTCCTCTGATGTCAGCCAGCTCCATTGCTCCTCTACTGTGTTTGGATCAAAATTAGGCGAAGAAACCATAGCTAAAATCTTTCCAGTAGATGGCTCCACCACAGTAATTGAGCCTGTCTTTCCATCAAGTTGTCTATAACAAAAATCCTGCAAACCAGAATCAAGTGTTGTCACAAGCGTATCTCCCTGTGTCTTAACACCAAGAAACTCATTTTTTAACTTTGTCCAAAAATCAACATGACTTGTCAGAAGATTTAACTTCTGAGTATCTTCAAGACCATAGCCACCAAGCACGGAATAACCTACTGTATGCGCATACCAATTTGTGTATGGATATGCGCGCACCTCAGTTCCATCCTCTCTTGTCTGCGTAGTCGCCACTACAACACCATCACTTGTAACAATATCGCCCTTTCGAATCAGCTGTGCCATATTTTGCTGTCTTGTATTATATTTACTTGAAAGAACATCATCCTTTCCTTTCACCTCAAAATAAATAAAATACAAAAGCATTGCACCAAGCAGTGATACTAAAATTGTCCCTGCCACTTTAATTTCATGCTGGCGGCTTGTAGGCTTATTTTCTTTTTTTCCCCTTTTTTTAGTGGTGTTTTTTACTTTTTTCTGCGCCTTTGGTTCTTGTTTTATTTCTTCTTGTTTTATTTTTTCTTTTTTGATTTCTGGCTTTTGCTCCTGTTTCTCTGCAGCTGTTTCTTCATTCTTTTTTTCTGGTTTTACTTCTTCGTTTTTCTTTACAGTTGCTTCTTTCTCGTTAATAATGGACTCTTTCTTTGATTCTCTCAAGTCTTTCCACCTCATTCTGACGTTTGATATACAGTTCCTGCATGATTCCAAAAATAATAAATGTACTTAACACAGAGCTTCCTCCATAGCTAACTAGTGGAAGTGTTACACCTGTAAGCGGAATAAATTTAATTCCGCCTCCGATTGTCAAAAAGACCTGTGTGCCATATATGGCTGTAAGACCAATTCCAATCAGCTTATAAAATGGAAGATATAGCTCTGCTGCGACTGCAATAAACATTAACAGACATGCAATACAAATTAAAATCAGACAAATGCCAATGATACCGCCAAGCTCCTCGCAGACTGCTGTAAAGATACAGTCCATGATAACCTCTGGTGTTTTAGATGGCTGTCCTTTGTAAAGTCCCTGTCCGAACCATCCGCCTGTTCCAATTCCAAACAAGGAATTTCCGATCTGATTTCCTTTTCCGTAAAAATCAGCAAATGGATGAAGCCATGTCTGAACACGCACACGTACATGAGCAAACAGATAATACGCCGCGATACAGGCAAAAAAGCCGGCAATCAATCCAATAAAAAGATAAGCTTTCTGTTTCGTTGCCACATATAACATCATCAAATAAGAAACAAAGAAAATGAGTGCAGCACCAAGATCTCTTGACGCAACAAGAATTATTCCGTGAACTGCTGCGATTACTGCTGACAAGAGTACACGCTTTATATCTGTGCGCTCACGAAGCAGTACCGCAATCAGAAGTACAAAGCTTATCTTTACAAACTCAGATGGCTGAAAGCTGAAAAATCCTAGATTGATGTAGAGATTTGCACCTCTTGTAATTTTACCAAGTACAAGCACTATGCCAAGCATCAAAATACCGATGATACCCATCACAATTGCCCAGTTACGTGCAGCCTTCAGTTTTGCAAACATTTTGGGAACTATTAGTGTAAGCACAGAGGAACCTACTACTATAATATACTGCTTTATTGACTGTTTTGGATTTAGCCTTGTAAGCAGTATAAAACCAATTGACAAAAACATAAGCATATGGCTTAGCAGCGCTAAATTTGCTTTTTTGTACATATGGCGGTATACAAGTAGATACACCATAAAATAAAGCATAATAGCTGCATAGTAGCCCACTATCAGTATGTTTCTCTCTTTCACTGCGATCACAGCAAAACCTAGTGTCAAAAATGAAAAGGTCAAAAGGTTCATTCCCCAATAACACCCTCTCATATTTTCAACACTCTTATATCGAAGTGACCAAAATGCCAGCACCGTATATAAGATCATCACAATGATCATCGAATATTTACATACACTCGTTAATAATGTTGTCATCTATTCTTCCCTTTCGTTGTCTAGTATACTGCTGACCCTCTTTTACTCAGCTCCTCTTTTATAATGACCGCGTGTTGTATTTTCAAGTTTTGCCGACGTCTTTCCTGTCTTAGCAAGCTCTTTGTATACAGCTAATACCTCTTCCATCTGCGTTTGTGTTTCTGTAGTAAAACTTAATCTTACACTGCGAAGCGAAAGTGTGCGCACAGACGACCACTGATCGGCCAGAGACAGCGGCAGACTGTTATAAATCACGTTATAACATTCCCTGCAATTATTTTTAACAGGAAAACGGTTTCTCATTCGGTCTACAAGTGTCAGTTCTACTGGCTGTTTTTTACATCCAATCGTATTTTTACAAATACACTGTGCAGACACCATCATTGGAAGCCTGCCATACACAATAAGTTCGCTTGTCAAATCTGCCGATGCTTCCAACTCTTTTCTATTTAGTTCAACAGAAAGCGTCCTGTATTGATTTCCCCATGAAGAAAGCTCCTTCGCAGCCTGTGTATTCCAGCTATACAAACTATGATCAGCTGATACCTTTCCTGGCAGCAGATACTTCTGCGCAAATAGCCACGCCTCCGGCGTAGAAGCTAAAATGCCATCAAAGCCCGCGTCACTAATGATTTCTTTATACTCTAAATACCATGGCTCATTCTCCTGACGAAAGCCCTTTGGCAAATATAAGAAACACATTTTTCCTGCCTGGCGTGCTTTTTGCACGAATTTCTCATATTGATCTGGCTCACATATATGACTGTCAATTGTCACCTGACTAATCCAATCCTGCGATAAAAGCACTTCAAATTGCTCTTTTGTCTCAACCGATGCATGCCAAATCAATGCCAAACCTTGCTCATCTGTCACTGTCTTCTTTGCTTTCTCTTTGAAAGTCTCTCCTGATATGACAGATTCTCTGTGCCATACTTTAAGAAGCTCATCTTTGATTGACTGTACTCCTGCTCTTCTAAGCTCGTTTAGCACACCAACTGGGCAAAATGATGCTTCATCTGTCTCAATCGTAAGAGCCTCCCATGAAAAATCAGTATCGCCAAGCTTTTCCATTTGCTTTTGAATCGCTTCCTTTGTGAGCGGACGGCTTTTTGCTTCCTGCACCATACCTGCACTGACAGTAATCTCTTTTTTTTGCAGCACGCTCACATGACCGTCTTCACACGCTGCAGCCGCAGTCACAGATAGTATAGCAGGTTTTCCCTGATAAATCTTTACCGTTCCTTTTATATTTTCTTTCAATTTTGTTCCAATATAGTCGGTACGAATCTTTTCAAGGAATACATCCTCTCCTGCACGAAAATCAGGTGCCGTATATGTTATCATGGAAGTGTCGTTATGTCTTGTATAATAGCCATCTGTAAATCCTTTTCTGTTAAACAGACCAAGCAAATGCTTCTTGTCTGCCTCAGACACACGATATGATGCTTTGGGATTTGCCAGATAACGATCAAGATACTTGCGATAAATGCTGACTACACCTGCTGTGTACTCTGGCTTTTTCATTCTTCCTTCAATTTTAAGGGAATACACTCCTGCCTCTATAAGTTTGGGTAAAATTTCTATTGTACATAGATCCTTTGGACTTAAAATATAGCCCTTTTGCTGCGGCAAAATCACTTTTCCATTTTGTTCAACGCTATACGCCATACGACATGGCTGCGCACAGCGTCCTCTGTTGCCGCTTCGTCCGCCTGCAATACTTGAAAACAGACACTGACCTGAGTAGCAATAGCAAAGTGCTCCATGCACAAAGCTCTCAATTTCCAGATCACAGCTTTTATGAATGCTGCGAATCTCATTAAGTGAAAGCTCACGTGGTGTTACTATACGCGTTGCACCGAGTTCTTTTAATTTTTCTGCTGAAAGCTCTCCGCTCATTATCATCTGCGTGCTGGCATGAATCGCCAGATCCGGAAACCACTCACGCACACGACGAAAGACACCAAAATCCTGCACAATCACTGCATCAAGTCCCTGGCGATAAAAAGGCAAAAGATACTCATACAGTTCTTCCATTTCCTGTTCTTTTAATAACGTGTTGACAGTAAGATATAATTTTTTTCCATGCAAATGCGCATAATCAATCGCATCTAAAAGTGATTCACTCTCTGCATTGTCTGCATAGGCTCTCGCTCCAAAGCGGCTTCCTCCTATATATACAGCATCTGCACCTGCTGCAAAGGCCGCGTACATCGTCTCTACAGACCCGGCTGGTGCAAGCAGCTCTGCTATTTGTTTCATCTTTTATGCCTGCCTTTCCTTGTAAATTATCTTTAATTACTGACTATTGACTTAAAGCACAAAGCCCCGGCACACTGCCCGGGCTTTTCTATAGTTTATTTTTTCTTGTGTGCCGCTGCGCTGTTTGCAAATGATCCATACGGCGGATATTGTTTTTTCTCTTGTGATGCCTGCGCGGTCTGTGTATTTTTTGCCTCTGCCTCTTTTGCTAACGACTGCAGATATGGACATACTGCCTGTGTCTTGGGCTTCTCCTGCAGCTGCTTTTTTAAGCTTGCTATTGTCATCTGCATATTGACCATCTCGCGCTTCATATTGTAAAATTCTGCTTCCTGCTGCTCGTACTTTCTTGTTGCTTCCTCTGCCTGCTGCTTCATGCGGCAGTAATCATCTGCCATATTCATAAGCAAAATAATCTGGCGAAAAGCATTTGCCTGCTTGCTGTACGCTGACTGACGATGCAAAAGCTCCATTTTTTCATTAATATACTCTGCAAGCTCTCTTACGTAGGATGCGTCCTGATCGGTGCTGATCTTATACACCTTATCTTCTATTATAACATCTGTACTATTTCTTTCCATGTTCTTAAAACCCTCAAAAATCTCATACTTTAGGCACCGGTCTGTGAAGGTGCTCATAAGCTAAACGTGTGATTGCTCTTCCTCTTGGTGTACGCTCGATCAGTCCGTTTTGAATCAAATATGGCTCATAAACGTCCTCAATCGTGCCTGAATCTTCGCCTAATGCAGCTGCGATTGTATCTAATCCCACCGGACCGCCGCCAAACTTATCTGCAATTGTCTCTAAAATTGCGCGGTCTCCCTTGTCAAGTCCAAGGCGATCTACCTCAAGAAGATCAAGTGCATACTCTGCAACTTCTTTTGTGATAACACTGTCATAACGTACCTGCGCAAAATCACGCACACGCTTTAACAGACGGTTTGCAAGACGCGGTGTTCCTCTTGAGCGGCGAGCAAGCTCTAACGCACCTTCTTTCTCAAGCGTAACATCCAGTACATTAGCAGAACGCTCAAGCACTTGCACAAGCTCATTTGTCGTATAAAAATCAAGCTTATGCACAACACCAAATCTGTCACGAAGAGGTGCTGTTAAAAGACCAACTCTTGTTGTTGCACCCACTAATGTAAATTTAGGCAGGTCTAAACGGATAGAACGTGCTGTCGCGCCCTTTCCGATCATTATATCAATCTCAAAATCCTCCATTGCCGGATATAAAACTTCCTCGACCTGACGGCTCAGGCGATGAATTTCATCGACAAAAAGCACATCATTTTCAGACAGACTGTTTAAAATAGCTGCCATATCGCCTGGCTTTTCAATGGCTGGACCTGACGTAATTTTAATATTGCTGCCCATCTCATTTGCAATAATTCCGGCAAGTGTCGTCTTTCCCAGTCCCGGAGGGCCATATAAAAGCACATGATCTAGTGCTTCTTTTCGCTTCTTTGCCGCCTCTATATATACTTTCAAAATCTCCTTGGCTTTTTCCTGTCCGATATACTCTGACAGATACTGCGGCCTGAGATGGTTTTCCAGCACGTTTTCATTTTCTTCGAGCTGGGTCGTGATAATTCTTCTTTCCATGTTGTTCCTCTGTTCTTTTCTTCGCAGTTATTCGGCCAGATATACAGCAGACACTGCAGACACAATTTCTGACACCGCGGTTTTTACAATGTTTTCTTTAACGCAGCCTTAATTATTGCTTCTGTACTTAGTGTCTCAATATCCTTAACTCCAGAGACTGCTTTGACTGCCTCAGATGCACTAAAGCCAAGTGCTGTCAATGCCTCAATTGCCTCAGCACGATTTGCATTAGTTTTCGAATCCACAGCACCAGCTGAAACCATAGCAGACTGCTCTCCAAGAGTATCTGCAAGCGAAATTTTATCCTTTAACTCAAGAATCATTTTCTGAGCTGTCTTAATTCCAATGCCAGGTGCCTTTGCAATCGTCTTTGCATCCTGTGCATAAATTGCAAAACGAAGTGTGTCCATTGACAATGCTGACAAAATGCCAAGTGCTCCCTTCGGGCCAATACCGCTGACACCAATCAGCAGCTCAAACATTTCCTGTTCCTCTTTACTTATAAAACCATATAGCTGCATAGCATCTTCCTTCACATGAAGATATGTATACAGTTTAAATTCGCTATTCTTTGCCGGAAGGCGATTCAAAACAGTCTCCGGTACCCGGATACAAAAACCAATTCCGCCGCACTCAATTACCACGGCATCTGTGCTGTGTCCGGCATATACTCCTGAAATATAGGAAATCATTTCATTCTCCTTTAATACACCCTCAAAACAAAAAGGCATGTTCGCTTTAGTATAACATGGAAAAAGGCACTTGGCAAGATGAAAGAAAAGACGTGTATGAGATAGAAATCCCAACACGTCTCTCTTACACTATATTAATTTACAGATTCGCATATGTTTACAGATGTGCAGCTTACAGATGCAATACACGTTCCTTAATCTCTTGTGTTCTTCCCTGATTCCAGAACTGAGTTCCGATGTAGCCGCATGTACGTCTTGCGACATTCATCTTATCCTGATTGCGGTTTCCACAATTTGGACACTCCCATACAAGCTTTCCGTCATCATCTGATACAATTTGTATCTCTCCATTATAGCCGCATACCTGACAATAATCACTCTTTGTATTTAACTCGGCATACATGATATTTTCATAAATATATTTCATGACAGAAAGAACAGCATCGATATTGTTTTGCATGTTTGGAACCTCAACATAGCTGATTGCACCACCTGGAGACAGCTTCTGGAACTGTGACTCGAACTTCAGCTTATCAAATGCATTGATCTTTTCTGTTACATGAACATGATAGCTGTTTGTGATGTAATTCTTATCTGTGATTCCAGGAATCAGTCCAAAACGCTTCTGCAGACACTTTGCAAACTTATATGTAGTGGACTCAAGCGGTGTTCCATACAAGCTAAAATCAATGTTATGCTCTGCCTTCCACTTTGCACATGCATCATTCATATGCTTCATAATCTCAAGTGCAAATGGAGTTGCCTGAGGATCAGTATGGCTTGTTCCTGTCATGTACTTAACACACTCGCACAAACCGGCATAGCCTAAGGAAATTGTTGAATAGCCATTATATAAAAGTTTGTCTATTTTTTCGCCCTTTTTAAGTCTTGCTAAGGCACCGTTTTGCCAAAGGATAGGTGCAACATCTGATAGTGTGCCTTTGAGTCTGTTGTGGCGGTACATAAGTGCTTTCTTGCAAAGTTTCATGCGTTTATCAAATATCTGCCAGAATTTATCCATATCCTTGCCGGAAGAGCAGGCAACATCCACTAAGTTGATCGTGACAACGCCCTGATTAAAGCGGCCGTAAAACTTTGGCTTATCGTTTTCGTCATGATAAACAGTCAGGAAGGAACGGCAGCCCATGCAAGGATAGCAGTTGCCATCTTTTAATTTACGCATGATCTTTTCAGAAATATAGTCAGGAACCATTCGTTTTGCCGTACATTTTGCTGCCAGTTTGGTTAGTTCCCAATATTTACTGCCTTCGGTAATATTATCTTCTTCCAATACATAGATCAGCTTTGGAAAAGCAGGAGTAATATATACACCTTTTTCATTCTTAACGCCCTGAATACGCTGGCGAAGGATCTCTTCCGTTACGAGTGCAAGATCATCACGCAGACGTCCTTCCGGAACTTCGTCCAAATACATAAATACCGTAACAAATGGTGCTTGTCCATTAGTTGTCATCAAGGTGATCACCTGATACTGGATCATCTGTACGCCACGCTTGATCTCGTCGCGTACACGCTGTTCTGCTACATTATTGATCTGTTCTTCGGAAGCAGCGATATTCGCTTTTTCAAACTCATCACGCACCTGCAGTCGGAATTTTTGTCTGCTGACATCCACAAATGGGGCGAGATGTGCCAAAGAAATGCTCTGTCCGCCGTACTGGGAACTGGCAATCTGTGCAATGCTCTGCGTTGCT
>OOIF01002700.1_pt1 | contig 11587 bp, 8 predicted proteins | sample 1691961 | NCBI WGS metagenome assembly OOIF01 (sample SAMN06348146, study PRJEB24527) | human gut metagenome | biome: human gut; feature: ankylosing spondylitis patient; material: feces | host: Homo sapiens | place: China | collected 2015-10 | reverse complement strand
TGAGTACAGAAAAATACAATAAAGAGCAAATCAGAAACCGTATGCTGAAATACGCTGCGGCTTTCTGGGGAATAAAAAAGGCGGAAAACTTCGACCCGATTGTCAAGCTCCTGCTGGAAGCGTTGTCCAACGAGATATATATGCTGGGAGAGGATTTTACCGCCATCGAAACAAGGCTGCTGGAAAAGACCGCCCGAATCCTTACTCCGGACATCCTTACCTCACCCTTTCCCGCACACGGCATCGTACACGCCTATCCCATAGAACCGTGTTACCTGATAACCCGGGAATCGGGCATGTATTACGAGAGCGACTCGCTTACCCGGAAGCTATCGACCGGAAGCGTATCGTTTTATCCCGCCTGCGATACCCTGCTGCACAAAGCCGACGTGAAATATATGGTCTGCGACGACCTTCTCTACCGGATAGCCCCTACCTTGGAGAAGACCATGATTGCCCGTGCAGAGATAAGGATGCCTCCGCGTACCGTCTGGTTAGGAATGGCGGTGGATGAATCCATTTCCGACCTTGAAGACTTTTCGTTCTATCTGGATTTTCCCAACCTTACGGAAAGCTATGAATATCTGCTCCTGCTCCCTTGTACGGAATGGTCCGTAGAAGGGAAAACAGTCGTGATGGAAGGGGGAATCCATGAAAAGACAACCATACAGAAAGAACCAACCCGTGCCTTTTTCCAAGACTATGACGTAATGTCCGTCATAGACAAGGAAGTCATGGATATTTACAGCAAACATTTTCTGAAGGTATCGCAGTCCTTTCCACTCGACGGTTCCTGCAGGAAAAACCTTCCGGACACCCTGCGGTCCTGTTTCAAAGAGGCCGTTCTGGAGAAGATGCAGGACAAGCTGGTATGGGTGAAGATACAGTTCCCCGCCCATTTCACAGCGGAAGTCCTTGAAGAACTTCATGCCGGCATCAACATCGTGCCTGTAGAGAACAAGACGCTTCACGAACAGACGACCACCCTTGAGGAAACTTTCAGGGTGATACCCTTGCGCACGGGCAGCTACGAATCCCTTCTGTCCGTACACAGCGTGAAGGATTCTGACGGAAAGAACTACCATGAACTCCTCTATCCCGCAAAGGATTCCACGGAAAGCTATGGAACCTACTCCATCCGCAAAGGAGGATGCGAGCGTTTCGACTCCCGTTCCGCCAAGGAGCTGCTCGGCTATCTGTCCGACCTGCTGGATGACGAGACCCATGCCTTCAATGCCGTATCAAGCATCAAGCTACAGGCACTTACCATCCAGATGGAGCAGCTGATGGCGCAAATGAAACAGACGGCAGACAACATGAACGAGTTCAGGGAAACACCTTATTACCTTATGATTGACGAACTGTCCGGCAAGGGGCAGATTACCGTCAAATACTGGACAACCAACTGTGAGGTAGGAAACCGGATACAGGCAGGCGTAAACCTGTCCCCCAATGCCACCACTTACCTGGACCCGAAGACACTGGCTCTGGTCAGTACCACCTACGGCGGGAAACAAGCCCCCCAAAACAGAGAACGGATTGACATCTACAAATACGCCTTCATTTCGCACGGCCGTGTCCTGACACAGAACGACATAGCCAGCTTCTGCAAAAAAGAACTCGGCGAACTGCTGGTGCGGACAGAAATCCGGAACGGGGTGGAAATCAGCCCGATGCCGCACGAAGGACTGATCCGAACCAAAGAAGTCCATCTGATTCTTGGAACGAAACTGGATGAGCCTTCGCAGGAAAAACAGATAAAAGACAACCTGCGTACCAAACTCTCGGCCTGTTCGCCGGACACATTCAACTACCGGATATTCATAGAATACAATAAAGCATAAATATCATACTTATGAACCCAGTTACCCAACATCTCATTTCATCGTACCTGCTGATGCCGCTGCTGACCGTGATTTTCGGAATCGCAGCCTATTTTATCGCACGCAAGAACAAGCTGCTCAACAACAAAAAACTGATTGCGTATCTGCTGCTGTGCGGCATAATCCTTGCCCTGCCCGGCCTGTCCGGATTCATGGACTATAATTTCATGCCCTATGCCTATATCCTGCTGGTCATCCTGTACTGGACTGCCGGATATTACAACCGGCTCATCCTTCGCAAAGTGTTCGCATCAAGCAAGGAAATGCCTTCTTTCGGCATCCAATGCCTGCTGACGGTTACGGTCATGCTTCTGGGAGCCGGTCTCTTTTCCGTAGTGTTCAACCTCTGCAACGAACTCCAGTACGGCATCTGGGCCTCCACCTGCCTGCTGCCCTTTGCATTTCCACTCCTGTATTCCCAAACGGTGAACAGCTATTTCGACATACCCATTGAAATTTATAAAGTATGGAAATATTCGGAGGAATATGACTCGGATACCTTGTACATCAACCGTGAACGGAGCATCGTAATGGATGTGGACATATTCCGCAGGGTGGATGACCCCGCATCGGAACGCATAACCGGCAAGGCATCCGAGGATGTCATCTTCGGGCAGTGGTTCCAGCGCATGATTGACGACTGCAACCTCAAATCACCGTCTTCGCCCATCGTATATAAGAATGAAGGAGGAGCCTATTACGAATGGGTATTCTATACCAAACCGTCCTTTTTCAAGAGACGGCGCTATATAGACCCCGACGTTACACTTGCCGGCAACAAGCTGAAAAGACACGATGTAATCATAGCCAAGCGTGTGGCAAACGAACTTATAAAGTATAACGAATATTAAATAGAAACATTATGATAGGAAAACAGAGCCAAAAGAAAAAATATCCACTGGTAAACTGGGCGGACGGAATGCCTGTCAACAAAGGGCATTTCACCCAACAGGAAGACCACTTTACGGACCGGTTGTGCGAATACCAGTCATTTCATCTGAACCGCAATACCTACGGACTCCTGCCATTCAAGAAAGGAGAACCGGTTTCCGGCGATTTCAGCATTACGGAACTAGTTACAGGCACCTTGGAAGTCCGATTGAAACGTTGCCACGCCCTTACTTCCGGAGGTTACCTGATAGATTATGATGCCGGTGAGGATGACGAACTCACCGCCAGTTTCCATATCCCTACAGAAGAGGAAGAAGAAAAGGACAAACGGTGGGATGTCATACTGATGGCAGACCCTTTCGAACATCTTCCTTCGGGCATTCCGAACGAGAAGGAAATCAGTCCACGCCAGCCCAATGCCTTACCCAAATATGCGTTGAGCGTGCTACCGAGCGGACAGACCGACGGAAGCGAGCTGGGAAGACACTTTCTGCTGATCGGACGCCTGCGCAAGAACGGAAACCGCTGTGAAGTGGACGGAAACTTCATCCCACCATGCACAAGCATGTCCAGCCATCCGGACCTGAAAGGCTACTATACCAAATTCGGGCAACTTGTGGATTCCATAGAAAAGGCCTCGTTTGACATCCTTGCCAAAGTGGAGAATGCAGAAAAACAGACCAGCCTGGCCACCAACATCGGTATGCTGTGCCGCCATGTCATGCTGTTCATATCCGATATCTACTTCTCCTTCCGCAACGAGGGGCAATACTATTCACCGCTACACTTCCTGAATGTATTCTCCACATTGGCTCACCGCCTGTATGTATGCCTGAGTTTCATGGACAAGGAAGACAAGGAGGATCTGCTGAAATACTTCAACGAATGGAACGGCATCACTCCCGGTGCCTACGAAGGCCTGCTGAGGGAAAACTGCGGGCTGCTGTACAACCACCACAATATCCGCCAACTGATGGTTACGGCGGAACGTTTCCTATACCTGTTCAATGACCTGTGGACAACCCTCAGCCGTCTGGAATATATCGGCAAGCACAAGGAAAACATCGTTGTCGCCGAACGCTCCAGACAACCGAAAGAATCGAGCGAGTCACGCTGGAACATACTGGACTAATCCCCTATAAGCGAACGGACATGACGGAAGAACAAGATAAAATAGTACGGTTTGACGAACATTCCCATTCATTCAACCTGCCGGATACCGACTTCAAGGCGGAAGTGGTGGCCAGCGGACTGAAAGAGGCCGGGTATGATGCAGAGCGTACCCTCATATTCAGACGGGGAGACATCCGGCGCGGATTCTCGAAAGACATCCATGACATCCACCCGGAATATTCCCATTATGACCTGACGGATTACCTGTATCTTTATGTGAACAGGAGAAGCCTTTATGACGAGCTGCCCGAAGGCATATTCCACAAGAACCTTTACCAGTCCGAGAAAATATCGAAGGAACAGGTGCTGGACGAAATCCGCATCCACCGTGAAGAGGAATTTTTCGCCCGCCGTTTCTTCAAGCCTTTCGAAATCTCCCTGGACCATATGCTGGTAGCCTTCCAGAACAAGGAACGCCGCATTGACGAGATGAACGTACATCCGGATTTCGTAAGCATCTTTTCCGGTCAATGGCCCGTACTGGAATTGCTGCCGACCCATCTGGCGGTCATGCTTGTCCATATGCTGGCCTATATGGAACAGATTACAGCGAGCCTCTCCAAAACCGGCGAGTGCATGGCCATTCTGACCGGTGTGCCCGTACATATCAAGAGAGGAGACAAATGCGTAGTGGAAGTGGATTCCTGCCTTATTCCCAAATTGGGAAGCTGCATTCTGGGAGACGACATGGTTCTGGGAAACAGTTTTGCCGACGGCACCTACCAGATGCTGGTGGAAATCGGTCCCCTGTCCGCCCGACGGATGGAGAGCTTCTTTCCCGGTGCCGCCGACAGTAAAATACTGAATGCGCTGACAGAACTGTTCCTCCCCTCGGACAAGGAGATACAGATCCGCTACATCATCCAGCAGGAAGACGCCCGGTTCTGGCTGGGAACCCCAACCGAACAAGGCGCCTATCTGGGTATCAGTACCTATTTATGAATATAAAACATCATCCTATATGAAACCGAAAAACAACACAGAAGTAAGGAAAGCCTATCTGAGATTTGCGGGCTATCTGACATGCTGCACCATCCTTGCAGTAAGCATCTTTGCCTGTTTCCTGAAAACCTCCGGCATAGAAGTAAAGCGAATCACGGAGCAGGCACTGGAATATGACCATATCTATGCCAAAGAGCTGTCCCTGTCGAACAGCATGGACTCCATCTACCAGTACATGAAACTGATGAACACTTCACCGCAAATAAACGACAAGCTCCTGCAAAGCGTAGTCAGTACGCGCAAGATGAACCTGCTCAAATATGTCCAAGGCATGGACACCAAAGATTGCAGGCTTTACAGGCAGCTGCTGGAAAACCTCAACATCTTCCTCGGGGTAAAAGATTCCATCCGTCTGCTGAACATCCAGGAAGAGATGGTGAAGAAAGACCTGATGCAGTGCATCCAGGACAACTGGAAAACACGGCGTAACCTGAATGTGGGTTCCGGCGGCAACAAACAATAAAACGGAAAGCCATGGACAACAACAGAAAGACAATGAACAAACGGGAAATATTCATGGGACATGCCTATGTATTCCTGTTCTTTTTCCTGACAACCGTAGCGTGTTGTCTGGTAATTTTCATGTGGAACTCAGATTTCAAGATGTTTGAGCAGAAAGAGTTCGTAAAGATCAAGATGAACCGCATCAAGGATTTCCAGCAGGAACAAGCGGAAAGCCAGTTGCCGGTGGACTCCCTGTTCCGTAAAATAGAAACATTTGAACCGGGCGTTTACGCCCAGTATGAAGAAGACGACATCCATTATCTGATAAACAACCTGCGGAACACATACGAAAGGAACAGCTGGGACAAGCGATACAAGCTGTTCATGCACATTGCCGACTTTTATGCCATGTGGCTGTCCGACAGAAAACAGCTATGGAGTATCGGACAAAACATAAGTCTGTTCAAAGCCAATCTGGAGGAGTGCGAGATAGGCTTGCAGAAAAAGGAGGAAGACTTGCGCTCAGGAACTAAAAACAAATGACATGGGAAAAATTTATACCAGAAAAATTCTGTTCGTAATCGCAGCCATGCTGCTGTGCATCCTTGTCGCCATACTGATCCGGCTGTTCTTTTCCAGCCGCACCGTGCGTATGACACTGACCCCCATAGAGGTGGAAACCGGAGAAACGGTCCATTATGCAGACAGCACCCGCAACGCACGCTCCTGGCTTTGGGAATTCGGCAACGGAGACATATCACACGAACGGAGCGGAGAATACGTGTTCAAGAAACCGGGACGCTACCAAGTACGCCTTCAAGTGGACGGAGGACTGGAAAGGAAACAGATCATCACAGTACACAGGAGCCGGGATGATTACGGAAGCGACGAGCTTGTCAGGATGAAAGCACCGGCAACCGCCTTTCAAGGAGAAATCGTATCTTTCAAAGGATACGGTCCGTCGAAAGAATGGCGCTGGCAGTTCGGAGAATCCGGAATTGTCGATTCGCGGGAGCAGAACCCACTCTACGCCTATACAGAACCCGGCATATACGAGGTTCTGCTGACTACGGAGAATACCCAATATCCGGTCCGGCACACCATTGAAATCCTTCCCCAATATACGGAGAACGACTCGACAGACGTGCTTGTCATCATCGGCAATGACATCCGTGAACACTTGCAAGCCATCGTGGACGGCAAGCCGTTCAATACCCATTACAATTATATCCTGAAGAAATACCTTTGCGGAAATCCGGACATAGCGGTAACCGTCAACAACAGCAAGAAGAATGATTTCTATTCCTATTGCCAAGGACTGAAAATCATAGCGCGCAGGAAAACCCTTATAGACGAGGTGTTCGTCGATATGGGAGACAACCTGAACAACGAATGTGTGATGCAGCTGATGGTAACACAGCACGAACGCTTTTCCGAACAAAAAAACAAATGAGGCATGAAAAAGAATTGCATATCGACACTCATAAAAGGAGGATGGATTTGCGGGTGCATCATCTGTATGGCATCCTGCGGACCGGTACACCGTTTTACGCGGATAAAGAATGTACCCCGTGAATATATGCGGAACTATTCCATAGAAGGGGTAAAGGCTCCCCGCAGCCAGACACTGCCCAAGCATACCCCGTGGATTGTCTTTGCCAATGAAGCAGGAACGACCTATCTGAGCCCGAGCGGAAAGAACGAGATGCAGTCTGTGAAATACATGGACGCATTTCTCGTCATCAAGCGAAAAGGAGACTGGCTCAGGCTGATACGATACGACCCCACCATTCTGAAGAACGGAAAACTGAAAGAATGGAAACAGGCAAAATACTGCGGATGGATCAACCAAAACGACCTGTTGCTGACCCGGAGCGGCTTTACCGACATTGTTACCGGATTCAAAAACAAACAGGTGGTCATGCTGAACGACAGCGTGGCATTGGCCACCCCAAAAACGTATTTTGCCAACGACTCCGTAAAACTGTTCAAAAATACAGACCTGACACAAGAGGCTGGCAAGATTCCATTTTACAGTGTCGTATATCCTTATCAAATATCGGAAGACAAAGGATGCACCCTCGTGGCAGACAAGCCGCAGCTTGACGCAGACAGCATAGGGCATGCTGTCATCGGATGGATAGACGAACGCCTGCTGACCGCCCCCGAACAGCAGCTCCATATAGACATAACCTCGCTGCCGGACAGCACGCTCGTCTTTAAAGACAGGGAACGGAAAGACACCTTGCCGCTATCATCCAACGACCTGAAGCGGAAACTGCAACTTTCGGCCAGCCAGCCTGCTATCCGCTACAGCCCGGTACTGTCCTACCGGAACAATGACACGAGCTTCTGCTTCAAAACCCGGCTTCCGATGCCGGTCATCGACAAACGGGAAAGCTATGTGCTGAATGTCAACGGCAATCCAATCTATTACGGGACTTTCAAAAACAAGATAGAGAAGGACCTGCAAAAAATAAACCTCATGTTTGTCCTGGAAGGAAAAGAGAACACCATCCAACGGTTTCCAGCCGTGGTGAATGCCATCCAAGGACTGCAATCGCAACTGGTGAATGACGACAGCTTTTCTTTCAGGTTCGGTGCCGTGCTTACCTTCAACGAACCGGACAGCCGGAAAGACCCCATCTGCAAACTGACTCCCGACTACATGGAGCTGCTTGATTTCCTTTCCGCCAAAGCACGTAATGCCGAGCAACTGAAGCCTACATACGGACGATTCGGCAGTTGGTCCGGCCTTCGGATCGGAGTGGAGCAATTCAACAAATGTCCGGATGAAACCAATATCCTGGTTGTCATCGGCGATAAAGGGTTCAACAGCGAGTGGGCAGACTCCACCTTGGTGAACAAGCTGGTAAAAAACAACTGCCGCATGATCGGCTTCCAGCTCTACGGAGGAGAACCGGACAACTTCAACAACTTCGTGCTGCAAATCGGGAACATGATAGACTGCTCGGCACCACGCATCAGCCGGAAAAAACGGGAACTGATTGTATATCCCGAACAAATCAGAAATGAAAACGAATATGCGGAGGTGAACCATAACACCTATTGTCTGGACTTTCCAAATCGGAGCATGACACAGGGATGGCTGGTGTTTCCGCAAAAGAACGAATCGCTGGAACTGGAAGGACTGACCACCGCCGTGGATTCCATGCTGATACAAGTGAAGTTTGACAATACCCTGCTGAGCAACAGCCTGGCAAGGGCATTCGACGAAGTGGGTACACACCGATATAGGACAGATTCGACAATGACAGCTTATTACCATATCCGCCAGTCGGGGGTACAACCCATGCTATCCGTACTTCCGGATACCGAACCCGCCTGGAGCCTGCCTGCACAGCCAATCGTACTGCCGGACTCGCTGTCCTCCACACTGGACTATTATCTGCTTGTTAACGAAGAGGAGTTCAAACGGTTGAGAAAGTATGTGGAAGCACCCTCCAAGCTGATTGTTGACTATAAATACGAAGCGGTCAAAAAGAAAAAGCAAGCGAAGGTGGATATCTGCGATTGTCCGGGCGACTACCTACAGACAGATGCCGAAGAATCTACCGTACGTGTAAAGACGGACAGCCTGAACGCACCGGAATATGCCTCAACCCGACGTGTAAGAAGAAAACTGGTCAGACATTTTCTTTCAGGGCGCAACAGGGACAGATATTGCAAGGTAGGGAGAAAGACTTTCCTGAGAATGCCCCTGTCAGAGGCCTTGCAAAGGTTTACCTCCTGCCCGACCGACTATCCTTTCTTTGAAGTTTACCGTGTCAAGGACTTGCGGAAAAAGAAAATGATTACGGATGCGGAGCTGGACATGCTGATTGAATATTTCAAGGAAAAGAAAAAACTGCTGGACGAAGCCGCCGGCAAGTCGTTCCAGTCCAACGGGCAGACATACTATTGGATCAGCCGTGACCTATTACCATAGTCATTCACCTGAAACTGTATTATCATGATTTATGAAACTATTCTGAAAATAAGAGGAATGGAGGTGCCGATACTCTATTATAACTATCGGTGCCACATCCAGCACTATGATGACCCGAATCTGAGAAAAATCATACAACTCCACATCCAAGTATGCGAGGAAATCGGCAATCGGGAGTGTTTGCCGGTCGAGGGAGACCTGATTACGCTTGCGTTTGAGTGCAAGGGTGAAGAACAGTTCTTCTATGACTGGCTGAACGAAGGAGCCATGCACAACGGGGAAATCCATTTCATCTACAACGAAGTGGAGATTGCGGACATTTTCCAGTTTTGGGACTGCTTCTGCGTGAAAATAGAGGAGTATATGAGTGCCGGAAACTCTCCGATGATGATGGTGCTGTATTTGTCACCGGGAATTATCAAAAGGAATAATCTGGAGGTTAGGGAGAAGGTGTGGAAAGTGAGTGACCCATCTGTTCAATACACTGAAAAAAATATAGATAAAATTGAAGCAGAAAAGAATGTATATTCTCAAGAGAATATTAACTTTACTCCAAATTCTTCTCAAGAAATATCAGATGCAGAACTGGCTGTTATCAATGCTCAAGTGAAGCAAATGAAACAAATATTAGAAAAAGAGGAAGAACGGTTTAAATCTTTGTTGCAAAGTGGTAACAAAGACGAACCGAGAAATCAACAAAAAGGCAACTATGGAGAGATGAAGTCCTGCCTTAATTTACTGACTAGTGAGAAATTAAAGAAAGGTGTAGATGGCAAACGATACAATTTGAAAAGAATCGGTGATGATGCACCTAACAGCTTGGATTCTAAAATTAGGCACGGCATTGATGGTATTTATGAGAATTTAACACCTTTGCCTAAATTTATTATTGATGAAGCTAAATTTGGAGCTTCAAGATTAAACCCTAAAACAAAAGATGGACCTCAAATGAGCATTAAATGGATTTTATCAAGAGTTGATCAGTTAGGTTTTAAAGGAATAATTTCAGAAAAAATTGCTCAAGAAATTCATGATGCCGTGGACGAAAATGCTGTTGATAGAATTCTTACTAATATATCTAAAAATGGAAAGATTGACATGTTTTTAATTACAGATAACGGTTTAATAAAAATGGATGTTGAATAAAATTAATATATAAAAATATGGTTTTACGAGATAGTTTATTTACAGAAAAGCAATATTTAGATCAACTAACTAAATATTCACAGAGAAGTAAACAGCTGGAAAATAGTATTGATGAACTTCTTGAAGCGGAAAAGAAACATATTCAATTATATTCAGCTCCCAATAAGCAAGTTATTCATAATAAGTATAATACACTTTTTGGATGTAAATTAAATTCTTTTGTGACAAAATATTCAATGGGAGAAGATATAGTAAAACTGAAAAGTGATTATGATGATTTAGTAAAAATATTAAAGGATAACTGGACTGTTACAGGTGGATATGTACAGATGTTATGGATGTTATCCATAGGAATAATGTTAGATACAGATATTAATAATATACAGATATTATCAGATATGATAAATGATGAACATGTTGATGATTTTTTATACAATATGTTTATAAAATATAGACTGCCAAATTGGGAAAGAAATTCGAATACTATATTATTTCCAATTCCTTACCAAAGTATATTATCCATATTTATTAGCAGTAAACAAAGTAAGTTATTGGCTATTGACAAAATAGAGAAATATATCAAAAAAGAATGGTATCGGGGGCACTCTGATTGTTCATGGTATAATGATCATAAATATGGCATCGTTCATAACGGTTATTGGAGTTTTGAAAGCGGTGCATTAGTCAAGATATTAGGACTTGATGACAGTATTTTGAAAGGACAACCCTATTATCCATACGATATGGTTCATTGGGCAGATAGTCAAAAGTAAGTAACAACTAAAAACAAGATTGATATGAGTTATTATGTTCATGCTTATTTGGTAGATGCAGATAAAGTAAAAACCGTTTATGGTTCGCATGATATGGATTTGTTGAACCAATTATCTTCTTCACTGAAGGAGAAGTTAGACAGCTTAAATAATTACTTTGGAAGTGAAATAAGTCTGTCAGAAGATGCTTATAGTGTACTCACTGACATTGTAAACGGGGAGAAGCGTTCTCCCCACATGGCATTCATGTATGGATATGTATATGAAATAATCTGTGAATATTATGGACGAATCATCTATAATGCCGAGAACTTGTGGCAACTGGA
>OOIF01002695.1_pt1 | contig 11601 bp, 7 predicted proteins | sample 1691961 | NCBI WGS metagenome assembly OOIF01 (sample SAMN06348146, study PRJEB24527) | human gut metagenome | biome: human gut; feature: ankylosing spondylitis patient; material: feces | host: Homo sapiens | place: China | collected 2015-10 | reverse complement strand
CCTGCCCATCGAGAGCTTGACCGTCATGGTCCAGAAAGAGGCAGCCGACCGTCTGGCCGCGACCCCCGGCACCCGGGCTTCCAGCGCCATCAGCTGCGCGGTGAGTTACTACGCCACCTCGAAGATGATGTTCACCGCCGCTCCGGGCAGCTTCTACCCGGCTCCCAAGGTGACCAGCGCGGTGGTCCGCATGGACATCCGCCCCACCCCCGCCGTGCAGGTAGAGGACGAGGAGGGCTATTTTGCCCTCATCCGCGCGGCCTTTGGCCAGCGCCGCAAGACCGCTGCCAACGCCATCGCCAGCGGCCTCTCGCTGCCCAAAGAGAATGTCATCCACGCCATTGAGGCCGCAGGCTTCGACGCCCGTATCCGCCCCGAGGCGCTGACCCTGGAGGACTTTGCCGCCATCCAGCAGGCGCTGAAAGCGGCCAACGCATAAGAAAAAAGCAAAATGAAGCAGCTGCAAAAGTTGAACTTGCCAAACCGGCATTCTGGTGATATAATATCCCATGTAATGTCTGCTGGTGTGGCGCAATGGCAGCGCAACTGATTTGTAATCAGTGGGTTGCAGGTTCAACTCCTGTCACCAGCTCCATACAAAATCCCTGGATCCATTTGGGTCCGGGGATTTTTTTGTGCCGAACACAGTCTCCTTCCTGCGCAAAGAACGACTTTTCCGTAAAATTTGTGCAAGATGCAACAAAAATATTGTCTTTGTAAAAAAAAGCAGTATAATACAGGCAGCAACAACTAACAGGAGGGAAAATGGAATGCGTCACTCTTTGGGAACCATCGCCTGGCGCGGGCTGAAAGGCCGCCGCCGCGATACCGCTATGATGCTCTGCGTGCTGGCGGCAGTGTTTGCGCTGCTTACAGCGGTGCTGTGCTATCAGCAGAGCGGCAACCGCGCCATGGAGGTGCAGCGCCAGGAGCTTTACGGTGCCTGGCAGCTTGCCCGTTACGACCTGACCGCCGCAGATGCCGATGCCTTTGTGCAGCAGACAGCCCCCGCTGCGGTGGGGCGTGCGGCGCAGTATGCGGCCCTTGTCAACGACAAGGACCTTGCCTTTGGCGCGCTGGGCACTGTGGACGAGGGATATCTCGCCTGTGGGCAGCTGCAGCTGCTCAGCGGACGGCTGCCCGGCACCGCCGGAGAGGCAGCGCTGACCACCTCGGTGCTGGACAGCATCGGGGCCTCCTATGAGCTGGGGCAGACCGTGACCCTGCAGGCGGTGCATGGGGACGATGCACCGGTCCTGCTGCAATTTACCCTGTGCGGGGTGCTGCCCTCCTACGATGCCTACTGGGCGGTGGGCAGCAACCTGCCGGTGGATGCGCTGGTCACCGCCGACAGTCTGCCCCAAAGCTGGGACAGCAAAATACAGCTGCTGTGCTGCTATGCTGGTGCCGTGCCGCTGGCTCCTTATATAGACGGCAGCCAGGATCCCACCTGGGTGCGCAACACCTACGCCTATCCGGAAGCGGATCTGACCCGGAGCGGCAGCTGGGCTTTTATGGGCGGCTGTGCCCTGCTGACCCTGTGCGCGGTGCTCGTGCTGTGCACCCTGCAGCTGCGCCGCCGGGAGCAGAGCCTTGTCACTCTGCGTATGATCGGTGCCGGAAAAACCGCCCTCGTGGCGCTGTGCCTGTGGGAAGCCGTTTTTCTGCTGCTGTTCTGCCTGCCGATCGGCAGCCTGCTGGGGGTCGGCCTGTGTGCCGCCACCCTTGCCGTGCAGGGGCACGTGCGCTATCTCAGCCTGCCGTGGGGACAGCTGGCGCTGGCGTGGGCTACCGGCACCGGGGCCGTGCTGCTGGGCTTTTTGCTGCCTGCCCTGCGGCAGGCCGGGCAAAAGCTGACCCATCTGCCCCAGAAAAAGGTAAGATTACAGCGCCGTGTGCGGCTGCTTACGCCGCTGCCGCTGCGGCTGGTGGTGCTCAATGCGCTGGGGCTTACGCTGGCGCTGTGCTGTGTGTTCCTGAGCACCTGGAAGCTGCTTCCCTACCGCCGCACGGCGGCTTCGGCAGCGGTGCAGGTAAGCGCCGGGCAGAACACCCTGACCGACGGCCTTGCGGAGGATCTGCTGCGCCTGCCGGACGTCCAGCAGGCCGCCATGCGCACCGACATGAACTATCTGTGCGGCCTTTCCAGCGATGCCTTTACGGCGCATGACCTGTGGGGACTGTATACCCACCAGGACAGCCTCTACACCATGTTTACCATGCAGGATGCGGACACGGTAAACACCCTTGTCACCGCATTGCCGGATGCAGAGCTGGAAGCGCTGGTTGCGCAGTGCAGCACCCCTGTGGATCTGGACGCACTGCGCAGCGGGCAGGCCGTGCTGCTGTATGCGCCGGATTTTGTACTGGACGAAAACGGCCAGACCCAGTGGGGCACGCAGGCCGCACCCTTTGCGGGCTGCACGGCAGTGCTGGAGTACCCTACCCTGGACGGCGCACACAGCCAAAAGAGCCTGACCATCGGCGGCGTGATTGCAAGCATTGATATGGACAGCCTGCCCTTTGCAGACAGCTCCCCCACCACCTACCAGCTGTACTGCAGCCAGGCGCTGGGCCGCGCCCTCTGGGCAGAAGAATACGGCACGCCCTACGGGTATACCGCCATCAACCTGAAACTAAAAGCCAACGCCAGCTACGCTACCCAGAAATCCATTGCAGGGCTGGTGACCCGCCGGGGCGGCGTACTGCGCACCAACAGCTACGAAACTGCCAGCCGGATGTATCAGGAAGGCAGCACCGGCGCGTTCTTCTGGGCGGTCGCCGGAGTGGTGGGCGCTGCACTGGCCCTGTTTTTACTGTGGAACCTGTTCGGGCTGTACTGGCAGCACCAGCGGCTGCGCATCGGTATCTTTCAGGCAGAGGGCACCTCGGCTGCCATGCTGCGGCACTGCGGCATCCGGCAGGGCGTGCTTGCAGTGCTGGGTGCGCTTTTGCTGGGCAACCTGGCCGTATGGGGCCTGTGGCGCTGGAGCTGGCACAGCCTGGTCACCCGGCAGAGCGGCCGCATCCTGACCTTTGCGGCCCTGCCTATGGCCGTATCGGAGTATCCCTGGGCGCTGCACCTTGCGGTATGCGCAGGTTATCTGCTGTTCGTGCTGGCGCTGCAGCTGGCCCCGCTGGAGCGGCTGGCACGCAGCCAGCCCATGGACAATCTGAAAAAAGGAGTGTAACGCGATGAGAGAGATCGTACTGGAAGCCCGGGCTGTGACCCGTACCTACGGCACCGGCACCGGTGCCACCCACGCCCTGCGCGGGGTGGATGTGGAGATCGAGCAGGGCAGGTTTACCGCCATCATCGGGGCCAGCGGCTGCGGCAAATCTACCCTGCTGCAGACACTTGGCGGGTTGGATGCCCCCACCAGCGGCAAGGTACTGCTGGAAGGGCAGGATCTGTATGCGCTGCCGGATGCCGCACTTGCCCGGCTGCGCCGTACGCGGCTGGGGTTCGTGTTCCAGGCATTCCACCTGCTGCCGGAGTATACGGTGCGGGACAACATCCTGCTGCCGCTGCTGCTGGACAAACGGGAGCCGGACGAGGAACACCTTGCCCTGCTTACCCGGCAGCTGGGGCTGACCGCGCTGCTGCAGCGCCAGCCCACCCAGCTTTCCGGCGGGCAGCAGCAGCGCGCCGCCATTGCCCGGGCACTGATCACCCGCCCTGCGGTCGTGCTGGCAGACGAGCCTACCGGCAACCTGGACCACCAGAACAGCGTGGAGGTATTCCGCCTGCTGCGGGAGGCAGCCGCACAGCAGCACCAGACCGTGGTGTATGTCACCCACGACCAGGGGCTTGCGGCGCAGGCAGACCGGGTGCTGCGGATGCAGGATGGCCGGATCGAAGAAGCATAAAACCTGCACTTTTTTCTCTGTCCGGGTGTTTGCGAATGGCGGATCTTGTTGTATAATAGAGAAAACACGCCCCGGAACAAAAGGAGGAACCAAGCATGATCCAATTCGGTCTGCGTCTGCACGACGCGGAAAAGCTGCCCATTGAGCAGGTGCTGCCGCTGGTGCGCCAGAAGGGCTTTTCCTGCGTGCATCTGGCACTGAGCAAATCCCTGAAGGAGGTGCCCAACACCCCCTCTGCCCTCACCCCCGGCTACGCGGCCTATCTGCGCCGCCTGTTTGCCAAAAACGAGCTGGACATTGCGGTGCTGGGCAACTACCTGAATCTGGCGCACCCGGATACGGATGCTCTGCACGCCATTCAGGAAAAGTACTACGCGCATATCCGCTTTGCCAGCCTGCTGGGCTGCGGCATGGTGGGCACCGAGACCGGTGCACCCAACGCAGAGTACAAGTTCTGCCCGGAGTGCCGCAGCGATGCCGCCCTTGCCACCTTTATCAAAAACTTCAAGCCGGTGGTGCGCTGCGCCGAGCAATACGGCGTGACCATTGCCATTGAGCCGGTGGTCAAGCATATCGTGTATGACGCCCGCCGCGCCCGCACCGTGCTGGACGAGATCGGCAGCCCCAATCTGCAGATCCTGCTGGACCCGGTGAACCTTTTGAACATGGAAAACGTAGACCGTCGGGAGGAAGTGTTTGCCGAGGCCATCGAGCTGCTGGGCAAGGATATTGCCATGATCCACTTCAAGGACTTTTTGCGGCAGGACGCCGGCGGGCAGCTGGCTGCCACCGGTGCCGGACAGGGCGGCATGGGCGACTACCGCACCATTCTGCGGTTTGCCAAGGAGCAGAAGCCCTATGTGTTCGCCACCTTGGAGAACACCACCCCGGAAAACGCCGTCCAATGCCTGCACTATCTGCAAAAACAGTACGACGAGTGCTGACAGTAAATGAAACCGCACACTGCTGTCCGCAGCAGCCTGTGGTTTCATGATATAAAAAAGTCTGAACCGGTGGCGGATGCCTCAGTTCAGACTTTTTTGTTATTCTATGTCAGCAGGTCGTTAGACTCTTGCCAAGCCGTCCACACTCAGCACAACGCCGGTGATGCAAGATGCCTTCTCCGAGGCACCAAGAATTGTTTTTCAATTTTCGGAAGCTGATAGCAGGGTATTCCCGTAAGAGCTGTCCAGCCGCATCTGGTACCACACCACCCCGCCGTGGGTGGAAACGGAAACGCCCTCGTTCACAAAGCCGAACTTTGCATAGTAGTGCAAAAGCTTCTCCTTGCAGGTCAGCACCAGCCCCTTGCGTCCCTGTGTGTGGGCATCTGCGATGGCTCTTTGCAGCAGCAGCCCGGCATAGCCCCGGCGGCGGCAGCGCGGGAGGGTGTTCACCCCAAAGATCATCTGCCATGCGCCATTTTCATCATGCAGGGCGGCATCTGCGTACATCTCATCGGTCAGGTCGGGCATATCGGTGCAAAAGCCGTCCACAAAGGCCACCAGCTCCCCCTGCTCAAACAGCAGCCAGAAATGATCGGCATAGTGTGCCAGCCGCCCGGCAAATTCTTCTGCTGTGGCAGCCTCCGCTGCCGGAAAACAGGCCGCCTCCACGGCGGCAATGGCCTGTAAATCGTCCATAGTTGCGTTGCGTATCTCCACAGTATCTCTCCTCCCTTTTTTGTAATGTCAGTATACCACAGCTGCCGCGCAAGGGCAAAATATTTGCATCTGTTCCCCGTCCGTGTTACAATGGCTATACTACGCTTGGAAGGGAGTTGAAACGCCATGCCCACCGAAAACCGCACTACCTTAACGCCGGACACCCCGGTGCGCTACCTGAAAGGGGTGGGGCCCAAGACCGCAGAGCGGTTCGAGAAGTTGGGCATCGTGACGCTGGCAGACCTGCTGTGCCATTACCCCCGGCGGTACATCGACTTTTCCAAGCCCTACTCCATTGCGGAAGCTCCTGCCGACACCGAATGCGTGGTAAAGGGTGAAGTATTCGCAAAGCCCGGCGGGCGCATTTTGCCGGGTGGGCGGCGGATGGAGCGCATCACCGCCGGGGACGACGTAGCCAGTCTGGAGATCACATGGTTCAATAACCCCTACGCCACCCAGAAATTGCAGCTGGGGCAGGAATACTATTTTCAGGGCATCGTGACCGGCGGGATGCTGCGCCGCCAGATGGTCAACCCGCAGGTGCGCACCGCCGAGCAGATTCAAGCCGCGCCCTTTGAGGCCGTTTATCCCCAGACCGAGGGACTGTCCAGCAGCGTCATCTCCCGCTGCATCCGGCAGCTTTTGCCCCACGCGGAGCTGCTGCCCGACCCGCTGCCGCCGGAGATGCTGCAAAAATACCGTCTGCTGCCCAAGGCCGAGGCGGTGCGCGCCATCCACTGCCCTGCCACCGAGGAACAGGCCGCAGCGGCGCGGCGGCGGCTCATCTACGAGGAGCTTTTGGTGCTGCAATTGGGCATCGGGCGGATGCGCAGCCGGGGCGCTGCGGCCACCGGGGCACCCATGCGCCGCGCCGACCCATCCCCTTTCTGGCAGAGCCTGCCCTTTGCCCCCACCGGGGCGCAGCGCCGTGCAGTGGAGGAGATTTTAAACGATATGGCGGGCGATACCGCCATGAACCGCCTGTTGCAGGGCGATGTAGGCAGTGGCAAAACGCTGGTAGCTGCTGCCGCCATCTGGGCGTGCATCCGGGCAGGATATCAGGCCGCGCTGCTGGCCCCTACCGAAATTCTGGCCGCGCAGCACGCCGAGGGGCTTAACCGGCTGCTTGCCCCCTTCGGGATGCGGGTGGCCCTGCTGACCGGCGGCATGAAGGCCGCCGCCCGCCGCACCACGCTGGCTGCCATCCGCAATGATGAAGCTGACCTTGTGGTGGGCACCCACGCCCTGATGAGCGAAGGGGTGGAGTTTGCCCGGCTGGGTCTGGCGGTCATTGACGAGCAGCACCGCTTTGGGGTGCGTCAGCGCGGTGCACTGGCAGAAAAAGCCGCGAACCCGCACCTGCTGGTCATGAGTGCCACCCCCATTCCCCGCACGCTGGGGCTGCTGATCTACGGCGACTTGGACATCTCCGTTCTGGACGAGCTGCCCCCCGGGCGCACCCCGGTCAAGACCCGCTGCATCACCGGCAAGCGGCGGCGAGACCTGTACCGCTTTCTGGACAGCGAGATCGACAAGGGGCGGCAGGTGTATCTGGTCTGTCCTGCCATCGAGGATGTGCCGGACGGCGGGCTGAACGCCGTCAAGACCTACTACGAGGACATCGCCAAGGCGCTGCTGCCCGACCGCCGGGTGGGGCTGATGCACGGCAAGCTGAAACCCAAGGAAAAAGCCGCTGTCATGGAGGATTTCAAGGCCGGGCGGCTGGACGCACTGGTATCCACCACCGTCATCGAGGTGGGCGTGGACGTGCCCAACGCCAGCGTGATGGTGATTGAAAACGCCGAGCGCTACGGTCTGAGCGCCCTGCACCAGCTGCGCGGGCGGGTGGGACGCGGCGCTGCCGAGAGCTGGTGCTTCCTTGTCAGCGACAACACCAGCGAGGCCGTGCAGAAGCGGCTGAAATTCCTCTGCTCCACCACCGACGGCTTTGCCGTGGCGCAGTACGACCTGGAGACCCGCGGCCCCGGCGACTTTTTCGGCAGCCGTCAGCATGGTCTGCCCACCTTACAGATCGCCGACCTGATGAATGACACCCGTACCCTGCACGCCGCCCAGAGCGAGGCCGCTGCATTGCTTGCCGCCGACCCGCTGCTGGAAAGCCCTGCCCACACTTTGCTGGCCGCGCAGGTGCAGCAGATGTTCGACAAGGCCGGGCCGATGAACTAAAAAAGCGCTGTCGCACAAAAAACTCGTGCGACAGCGCTTTTCTTTACACTTCTTTGCTTCCAACAACGCTTTGCAGGATGCGGGCGGTCAGGGCATCCAGCTTTGTTTCCAGTGCAGGCAGGTGCAGCAGGCGGTAGAGCCGCTGATACACGGCATCCACCGCGTAGCCCGCTACGGCGATCAGCAGCACTGCACCGGTCAGGTAAGCCAGCGAGGGCAGCAGCGCCCCGCCGAACCGGGGCAGGTCTACCAGCTGCCACAGCAGCGCCCGGGTAAAATCGCTGTCGTGCAGCAGATACACCCCGAAGGACAGCGGTGCCAGCCGAAAGACCCAGCGCCGCCAGTAGTCCGAGCGGATACGGATATTCTGGAACAGCAAAAACATTGCTGCCGAGGCGATGACCGTAGCCAGTGCCTGATAGCCGTTGACGGTATTCACAAAGCCGTTCAGGTGCAGGGCGTTTTCCACCCGCAGCGCCAGCATCCGGTTGAACAGCCCCGCCGCCGAAGCTGCCAGATATGCCAGCAAACACAGCCCGCTGGGCACGGTCACCCGGTATTTGCGGAAATAGGCTGCCATAAAATACAGGATATAGAACCAGATAAAGCTGTATCCGTTATTTACAAAGGTCACATCCGTTGCCCAGTAGAACAGCGTGCCCCACACGCTTTGCAGCAGCAGCGCCACCAGCAGCAGCGTTTTGTACTGCCGCCGGTCAAGGCTTTGCACCACCGCGTTCAGCACCGGCACCGAGAGGTACATCAGAAAATAAGCCGAGGCGAACCAGTAGCCGTTGGAGGTAAGGGGCAGCAGCGCCCGAAGCAGCTTGACCGCCGAAAGCGGGACCGCCCCCGCCCTGACCGCAACGCAGAAGGTGAGCATGGAGTAAAACCACACCTGTGCCCCAATGTGGAACAGCCGTCCGGCGCGGACAGACCCCTTGCGCTCCGACAGATAATAGCCGGAAAGCATTACAAAACAGTTTGTGGATACACGCGCCAGAATAAACAACAGCCAGTAGATCCAGAATGCCGCCGACCCCTGCGGTGCCGCACTGCCCAGCCCGCCGTGCCCGATGCCGTGCATCAGAACGATCATCACCATACTGAGGATGCGCATCGTCTCAAAGCCGCTATGCCGTTTCTGCTCTTCCATACCCCGTTTTCCCCCTTACATTACATTTCCCCTGTTTCCAGCTGCCGCAAAGCCTGCCGCACCTGCTGTTCCGGCCGCAGCCACGTTTGATAATACGCTGCATTGTGCTGCGCCATGGCTAAGATCGCCGCCGGGTCTGCCAGCAGCTGCCGCAGCTGCTCCTCACATTGTGCCGGGGACGTATACGTTTTATAGTTTTTCCCTTCTTCAAAGCCGCCCGGCAAGGTGTACCGCAGCGGCTCGGTAACGATAGCACGTCCCGCCGCCACATACTCGGCCAGTTTCCAACCGGTAGAGCCGTGCAGTCCGGTAGAAGCCACACAGATCTCGGTGTGCTGCATCCGGTGCAGGTAGGCGCGCTTGCCGGTCAGCATGTCCGGCACGATCAGTTCCGGGCACTGCCGCCGGGCACAGGTGTTGTCGGACACGCCGCCGGTGAACTGCGCCGGGAAGGCGCTTTGCAGCCGGTGCAGCAGCTCGATGCGGTCTGCGTTCACCTGCCGCCACTCTGCCTGTAACTCCGGGTATTGCCGTACCGCCGGTTCCTCCGGGTCCCACAGACGGGTCAGGAAGAGGATGCGCGGCTTTTTGCGCACCCGGGTCAGCCGGGCTTCAAAGTCCTGCGGATAGCAACGGGTGGAAAGTGCCCACTGCTTCAGGCGGCTCTTTGCGCTGCGCTCCGCATCCAACGGCGAACCCGGACAGGTAACGTAGTAGTTCAGACCCAGCGGCCGCAGCTTTGCGGAGATATCTCCTGGGAACTGCCGGTTCTTCTCAGCCGAAAAGGAGCGCTTGAACACCACATCTGCCCGGCTGAACAGCGCCTGCACCGCCGCCGGGTCGTTGTAGAAGTAGCCGTCCATCAGATCAAACACCACCGTGCGGCCGTCAATTTCAGTTTCCAGCAGCGCCTCCCGGGCAATGGGGCTGCCCTGCCGCGCGTCCAACACCCGCAAAGTCAGTTCCCCGCGCTTTGCCAGCAGGGTAAAGCCCGCCAGAATGCCGCTGATATGGGCAGCGCCCTCCCGGGTGGCAAGTTTTACTGTGACCTGCATTTTATACCTCCTATCAGCGAAACAGCCGCTTTGCGTGCCGGTCCCCCATGGGGATCACGTCGCAGAACACGCAGCGGCTCTTGGTGGACAGCTGCACATCCCGGTGATAACAGCCGAAGAACCATTTTTCATAGGTCAGCTTCAACAGAATTTTGTCCAGGAACTGGTGCAGCTGGTTGGTCTCGCCGCTGGCCAGCACCGTAAAATCCAGGAATCTGCTTGGCGCGTCGTGGGTGAGCACATAATCCACCTGATAGCCGCAGGCTTCCAGGTTCTGCTCGCAGGCCGCATATTCTTCATCGGAGGGCATCTCCTGCTTCCACCAGTTCACGCCCGGCTCCCGTTCCTCCCGGTCCGGGCTTTCGGCCCCGCCGAAGCACAGGTACTTTTTGCCCTCCAGCTCCAGCACGCTGCCGCGGCACACATGGTAGACATTGCCGCCCAGGCTCTGCACCCGGCCGCCGAACCGCTCCGTTTCCGGATATTGGGCCAGCAGGTCGTAATTTTCGTGGGAGCCGTCCAGAAACAGCAGGGTATACGGCCGCTTTCGCAGCCAGTCCAGCTTTTTCTGTTCTTCTGTGCTGCCGTCCCACACGAAGCCGAAATCGCCCAGCACCACCACGATGTCCTGTTTGCCCAGCCAGCGCAGCCGCCCGTGCCGGAACCGGTCCAAATCGCCGTGGGTGTCGCCTGTCAGATATACCATTCCCGTCCTCCTGTGCCGGAGCGTGCAAAACCGCAGCCAAAAGCCGCAAAGCCCTTGTCACGTCCCGGCAAACCTGTTATTATAAAGTATACAGCGTCTGCTGTTCCATTTGTGTTTTCTGCGTACCGCTGCCGGTGCGCATTGCTTCGTATAGTTTATCGCTTTTTGAAGGAATTGTCCACATGAAACGTATTTTTGCACTGATCCTGTCGTTTGCACTCCTGCTCAGCTGCCTGGTGCTGCCGGCGGGTGCCATGTTCGACCCATCCCCCGTCTATCAGGTGCAGGCCCAGAGCGCCTACATCGTGAACACCGACACCAACATCATCGTCTACGAAAAGGACAGTACCAAACAGGTGTCCGCCGGTGGCCTGACCAAGTATATGACCATCGCACTGGTGCTGACCAACTATGCCGACCAGCTGGACAACACCTTCCAGATGCCGTTTGCCATCTCGGACTATGTGCACAACACCAGCAACGCCGACATGCGCTCCAACGAGACTTTCACCTACCGCGAAGCACTGTACGCCATGGTCACCCGCAACGCCAACGAAGCCGCCATGGGCCTTGCCTATACCCTTTCGGGCGGAGACCTGGACGGCTGGGTGAGCCAGATGAACGCCCTGTCTCAGCGCATCGGCACCACGAACAGCACCTGGACGGACGCCTGCGGCATCGACAGCGGCAACGTGACATGCGCTGTGGACATGTACCTGATCCTGCGCTACCTGATGAGCTTTGACGCCTTTGTGGAGATCTCCGGCGTGCCCACCTTTACCATGCCGGCCAAGGAGAAGCACCGGTCTCCGTCGGTGCTGGTCAGCCAGAATGCAGCCCTGAGCAAAAGCAGCGGCGGCAATTACTACCGCAGCGCCATGCAGGGCGGCATGTGCGACGTGACCGCTTACAAGAAGGACAGCGGAAACCAGAGTTACGTTTCCTGGGCCAATCAGGACGGTG
>OOIF01002692.1_pt1 | contig 11608 bp, 8 predicted proteins | sample 1691961 | NCBI WGS metagenome assembly OOIF01 (sample SAMN06348146, study PRJEB24527) | human gut metagenome | biome: human gut; feature: ankylosing spondylitis patient; material: feces | host: Homo sapiens | place: China | collected 2015-10 | reverse complement strand
TCAGAGATTCATACTTTTTCATTATAATTTCAATCTTCTCGCTGCGAGCGGACCACGGTTGCTGGACAGGACGGACGCACCAGAAATTGAGCAACGAACCACGATATAGGTCTCCTTTTATCGGAGACCTAACCCGTGGCACCTTTTAGATTCTGATGCAGTCGTTCATGGCGGCCAGCATGTCCTCTATCTTTCTGAGTCGTGCCCTGATAATCGGTTTTGAGGGCGCTGCTTTTCCTGTTGCCTCCTCCAAGCGAGTTTGGATCTTTGTTGTGAAATTAAGAGCGATTTTGTTGAGCAGAGTTCTGCCAGCTAAGTATTGGGCGTTGGTACATTGCAAACGGTCTTGATTAAAGGCCATATCCAAAGCCCAATGGCCCTTGTTTTCAATTGTCCAATGCTGGCGAACAGCGCGATGCAGGACCTGTTCTACATTCGGAGCTTCATACCTCAAAGAGGAGATGTAATAGCGCACTTGCGGCTCAAGAACCTCACTTGTACTCTTCCTGACGGTGTCGGTGACGGTCTCCACGATGGAGCCTTCTTCGAGACCGACCCACTTATCCCGAATTTCTTTGGGCAGCAAACTGCCCGGAAGTACGCGAGTTTTTCTCTTTGTAATTTTTCCGCTTTGGTCTGTCACGGAGGGACGTGCTGTTTTATAGTCGTGCGTTCCTAACTCAAAGAAACCGCGTACTTGCTCATAAGTTAGGTCCTGATTAGCTTTGAGAGCAAGACAGTAGTCTGCTTTTTCGGCAATGATCTTTGCCGCAAACTCGGTTTGTGTATTCAGGGCATCTGCCGTAACGATCGCGCCTTGGATATCCAGAGTACTGATCAACTTTGTGGCATGAGTGATTTCATTATTTTTTTCGCCGATTACCTGCTGAGCCAGAATCAGTTCATTGTCTGCATCCATGATGTTTAAGACATACGGGGAATGCTCGGTAGAGTTCCGAGAGGCTCTGACAGCTTGTCCGTCGACTGCAATTATCGGATGAGACAGTTTACTGCACAGCATTTTTACAAAGCGTTCTTTAATTTCATAGTCGTTTCCTTCGATGTCGACCATTTCTGCAATCAGGTCCGGGTCCTCCAGCTGTTTTGATTTCCAGAGGTTGTATGTATCAAGATAGTTCATGCAAAATCATCCTTTCTGGCGGCGATTGACGCAGTTGGAACAACCGCCGTAAAACTATACAAAATCAATAGACTCTACTTTTATTCTATGCTTTTTTTGTTCAGAAGTCAACAAAATGCAGTCGAAAAAGACTCTTTTTCTGTTAAGATACAGTCAAATGGAGCCAACAAAAGAAAAGATTTTGTCAAGAGCGAAACGGCAAAAAAGAAAAGCGATTGATTTTCCTACCGTTATTGTTTATAATAAAAGCAATGAAAAAAGCTTTTCCCATACCCAGGAAGAGGAATCGTTTTTTAAAATAAGGAGGATCTTTATTATGTTAGTTTCTGCAAAAGAAATGCTGGACAAAGCAAAAGCGGGTCACTACGCAGTGGGTCACTTCAACATCAACAACCTGGAGTGGACCAAAGCCATCCTGCTGACCGCTCAGGAAAATAATTCCCCTGTTATTCTGGGCGTTTCCGAGGGTGCAGGCAAGTACATGGGTGGCTACACCACCATCGTCGGCATGGTAAACGGCATGATCAAAGAGCTGGGCATCACCGTTCCGGTTGCTCTGCATCTGGACCACGGCAGCTATGAGGCAGCAAAAGAATGTATCGAGAAGGGCTTCTCCTCGGTTATGTTCGACGGCTCCAAATACAGCATCGAAGAGAACGTAGAAAAGACAAAGGAAATCGTTGCACTGGCTCACTCCAAAGGCATCTCGGTTGAGGCTGAGGTAGGCGCAATCGGCGGCGAGGAAGACGGCGTGCTGGGCGGCGGCGAGATTGCAGACCCGGATGAGTGCGCAAGCATCTGCGAGCTGGGCGTTGATATGCTGGCAGCAGGCATCGGCAATATCCACGGCGTATATCCAGAAAACTGGGCAGGTCTGCGTCTGGACGTCCTGGCTCAGATCCAGGAAAAGACCGGCACCATGCCTCTGGTTCTGCACGGCGGCACCGGCATTCCTGACGAGATGGTCAAGGATGCAATCTCCAAGGGCGTTTCCAAGATCAATGTAAACACCGAATGCCAGATCGTATTCACCGCAGCAGTCCGCAAATACTTTGAGGAAAACATGGACCAGCAGAAGAAGGGCTTCGACCCAAGAAAGGTCCTCAAACCGGGCTTTGAAGCAATCAAAGAAAAGGTAAAAGAGAAGATGGAGCTGTTCGGCTCGATCAACAAAGCATAAGCGGCAAAACATACCACCTAAGAGCGGGGAGATTTTCCCCGCTCTTTTCTATCACAGCACAAGGGAGGAAAGGAACTGTGGAATATCAAAACAAAACCATCACCTTAAAGGACGGCAGAACAGCGTTGCTGCGTGCCGTTTGCAAAGAGGATGCTATACCGATGATTGCATACATGAAAGCCTGCTATGAGCAGACGCCTTACCTGATGCGCTACCCGGACGAATTTGCCGTCACAGCAGAGCAGGAGGCGACCTATCTGGAAAGGCAGCTTGTTTCTCCCGATGTGCTGATGCTCGTCTGCGAGGTGGAGGGAAAGTTGGCGGGGAACTGTCAGCTTGACTTAAACCGCTGGCGCAAGACCCGACACCGCGGTCAGGCTGCCATCGCCCTGCTGAAGGACTACTGGGGACTGGGCATCGGAACGGCGATGTTTAAAGAGATGATTGAAAAAGCAAGGCAGGAGAAGCTCGAACAGCTGGAGCTGGAGGTCATCGAAGGGAACCAGCGGGCGATTGGACTCTACCACAAGATGGGTTTTGTGTGCACAGGCGAAAAGCCCAACGCCATCCGTCTGGAGGATGGAAGCTCCTTAAAAGAGCTGATGATGGTCAAGGTTTTATAAGCTGACGCAAAAAGGTTTTGTCTGGATTGATTGTGGCAGACAAAACCTTTTTGATTTTCTTTTACAAAATGACGACAATATCCGAGCGGCTTTGGTTGATTCGTTTGAAAAATCCGTTTATAATAAAGAGAGCATCCTGAAAAAACGGACGGATAAGCCGGTCGACAGCAGCGCACACTAGAGAAGGAAATCGAATCTATGGAGGTGTGCGCATGAGCCACAATCACAAGAAAAACAATCGCAGGAAACCGGTCTGCGAAGAGCTGCCGGTCGAACAGCCGCAGGAGCAGCCGGAGGATTTGGAGGAGCAAACCAGCCAAATCATCCAGTCCGGCTCGGTCACCATGACCGCAGCCAAGCACGTAATCCACTGTCTGACCATCGTCGGTCAGATCGAGGGTCACTATATCCTGCCGCCACAGAACAAGACCACCAAGTATGAGCACGTCATTCCGCAGCTGGTCGCCATCGAACAGGACCCTTCCATCGAAGGGCTGATGATTATTCTCAACACCGTCGGTGGAGATGTCGAGGCGGGACTTGCCATTGCCGAGCTGATTTCCGGCATGAAAAAGCCGACCGTGTCGCTGGTGCTGGGCGGCGGACATTCCATCGGTGTGCCGCTGGCGTGCAGCGCAAAGCAGTCCTTCATCGCGCCTTCCGCCACCATGACGGTGCATCCGGTGCGGATGAACGGTCTGGTGCTGGGCGTCCCGCAGACCCTTTCCTATTTTGACCGGATGCAGGAACGCATCGTGCGCTTTGTCACCGACAACTCCGGCATCTCCTCGAAGGATTTTCGTCGGCTGATGATGAACACCGGGGAGCTGGTGATGGACGTCGGCACCGTTTTGGATGGAGAAAAGGCGGTACAGGCAGGGCTGATCGATCACTTAGGAGGACTGAGCGAAGCCATCTCCTGCCTGTACCGGATGATTGAGAAAAAAGAAAAGGGAGCAAAATCTGCGGTCCGACCCAAAAAAGGAGGGAGCAGACGATGATCCTTCATTCGGTGACACCAATTTGGGCGATGCAGCAGATGATGGCAGAGCAGCCGGCACAGCAGCCGACCACCGTTTTGCTTTCGGCAACGGCAGCATTGCAGGGCAGGATGCAAAACGGACAGCTTTTGGTGGAGCGCATCCTTTCCACCGACCCGCACGACTTTCTGCGGCAGGAACTTTCCCCGGGAAAACAGGTGAAGCTGCCGCAAAAAAACAGATTTTTTTAGATTACTTTTTATGATAGAAACATGGACAACAGGGAGGCTTGGCAGACTATGGCAACCAAAAAAACATCCTCGCGCACCAAAAGCAAGAGCGCGGCTGCGACCGAACGGGAGCGCAAAAAACGCGAGCTGCACTCCAGACAGCAGTTTTGGGCAATCGTCGTTTTTGCAGTGGCAGTCTTTATTATGGCGACCACACTGGTGGAGGGACAGAACGTCTGGAACTGGATTCACAATTTCTTTCTGGGGATGTTTGGATGGAGCGCCTATCTGATTGCTCCCCTGCTGTTCTATGTTTCCATCATGACCGCGCTGGACAAGCCCATCGGTCTGGTCGGGCACAAGGTATGGCAGTCGATGCTGCTGATTTGCCTGCTCAGTGGAGCGACCCAGGTGTTCGGCTCGGGCATCCCAAACGGCAACCTGATTGAAAAGTTCCTCTCGCTTTTCCAAAACGGCGTGGACGGACACGGAGGAGGAGCGGTTTCGGGACTGTTCGGTCTGCCGCTGCTCTACTGGTTTGGTCCCACCGGAGCCAAGGTGACGATGGTCCTGCTGATTTTTGTGGTACTGATGGTGCTGACCGGCGGGACACTGATCGGGCTGTATCAGTCGGCAAAAAAACCGATGCAGAAGATGGAGGAGGTCTATGTCGCTCATTCGGAGATCCGCAATCAGCAGCGGCAGCTTCGCCAGGAGCAGATGATGGAAGAGGGGCAGGCGCCGACCAAGCCTCGCTTTAACATCAATATCCCGTTAGGCTCAGGCAAGCGCGCCGAGCAGGAGGACGGGCTGCAAACCGACAGCTTTTTTAATGCCAAGCGCAAAAAAGAGGAGGAACTGGAGCGGCTGCGGCAGGCGCAGGAGGACACCGAAAAAGGCAGAGCAGCCATGCGGGAAAAGCTGGAGCTGGAACGCGCCGAGCAAAAGCGGCAGGAACAGCAGCGTGCCGAGCAGATTGCTGCCGAGCGTCGGGAGCTGGAGCAGTCGGTGGAGAGCGACAGCTTCTGGAACCCGCCGGAGGAGCCGATGGACGAGCAGGAATCGCAGCTTTCCTCCCCGTATCTGGACGACCTGATCAATCGGGTCGCACCGGCTGCCGGCAGCGGTTATGCGCGGGAGGACCAGGCGGTGCTGCATACCCTAAAATCCAATATGCCAAACGCAGGGGTGCGACCGGTGGTGGATTCTGCCGATTTGGATCACCCGTCTCACCTGCATGAAGAAAGGATGGGCGACCCTTGTCAGACCGGACTTTCCTGGGAGCAGACAGAGCCGCTTTTGGAGGAAGAGGACATCGCAGATGGATTTATCTCGATGCAAAACTTCCACTTTGGACAGCAGGTGCAGGAGGATGCAGAGGAATCAGAGATGGACGAGATTTTCCAGCCGGCTGCACCGCAGAGAATGCCCATTGTCGAAGAGGAGGAGCCGGTATTCTTCCAGCCGCAGGAAGAGCCGCAGGAAGAAGAGCCGGTACAGTTTCACCCGGACAACATCCATCTGGAGCCGGAGCCGCCGACTGGCAGCCGCAGGGAGCAGACGCACGAGATTATCCAGGTGTCTGCCGACCGGATAGCGGCAGAGGGAATGGATTTGCAGGGCGCATCCCATTCGGTCGATGCGCCGCAGCCGGAAGAGGAAGAGCCGGAATACATCAAACCGCCGATTGAGATTTTGAATGAAATCGAAAAGCCCAATGAGAGCAACCTGCAGGAGGAACTGCGCACCAACGCCGAAAAACTGGTGTCCACCCTGCAAAGCTTCGGCGTGCAGACCCGCATCATCGACATCGCACGCGGACCGGCGGTCACCCGCTATGAATTGCAGCCGTCGGCAGGGGTGAAGATCAGCAAGATTACCAACCTTGCCGATGACATCGCCCTCAACCTTGCCGCCTCGGGCGTCCGCATTGAAGCGCCCATCCCGAACAAGCCTGCGGTGGGCATCGAGGTGCCGAACAAGGTGGTCAGCACCGTTTCCATCCGGGAGATTATCGACTCGCCGGAATTTCAGCAGGCAAAAAGTCCGCTGGCAGTGGCGCTGGGCAGAGATATTGCCGGAAAGGTCACCGTAGCGGACCTTGCCAAGATGCCGCACACCCTGATTGCAGGCTCGACCGGCTCGGGTAAATCGGTCTGCATCAACTCGCTGATTGTCAGTATGCTCTACCACTCCACGCCGCAGGAGGTAAAGCTGCTGCTCATCGACCCGAAGATGGTGGAGCTTGGCATCTACAACGGCATCCCGCACCTGCTCATCCCGGTGGTCACCGACCCGAAAAAGGCAGCGGGCGCACTGTCGTGGGCGGTCAACGAGATGCTCAACCGCTATCAGCTGTTTAAAGATTACAGCGTGCGGGATATGACTGGCTTTAACCGCGCGGCAGAGAAGAACGGGCTCAAACCGATGCCGCAGATTGTCATCATCATCGACGAGCTTGCCGATTTGATGATGGCAGCGCCGGGTGAGGTGGAGGATTCCATCTGCCGTCTGGCACAGATGGCGCGTGCGGCGGGGATGCACCTGGTCATTGCCACCCAGCGACCATCGGTGGACGTCATCACCGGCGTCATCAAGGCGAACATCCCTTCCCGCATCGCCTTTGCGGTTTCTTCTCAAATCGACTCGCGCACCATCCTCGATTCCAGCGGTGCAGAAAAGCTGCTGGGCAGAGGCGATATGCTCTTTTCTCCCATCGGTTCCTCCAAACCGACCCGCGTTCAGGGCTGCTTTGTGACCGACGGGGAGGTCGAGCGCATCATCGAATTTATCAAGCAGTCCGGTCAGAAGATGACCTATGACGAACAGATTTTGCAGGAGATTGACCGCCATGCCGTTTCCGACAACAAGAAGAAGGGCGGCAAGGACGAGGGCGGCGGATTCTCGGACGAGGACGAAATGCTGCCCAGCGCGATTGAGATTGTGGTGGAGACCGGACAGGCATCCACCTCCATGCTGCAAAGAAGGCTGAAGCTGGGCTATGCGCGTGCAGCCCGCCTGATGGATGCGATGGAGGAAAAAGGTATCATCGGTCCGTTTGAGGGCAGCAAGCCCAGACAGGTACTGATTACCAAAGAGCGGTGGATCGAAATGAAGATGGTCGCTGCGGCAAAAGCCGAGGATGACCGCAGAAATTATTGAGGTTGACAAAGCCCCTTTTTTCTAAATTTGAAAAAAGGGGCTTTGTGATTTTTTAATCAGAAAAATTTTAAGTTTTTCTCTCGACAAGCAAGGGTCGATTATGCTATATATTTATAGGCAGGACTGATCAGGGTCTTGCAAAAAGCTTTTTGGAGGAGGAATCGAGATGGAAAATGTGCAGAACAAAGAGAACCGGATCATCAACGGTGTGATTTGGAAACAGCTGCTGATGTTCTTTTTTCCGATTGTACTGGGCACCTTTTTTCAGCAGATCTACAACACGGCAGACGCAGTTGTCGTAGGAAGATTTGTCGGTACCGAAGCATTGGCGGCGGTGGGCGGCTCCACCAGCCAGATCATCAACCTGATTGTCGGCTTTTTTGTCGGACTTTCTTCCGGTGCAACGGTGGTCATCTCCCAGTATTACGGCGCAAGGGAGAAGCAGGGACTGCAAAATGCACTGCATACCGCGTTTGCCTTTTCGGTGGTGGGCAGCGTGGTCATCTCTGTGATTGGAATTTGGCTGTCTCCGATGATGCTTCGTTGGATGAACACCACCGAGGAGGTCATCGCACCGTCCACCACCTATCTGCGCATCTATTTTGCCGGAATCATCTTTGTCTTCATTTATAATGTAGGTTCCAGCATCCTGCGTGCGGTCGGAGATTCCCGACGCCCTCTGTACTATCTGATTGTCTGCTGCTTCATCAACATCCTGCTGGACGTAGTCCTGGTTGTCTTTTTCCATATGGGCGTAGCGGGCGCTGCCATTGCAACGGTGTTTGCCCAGGGAGTCAGTGCGGTGCTGGTGGTGCTGGCGCTGTGCCGCTCCAAGGATATTTTCCGGCTGGAGCTCAAACAGGTTCGCTTTCACCGCGATGCGTTGGAGCTGCTGCTGAAGATTGGTCTGCCGGCAGGCTTGCAGTCGGTGATGTACAGTGCATCCAATATCATCATCCAGACCTCGCTCAACTCCTTCGGAACCAACACGATGGCGGCATGGACCGCCTATGGAAAGATTGACTCCTTCTTCTGGATGGTCATCAGCGCCTTTGGTATCTCCATCACCACCTTTGTGGGACAGAACTATGGCGCGCGCAAGTTTGGACGGATGCGCAAAAGCGTGCGCATCTGTATCGGGATGGCAATGGGCGCTTCGGTCGTCATCAGCGCAGTCTTCCTGATTTTTGGAAAGTATGTCTACCAGATGTTCACCACCGATGCCACCGTCATCGAAATCGGAATGCACATGATGACCCTGATGGCGCCGGCGTATGCGGTGTATGTCTTTATCGAAGTCTACTCAGGTGCGCTGCGCGGTACCGGCGACGTGCTGGTGCCGATGCTGATGACCTGCGGCGGTGTGTGCGTACTCAGAGTGCTGTGGGTTTGGTTCATCGTTCCGCTCAAGCCGGTCATCGACACCATCCTTTACAGCTATCCAATCTCGTGGACGCTGACAGCGCTGCTGTTCATCTTCTATTATCGAAAAAAATGCCAACAGTTCCCGGACAGCGACGAATAACACAAAAAAGGACAGGAGGTTCTGTGAGCAGTTCGCAGAGCCTCCTTTTGATTTAAAAGAGGAGAATGAACGTTATGTCAACAAAATTGGTTTTACTTGGAACAGGGACACCAAACGCCTGCCCGAACGCCAGCGGACCTGCCTGCGCCGTGGTGGTGGACGACCGGGCTTATCTGGTGGATTTTGGACCGGGCGTGGTGCGGCAGGCATCCAAGGCGTACTATAAGGGCATCGACCCGCTGCGACCGGACCTGCTGACCACCGCCTTCTGCACCCACCTGCACACCGACCACACGGTGGGCTATGCCGACCTCATCTTCACGCCGTGGGTGCTGGAGCGCAGCAGTCCGCTCAAGGTGTTTGGTCCCAAGGGCTTGCAGCGTATGACCGACCACCTGTTGCAGGCGTATGCGGTGGACATCGACTTTCGTCTGCATGGCTTTGAGCGAGCCAACGAGGTGGGTTATCAGGTGCAGGTGCAGGAGATACAGGAAGGCATCATCTACCGGGATGAGCGGGTGCAGGTGGAAGCGTTTGCTGTCAGCCACGGTACACTGGAAAGTTATGGCTATCGTTTTGTCACACAGGATGGGGTCATCGTGGTCAGTGGGGACACCGCACCCCTGCCGGTGGTTGCCGAAAAAGCCAAGGGCTGCGACATTTTGCTGCACGAGGTCGAATATGCCGCAGGTATCCGATGCCGCGAGGAAAAATGGCAGAAGTACCACCGCGAGGTCCACACCCTCAGCACCGACCTTGCCGCCATTGCTGCACAGGCGCAGCCCAAGCTGCTGGTCACCACCCATCGCATCTACCACATGAATATCCAGGACAACACCCGGGACCTTCAGGCGCAGATGGATGTGCGGTGCGCAGCGATTTTGGAGGAAATCCGGCAGGCAGGCTATGACGGAAAGGTGGTCAACGGGCAGGATTTGGACGTCTTTCCAGTATAGTGCACAAAGTGACGAAAATAAGGAGATACCACAATAAAATTTTCCACACAGAATTGTCACAAAATATGTCACGGGATATTGTAATTGCCAAAAGTGGGTGCTATACTAAATGAGAAAACAGGAAAAAGCCCGGGCTTTTTCCTATTCCATTTGGAATAGGAAGGGTTCCGCCGGCTTTCCGAATTTAAAAGGAGGCATTCCAACGATGAATGGATTAAAGAAAACACTGTCCATCATGCTGTGTGTGGCAATGATTGCAAGCGGCAGCTTCATGGCATTTGCGGAAGGCGAAGGCAATCTGCAGAACGTCACCGTTGTTGAAGGCGAAAATGCCGGTGAAAACGTTGGCGGCGAAGAAGGCGGCAACGAGGGCAACGAAGGCGAAAACGTCGACGAAAATAAAGAAGAGAACAAAGATGAGGATAAACAGCAGTCCGAGGCGCTTTTGGCAGCAATCGGCGCGCTAAACAATCTGCCGCTGTTTGACAGCCTGACCGAGGACACCGACGCAGACGCTCTGCTGGCACAGGTGCAGGCAGCCAGAGCAGCCTACGACGCGCTGACCGAAGAGGAAAAGCTGCTGGTAGAAGAAGCAAAGCTCAACAACCTGCTGGATTTGGAATTCTTCTTTGAAAACCGTCCGTCCAACACCCCTGCGGATGCTCCTGTCGATCAAGTAGTTGCTACACAGACTGAGACCGAAGCGGTAGTAGCAGGAACACAGGAAAAGCCGACTGAGGTATCTGATGCACAGGGACTGAAAGACGCTGTTGAAGCAGGCGGCTATATCAAACTGAATGCAAACATTACAGCAAGCATTGAAATTACAAACGAAGTTCATCTGGACCTCAATGGAAAGACCCTGACCAATGAAGCAGGCAAACCTACCATTACAGTTGCAAATGGCGGTAGCCTGACTGTTGACGGAAGCGGTACAGTAGATAACGTTAGCCATGCAAAACCGGCAGTCCTCAACCAGCAGGGCGGCACAGTGGTTTTAAGTGGAGGAAGCTACACAAGAAGCAAAGAGGATAGCGAGAAAAACTCCTTCTATAATCTCCAGAACCTGGGTACTATGACCATCAATAGCGGAGTAAGCGTAACTGCCGACGGACACTACTCTAGCTTGGTTGCAAACGGCTGGATGGATGGTAGTCAGAACACAGCGCAAGAAGAAGCTAACCTGACCATCACCGGCGGTAACTTTAGCGGCGGTTTGAACACCATTAAAAACGACGACTGGGGAGTATTGAAAATCTCCGGCGGTAATTTCAGCAATACAACACAGGCAACCGTTATGAACTGGAATCAGGCTACCGTATCGGGTGGTACCTTTACATCCGAAGCAGATGTTTTTGCGAACGGTTACATAAGCGCTGATAGCGACAAGGGAGAACTGACCATCACCGGCGGTACTTTTACCGCAGGAGAAGGTAAAAATGTTCTCATGTTCACTGGAAAAGCTAAAGAAGGTGGTACAGTCAACATCAGTGGTGCGACCATGACCGGCAACCTCAATTTGAGCAAAGCCGCTGAGGTAACCATCTCCGGTACTACCATCACCGGCAGCATCAAAACAGCTGCGGGAGCAAATGTTGCAATCAAAGATAACTCTACCGTAACTGGCGAAGTGACTGGTGCTGGTAAAGTAACCGTTTCCACCGATAGCACTGTTGGCGACGGTCAGACCGAAACCCATCCATTCGTAACCAATGGTAACAAATACGCTACCCTTGCAGAAGCGATTGCAGCCGTTAAGGAAGGCGGCATCATTACACTGACATCCAATGTTGACAATGCAGAAGGTATTG
>OOIF01002690.1_pt1 | contig 11613 bp, 15 predicted proteins | sample 1691961 | NCBI WGS metagenome assembly OOIF01 (sample SAMN06348146, study PRJEB24527) | human gut metagenome | biome: human gut; feature: ankylosing spondylitis patient; material: feces | host: Homo sapiens | place: China | collected 2015-10 | reverse complement strand
ATTACTTGTTGCTGTTCTCGCACTGCTGGTTAGCCACGCCGCAGGAGGTCTTGCAGGCGGACTGGCAGGAAGTCTGGCACTCGCCGCAGCCACCGGTCTTAACGCTCTTGGTCAGGTCACGAGTAGCAATAGTCTTGATACGCTCCATGATAGAAACCTCTCTAACTCTCAAAAATTTATCGCGCCGGACATAGTTCCGGTACGCTTTTATCTTGTAATAGGATATCACGCAGCGCGGCTTTTGTCAAGATTTTTTCGCAGACCGTTTTCACCCGCCCATGGGCTGGTAGCGGGTAAGCACCGTATGCAGCCCCAGCTCCCGGGCGCGCGCCAGTAAGTACCGGTAGCGGCACAGCAGCGCCTGCCGCTCGTAGATGCGCTGCTCGATCAGGTCCGTGTCCACCTCCATGTCAAACATCATCTCGTTGCGCTTCAAACAGAACAGGCATTCCTTCAGTTCCTCTTCCAGCTCCGGGTGGTAGCGCTCGTGCTCGGTATCCCGCGGAACGCGGGGTGAAAGCAGGGTCTGGGCATTCTGTGTGGTTCGTTCCGGCATAGGCATCCTCCTTCTGGTGCTTTGTAAGGTTTTGTACCTTCCAGTATAGGCGGTGCGGTGCGCAGAACCTGCCGAAGCGTGGCAGCGCTCCAGCATAGATTATCCGGCGCTGCTGCGGCATTTTCCAAAAAAGTACAACTTTTTTCAAAAATATGCTTGACAACTCCGGGCTTTTCCCGTATAATAGCACACGTTGAGCGGCTCACCCCGCAAAACACAACAGAATATTGGGGATTTGCATAGTGGTAGTGCGGTAGACTCTGACTCTACTTGTGGGAGTTCGATTCTCTCATCCCCAACCAGACTAAAGCCATCTGAGGAAACTCAGGTGGCTTTTCTGTTTTTATGATTCTGAGCCACAAGAATCACTCTTGCCATGCCACCCCCTCAATCTGCTCACTGCGTTCGCAGCCAGCTCCCCCGAAGGGGGAGCCACCCCCTTCCGTCTTGCCGCTTCGCGTCAAGCCACCTTCCCCAAGGGGACGGCTTTAGCGATGGCAGGAAACTTTGCGGCAGCACCAAAAGGCGTCCCCTTGGGGGAGCTGGCTTTGCGTAGCAAAGACTGAGGGGGTAAACCCCACCTGTGAAAATGGAAACCCGGAGCGTCCGCAGACGCTCCGGGTTTCCGAAATTATAAATAATTTTTCCTTAGCTTATGCCCAGAGCGCAGCGGAGGGCATTCAAAATCATTTCCGCTGTTCCAGCATGGTCTGGATGCGGGTCTTGGCGCGGTAATAGGTCACCCGCGCCCATGCGGCATTGTGGCCAAAAATGGCCCCGATGCGGTCAAAGGGCAGTTCGCCAAACACCCGCAGGCTGAAAACCTCCTTGTAGGGTTCTTCCAGCGCGTGCAGACACTGGTGCACCGTAAAAGCGGCATCCTTGTCCACCAGCAGCTGCGCGATGTCCGGGCTGTCGGCGGCTTTTGTTTCGGCATCTTCCAGCGGGGCGGCGTGCTTTGCGCGGCGGCAGTGGTCGTAGTAGGCGTTGCGCGCCACGGTAAACAGCCACGCCCGCACATCCTGCTTGCCGTCATAGTCTTTCAGGCCGTCCAGTGCCCGGAAAAAGGTCTCCTGCGTCAGCTCCTCGGCCAGCGCTTCGCTGCGGGTAAGCCCCTGCAAAAACAGGCAGACGTCCCGGAAGTAGAGCCGGTAAATGGTTTCAATGTCCATAGGCATCACTCCGGCCATTCGACCTCATCCCATGCCGCAGGGGCGCTGCCCACCGCATACCATGTGCCGTCCTGACCGTTGAACGCCACCGTCATGTCCGCTGCATCCACCACCGCCGAGCGGTTAGTGCGCATCCATCCGGTGCTGCGGAGCAGGTCTGTGTCTTTTTGCAACAGCTTGTCAAGGGCATCGTGCACCCACGGGATGCGGTAGCGGATGGCCTCGTAGTGCCCGTCAGCATGGGTCGGCTTCAGGTATACGTCCTCGGCGCGGGTCTCCAGCACCCAACCGTTTGCACCGTTTTCCGCCTGCTGGTAGTAAGCCTGCAATCGTGCATCAAAAAAGGATACCCGGTCGCAGGCGGTGTAGCCGTACCAGCCAAAGCCGCACACCGCCGCCAGCGCCAGCGCTGCCGCAAAGCTGCACAGCATGGTGCGCAGACGGCGGCGGTTCAGGCTGCTGCGGATGTTTTTCAGCGGTGCATCCGGCTGGGGTTCCGGCTGCACCGGCACCGGCTTTTCCATCTGTTCCAGCTGGGCACGGCAGGCGGGGCACTCTGCAAGGTGCTGCTCCACCAGCGCACTGCTGGCGGGGCTGGCAAGCTTTTCAGCGTACAGGGGCAGTAAGTCGCGGATCACGTCACATTCCAGTTTCATGGTCATTTCCTCCTTTGCGGGCTTTCGTGTGCCCTTTCACCCCAATAACGCACAAAGAGGAAAAACGTTACAGAAAAACCGCAAATTTACCGGACTGCGGTCTTTTCCCGCAGTTTTTTCGTTCCTTTGAGGAAGAGCCATACCAGCACCCCCAAAAGCAGGCAGATGCCAACGTGCATGGCTGCCATCATATAGTAGCCCTGAAAATCGAACCGCACCGCACCGGCCATCAGGTAGGGCTGATGCCCCGCCTTATACAGGGTGACAAAGCAGGAGATGGCGTTGTACAGGCCGTACAGCCCTGCCGCTGCGCACACGATGACCCGCAGCAGCCTGCTTGTGATGAATCTTATGAACATAATTGCAGCTCCGTTCTCTCTCCGTCCTTGTAGCAGTAGATGTCCCCTGCGCGGGAGAAGTCCTTGTCCACCTCCACGCAGTCAAAGGCGCTGAAGGCCTGTTCAATTTTTTCGGGCGTGCAGACAAAGCCCCGGATCTTCAACGCAGCATCCTCGCCCACCACCTCGTTCCACAAATGGATCGACCAGTAGCTGCAATTTTTGTCCACCGTCCATTTATCGTGCTGTTCCATGTAGTCCTCGATGACCTTCAGCTGCTCCTCCCCGATATTGGTGCTCAGAGACAGTCTGCCGGTGTAGCGTCCGTAATTGGCGATATAGCACGGTTCCAGATCGAACAGCAGCCCCGAAAGTCCCGACACCGCCCAGACCAAGAAGGTGACCATCTCGCCGTCCGGGATGGCGCGGTCTTTCAGGTAGACCGTGTGCCCGGTGCGGTTGTCCAGCCCGATCCATGTATGCCCGAAACACTTGAGGAAGGGCTTGGATTCGCTCTTGCCGTCAAAGGTGGTGATGGAGAGGATAAGCCCCTCCTCCTCACAGGGAAGGGTGCGGGCCGTTTTGCCGGCGGCGGCGCTGCACCACAGCCCAAGGGCTGCTGCGCATACCGAGAGCAGCACCGCCCATGCAATGATCCTCTTTTTCAATGCAATTCCTCCTACATCTTACGGCTCAGTCGTTTTCCTTCCAGAACAAGCCGCCGGAGGTCTGGAACAGCAGCCGGGGGTTCACGCTTTTGCTGCCCAGCTTGAAATCCATGGTCAGCTCTTCGCCCAGTGCACCCACGGCCTGCCCCTTTTCCACGGTCTGTCCCTTGCTGACCGAAAGCTCCTGCAAGCCGTACAGGTAGCTGCGCAGCCCGCAGCCGTGGTCGATGACCACCGTGTTGCCGGTAAGTTCCAAATTGCCCGCAAACACCACCGTGCCGCCCGCTGCGGCACGGCAGGGCGCGCCGGGGATGGTGTACAGCTTTGTGGAGTTGGAGCGGCTGCCCTGCTGACCGTTCGTTACTTTTATTTGCCCGTAGTCCACCAAGGTCATGGAGTCCTCAGCCGGGGGCACAAAGCCGCCCTGCCACTGCTTGGCGGTGACGGCAGCCTCGTACAGCGGCCAGATGGCGCTGCGGAACTGGGCGTTGGCGCTGTCCGCAGCGGGCTCCCCGGCCTCCACCTCTGCCGTGCCAAAGTCCTTCGGCAGCACGGTCAGGGTGCGGGTGATGGTCTCGCCGTTCACCGTGATGTTCACCTCATGCCCGCCGGAGGAGGCGTTATAGGCTGCCGGGATATAGGCGCGCCAGCCCTCGGCGGCGCGCACGCACTGCACGCTGCCAAGGTCGGTCTCGATGGTGGGCACGGCGTCCCCGGTCATGCCGGAGATGCGCACGCCCACCGTGCCGCCCTGCTCCACCCGCTCGGCGGAAAGCTCCACCTCCGCGCTGGCCTGCAAGGTAAAGCGGAAACTGTACCGGTACCAGCCCGTGGGCTTTGCGGGGCGCTCCAGCCCTAAGTTTTTGCGCAGCTGGCCGGTGCTGCCGCCCTCGAACTGGGTGATGGTGCCGCCCTTGGGCACGCGCCACGCAGTCAGCTCGGCCTTATACTCGCCGTTCGCGGGGAAGAGAAAGTTCTGGTACTCCCCCGCGCTGCCCGCAAACAGCACATCCCCCGCCGCATTCTGGATGGTCAGGGCAGTGTAGCCCGTCCAGTCCGGCACTGTAAGCTCCGGGTGGGCGGTGTACAGCACCCCCAGCTTCTGCACGCTCAGGGTGGCGGGGCTGGCAAATACCTTATCCAGCTTGCCGCCCAGCAGCGGCACCTGCCAGCAGGAGCCGTTCGGCTCCAGCGCCTGCCCGCCGAACTGCGCCGCCCCGTCCGGGCAGCCGCCCTCGGTGGTAAAGGCATAGCTTACCCCCATCACAGCCGCCAGCAGCACCACCACGCCCAGCGCCACACTGATGAGCCAAAGCAAAAAACGCTTCATGTTCCTTCTCCTTATGTACAAAAAGGGCGCACCGGGGCAAGTCCGTTCAGACAGACTGCTCCGTGCGCCCCGATGTGCTTATCTTCCCGGCAGTTTCCGGTATTTCAGGGAATTATTCTGCCTCGTCCTCAGCAGCAGCTTCCTCCGGCTCTACGGTGGTTGCGTCATCCTCGCCGAACAGCAGGCGCTCGTATTCGTCCAGCTCCTTCTCGCGGCGGTTCAGGTAAAGTGCCACAGCAGCCAGCGCACCAGCCACAGCAGCCAGAACGGCGATCACAGCGACCAAGCAAGATTTTTTCATAGATTCAGTACACTCCTTTTTGCAGTTGAAACGTTGTTTCAGCTTGATTTTTCCAGCGGGCGACCCGCAAAAGGATCTTGATGCAAACGGCACCACTGCGCCGCTTTGTAGCTTTTATTATACCCGTTCCCGCCCAAAATTACAACCGTTGCACCCCAATTTTCACGCCCCGAAGGTGCTGCGGGGCGCAGTTTGGGCAGTGTGCCGGTTTTGGCGCGGTTCATTACAGCAAATTGCCAAAATCACAGCAGCAGCGGCTTGTACGCCCGGAATGCCCCGGGCAGGGCGTAGGTGGTACGCAGCTGCTCCCGGCTTGCCCAGACATAGCCCGCCGGGGCACTCTGCGCCGCCACTTGCAGCTGCACGCCGGACATGAGCCACTCGATGTGGGTAAAGATATGCTTTGCGGCGGGCAGGGCGGCGGGAGCTGCCGTGCCGGTGTCCAGCCCCAGTGCCGCCAGCCGCGCCAGCACCTCTGCCTGCAAAAGATGCTCGCCCTCCCACAAGACCGGCTGCCACAGCCCGGCCAGCAGCCCTTTGGACGGGCGGCGCTGCAAAAGCACGCCCTGCGGCCCGGTGATCAACGCGGCCGTGACCGGCACCAGCGTTTTTTCCGGCTTAGCCGTTTTGACCGGCAGTTGTTCGGCCCGGCCTGCAGCGCGGCCCTTGCACTGAGCAGCCAGCGGGCAGACCTCGCACTTTGGCGCACCGTTGGGCAGGCAGACCAGCGCCCCCAGTTCCATCAACGCCTCGTTATAAGGGCCGGGGCGTTCCTTGGGCATTTCTTCCAGCACACGGGCTGTGAACTCGCGCTTGGCGGCAGGTTTGGTAATATCGGCAGAGCTATTATCCAGCCGGGCAAATACCCGCAGCACGTTGCCGTCCACCGCCGGTTCCCGCCGTCCGAAGGCTGCGGCGGCAATGGCGGAGGCGGTATAGTCTCCGATCCCCGGCAGGGCCAGCAGGCCGTCATAGGTGTCCGGAAAGCCGCCCAGCGCCGTGATCTCCCGTGCCGCCTTTTGCAGGTTTCTGGCCCGGCTGTAATAGCCAAGGCCCTCCCACAGCTTCATGAGCTGCTCCTCGTCTCCCTCCGCCAGCATTTCCACAGAGGGAAACACCGCCAAAAAACGGGCATAATAGCCTAAGACCGCCGCCACGCGGGTCTGCTGGAGCATGATCTCCGACACCCAGATACGGTAAGGGTCCTCCGTGTGCCGCCAGGGCAGGTCCCGGGCGTTTTCCCGGTACCAGCCCAACAGCGGCTCCGGCAGCGTCCGCAATAGATTTTCAGTTGTCGAATCTGTTCGTTTCATGCTATAATCTTACCACAAGGCGGGACGGCTTCCCACCCCCTTTTTGCGAATCAAGGAGAAAATTTACATGCGTGTCACATTTTTGGCCCACGACGGTTTTTTCATCGAACTGGATCAGGTCTGCCTGCTGTTCGACTGGTGGAAGGGCGTTCTCCCGCCCCTGCCGGACAAGCCGCTGCTGGTGTTCGTCAGCCACCGCCACGAGGACCATTTCAATCCGGCGGTGTTCGCACTGGCGGACCGCAAGGCGGACATTCAATTCCTGTTAGGCAACGACTTTCACCTGACGCCCCACAATTTGACAAAGTGGCAGCTTTCACCGGAGACCGCCGCCAAATGCCGCCGCTGCGGCAAGCATGACACCTTTACCCCTCTCCCCGGCGTCACCGTGGAGACCTTCCCCTCCACCGACGAGGGCGTGGCGTGGATGGTAACGGTCAACGGACAGTCCATCTTCCACGCCGGAGACCTGAACTGGTGGCACTGGGCGGAAGAGGACTTGGCTTGGAACCGCAATATGGAGGCCAATTTCAAGCGGTACACAGAACCTCTCCGGGGCCGCCGCGTCGATTTGGCCATGCTTCCCTTGGACTCCCGGCTGAAAACGGGCGGCTATCTGGGGCCTAACTATTTTTTGAATCTGATGGAGGTCCGCCGGTTTCTGCCCATGCACCAGTGGGAAGACTTTGCCTTTACCGACGAGTTTTTGTCCGCGTACCCTCAGTTTGCCCCCATCACCGTAAAAATCCACCGGGACGGGGAATTTCTCGGCGAGCTGTAAAAAAGTATCCCGCATTGTGAAAACAATGCGGGATACTTTTCATTTACTTTTGGAGCAACAGCCAGTTTTCCAGACCTTCGGCAGGCTGTTCTGTCAGCTCCGGCACAAAGTCACAGGCAGCGGACGCCGCCTTGACGGCGGTCTCCAATGCAGGGGCCTCCACCTCGGTGGTCTCCGCATAGATGCGGTCCACCAGCGGCGCCAAGGCGCTGAGTTCCTGCCCGGCGTCACTGTTCGTCCCGGTGAGAACAGTCTCCGCAGGCAGTTCCAGAGAAAGGATCACATCCTTCGGCAGTGCATCCCGCACCTCCCGTAGGAAGCCCTCGATCTGTGCCTGCCGTCCCGCCTCTGCCGTGTTCCCGGCGGTCATGGCGTTGGAAAAGTCGATCTTGTCCAGCTTGCCTGCGGTGGGATAGTTGACATCCGTCAGAATGATCTCTCGGAATCCCTGCTCCGCAGCTTCCCGGATGATATTCAGCAGATACGTCCGGGCCTTTTCATGGCCGGGGTCCAGCCACTGGCTGTTGTTGCCGTCATAGAAGATATAACCGCCGGTGTTCTTCAGGCCCATGTCCTCTACGTCGGCGTTGGCGGCCTTGGGATCGTGGAAGCAGGCGATCCGGGCCGCAGCGGTCACGTCTGTCCGGGCCGTCAGGCCATTCAGTGCCTCCCCGGTGTCCGGTTTCACGCTGACTGCGCCGGTCACGGCAGCGCTGCTGTCAAAATACACCCGGCCGGCGCTGTCCTTCAGCGTCACCGCCGTTACGGCGGCTTCGGAAAGCGGCGTCTCAGCGGTCTCCTGATCTTCCATTGTCAGCGGCTTTGCCGCCAGCAGCCTCCCCCGGACCGGTGTTTTGACATCGGTCTGCTCCGGTTCCCGGATCACCACATCCGGGTCTCCGGGGGCTTCGACAGGGTCGGAAGTCCCTTTGTCCCAAGGCAGGTCAAAGTGGAGATTACCGTCGGCGTCATAGCGCATGTGCTCCCGGGCCATAATAAAGCCCACAGAACCCAGAATAATGAGGATCAGCAGGATGGCCAGGAAAATTTTTCCCTTCCGGCCTCTCCCGCGATAGCTGCTGTATCCTCTGGTGCCTGATGCCATGCCGCCTCACCCCGTTTCTGCTTTTCGGTCTGTTATTCCTGTTCCAGGGCCATCATCTTGTTGACCCGGCGCTCATGGCGGCCGCCCTCAAACTCGGTGGTCAGGAACACCTCCACCATGCGCTCTGCCATATTCTTGCCGGTAAAGCCCGCGCCGATGGCCATCATGTTGGCGTCATTGTGGCGGCGGGTCATCTCTGCTTCCAGGCAGTCGGCACAGTGGGCGCAGCGGATACCCTTGATCTTGTTGGCAGCAATGGAAATGCCGATACCGGTGGTGCAGATCACAATACCGCGGTCGCACTTGCCCTCAGCCACGGCACGGGCAGCGGCAGCGCCGAAATCGGGATAATCGCAGCTCTCCAGAGAGTAGCAGCCGAAATCCTCATACTCATAGCCCAGCTTTTCCAGGGTCTTCATGATAAACTGCTTCAGCTCGTAGCCGCCGTGGTCACAGCCCAATGCGATTTTCATAGTCATTTCCTCCAAATAATCGTTTTTTTCGGATGATGCAGGGTCAGTATACACCGCCCTCCGGCAAAAATCAATTCTTTATTACAGTGCGTGCCAGACAGGGATCTGCTTTTCAAAGGTACAGAACCGGGTGAAGCCACATTCTTTCAACAGAGCCTGCCGCTCCCGGATAAAGCGGCCCACATGCTCCGGGCTGTGGGCGTCGGTGCCCAGGGTGATGAGCTCACCGCCCAGTTCCCGGTAGATCCGCAGCCACTTGGCGTCCGGCAAGGGCGTATTGCCCCGGTTGACGTTTAACTCGATGCCTCGCCCATTTTCGATCAGAGTTTTCAAAATTTCCCGGATCTCAGCCTCATAGGAATCAAAGCTGGTATGAAGCCCCCGCATCTCATTGAAATACCGCAGGGGCAGAGTCAAATGGCCCAGAACCGTAAAGCCGCCCAGCTTTGCCAGCGCTAAAACCTCTTCCAGATAATCTCCCAATGCGGTCTGAGCCTCCGCCTGATCCTTGGGCGTGTAGAGATACAGATCCTCGCTTCCGAAGCGCTCCGACAGCAGGTGCACCGAGCCGATGATGAAATCAAACTGCGGCGCGTCCTCCAACAGCTTTTTCATGTGGGCCGGGGCCTTCTGCGCGTCGCCCATTTCCATGCCCAGCCGCAGATGGATGCGGTCCCCCAGCGCGGCCTGAACGTTGGCGAAATCCTCCGTCAGCGCCGACCAGTCATAGGGCGGGCGCAGCTCATTGGACCCCCAGGTCAGGGGCTCCACATGATCCGTAAAGCAGATCTCGTCCATCCCGGCATCCAGTGCGGCCTGAGCCATCACCGTCATGGGATCATGAGCGTCGGGAGAAAACTGCGTATGGGTATGGTAATCTGCCAGGTACATACCTTGCCTCACTTCTTAAACTTCTTGAAGAACTTCTTCCGTTCCTCGTAGTTGTTATCACCTACGGATTCCGCAAACTTTTTCAGAGCTTCCTTCTGCTCCCGGTTCAGGTTCCGGGGCGTTTCGATATAAACAGTCACATACTGGTCACCCCGGCCCCGGCCGTTGAGTTCAGGAATACCCTTGCCCTTCAACCGGAAGGTGGTGCCGGACTGAGTGCCCTCCGGCAGGTCATATTTTACCTTGCCGTCAATGGTGGGAATCTCCAGTTCCGCACCCAGAACTGCCTGCGCAAAGGTAATGGGCGCCTCACAGAGGACGGAGGTACCCTCCCGGCGGAACAGCTCGTGGGGCCGGACGGTAATGGTGATGAGCAGATCGCCGGACGGGCCGCCGTTCTTTCCGGCGTGACCCTGACCCCGGATGGAGATGGTCTGGCCGTTGTCGATACCCGCGGGGATCTTAGCCTGAATGGTGCGGCGCTTGCGCTCTAAGCCGCTGCCCCGGCAGGCGGTACAGGGAGTCTTGATGATCCGGCCCTTGCCGCCGCAGCGGCCGCAGGGAGAGGTGGTGGCGAACACACCCATGGGCGTCTGCCGCCGCACCTGCACCTGACCGGAGCCGTGGCAGTCCGGGCAGACCTCAGGAGAGGTACCGTCGGCACAGCCGGAGCCGTGACAGACTGCGCAGGTCTCATAGCGGTCCACGCTGACCTCTTTCTCGCAGCCGAAGGCCGCCTCCTCAAAGCTGATGGTCACACTCAGGCGGATGCTCTCGCCCCGCTGGGGCGCATTGGGGTTCCGGCGCTGGGCGGAGCCGAAGTTAGGGTCCACACCCGCAAAGCCGAACTGGTCATAACGGGCTTTTTTATCAGAGTCAGAGAGAACCTCATAGGCCTCGTTGACCTCCTTGAACTTCTCCTCTGCCTCTTTATTGTCAGGATTCAGGTCCGGATGATACTTCCGGGCCATCTTCTTATATGCGCGCTTGATCTCGTCCTCGGATGCGCTCTTGTCAACGCCCAGGACCTCGTAATAATCACGTTTTTCTGCTGCCATACTTGCTGCTCCTCTCAGGAATCACTTAAGAATCAGGAATCAGGAACCGGCTTCCCCGTTCCGGATTCCTCATCTCTAAGTTTGCTCCAAAACGGCCCCAATGGGGCGGGGAATGATCCCCGTCCCATCGGTTCCGATCCGTATAGGTTTTTTACTTCTTGTTCTGGTCGTCATCATCCACGACCTTGTAGTCAGCGTCGTAATACTGACCGCCCTGGGCATTGCCGCCCTGCTGGCCGCCCATGTCGGGACCACGATGGACGATGCGGTCCATCATCTTGGTGAGCACCTCGGATTGGTTATCCGTCCCACCGACAAAACCGACAAAACCGCACATATACTATCCCCTCTGCTGTTGCTGGGTATCAAATCGAATCAGTAGCTTTTGAGTATACCCGAGGGTGTAAAGAGGGACGGAATGTTCAGGCAATCTCAACTGAATCAGCTCCGCGCCGACACGCGCCGGTTACCTTTAATGGATATGAGGTGAATGGGGCGATTGTTTTGCTATACTCTCTCTCCGCACGGGCGATTGGCGCAACGGTTAGCGCAGGTGCTTTACACGCACAAGGCTGGGGGTTCGAATCCCTCATCCCCTGTTTTAAAACTCCAGTATTTGCTGGAGTTTTTTCTTTCTCAATTATTATGTTTATGAATAAATTAAATATTGTAAGATAAATAACGTGGAGGACTTGGAAATAACAGGTTCTCTTTTTTATTTCAAAGAATTTATAGCATAATAAATAAGAGAAGAAAGGAATTCTATGGAAAAATTATTAATAGATGTAAGTGAACATAACGGAAAGATTGATTGGGAAACAGTTAAAAATTATATAGACGGGGCAATTATTCGCTGTGGATATGGAATGGATGAAACCAATCAGGATGATAAGCAATGGAAACGGAATGTGGCAGAATGTGAGCGATTGGGAATTCCCTTTGGCGTATACCTTTATTCTTATGCGACAAGC
>OOIF01002682.1_pt1 | contig 11664 bp, 8 predicted proteins | sample 1691961 | NCBI WGS metagenome assembly OOIF01 (sample SAMN06348146, study PRJEB24527) | human gut metagenome | biome: human gut; feature: ankylosing spondylitis patient; material: feces | host: Homo sapiens | place: China | collected 2015-10 | reverse complement strand
TCCTTTGCCTGATTAACTTTGTAACCTGTTGTCATACGGTTGATTGAGTTATTCAAGCCTAGGGTATTTTCGCCAAGTGTTCTCTGCAAAATCAAATCTGCGACATCACTTCCGAAGGTTATCATAAGATACCTCCGAGGGTAAATGTAAATAAGTCTACCAGTCTAAAGCTGGTATTTATAGGATGCTTCGCCCCCCCCCCCTACAGCCACAAGGGTTTCAGGGCAAGGGTATAACTCAATTTTACATATCCTTTTTTTATAAATTTCTTCTTTTTTAAACGACATTAAATCACATCCATTGATTATCAGTATACTTTACATATTCCACATTCTCAAATGTTTGTAACAACATTTTTTTAACTTTTTACAAAAGTTTATAAATAAAGGCCGGATTAATAATCCGGCCTTTATCAGTTCTAGTTTTCTACATATTCTCTTAATCGTTTACTGCGATTTGGATGACGAAGTTTTCTCAACGCTTTTGCCTCAATCTGTCTGATACGCTCACGGGTTACCCCGAACAACTGACCAACTTCTTCTAATGTTCTTTGTCTGCCATCATCCATACCGAAACGAAGTCTTAAAACATCTCTTTCTCTTGGAGAAAGTGTACAGAGAACTTCTGCCAAATCCTCTCTCAAGAGTTCTGAAGCTACTGTCTTAATAGGAGCATCAGCTTCTTTGTCTTCAATAAAATCACCGAGTCTGGAATCTTCTTCTTTACCAATTGGTGTTTCTAAAGAAAGCGGTTCTTGAGCAATCTTAACAATTTCTCTCAATTTCGAAATTGATACGCCCATTTCTGAAGCTAATTCTTCTTCGGTCGGTTTTCTTGAAAGTTCTTGAGCAAGTCTTCTTGTAACTTTCTTTAATTTATTAATTGTTTCCACCATGTGAACAGGAATACGGATTGTTCTTGCCTGATCAGCAATCGCTCTTGTAATAGCCTGTCTAATCCACCAGGTAGCATATGTTGAAAATTTAAAACCTCTTTCGTGGTCAAACTTTTCTGCGGCTCTGATTAAACCTAAATTACCTTCTTGAATAAGGTCTAAGAAAAGCATGCCTCTGCCTACATATTTTTTTGCAATACTAACGACAAGTCTTAAGTTAGCTTGAACAAGCTTACGTTTTGCAATTGCACCTGGTGTACCACCCTGTATAATCTTTCTGGCAAGTTCGATTTCTTCACTTGTTGATAACAATTTAATTCTGCCGATTTCTCTTAGATACAACCTTACAGGATCTTCAACCGCTACGCCTTTTGGTACATCTGTATCAAGTTCAGCTTCTCTTGATGAATCTCCTGTATCCATCATATAGAAATCATCACTCTTGATGCCGCCTAACTTTGATGAAGTAATAATATCTTCAATATTATCTGTCCCTAAATCAGTTTCAATATAATCAACTGAATCATCATCTTTTTCTGCATCAAAATCCAGCAAGTCCATGCTTTCTTCTTCAACGCTTACTACTGATGAATGTGAATTTCTTTTTTGGGTCATTATTTATCTCCAGTCCTTAACTTTATTTTATCTCTAAGCTGCATTTGTATCTTTAATGCTTCAATCTCGTCATCATTTACCTGTTTGTACTGCTGACGAATTTTTTCGGCTTCTTTTTCCTGATAACATTTCTTAAGTCTTACAATATTTTCCCTTACAGCCCTTTCGAACTCGTCTGGTTCCAGACCGTGAAACGCTTCCGAGAGTTCAACTATATCGGTTAATATTTGGGTCAAATTATCATCCTCAATGAATTCTGTATACAAATTTTTAGTCAATTCCTTAACATTATTTATTGTACACGCTAATTTGTCAATTGTATTTTTTACAATTATTAACGTTTCATCTTGAATGATATCTTCCGGCAACATTTCTTTAAGTTGTTGGTAACTTAGAACATTGTCATTTGCTAGAAAAACACTCAATAAATTTTTTTGCGCTTTTATTTCGAATTGTGAAGAATTTGTTACAACTTTTTGTTTATATTGTATTCTTCCTTCATTATCCCCTTGTCGTTCTATACGTGCGAGCTCTTTTAACATCGCATTTTCGTCAACATTTATTACTGTTGACACCATTTTAACATATTCGGATTGAATTATCTTGTTATTTACATCTTTCAATATCTCGATTGTCTGTTCAACAAGTTCTGCTTTTTGCTGGGGTGTTTTTGCAGAATTCTTCTCTTTCAATATATTGTTAAGCAGAAAATCAATTAAAAGAGGAGCAGTTTTTATATATTCTTTAAAAGCATCGCCGCCCATTGTTCTGATAAATTCATCCGGATCTTTACCTTGAGGCGGAGATACTACACGAATTTCACAAGCATATTTGTTATCCATTGCAGAAGAAATATGACTCTCATCAAACTGCTTTATATCCCCTAATGTAGACAGCGTTTCCTTAATTACTGCGCTGCCTTTTTTGGTTGCATTTATCCCTGCTCCGTCAGTATCAAAAGATAAAAATATTCTTCTTGATTTTGTATAACGCGAGAGTATCTTTACATGATCAGGCGTTAGCGCAGTTCCGCAGGAAGCAACAGCATTCTCCACTCCATGTGCTGAGATTACATCAAAATACCCCTCCATGATTACTACGCCGTCTTCATTTTTTATTGCTTCCTGAGCTGAATTTAAACCAAAAAGAATTTTACTCTTGTTATAGATTAATGAATCTGATGAGTTTAAGTATTTAGGGTTCTGTCCCTCGTCAACTGCACGTGCACCAAATGCAACGTATTCTCCCAATTCATTCTGAATTGGAATTATTATTCTGTTTCTAAATCGGTCAATCCAGCCGCCTGAGTTCGATTTTAATATTAAACCGGCTTTTTCTAATATTTCATCCTTAAATTCTTTTTTAAGTTCCTTATAAAGAGTATCATATTTGTTAGGCGCCCAGCCAAGAGTAAATTTATCTATAATACTATCATCAACATTTCTCTTTCTAAGAGCTGTTATGGCCTTATTCGCATCTTCAGCGCTTCTTAATTGTGCATGATAAAATTTCGCAGCTTTAAGGCATGCCTTAATCATCTCTTTCTTTTGATTTTTAGTATCAGCAGAAGCATGATATTTGGTCGGAAGCTCTATTCCATACTTTTCAGCAAGCTCCAGAATTACATCTTTATACTCTCTGTTTTGTATCCTGACAAGGAAATTCAAAGCATCTCCGCCAGCTCCGCAAGAAAAACACTTAAAAATTCCTCTAGTCGGGCTTACTGACATAGACGGCTTTTTATCATTATGAAAAGGACAAAGCCCCCAGTAATTAGCTCCGCTCTTTTTTAATACAACATATTGCGATACTACATCTACTATATCCAGCCGGTCTTTGATTTGCGAAATTACATCTTCAAACGAATTTGCCATATTTATATTTTAGCACTGACAAAACAAAAAACAAAAGCTAACAATAATTAATAAATCTTATGATTAAATTGGAGTATAATAAAACAAATGAATATTAAAGATGCAAAAATTTTAGTAGTCGAAGATGAAGAACACATTAACCGCCTTATTGAACTGGTTTTAATCTCTGACGGGTACTACAAAATCCGGAAGGCCTTTGACGGAATGGAAGCTCTGGATTTAATAAAAATGGATAAACCTGATTTAGTTTTGCTTGATGTAATGCTTCCTGAATTAGACGGCTTTTCATTATGTAAAATTATTAAGGAAGATAATAATTTTAAGTCTATTCAAGTAATAATGCTTACGGCAAAGAAGATGGAAGAAGATATATTAAAAGGATTTGATAATGGAGCAATTGATTATATTTCAAAACCTTTCAGCAATAAAATCCTGCTTGCCAGAATAAAAGCACATCTTGAAAACAGCAGATTGCAAAACGAAATTCAAACATACAGAGGAATTAAGTTAGATGTTAATAAGAAATGCGTAAAAGTTGATAAAGAGAATGTTGAACTTACCAATTTTGAATTTAAAATTTTAGAAAACTTTATATCTAATCAGGGCACAGTGTTTTCGCGCTCAAAACTTTTATCTTTACTGAGGGGTGATGGAGGATTTGAAGTTTCTGAACGGGCTGTGGATGTTCAAATAGTGAATTTAAGAAGGAAAATTAAAGATTACGGGCACTATATTGAAACTGTAAGAGGTGTCGGTTATAAGTTAAAGGAGCTTGATGTATGAAAAAAAGAGATTTATTCTGGACAACAAGACTCATATGTTTTTTTGCTATAATACTGCTTTTTACGTTCTTATTCTTTCACCATATTATACAATTCAATTCTTCTTATATTCAGGAAGAAAAAGACGAGCTGAATGTTTTCAGAAAACAAATTCAGTGGGCTGTTACGCCATATCTTGAAAAAGAAGATATGGAAAGCTTAAAAAAATATGCAGAAGACTTTGAAGGTTCAGAAGTCAAGTTCAGAGTTTTTGATAAAAATGGCAACATTATAGTTTCTTCTAATCCTGAAGATTTAACACCAATGGCCAAAGATGACAGTAAAGTTCTTAGAAAAAAAACTCCATGGAAAATTTATAAATCTTCTATAAAGGATCGAAAAATTGTTTCTGTGGCAAAATTTAATGCTGGAATGACCGAATATTATATTGAATTAACACTTCTTGAGGAAAAAGTTATTGAAAAAATTGTTAAAGGCCAGATAAATATGATTACACTGTTTATTTTTTCGATGCTAATACTTCTGCTTGCAATTTTTCAGCTTATATATCAGGTTAGAAGTTCTTTTAACAAATTTGACAACTGTGTCTTAAAAATAGCCAATGGTGATTTGGACACTGTTATAGAAGTACCAGAGCTTGAAATGCTTAATGAACTGGCCATATCTGTAAAAAAGATGACAGAAAGGCTGAAAAAGCAAATTGTTAGGCTCGAACAACTTGAAGAGTATAAAAATGAGTTTATACAGAATGCATCACATGAGATTAAAACTCCAATTACTGCAATAAATATGGCATTAGAACTCTCTGAAAATTCTAACAACGAAGAACAAAATCGGGAATGCTTTAAAATTATTCAATACCAGATAAAAGCTATAAATAAGCTTGTGAACGATATTTTGATGCTCAGTGAAATTGATGTTGAAAAGACTAACGAACAAAAATCGTTTGAAAAGTTCTATCTTAATGAACTCATACAAAAAGTTGTTAGCTCTTTTGGCAACAACGAGGTAAAAATAAACATACAATGTGATAAGAGCGTTATCTTTAACGGCAATGAAGATTTGATAAAATCTGCACTTGAAAATTTAATTACTAATGCTGTCAGATATTCCGGCTCAGACAAAATTGATATTATATTAACTCAAGATGAATCTGGAATAAAAATTCAGGTTATAGATTACGGAAAGGGTATTAAAAAAGAACACCTTGATAAGATTTTTGAAAAATTCTACCGTATTGATAAAACAAGAAGCCGAAAAAAAGGCGGAACTGGACTAGGACTTGCCATAGTCAAAAATATTGTTGAACTGCACAGCGGAGAAATTTGCGTTGAAAGCGAAGAAAATAAGGGAACTAATTTTGTTATTAAACTTCCGGTGACTTTATAATTGAATATTTAACCCCTTGCTTGACAATTTCTGTATTAACCGGTAAATCTTTTATTTCTTTGTTCCTTACAATCAAGTAATTGTTCTTTCGGCATAATTCATTTCTTAACCATTCAGGATTTTCTCCGGTTTGAAACTCAACATTTTTAAGCCCTGAATAATAAAGAAGCGAATATTTTTTCCCTGTTTTATATGTGGAAATAGTATAATTATTATCCTTTGCCATTTTAGCAAATTGCATTAAATCGTTTTGCCCGAATGAATAATCAAGTTTATAGCCAAATGGAGAAGCAAATCCGCCTAAAATAGTCATTACAGCTACAATTACCATAAACTTTTTTATACTTCTCTCATACCAGATATGCCCTATTAAAACTGCAAAAAATGGATAGACCGGAAGAATATAAGTTATGAGTTTTGCTCCGGAACAGGAAAAAAATACCAAAATGACTAAAATTGCAGTAATATTTAAAACAAGAAATTTGTCATATCCATTTTCCAGATTAAACTTACGCGGCTTTCTCAAGCTTGATAATAATGAAAATATCCACGGAAAAAGCCCCCATAAAAGAGTCACAAAATAAAAGTAAACAGGTTCATTTCTGTGAATAACTTCGGCTCCTAAAAATCTCATTAGATGGTGCTTAATTATGTATTCATTAAAGAAAAGTGAGCCGTGTTTTAATAACATTATTATATGCCATGGAAGCGCAATTATCAGAAATAATACGATTCCGACAGGCATATTTTTAAGAGTTTCTTTATAAGTTCTAAATATTATAGTGCCTGCAAGAATTGTACCTGCAGGTATTACAACTCCTGGAATACCTTTGGCTAATACAGCTAAACCCATTAAAATATAACATGAGTACCAGAAGTATTTCTTATTTTCTTCTGAAACAAAAAAAGTAAAAAAGTAGCACAATACAGAGCTTGAAACAAGACTGGTTAAAACACTGTCAAGCATTGCAATTTTTGTTATCAGCACATATTCAAGAGTGGTAAGTAAAATAGCACTGTTCAAAAATGCAAATTTCTGATTTTTAACCTTTTCACTTAAAGAGAAAAGCAAACCTAACGGAAGCAGAGATAATATTACTACCGGAAATCTAGCAGTAAATTCACTTATATCCTTAAAAAACCAGAAAGATAAACTTTCAAGCCAGAAAAACAAGGGAGGTTTTTCAAAAAAATACTCTCCATTAAGATATAAAGTTAAATAATTTCCACTGGTAAACATATCCCGCGCCATTGTTACATATCTTGTTTCATCAGGTTCTAATAATGGATATGCACCAAGCAGCATTACATAAATAATTGCAAAACTTATAAATAAAATAAGAAACAGATTGTCCCTCTTATTAAAAAATTTTTTCATAATCAGCCTTTCTTATCCAATGATAAGAAAGAATTGTTAGGGAAATGTTAGGTGTTCAATAGTAAATCTGCTAAGCCATTATTTGTTTACAAAATCCACTATTCCATCAGCTATTCCTTTAGCTGCATTATAAGCAAAATTGTTTGATTTATATAAAACAGTATCAGAAGGATTAATCATATATGCAGCTTCAACAAGTACTCCCACAAAGTTTGCAGGTCTGATGACTGCAAAGCTGGCAGTTCTTACTCCGTCTTTTCGTGTCCCTGCGGATTTTGTAACACTTTTCTCAAGTATTTCTGCGAGTTTACGGGAATTACGGTTATAATAGTATACGCTTGTTCCTTTATTTTTATGAATATTTATTGGTACATCGCCGATTGAGTTTAAATGAATACTGACAAATATATCTGCATCATTTTCATGTGCAATCTTAATCCTGTCATTTAGAGAGATTGTTCCATCGCACTCTCGTGTCATTATTACATTTGCCCCCATATTTTTAAGCAATTTTTGCAACTCGAGAGCAATCTTTAGATTTATATCTTTTTCAGCATCCCCCAGACACCCCATTGCACCTTTTTCCGCCCCGCCATGTCCTGCATCTATAACGATAGTGCAATCTTCTAATGCTTTGGGGATTTCGCAAACTTTAAATGTGTAAAGTCCGTCTTTAAGAGTAACAGAATAAAAATATTTTTCTGGTTTTGGAATATTCAGAGTATAAACTGATGTATCCGATAATTCTGGATTGTAAACTTTAAACAAAATTTCTTTATCCAAATCTTCAACAGTATATGGAAGATTTTTTGTAAAAGATATCGTCTGGATAACTGCATTTTTAAACTTCTGGCTGTCCATATTTATAAAACTTGCAACATCAGAATTTATGCCACAATCTTCATCAACATCCTTTTTTGCAATCCAGCCTGTCTTATCTTTCGAAAGATAAACTCTATAAAACTCTCCCTTAGAGCCGTCTATCAAAATAGTTGTACCTTTAAACAGATGGGAAATTCGATTTAGACCGCCATCAACAGGCGTGCTGCGCAAAGGAGTATTATCATTCTTCACAACAACTGCATGTCTTTGAATATCTGCAGCTTCCTCAGATGCTTTACTTATTGGAACTTTTTTACAAAATTTGTAAACTTGAGTATTAAAGTTAGAACGAACTACTACCCTGTTTTCTCCATCTTTCAATTTTACTGAATGAGCAAACGCACCATTAGAAGCCGTATATACTCTCTCATTATTTATAGTAATCATCTCAGAATTATTAGCTTTCCCTGCAAAAAGGACATATTCAGAGGTTACAACAGCCTCTTTCTCTACAGGAAAAACAAGTTCAAAAGCATTACAAGACAGCATGCCGGAAACAAACAGCATCAAGAGAAGTAATACTCCTTTTAGAAAGTTGGATTTTGACAAAATAAATAACTCTCCCTGAATGGTTGAAATAAGGCGCGCTGAGTCAGACTCAGCGCACCTCCAATAAATTTTATACGACTGCAGTTTTTATAGCAGCTCTGGCTCTCTTAAGAGAATTTTCCTTACCAAGTATTGCAAGAGTAACAACCATATCTGCGCCGCAGAGTCTGCCTGTCACAGCTGCCCTTATAGCCCACATTGTAAATTTAGGTTTATACCCCTTTTCTTCTTTGAATTTAGCTCTAAAATCAGCAAGTTTTTCATGAAGATTTTCTTCTGACCATTCCCAGTCTTCAGCCTGTTCCACAAATGATTTTAAAACATCCTGAGAAAGTTCAGTATCAAGTTCAGCCTGGGCTTTTTCATCAATTTCAACATTGCCGCCGCCAAAGAAATAGGAAACAGCATCAGTAATATCTGATAACAAAGTCAATGGTTCGTACGTAATATCAACCATTCTGTTGTACTGTTCTTCTGTTAGTTCGCTTAGGTTGTATTTTATTAAATATTTCTTAAGTTTTTCTCTTAATTCTTCTTTTGGAAGCATTTTAATATAATGGCTGTTCATCCATCTTAATTTGTCATATTCAAAGATTGAGTTTGAAGAAGAAACTTCATTTATTCTAAAATCTTCAGCAATTTTTTCAATAGGTTTAATTTCTTCTCCGTCAGAAGGAGCCCATCCTAGAAGCGCAACAAAGTTTACAAGAGCCTCTGTTAAATACCCTTGTTCTACAAAGTCAGAAACAGCAGTTGCTCCGTGTCTTTTTGAAAGCTTGCTTCTATCCGGAGCCAAAATCATACCTAAGTGACCAAATCTTGGTACTTCAAAGCCTAATGCTTCAAAAATTAAAATTTGTTTGTAAGTATTAGAAATATGGTCTTCGCCTCTAATTACATGTGAAATCTTCATAAGAGCATCATCGATAACAACAGCATAATTATATGTTGGAGCACCATTCGATTTCATAATAACAAAATCACCAATCAGGTCTGTATCCATATGAAGTTTACCTTTTACAAGGTCGTCAAATTCCAGAATTGAAGAGTCGTGGAACGCCTTTTGAGCTTTTGCAACATTAAACCTGATGGCAGGCTTTCTTCCTTCTGCTCTTAATTTAGCTTTTTCTTCTTCTGTTAGATTTTCGCATTTTTTAGAATAAACATAAGCTTTTTTATTTTTAGTAGCTTCTTCTTTTTCAGCTTCTAATTCTTCCGGAGTACAGAAGCATTCATATGCAAACCCTTCATCCAATAATTTTTGGATATATTTAGGATAGATATCGAATCTTTGAGATTGTGTATAAGGCCCGTATTCACCGCCTACATCAGGACCTTCATCCCAGTTCAAACCTAAAGCTTTTAAGCTGTCAAAAATATTATCTACATATGCCTGACTAGTTCTCTCTGCATCGGTGTCTTCTATTCTTAATATAAATTTACCGTTGTTTTTCTTTGCAAATAAGTAATTAAACAATGCAGTTCTTGCCGTACCAATATGAAGATTTCCACTTGGTGACGGTGCAATTCTTACTCTTACTTCTGACATAATATATTCCTTCCTTTTCGTTTATTTATGCTTTTATTATCGCACAAATAGAAAATAAGAGTAAAGAGGCTATAACAATTGTAATGCTATACTTGGTGTTTGATTTGCTGTTGCCATAAGCGTTGTGGCAGCTTGCTGCAAAATTTGATAACGAATATATGCAGAACTTTCTTCGGCAATATCGGCATCACGAATTGTTGAGCGGGTCGAAGTTAAATTATCTATACTTATACCTATTGTTTCAAGAGCAAATTCTAAGCGGTTATAGGCAGCCCCGAATTCCGTTTGTTTTTCACTTATCTTTTTCAAATATTCATCAATTTTTGTAAGCGAATCTCTGGCAGCCTTTGGAGTTGAAAAATCTACATCAAGATTTAACCCGAAACTTAAATCGAGTTTAATCTCCGATTTTGGGTTTGAATCAATGCCTGCCTTATATTTAATAACATTTGTTTCTTCAAGCTGTGATTGGAATTTTTTAGCTTCAAAATATGAAGGTAATGTTCCGTCCTTGATTAATTCTTCTATTCTTGCACTTGAAACGCCCTCTATATAACCTGGAGTATCAGCAAAGTTTCCTCCGCCTAAACCATTTGCACAGCCAGTTGTTTCTTTATTATAATAACAATCCGTTGTCTGTGTATTAGATATGCTAATATAACCAATTAAACCGCCAATATCATCGCCATTTTTTACTGTTACTTTACCGGAAGCATAACTATTATAAACCCTAGCATTATCTCCTTTTCCTATAAGTCCGCCTCCTGCATCATAATTAGTTAGCTTGACATTTCCTGTTGCAAAACAGTTGCGTATTGGAGCTGCCCCGCTCTCACCAACAAGCCCTCCGCCTCCATTAGCTCCGGTTGATATTACATCTCCTGTTGCATAAGAATCTGAAACATAACTGCCTACGCCATAACTACTGTATCCCAAAAGACCGCCAGTCCTATCTCTACCTTGAATGTTTCCCGTTGCATAACAATTCTTCACTGTAATGCTCGTGCTGCCAACAAGGCCGCCAACGTAATCATTTCCAGAAACATTGGCTGTTGAATAACAATAACTTATAGAGCCATAAAAACCTGTCTTACCAACCAAGCCACCTACCCATGATCCATAATTTCGGGAAGAAACAGTTCCTGTAACATAACAGTTATTAATAACGCCATTAGAATAGGCCGCAAGAGAACCTATATAATCTTCACCAATGATATTAACATTCTCTAGCCCCAAATTTGATACATTTGCTCCTTGAGAAATGGAACTAAATAACCCTTGAAAATCCGTTGCGGGATTATTTAGTTCCAGATTGTTTATAACATACCCATTTCCATTAAATTCGCCTGAAAAATCTTTTATAGGAGTCCAGAGATATCCTGAAAGATTAATATCATTCATAAGAATATATTTTGCAGAAACATCATTTTGAATATTTTGCAAATCGTCCGAACTTTTTATTAATGTATATCCTTGAGCCATAGCCTCTTCTTCTGTAAGCGGAATAACCTCTTGAATAAAGGTTCCTGTAGCTGCGTAAGAAACTCCTTCAAATAATTTTACTCCATTGTATTCAGTATTCTCAATAACTCTGTCGCATTCTAGCAAACGCGCATTCACTTCTGCTTGAATAGCCTTCAAGGAATCTTCGCCATACGTACCATTCGCTGCCAGCTCTGCCAAATCACGCATGCGCGATAAATGACTGGAAATTAATTCAAGACTGTCCATCGCCGTCATTACCATATCAA
>OOIF01002680.1_pt1 | contig 11666 bp, 8 predicted proteins | sample 1691961 | NCBI WGS metagenome assembly OOIF01 (sample SAMN06348146, study PRJEB24527) | human gut metagenome | biome: human gut; feature: ankylosing spondylitis patient; material: feces | host: Homo sapiens | place: China | collected 2015-10 | reverse complement strand
CGTTACTGGGCACGTATGCGTGAACAGTAACGCTTGTTTGTAACAGTGTTTCATTCTGCAGGCATATTTGTCCTTCTTTGCTCATATGAATAGAAAAAAAATACACACAGGTATTTTATCATGGAAAAATCAGCTATCCAGATTCTACTCCGTTCTTCCCTCTTCTCCTACGCGGCAACTGCTGTCTTTCTGCTTCTGCTCGCGTTTGGGATGTACCGTTTTCAGTGGGGTGAAAAGGAAATCACGCTAGGAGTGCGCGGCATCTACATTCTCGCCTGCTTTCTGGCAGGACTCGTCGCCGGAAAGAAAGCAAAAAGGCGCCGGTTCCTCTGGGGATTCTGCGCCGGCGCCCTTTATTTTCTTATTTTTCTAGCCCTGTCTTTTGCGATCCGACAGTCCCTCAAGGAGACTGCCTCATCCCTGCTGCTTTCCTTCGCCCTCTGCGCCGGAAGCGGCACCATCGGCGGTATGTTTAGCTAACGCCGCCTCCGATGGGCTTAACAGGTACAGATGAATCTTATCGATCCGGTTCTTATCCACACATTCAACGACGAGGCGGACGTTTTCCACCACAACCTCTTCTTTTTCCTGTGGAAGATGGTTCAAAAGTCCGATCACCAGTCCGCCGATGGAATCATATTCGTCTGACTGGAGCTCCAAATTCAGGCGTTCATCCAGATCGTCGAGTTTGACCGAACCATCTACCATGTATTCTCGCGGGGCGATGCGCTGAATGGATTTTTCCTCGTCTCCATCGTACTCGTCCCGGATATCTCCGACAATCTCCTCCAGCATATCTTCCAGCGTGATAAGACCGACCGTCGAACCGTACTCGTCGAGCACGATCACGATACTGATCGCTGCTTTCCGCATCTCGCGCATCAGCTCAGCAACCTTCTTAAACTCATATGTATAGAGAGGTTTCCGCAGATATTTCCGGACAGAAAAGCCCTCTTCCCCGCCTTTTAAGAAAATATCCTTGATGTTCAGAACACCGATGACATTGTCCGTCGTCTCCTCATAGACCGGGTAACGCGTGTATTTCTCACTGCGGAATACCTCCATCAGCTCGTCATACGTCGCATCCACGTCCACAAACGTCATGTTGACCTTCGGAAGCATGACATCGCGCGCCACGGCGTCCCCGAAATCAAACACATTGTTGATCATCTTCTTCTCTTCGGACTCGATGACGCCCTCTTCGTGGCTGACCTCCACGATCGTTCGCAGCTCATCCTCCGTGATGGACTCGCCCTTCGCCTTCACATCCACGCGAAGCAGCTTCAACACTAAAAATGATAGCTGGTTGACCACAAAAATGACCGGTGTCAGCACCGTCATGATATAATAAATGATTTTAGCGAACCGAAATGCAATCCGCTCAGCCTGTATCGTCGCAACCGTCTTCGGCGTGATCTCGCCGAAAATCAGGATTAAAAGCGTCAGAATGCCCGTCGCAATCCCTACGATCTTGTTGCCCCAGATGTGGGTGGCAAGAACCGTCGCAAGAGAAGACGCATACAGGTTTACCACATTGTTGCCGATCAGAATCGCACTCAGCATTTTGCTCGGATCCTCTATGATCTTCAATACATACTCTGCCTGCTTATCGCCATTCTCCGCCAGCGTCCGCACCCGGATCTTGTTGACCGTCGTCAGCGCCGTCTCCGCAGAAGAAAAGAAAGCCGACATCAAAAGCAGAAGTATCAAAATCAATAGCTGTATCCCATCACCAGAACTCAAAAAACTCAACTCCTATCTCCCCATGTAGGGGATTACTCTTTTTTAAGGTTGATTCTACCGTATTTCATAGGTTCTGTCAATAAAGACAGGCTTGCATTTCCATTCTTCTGCCATCTCCGGGAGTTTGACCGTTGAATAATAGAAAAATACCTTACAGGCCGCATAGAACCTGCTTTTTTTTGTGTCAAAAAAATTCGGAGTCTTTTTATATTGCAAAAAGCTATATTAATAACGAGGGAAAAAGTACATCTGTTAATGTGCGTAAACTGGGAACACTTAAAGAACTCCTTATTAAACATGGATCTCATACTCTCTGCTCCACCATGCCTGATATCCCGTATTTTCGGTCACTATTTCCTTATCATTAAAGCATATTTCAGTCTCTGCCGGAATCTCAACAAAGCTTGGGCGTGACATATAAATCTTTATGTTATCCATTTGAAATATCATTTTAAGAACATTCGGACCACATTCTTCCATTGCACTTTATTTTACTTTACCCTATAATGTTTATAAAAACAATCCAATTCTTACAGTCATAAAAGATACGGAACGACTGCCCTGGCAGCCATATCCTATTTTTATATCATAAAGGAGATAAGCAAATGAAATTATCCCTCGGAATCGACATTGGCAGTTCCAGCACCAAGGCGGCGGCGCTGGATGAGCATGGCACTCTGCTTGGTACGCTTCATGTTCACGCGGATGACCCGCGCACCTCGGCTTACGGTGTTCTCGGGCGTTTCCTGGATCAGCAGGGCGCTTCGTTTGACGATGTTGAAAAAATCGTCCTTACCGGGCTCGGTTCGACGTATTTCCATGAAAATATCTTCGGCATCCCGACCATCCATGCCCTGGAGCTGGATGCCATCGGACACGGCGGCCTATACCTGTCCGGGCTTGACGAAGCGCTGGTGGTCAGCCTTGGAACCGGCTCTGCCTTTATCCGCGCTTCCAAGACAAACGGCTTCCGTCATCTGGGCGGAAGCGGTGTCGGCGGTGGGACACTTGTCGGCATGGCGGAGCGTTTTCTCGGCGTCACCGACATTTTTTCCCTCTCAGAGATGGCGCTGCGCGGCAATAAGGCCATGGCAGATCTCCGCATCGCCGACGTGCAGGAGGAAGATGTCCCGGGACTTGCCGCCGACTTAACCGCTGCCAATTTTGGGCGAATCAAAAGCGGCGCCTCGGATGCTGACCTGGCTGCCGCTCTTTTCAATATGATTTATGAAAATGTGGGTGTGATGGCGTCCCTGGCTCTCAGCCAGGACACCACCCGGAATGTCGTCCTGACCGGTTCTCTCGCCAGCCTTGCACCTGCTGCAAAGACCTTTGACATTTTCAATCAGATGCACGATGTCTTTGGAATCGACTATATCATTCCGCCTCATCCGTCTTTCGCCACGGCAGTCGGAGCGCTTTTATATGATCCTCTGCCGGAGAACTAAGATCACGGACGGTTCCCAGCAGATCGGAAGCTGCGATCAGGGCGCTTCCTGCGAAGATAAAAAAGTCTCCCAGATTAAAGACGACCTTTTCCAGGTATTTACACCGGATGCTGAAATAATCTACCACATAACCGCGTTTGAGGCGGTCATACAGGTTACTTAAACCACCCGCCGTGATGAGGGCAAAACCGATCCGATCGGCTTTTCTGCCTTCGTCCCGGCACAATAACCATGTCAGAATGCCCGCTGCCGCCGAGGTAAAGACAACCGGCACCATGCGGACCAGTTCTTTCTTTTCTTTTTTTACTCCAAAACAGAAACCGTCGTTGTGATTGCGGTACAGGCGGATCTTTCCATAGCTTTTTTCCATGTCGCGCGGAAAATCTTCCGGTTTCTGGGCTTCTATGTTTTCCTTGCAGAAATAATCGATGCCGAACAGGGCAGCTATCATATACAGGTATTTTTTCATAAGGGCACCTCCTCATATAAATGTCATTATCTAACTTATATTTATTATAACAAGTTTTTCCGACAGAGTATAGGGAAGCTTTCGTATTTTACCGCATATCTTATCTTAAATTCTAAAAAATCTCTATGGAAAACGCTATGAATTGCTCTTCTCTTCCAGACAACCAAACCGCCGATTTTATCGAACGTTTTTTTCCTTTTACCTATAACCAGATTTTGGAAAATGATTCCGGCTGCTATGATTTTGTCAATCATGAGTATGTGATCTGGCACCGGTCTCTGGCGGAGGCGCTGCCGCTCTCAGTCCAGCAGTATGGCTATGACTCGATCCCGAATCTTTATACCATATTAGATACATCCAGCCTGGACAGCGCAGGAATTTCTCGGACCGCAGAACAGCCATTCCTGGGAAACAAGGGGCGCGGGACGCTGATTGGGATTGTGGATACGGGGATCGATTATACAAATCCCTTGTTACGCGATCCGGATGGAAGCACGCGCATCGCCGCCATCTGGGATCAGACGATTCCGGGCGAGGGGCTTAGCACGCCGGATCCGATCGATGCGCTGCACTACGGAAGTGTCTACCAGCGTTCCCACATCAACGAGGCGCTGCGCTCGGAAAATCCGCATTCCATCGTCCCCACCTCGGATCCTCTCCGCCACGGCACGCAGATGGCGCTGGTCGCCGCCGGTTCCGAAGATGCCGATGCTTTTTTCTCCGGGGCGGCGCCGGAATCGGAACTGGTCGTTGTCCGCTTGAAACCAGCCAGAACCTATCTTCGCGATTTTTTTCTGATCCGCGAGGATGCCATCGCCTTTCAGGAGGACGACATCATGCTCGGAATCAAGTTTCTTCTTTATATTGCCAGGCAGGAGAAAAAGCCCCTTGTGATCCTGCTGGGTCTTGGCACCAATACCGGAAGCCACAGCGGCACTTCGCCGCTTGGTCTATATCTGAACAGCCTGTCGCGCGCCAGCGGGCAGATTCTGGTCGCCGCCGGAGGCAATGAAACCGGGCGCGGGCACCATTTTCGCAGTGTATTTCCTGCTTCCACCTCCTATGAGGATGTGGAACTGCGGGTCGGTCCCGGCGAACGGGGATTTACGCTGGAACTGTGGGCGCGTGAATCGGAGCTTTACAGTGTCGGATTTTTATCCCCCTCCGGCGACGAAACGGGACGCATCCGGCTCTCCGGCGACGAAGAACGCCGGATTCCCTTTCTTCTGGAAGGAACGACCATTCACCTCAACTATACCAGCTCCGAGCTGGCGACCGGAAGCGAACTGATCCTGATGCGCTTTGATGCCCCCGCCGCCGGAATCTGGAAAATCCGCGTCTACCACACGCTCTCGATTCAGGGTGAATATCATATGTGGCTGCCGGTGCACGGCTTTATCTCGGATGAAACCTTCTTTCTGCGCCCGGATCCGGACACAACCATCACCGATCCGGGCAATACAGCAGCCATCATCACCACCGCCGCCTACAGCCACCAGACGGGCGGGATCTATCTGCATTCCAGCCGCGGATTTACCCGCACCGGAGCTATCAAGCCCGACCTTGCCGCCCCCGGCGTCCGGCTCCCGCTTCCCGATTATCAGGAGGTAACCGGAACCTCATTTGCCGCCGCCATGACCGCCGGAGCCGCCGCGATCCTGCTCTCCTGGTCTGCCTATACGCCATCAGCCCCGCGGATCAACACCTCGATTGCCAAGGCGTTTCTGATCCGCGGGGCTGACCGCCGAAATTCCATCGAATATCCCAGCCGGGAGTGGGGGTATGGGACGTTAAACCTATATAACTCTTTTTTATCCATGAGAAGTTAATTAACTTCTGCTGTTTTCTCTTCACACACAAATTGCTTTTCCAGATCCTTACATCGATAACTTTCACCACATCCATGACACCGTTCACCGATCATGTTCCTGAAAAGCTATTATCCCCGCATCTCTATCCGCGGACCGCCATTCTTCTCCAGATACGGGCGCGTGATCACAACGGAGCCGATATTCGGATCTTTCGGGATCTCATACATGATATCCATCATAAAATCCTCTAAAATGGCACGCAGCGCACGGGCACCCGTATCTTTTTCCAGCGCCCGCTCGGCGATCCACTCCAGTGCATCGTCCTCAAACACCAGTTTGACCTCATCCAGCGCCAGCAGGCGCTCATACTGCTTGAGGATCGCATTTTTCGGTTCTTTCAGAATCCGCATCAGCAATTCCTTTGTCAGCCCCTGCAGGCTCACAAGCACCGGCAGACGTCCGAGAAACTCTGGAATCATGCCAAAATTCCGCAGATCTTCCGTTGTCACCTGGCTCAAAATATCCGGATCATTGTCAAATTCATCCTTCAAATGGGAGTTGAAGCCCATCGTGGAACGCTTTTTCAGGCGCTCCTTGATGATATCATCCAATCCCGGAAACGCGCCGCCACAGATAAACAGGATGTTGTTCGTATCCACAGTCGCCATCGGCGTGAGCGCATTCTTCTGGTTTGAGCCGACCGGCACCTCTACCTGGCTGCCTTCCAGAAGTTTTAAAAGCTCCTGCTGTACCGACTCACCGCTGACATCGCGGCTCATCGTATTTTTCTTTTTCGCAATTTTATCGATCTCATCGATGAAAATGATGCCTTGCTCAGCTTTCTCCACATCATTTCCAGCCGCTGCCAGAAGCTTGGAGACTACGCTTTCTATATCATCTCCGATATATCCAGCTTCCGTGAGCGCCGTCGCATCCGCGATCGCCAGCGGCACATCCAAAAGCTTCGCCAGCGTCTTGACCAGGTACGTTTTTCCGCTTCCGGTCGGTCCCAGCATCAGGATGTTGGATTTCTCAATCTCCGGCTCGCCGCCCTGCATCTGCATTCCCTGTGCCGCCGCGTTTTCCGCCTTTTCTTCCGTATTTTCATTTACCCGAAGCTCGTCCTGCTGCCGGAGAATCACGCGCTTATAATGGTTGTAGACTGCCACTGAAACTGCCCTTTTCGCCCGCTCCTGCCCGATCACATATGCATCCAGCTGCGCCTTGATCTGGTGCGGTGCCGGAACATCCTTCATCGTCAGAAATTTCTCCGCGTCTTTTGCCTTGCTCTTTTTCTTGATCTTATTTTTCTCTGGAATCTCTGTATTCGGCATCTGCATGCCCGCAAAATCATTGAGATTCATGTTCATAAACGGCATATTTTGAAGCTTGGAAAAGTCCATGCCCGACTTGGAAATCGAGTCAAATGCTTTCTGCATACACTCATGGCAGAAATTCATCCCGCCCGGCATCGTGATCATCTCTCCCGCCTTGCTCTCCGGGCGGCGGCAGACGTAGCAGATTTTCTCGTAATCATCCGAATGATCTGTACTGGTTTTATTTGTATCTGTTTCGTTTATATTGGTTGTCGTATCTATATTCTGGTTATCACTCATATTTTTATATTTCCTCCAATCTAAAAGCACCTTTTCATTTTATCATAGCTTGCGAAAAACGTAAATCATAACAGCAGCCGTCATTTCGTTTTAAAAATAAAAAAATTTCCTATGAAACAAAAAGACAGATGAATCACCGCCCTCTCTGATTACAAGAGGATCTACCGGCGGTTCACCTGCCTTCTTTTCTATATCTTCCTGATTTTATTCATTTCCGCTTCGCAACAGTTCCGTATCTTCACCGTTACGGGCAACTATCCATTCCAGCCCACTTCGCTGATGGGGTATTTTCTATCTTCCCAGTTTTCTCTGCGGACTTGCCTGTGATTCACTCTGGCTCTCGTTCTGGCTATCCTGGCTCTGCGGCATATCGCTCTTGGAGCCCAGTGTAATCTGTACGTTTCTCTCGACATATTTGCCATTTTCCAGACTCTGTACCGTCATGGTAACGGTGGAACCTGCCTTATAGTAAGTCAGCAGTTTCTTGAGATCATCACCATTCTTTACCTTCTCACCGTCAAACTTGGTGATAATATCGCGCTCCCGCAGATCCGACCTGGATGCCGCGCCGCCCGCAACAATCTTGTATACATAGATACCTTCCGGCATGCCATACGCCTGCGCCATCTGGCTGTCGATATTCTGAAGCTGGATTCCCAGATAGCCCTGCTCATTCTCATCGACAGCTACCTTCGTCGTCTTCGTCATCAGGTCGCTGATAATATCCTTTGCCTGTGAAATCGGGATCGCATAGCCGATGCCCTCAACACTGGTGTCCGAATACTTCGCCGCATTGATGCCGATAACTTCACCGTTCATATTTAAAAGTGCGCCGCCGCTGTTGCCTGGGTTGATCGCCGCATCGACCTGCAGAAGTGTCCGCTCTACGTCGTTGATGGTTAGCTTTTTATTTAAAGCGCTGACATAACCGACGGTAACCGACTGCCCCTGTCCCAGTGCGTTACCGATTGCCACAACACCCTGTCCCAGCTTCAGGGAATCAGAATCGCCCAGATCGGCTGCCTTAATCTGTTTTCTCGTTTCTTCCGGTATATCCGAAAGCTGTACGGCAATGACTGCCAGATCCGAATCGGAATCAGTACCTTTGACCGCTGCCTTAACGCTCTGGTTATCAATAAAGGTAACCGAAAGTTCCTCGGAATCTTCAACGACATGGTTATTGGTAATAATCAGAAGTTCCGTGTCATTCTGTCCGGCAATGATTCCTGAACCGCTGCTCGGCACCTCGTACTGCTGCTGACCAAACAGCCAGTTGTTCTGTGTATAAATCATCTTGTTGTTGATCGCTACAACGGACGGCATCGCTTTCTCTACAATCGAAGAAACATCGTTGCCAATGGAGGCCTGCGTTTTAGTGCCCGCATCTGCCTGTGTCTCCTGGGAAACCTGACCGATCGTTTCCTGTGCGGTCTCACCCGGAAGAAGCCGATTTGAAAGTGCATTCACGCCGACCATGGTTCCGCCTGCCACACAGCCAAACAAAATGCCCGACATCACAAGTGCCGCAATTTTCTTACCAGTATTCTTAGAGCCATGTCCCCGGCCACTCCGTTCTTCCGGAATATAGCTGCGTTCCGGCTTCTTCTCTGCATTCTCTTTCGGATCTGCTCCGGCTGCTGCCTCCGGTTCTCCATCGAGACTGCCCCGGTAACGGGAATCATGATAACCGCCATAATCGGAAGTTTCTTCTTTTTTAGCAGTATCGTTATTCTTTTCCTCATAAGCGCTGTCCGAATAAGCGCCCTCCGTATAATCTACATCCTGATCGTGTCGCTCATTTCTTTCATTCTCGTCATACATATATTCATACCTCCTGTTCTCAGGAATCACAGCCGCGTACTGTCCATTTTGCGAACCTTCCCGCAGCGGATTGTTCATACTCTTATATTCTGTCTCAGGCTTTCTGCCCTCTCTCTGTTTACATGAGATAGTCTATCAGTTATTTGTGATGTAATTGTGAAAATAAAATCATAAATCTGTGAAGCTTAAAAACATCTCTCGGTTTTCACTTGTCAGTCCTTCTCTCCTCTTGTATACTTAATAAAAGAAACGAATTTTACATTTTTATATGAAAGGACTGTTACATCCATGATGAATACACAGGCAGTTGTCCATATCCGCAAAGGCGAGGCTCGTTCCCTGAAAGCCGGCGGTATGTGGATCTATGATAATGAAATTGAACGAATTGAGGGCGAATTTGAAAATGGCGATATCCTTCGTGTCGAAGATTTTGACGGTTATCCGCTCGGATGTGGTTTTATCAACACCCGCTCCAAGCTTACCGTGCGGATGCTTTCCCGCAAAAAGGATACTGTCATCGACGATGCTTTTATCGAAATGCGCGTCCGCAATGCCTGGGAATACCGCCGTCAGACAGTTGATACCAGCAGCTGCCGCCTGATTTTCGGCGAAGCAGATTTCCTTCCGGGCATCGTGATCGACAAATTTTCCGATGTGCTGGTCGTTGAATCCCTGGCGCTCGGTATCGACCGTCTGAAACCGCTGATTCTGGAAAAACTCGTCAAGGTGCTTGAGGAAGACGGCATTCATATCCGCGGTATTTACGAGCGCAGCGACGCTAAGGTCCGCTTACAGGAGGACATGGAGCGCTATAAGGGCTTTATCGGGGAACCATTTGATACAAAAGTAGAGATCGTTGAAAATGGTGTCCGCTATCTGGTAGATGTCAAGGACGGGCAGAAAACTGGCTTTTTCCTCGACCAGAAATACAACCGTCTGGCAATCCAGCGTCTCTGCCCGGGCAAACGCGTTCTGGACTGTTTTACCCACACCGGCTCCTTTGCCTTAAATGCAGCCGTCTCTGGCGCCAAAGAGGTCATCGGCGTGGATGCGTCCGAACTTGCCGTCGCACAGGCGCGTGAAAATGCAGAGTTAAACGGTGTTTCCGGCACTACCACCTTTCAGTGCGCGGATGTCTTTGACCTGCTTCCGGAATTAGAGGCAAAAGGTGAGCAATTTGACGTCGTGATTCTCGATCCGCCTGCCTTCACAAAATCCCGCAGCTCGGTCAAAAATGCCATCAAGGGCTACCGCGAGATCAATATTCGCGGTCTGCGTCTGGTAAAGGACGGCGGCTACTTCGCCACCTGCTCCTGCTCCCATTTCATGACGCCGGAACTCTTCACAAAGGCGATTCAGGAGGCAGCCCGCAGCGCCCACCGCCGCCTGCGCCAGATCGAATACCGCACCCAGGCAGCCGACCATCCGATTCTGTGGGCGGGGGATGAGACGTCCTATTATCTGAAGTTCTACATTTTCCAGGTTGTGGATGAGAAGTAAAATTACAGAATGTTTGTAAGACTATAACCAAGCAATATGAACTGCTATTATAAATCATGAATATGCAAATCCTCTCAGAGCAATCTGAGGGGATTTGTTTCGTTTTATCATTGTCTGTTCTGATAAAATATGATATACTTCGTACATGGGAAAAACCAGAGAGCCAGGCGGCTTACCCTCTGTTATCGGAGGGTTGCTAGATTTCAGCAAAGCTTGTTTATCAAAGACTGGAACGAGGCACAAATCTAACCCTCCAGACGAAAGAAAGGAGGGCGTTGCCAATGTATGTTACATATTCTGATTTGATTCAGATAGGGATATTCATTTGCGCCCTTGTTGGATTGTGTTACACGATTTTCAAGGGAAAACGAAAATAGCCGCCATTACTGCGAATAATGACGGCTGTTGATAAAACAGTTGTTTAATTTATTCAGGTAAGCCGCTCCTCTGGCTTTTCCTTTTTTCTATCCCTAATATAACATATCTTTTCATCCAATGCAAGCGAAACCCCCTTTATAGAAATACGAACTCATAAGGGATTACCGCTGCAGCACCATACACCAAACCGGTGCCGACACCATCGAAAGCAGCGTCGTAAATACCACGCACTTCGTCGCAAAGACTTCATCCCCGCCATATTTCGCGGCAAGAATCGCCGTCGTGCTTGCTGCCGGCATCGCTGCCAGCACCACAGAAATCCCCATCACCAGCGTGTCGATATGGAACAGCAGACAGCCGATCCACACAAGCGCCGGGATCAGGATCAGGCGCACGGCGGCATAGTAGCAGCTGAGTGGCGTGATCATCGTCTTCATATCTGCCTCCGCCAGAACGGTTCCGACAAAAATCATGGAGACTGCCGTGTTTGCCTTGTTTAAGCTATGTACCGTATCTCCCAGGAATCCCGGAATCTGCATCTGCAAAAGCATCAGCACAAAGCCGATGAATACGGAGACAATACACGGATGCGTGCATATCTTTTTAATCAGCGTTTTCCGATCCGGCGCCTTTGTAAAATACGTCATTCCCAGAGACCACATCGCAGTTCTCTGCGGAATCAGGTAAAAAGAGGCGTAGAAAAGCCCCATCGAGCCGAAGATGCCCTCCGCCACCGGATTTCCCAGAATCCCGGCATTGGACGCCATCGTTGCGTATTTGAGGACCTTCTTCTTTTCCTCTCCCACACCCGGGTACAGTACCATATTTAAGATATAACAAGCCACCTGAACCATACACGAGACGAGCAGCGCCTGTGCGC
>OOIF01002679.1_pt1 | contig 11667 bp, 7 predicted proteins | sample 1691961 | NCBI WGS metagenome assembly OOIF01 (sample SAMN06348146, study PRJEB24527) | human gut metagenome | biome: human gut; feature: ankylosing spondylitis patient; material: feces | host: Homo sapiens | place: China | collected 2015-10 | reverse complement strand
GCTACGGCGAGACCTGCGTGATGTGCAACGTGGTCATGAGCCCCAAGCCCCGCGAAGGTGTGGATTTCTTCCCCCTGAATGTCGAGTATGAGGAGAAGCTCTACGCCGCAGGCCGCATCCCTGGCAGCTTCATGCGCCGCGAGGGCCGCCCCGGTGAGCGCGCCATCCTCACCAGCCGTGTTGTGGACCGCCCCATGCGCCCGCTGTTCCCCAAGGAGATGCGCAACGATGTCTGCATCACCATGACCGTCATGAGCCTGGACCCGGACTGCAGCCCGGAGATCGCCGGTATGATCGGCGCATCCCTCGTCACCGCTGTGTCGGAGATCCCCTGGAACGGCCCCATCGGCGGCGTTCAGGTCGGCCTGGTGGACGGCGAGATCGTCCTGAACCCGACCCAGGAGCAGCGCAAAAAGAGCGATCTGGCCCTGACCGTGGCTGCCACCATGGACAAGATCGTCATGATTGAAGCCGGTGCCAACGAGGTCGATGAGGACACCATGCTGAACGCCATCAAGGCGGCGCATGTGGAGATCAAGAAGACCATCGCGTTCATCAACGAGATCGTGGCCGAGCGCGGCAAGCCGAAGATCGACTTCCAGGTCGTGGGCCTGGATATGGACGTCTTCCATGCCATCAAGGAGAAGTATCTGGATGACTTCAAGGCTGCGATGGACACCGACGACAAGAACGTCCGCGATGCCGCGCTGCTGCCCATCCTGGACAAGATCGCCGCAGAGTACCCCGACCTGAGCGACGCAGACCTCGACCTCGTCAGCTACAAGATGCAGAAGTACGTCGTCCGCCGCTGGCTGCTCGATGAGGGCAAGCGCGTGGATGGCCGCGGCATCAACGAGATCCGCCCGCTGGCCGCAGAAGTTGGCATCCTGCCCCGCGTCCATGGCTCCGGCATGTTCACCCGCGGCCAGACCCAGGTGCTGACCACCTGCACCCTGGGCGGCACCAAGGACAACCAGCTCATGGATGATCTGACCGATGAGCAGACCAAGCGCTACATCCACCACTACAACTTCCCGCCGTACTCGGTCGGCGAGGCCCGCGCACCCCGCAGCCCCGGCCGCCGCGAGATCGGCCACGGCGCACTGGCCGAGCGCGCCCTTGTGCCCGTGCTGCCCTCTCTGGAGGAGTTCCCCTACACCATCCGCTGTGTGTCCGAGGTCCTGAGCTCCAACGGCTCCACCTCGCAGGCTTCCATCTGCGGTTCCACGCTGGCTCTGATGGACGCCGGTGTGCCCATCAAGGCTCCGGTCGCCGGTATCTCCTGCGGCCTCATCACTGAGGGCGACCGCTGGATGACCATGCTGGACATTCAGGGCGTCGAGGACTTCCACGGCGACATGGACTTCAAGGTCGGCGGCACCCGCAAGGGCATCACCGCCATCCAGATGGACATCAAGATCGACGGCCTGACCTACGACATCATCGCCGAGGCCTTTGAAAAGTGCCGCAAGGGCCGTCTGTACATCCTGGACGAGATCATCAAGCCCGTCATCGCTGAGCCGCGCCACGAGCTGAGCCGCTGGGCCCCCAAGATGTTCAGCATGATGATCCCCACCGATAAGATCAAGGACGTCATCGGCAAGGGCGGCAAGGTCATCCAGGACATCTGCGCGACCTGCAACTGCAAGATCGATGTGCAGGAGGACGGCCACGTTTTCGTCTCTGCGGTCGATCAGGAGGACGCAAAGCGCGCCATCTTCACCATCAAGACCATCGTAGAGGACCCGGAGATCGGAGCCATCTACAAGGGCAAGGTCACCCGCCTGATGAACTTCGGCGCCTTCGTTGAGATTGCACCGGGCAAGGAGGGCCTCGTCCACATCTCCAAGCTGGACACCAAGCGTGTCGAGCGGGTGGAAGATGTGGTGGCCGTGGGCGACGCCATCGTGGTCAAGGTCACGGACATCGACCAGCAGGGCCGCATCAACCTGAGCCGCCGCGACGCCATCCTGGCTCTGGAAGCCAAGCGCGCCGCACAGGAGCAGGGCTGATTCGCGCTGAATCGGAATGAACCAAAGCCCCCGAAGGGAATCGAACGCAAAAGCGTTCGGCCGCTTCGGGGGCTTTTTTGCGTTTTGGATGAAGAAAATGCAGAAACCCCCTTGACAAAAAACCAAAATCGTATATTATTGTATTAAGCGCTTAACACAGTAACACAAGGAGAAAAGACCATGAGCGAACAGTTTGATTCCAGCCGGCCGATCTATGCCCAGCTGGTGGAACGGCTCAAAGCCAGGATTCTGGCGGGCACCTACCAGCCCGGCGGGCACCTCGACTCGGTGCGGGACCTTGCCGCAGCGGCAGGGGTCAACCCCAACACGATGCAGCGGGCGCTGGCCCAGCTGGAAGCTGAGGGCCTGATCCGCACCGAGCGGACGAGCGGCCGGTTTGTAACGGAGGATATCGATTTGATCGAACAACTGCGGGCGTCTGCGGCCCGGAACATTGCAGCAGATTTTCTGGAAAAAATGCGCAGCATCGGCTATACGCCTCAACAGGCGGCAGAGCTGCTGCGCAGCTGGAACGAAACGGAGGGAAAACAGCATGAGTAAGATCCTGACTTGTGAACATCTGACCAAAGCCTATGGGAAAGAGAAGACCGCCCTGAACGGCATCGACCTGAACCTTGATTTTGGCCGCATCGTCGGCCTGCTGGGCCCGAACGGCAGCGGCAAGACCACGCTGCTCAAACTGGCAAACGGTCTGCTGCAGCCCACCGAGGGCGTGGTGAAGATCGCGGGCATGATCCCCGGCCCGGAGACGAAGGAGATCGTCTCCTACCTGCCGGATGCCGATTGGCTCCCCGACTGGATGCGGGTGGAAGAGCTGGTGAACATGTTCCGGGATTTCTACGGGACGCCCTGCGAAGCCAAAGCGTACATCGGGTTCGATGCCGCCAAAGCCAACGAGATGCTGGCCCGGCTGAACATCGACCCCAAGGCCCGGCTCAAGACGCTTTCCAAGGGCACCAAGGAAAAAGTCCAGCTGGTGCTGGCTATGAGCCGCGCCGCCAAGCTCTACCTGCTGGATGAACCCATCGGCGGTGTGGACCCCGCCGCGCGGGACTATATCCTGAACACGATCATTTCCAACTACAGCAAGGACGCAACGGTCGTCATCTCCACCCATCTCATTGAGGACATCGAGCCGGTGCTGGACGAGGCTGTGTTCCTGAAGGACGGCAAAATCTTCGCCCACCGCGCTGTGGACGACATCCGCGAGACCGAGGGCAAGAGTGTCGATGCGTATTTCCGGGAGGTATTCAAATGCTGAAGCAATTGTTGAAATATGAGTTCAAGGCCACCAAAAGCCTGTACTTCGGGCTGTATCTGGCGCTGGCACTGCTGAGCGTGGTGCTGGGCGTTTCGTTCCGGCAGGAAAATGCATGGGCCGACAATACGAATTTCGGGCGGCTCGAAGTCATTCTGATGGTCCTCTATCTCTCTGTCATCTTCGCCATTGCGGTGCTCTGTTTTGTCAGCACGGTCCAGCGCTTTTATAAAAATCTGCTGGGGCGTGAAGGCTACCTGATGCACACCCTGCCCGTGACCGAGACCCAGCTCATCCTCTCCAAGCTCATCACCAGCATGGTCTGGGTGCTGTGCAGCGGCCTGGTGGGCATCGTCTGCATCACGGTCATGGTTGCTGTCGGCGTGTTCGACCCGGAGACCTTCGGCATGGTGGACTGGGAAAGCTGGAAGCAGCTGTGGGGGATGCTGTATGGGGAACTGGACGCGAAGTTCTGGCTGGTGACGTTCTGGACCATCCTCATCAATCTGGCCCGGCTGGCCGACCTCATCCTCTGCGTTTACGCCGCCTGCATGATCGCCCATCCATTCCGGAAGTATGGGATGGTCTCCGGCATCCTCGCCTTTATCGGCCTGAACGTTGTGGAGAACCAGATCGATAAGCTGCTGGGCACGAACCATGTGAACCTGTTTGTGGACATTACCTATCGGGTGGCCGATGTGAACGTGACCGGTGTGACCTATGGAATGACCCCGATGCAGACCATGACCACAGCGTTCGGGGCCGGCTCCGGCTACCTGTTCTGCTTTGTTGTGACCTCGGCCTTCGCGGCGGCCTACTTCTGCCTGACCCGCTGGCTGATGAAGCATAAACTGAATCTCGAATAAGAAAAGAAGCTGAACAACAGAAAAATGGCTTCCGGCAGTTGCCGGAAGCCATTTTTTGTCAGGTGTTAAAGATCAGCGGGCGTCGCGGTTGGCCTCGTACTCCTCCATGGAGACGTAGTGGTCCAGCACATGGATGCCCTTCAGGCGCTTGTTGGAGAAGCCGGTGGAAGCGTACTGGCCCTCCCAGTAGTTCAGGCGGGTGGCCAGATAGGCGGGCACGCTCATGCCGCGCGGGATGACCAGCGCGTTGTTGATGAGCAGGGCCTCGGCATCGGCGAAGGCCTTGTAGCGGGCGTCGATGTCATCGGTGATCTGCTTGGCAGCCTCGATGGCGGTCATGTACTGCATGATGGCGTCCGCTGTGTCGCCGGTGATGAAGCCGTCTTCCACGCCGGTGCGCAGATACGCATAGCGCATTCCGCGGGAATCCTCGGCCTGATAGAACGGGTCGGTCTCAGTCTCCGGGTCGGAGTAGTCGGCGCCCCAGTTGCAGAGCAGGAACTCGAACTTGCCGTTGCGGCGGACGGCGGACAGGAAGCTGTCCGCAGGGCCTTCGGTGATGATGACATCAATAAAGTCGAAGCCGTCGTTCAGCACACCCTCCAGCTGCTGCTTGAAGACCTGGCACTGCTTGTCCCAGTCGGTGGAAGAGGGGTTGTAGGGCAGCTGCACCTTGATGGGGAAGGTGGCACCGGCAGCGGTCAGCTCCTCGATGGCAGCATCGCGGAACTCCTTGGCCTTGGCCTCATCGAAGAACTCGGTGATGTTGGCCAGGTCGCCGCACTGGGTGTAGTCCACACCGGCAGTGGTGGCGCAGAAGTTCGGGGGCGTGATGGTGTTCAGCTTGTAGCCGTCGTAGCCTTCCGGGGCAGAAACGGCCAGTGTGACGGCGTTGTTGATGCCGTACAGGAAGGCCTTGCGGAAGTTGGTGTTGTTGATGGCCTTGGCCCAGTTGTCCGGCTCATACTCGGCGTCCACACCCTCGACGCTCCAGTTGGAGAACTCGTGGGCGTAGGGCATGAAGTTGAACATGTAGAAGTAGGTGTAGTTGGTGTTGGGGCGGTCCATGGAGACCATGCTCCTGGTGGTGTCGTCGCTCAGCCAGCTGTCCAGAATATCGGGACCGATGGTGGCTTCGTCGATCTCGCCGCGCTTGATCATCTCCGGGCCGTTGACGGCGGCTTCGGCGTTGTAGATGCGGCTGATGGTCTCGATGAAGACGTTGTCGGCGTCGTAGTTCTCCGGATTTTTCTTCATGATCCAGGTCTCCAGAGACTCGTAATCCGCCAGATAGAACGCACCGCAGCTGTACATGGTCTCGGCAGAGGTGGCGTACTGGTCACCCATCTCGTCCAGCAGGGGGCCGTAGGCAGGCTCATAGGGCAGGTAGCACAGCAGGCTCAGGAAGCCGGGGAAGTCGTAAGTCAGAGTGTAGGTCAGGGTGTGGTCATCCACGGCCGTGACGCCCACGGTGTCGAAGTCCAGCGGCTCATAAGTGCTGGCGGTGCCGTCCGGAGCGGTCACGGTGACCAGACCGCTGGCGTCGGCAGTGTAGGTGGTGCCGTCGTCGTCCACAACGCCGGTGTTGGCGTTGTTCAGGTAGACGTAGTAGTTGTAGTAGTCATCGGCACCGGCGATGTAGGCGGTGACCAGACCGACGTTGGAGGAGGCGTAGTCCGGAGTCAGAACATACTTCAGGGCGTCCACAAAGTCCTGCGCGGTGACGGGGGCCACGACTTCGCCGTTGTTGTCCACCCAGTTCTCCTCCCGCAGATGGAAGGTCCAGGTCAGGGTGTCCGCATCCCAGTCCCAGCTGGTGGCCAGACCTTCGCGCATGACGCCCTTGTTGTCGTACTCGACCAGCGTATCCACGCAGTTGGCACCCACGACCATTTCCAGGTCGGTGGCGGTGGTCAGGTAGTTCAGGGTGGCGGGCTGGCTGGAGTACAGGATGGTGTACTTGGAGGTGTCCACCGTGCCGGAAGCCGCGCTGCCGGTGCTGCCGGCAGAGGAGCTGCCGCCGCAGCTGGTCAGCAGACCGGCTGCACATGCGCCTGCGGCTGCCAGACCGCTGGCTTTGAGGAATTGGCGGCGAGAAATCGAATGATCCATGATAAAATCCCTCTTTCTTCGTATTTCGTGTTTTTGTGTGCGCCAGCGGCTGGGGTGCACTGTTTCCCATCAGCGGGGAATTGCAACAAAGGCGCAACGGAATCCTTCCGTTACGCCTTTGTAACAGTCCCTCCCGACCACAGCCGTGTGGTTACAGAAAGTATAGCATCCTTTCGGGCGGACGTCAATTCTTTAATTCATTTCGGTTTCGGCAGCGGGCGCTTCCGGCACAGCGGCGGCGGGGGCCGTTTCTGCGGCTGTGGCAGCCGACTCGGCCTGGACTTCTGCCGCCAGGGCCTTGGCGGCTTCCTCGGCGGCGCGCTTGGCCTCACGCTCGGCCTGGCGCTCCTTGGCCTTGGCCACGGCTTCTTCCTGCCGCTTTTTGGTGCGGATCTTGATGCGGCAGACCGAGCAGATGCCGTCCTTGCAGGTGGGGGCGATGGGCTTGCCGCACTCCTTGCAGAGGCTCTTGGTGCATTTGTAAACGCTCACCGGGCCCAGCGTGGTCAGCTGGCGGAGCTTCAGCCCGTCCAGACCGCCGTTGGAGCAGGTGGCAACGCAGACGCCGCACTCACTGCACTTCCACGGCGTGATGACCGCGCGGGTCTGGCCGTCGGGCAGATCCTCGAAGCGGATGGCCCCGGCGCGGCAGGCCTTTTCGCACCGGCCGCAGGCAAAGCACTTCTGGGTGAAATTGGGCAGGTGGTAGCCGTATTTGAGGGGCGTTTCGCTGGCGGCTTTCAGCTGCCTGGTGCGCTGGTGCAGCAACAGGCGGAAGTCCACCGCGCTCTGGTCATCGTCCCGCAGGCCGGGCAGCATCCGGAGCAGCTGCTTCGTGCCCGCCTTGGAGCCGGCTGTCACCTGCTCCATCATCTCGCGGCGGGAGTATTCCTTGCTGTGGAAGGGAGCCGCATCCTGCTCGTAGGCCAGGGTGAACCGGGCCTCGAAGAGGGGCTGGCCGAAAAATTCCACCAGACGGGTAAGCTCGTTGCGCAGATGTTCGGCGCAGACGTCGTTCTCGCACTCGCCGCAGGGGGTCAGGTCCAGCACGACCTTTTTGTTCAGGGCCAGGTAGGCCAGCGCCTCCCACGAGAGGGCCGACACGCAGGCTCGGACGAGGGTGTTCTTGCGGGTGCTTTTCTCGCAGCCGATCCAGACGGTGTCGTTGTCGCTGTCAGCGGGGGCCGTGTCCCGCTGGACCTGCTCCGGCGAGGGGGCGATGCAGCCGCTGCGGCAGGCAGAAACGCAGAGGCCGCAGTCGGTGCAGGGGTCCCAGTCCTTGACGAGATTCGGGCGGGTGAAGATCGCATCCCCAAAGGGGCAGATGTCCTTGCAGGCCGTGCAGGGGGTGCGGTGCGGGTGCAGGTTCCAGCACTGTCTGCGGTTGATCTCCGGGTGGGTGGTCTTCATCAGCGCATCCATGGCGTAGCGCGTAAAGAAACTCATCGAATCACTCCTTATCCGGGTCCATGACCGAGGTCACGACGGCGTTGTCCAGCAAAAAACGCTGGACCTTCTGGGCAGCCAGAGCAGCGGCCACGGTCTCCGGGGCCAGCACACGGCGGATGTCGGCTTCGGGGGTGTCCTGCTGCACGGAGAGGCGGCGGTATTCGGCGTTGACCTCTTCGGGCCGGACGGTGATGTTCTCGGCCTCTGCGATGGCGCGGGCCGCGTACATGGTGCGGATCTTCCGCTCAGCATCGGCGCGGTAGCCTGCCCGCAGAGCCTCGGCGGTGGTGCGGCTGTTCTTGCAGTGCTGCTCCATGCTGATGCCGCTGCGGCTCAGGCGCTGGCTCAGCAGCTTCATCTCGTTGTCGGCGGTGCGGTCGAGCACGGCCTCCGGCACGGTGACGGCCAGGTTGGCACCGGCCATCTCCAGCAGCTTCTGCCCGGCGGCGCGGTCGGCACCGTCTTCGTGAATCTTCTGCTTTTTGGCGCGGACGGCCTCCCGCATGGCGGCGAGGGACGCATAACCGGCAGACTGTGCGAACTCCTCGGTCAGCTCCGGGGTGGTCTTCTCGGCCACAGAGTGGAGCGTGATCTCGAACTGCGCCGTCTTGCCGGAAAGCTCCGGTACACGGAACGCGGTCGGATAGGTGAAGTCGAACCGGAAGGTCTCACCGGCCTTGTGGTCATAGATGGCCTGCTCGGCGGCGGGCATCAGCTTGCCGTCGCCCAGCACGACCATGACCTTCTCCATCCGGCTGTCGGGGATCTCCTTGCCGTCCATGAAACCGACGAAATCCAGCAGCACTCGGCTGCTGCGCTTCGCGGCCTCGGTGGAGTTGTGGTAGGTGGCGCGCATCCGGGTCTGGTGGACCATCTCGATGTCCAGCGTCTTCTCGGAAATGCCGCGCACATGGCGGGTGACGGCCAGCCCTTTATACTGTCCGAGCTTTACTTCAGGGAAATTGTTCTGCTGATTTTCCATTTTGCAATACTCCTTCTGACGATAGAACGTTTATTCAAAAAAATGGGAGGGTGCGGTGTTATAACCCATGCGCGGCGAGCCAGCTCTCGGCGACCTGCGAGAACATTTCGGGGTATTGGGCATTTTCGGCGTCGAAGACGTGGAGGTAGCTCTCCACTTCGGCACGGGTGGGGGCGGCGACCCGCTCCCAGATGGTGAAGGTGTAGCCGTTGCCCATATCGAATGTGGCGGCAAGGGTGTGGGTGCCGTCCCGCAGCTCGGCGAATTTGGCGTTCAGCTTGTGGCCCAGCTCCGTGTCCGATGCGTAGGACAGGGGGTAGGGGTCAACGGTGACGACATACTTTGCCTCAAAGAAGCTCATGGGGAAGTTGTGGGTGCCCGGCACCGAGAAGCTGTCCGGCAGTTTGCCGTCCAGCGGCTGCTCCGGCAGCAGGCAGTTGCGCAGATGGCCGGGGTTGTAGAGCATGTCGTCGGTGATCATGTACGCGGTCTCGCCGTCGCCGAGGTGGACGCTGAGCCATTCGGTCACAGCCTGCAGCTGGCTCAGGTCCCTGCGGTCGCAGGTCAGGCCGTCGAGCCGGACAAATTCTGCGGTGCTCTTGAGCGGGAAGTGGTCGATGAGAAAATCGGGCAGGGCCACCACCGTCAGCGGCGAGCAGCGCACCGACACGGCAAACACCAGCGTGAACGCCCAGTAGCCCAGCTTGAGGGCCTTGCGGCGCTCGATGCCCTCCGCCAGCGCCGCAGCGCCTGCCAGAAAGAGCAGGAAGTAGGCGGGGAGGAAGAGGAGCATCTGGTGGGAGCCGGTGTTCTGCACCCGCGTGAAGAGCACGAGGCTGACCGCCAGCTCACAGGCACCCAGCGCGGGCAGGGCGAACCGCTTGCGGCGGAAGGCATCTGCGATGCCCAGCCCGATGAGGATGAAGTTCAGCAGGCCGATGCGGAGGATGTGGTAGTAAAGCTCGGTGGCCATGCCGCCGACGTTGTAGTAAGAATAGCGGTCAGAGTAATCAAATGCCAGGATCTTGCGGACCATGGGCCAGAGCAGGGCGACCATCGCGACCAGGGCGCAAAGGCCGAAGGCGATGAGGTTGCGCACCCGGCGGACGGCCAGCGTCTTGTCGGTCCTGGCGAGCTTTGCGCTGCTGACCAGAAGCAGCAGTGCGTAGGAAAAATAGTAGCCGACCACGAAGTAGAGATACCACCGGCGGGTCAGAATGACCGCTGCCGTGGCCAGAAAGAGGAGGGCGAACCGGCCCGGCTCCAGCTGTTCAAAGCGGTAGTCCAGCGTCAGCACCAGAATGGCGAAGGCGAAGATGAGGCCGAACCAGTCCGGCTGGGCCAGCATCGCGCTCATCCGCAGAAACGGGAAGGTGAGCAGCCACGAAAAGCCGATGAGAAAGTAATAGAACCGGTTCTTCACCCGGAGCATCTGCCCCACCTTGATGACCACGCCCGCCAGCAGCACCATCAGGCTGGGCAGGACGCAGAACACCTGACTGAACGCATAGCTGTCGCCAGTGCGGGCCGTCAGGCAGAAGGGAAACTCAGTGAACAGGGTGATGAAATTGGTGTAGTCCTCTGCGAAGGAGCCGAAGATGTACGCGAAGCCCGCCGCCGGGCCGGCAGCAAAGGCTGCCTCGGCGCTGTACTGCTTGACAAGGTAGTTGGCGTAGTCCCAGGCGTAGACGAAATCGCGCCGCCCCAGCGCCCAGTAGAAATAGAGCATCGCCGCCGCCCAGCAGCCCACAAGGACGGCCCGGTGGAAGAAGTCCAGCGTAACGCCGGACACCCGCAGCACCCACAGCGCCCCGTAGAACAGCGCACAGCTGCACCACAGGCTCACCAGCGGGAAGAATGCCGCCCCGGTGGGGAAGAGCAGCCCGACGGCTGCCAGGACCAGTACCCCGATGCCGAGCGCGGCCCCCGCTTTGCCCCAGGGAGTGAGGCCGCGTTTCAGCAGGGTCGAACGTGTTTGTTCCATAACACAAAACCTCTCACAAAACCTGATAGTTCATGTTACAGTATAACGGTTCTGCCCGGCGCTGGCAAGGCCGCAGCGGCGGCAAAACGGAAAATATCCCGCTGCATTTTCAGCAGACGGGATATTTCAAGTGAAAAATTACTTTTTGGAATTGATGGCAGGCTTTGCAGCGACCTTGCGCCGGGCAGCAGCAGCCTTCCGGGCCGAAGCCTGTGCGGCCTCGGCATGGGGAGCCTCCGGTGTCAGACGGAGCAGTCGGCTGCCCATGGCGGGCAGGTCAAGGGTCAGGGTGTAGTCCCGCCCATAGACGCCGCCGTCCGTGGTGTGGAAGCTCCGGGTCCGGCTCTTGTCGGCACCGTTCCAGCGGGAGGCCTCGCTGTTCAGCAGCTCTTCGGCCCCGCAGGGGAACTTGAGGTAGAGCGGGAACTTTTTGTGGGCGGTGTTCTGGGTGTTCATCACACAGAGCAGAGTCTGGCCCGCGCCCTTGCGCAGCCAGGCGTACACGCCCTCGTCCCGGCTCTCGCTGGCCACCCACTCAAAGCAGCCGGGGTTGTATTCGCCGTCGTAGAGAGCGGGCTCGGTGGCGTAAAGGCGGCCGAGTTCGGCGAAGTATTTCTGGAAGCTGTCGTGGAAGGGGTATTTCATCAGGCCCCAGTCCAGCTCTTTCTTCTCGTCCCACTCGCGGAAATGCCCCAGCTCGTTGCCCATGAAGTTCAGCTTCTTGCCGGGGTGGGTGTACATGTAAAAGTACAGGGTGCGCAGCTGGGCACACTTTTCCTCGTAGGTGCCCCAGAGCTTGTCGATGATGGTCTTTTTGCCGTGGACGACCTCGTCGTGGCTCAGCGCCAGCAGATACAGCTCATTGTAGAAATACTGCATACTGAAGGTGAGCTTGTAGTAGGCATCCGGGCGCTCGCCGAAGGGGGTGGCGAAATAGTCCAGCGTGTCGTGCATCCAGCCCATGTCCCACTTGTAGTCGAAGC
>OOIF01002675.1_pt1 | contig 11673 bp, 10 predicted proteins | sample 1691961 | NCBI WGS metagenome assembly OOIF01 (sample SAMN06348146, study PRJEB24527) | human gut metagenome | biome: human gut; feature: ankylosing spondylitis patient; material: feces | host: Homo sapiens | place: China | collected 2015-10 | reverse complement strand
TGATGGCCTTGTTTACATCAAACATGGAAGCGGCTTCTACAGTGCGTTCTTCCATGCCGACTTTCTCACGGCGGCGCGTCTGCTGGTTATATTCCCATTTCGGGGTGGTGTAGGTGTAAGGCATAGCTTTCATGGCTTTATTTGCACCATCCAGTACAGGCAGCCACATCTCATGCGAAACGCCCTCGATGGTAACGGATGTATAGACCATGAATCCGGTGATAGGATCATAGACATAGGGCAGACCGTTGAACTTTTTGACCTCATAGCTGGCAGAAGGATATAACTTCTTCACCTCTGCCCAAGCATACGCCCAGCTCACATACTTCAGCTCGGTATTGCCGGACTTTTTGACTTCCAGATGGTCTTTGAAGTCGATAGCAAATAATTTTACGAATGGATTTTCCGTAGCCATAATCAAACCTCCAAGAAAAAAGACGGCAGAGAAGTCACTCCCTGCCGCCGGATACAAGATTTATGCCGCATGAACGATGGTGAACCTGCGACTGCTTACATTTTTGCTGTACCGATTGAAAATATCCGGCTGTTCTTTCTTCAAACGCTGAGAATCCACACGCTTGCTTTCGGAGGATACCCAGGATACCTTGTAGCCCGGTGCTGTGCCATAAGCGGCATCCTGCATTTGCAGCTTGACCTGCTGCTCGATAGCGGTTTTCTCCTGTTCCATCTGCTCGATTTGGTCGGAAAGCTCCTGCCGCTTATCCAGAAGTCCATGCAAGGCACTCAGGTCAGCGGTCTTGTCCCGGTTGTCTACCTCATACATCTGGTTGATTTGCTGGGTGTCACAATCGCAACCGTTGGGAGCTGGAGGAATCTGTGGAACCACATGACGTGTCCAGAAAAGTTCTTCCTTATCAATGAGATCGGAAAGCACCTGCTTATCTGTCACAATCTTGTGGATCACCAGCTCTCTGCCGAAAATCAGAGCAGCTACATACCAGCAGTCGAAGCCGCTGACGGCTAAATAGTGGTCAGCCTGCGCCAGATAATGAGCAGGGATTTTTCCATCAGCCCATTTGTCCGCAGAAAACGGCGAAGCCGTCTTGCACTCCAATCCTGCTTTCTGCCCAACGATCAGGCGGTCGAAGTCTGCCAGAAGCAGCGGATGTTCCTCGCTTTGGTAGATAGCGTTTGCACGGCGTACCTTCAGACCGGTTGTTTCGGTAAACCGCTGCGCCACATAATCCTCCAAGTCACGACCCTGCCGCATGGCTTCGTTGTCGATATTTTCAATGGTATCGCTGATTTTATCGTGGTACACCTGAAATGCGGAGCGATAGGGATTCAGGCCAAGGATAGCCCCGGCATCCGTGCCGGTAATGCCGCATTTGCGATAGCGAAGCCAATCTTCTTTAGATAAGTTCCGTGTAGATACAAGTCGTTTCATGCAATGTTCAACCTCTCTTTCATGTGTTCGTTTGCAGCGGCAAAATCATATTCCACCAGGTCTTTGATAATGGTGGAAAACTCATCCACCAAGGTACGATCATCGTCCAGCCACAGGGTATACAGGAAATCCAGAATGTTCCGCTGCACCCGGAGATGGTTCCAGAAACGCTCGTCCATCTGCTTTTCGGTGTCCAGCGTGATTAAAGCACTGACAATGGTGCTTTTCATCGTGATCTCGTATGCCATAGTACAAGTTGGCTTTGGAAAATCGGCTTCAATGCTGTTCAGGAACTCAGAAAATTCCCGGACAGCCCGGTTGCTCACATCGTTCATACGTCCTCCTTTATGCTGCTGCCAGCACCATCTTGTAAGCCTTGTCGATCATGGGATTGCCCTCTGCGGTGCGCAGGAACAGGTTTTCGTTGTAGTTGCGAGTTTTACGGATGGGGTCTGCATGGGTGGCAAAGTCGGAAACAGCGTTCACGAACCGCCAGCCGTTCTTTCCGACCCACTCCAGATCGGGTGCATTATAATAGCGGGCCTTCAAATCTTCCTGCAAGCGCAGGTTGTTCTTCCGCTGGCCATCGGTCAAATCTTCCGTGACAGGGAAAAACTCATTGATGAACTCCTGCACCTTGCGGTCAGACAGCTTGATGGTGGTCAGCTCATGGATACCCTTGCCAAGCTCTGCCATATAGCCGTTGGCAAGCTGCAAGGTTTCACGGGCATCCTGCACCCGGAGCAGAACATTTTCGGTATGGCGAGCAGTCCAGATGCGCTTTGCAGTACCCAGAGCCAGATTCAGGGTGTTCTGGCAGACCACACGAACCGGGGTCATAGCGACTTTTACACCAGAACTGCCATCGTGACTGTTAAAGAACACAAGATATGGGGTCACTTCATCTCCGGCGATGATGTACTTCTCCGGCAGCTTTGCCAGCATCCAGACCTTCTTGCCGCCCTGCAAGGAACCGGCAGTTTCGTAAGTAATGCCCTCACCCAGCAGGTCGTCGGTGAACTGGAACGCTTCTTCGTTCTGCACAATGCGGTAGCGGTCAGACACCACACCCAAAACAGCATCATCGGTGCTGCGGACGTTAGCCCGATATGCCTTTCTTGGAGAAGCAGTGGATGCTTACGCTTTCGAGGCAAATGCCGCGGTTGCAGAAACGTTTGAAACCATACGGAAAGCACTAGCACTCTGTATCGAAGTGATGCAAGCGATTTGAAGGTTTAAGTGTTGTTGGTCATGCTTCACCGCAAAAATTGCTTCCCGGATCTTGTACAGGATGACAATGCGGCTTTCCATCTGCAGCGGAATGCTTTATAATAAAAGAAAAGGCTTATCAAGCAAGAAACACGGTTTTGTGGAGGATGCCGCTGCAGCGGCGCACAGGAAACCGGAAAGGGCCGTGTTGAAAAAACAGCGTGAGAAAGGAATGTCCTGCTATGACCCAGATCCTTCTAGTGGAGGATGATTTGGAGATCTGCGAAATTCTGCAGTTTTATCTCCTCAAACAGTCGAATTACAATGTTACGGTCGCGCACAGCAGCAAGGAAGCCCGGATGCTGACCGGGCTGCGGAACTATGACCTGATCCTGATGGACATCATGCTGCCCGACCAGGATGGACTGAGCCTGTGCGAGGAACTGCGAAAAACCATGTTCTGCCCCATCATTTTCATCAGCTGTCTGAGCGATGACGAGACGGTCATCCGGGCGTTGAACATGGGCGGGGATGATTATCTGATCAAGCCGTTCCAGGCACCAGTTCTTCTGGCAAGGATCGAAGCCAATCTGCGCCGGTGCGCAAGGTCCAACACCCGGGATACAGAGACCTTCCGGGTGGAAGCGCTGCATCTGGACCCGGCGCTGAGAACGGTGACGAAAAACGGAGAACCCGTGACGCTTTCGCCGACCGAATACGAGCTGCTGCATTTCTTCATGCGGAATCCGGGCCGGTTCATCCGGTTTGAGGAGCTTTACAGCGCCGTCTGGCAACGGCCCAGCATGGGGGACCTGCGCACGCTGTTCGTGCACATCGCGCATCTGCGCCAGAAGATCGAGGACGACCCGTCCCACCCGAACTATATCCGGACCTACATGCGGGACGGCTACATCTTTTCAGAAGGTTGAGGGGGCCTGCGTTTCATCCGGGCGCGGGAGCTTTACGGTAAAGACGGTGCCTTTTTCGGGCTGACTGGTGACTGCAATGCTGCCGCCGTGGTGCGTGATGATCTCTTTGGCGATGGTCAGGCCCAGACCGGACGAGCTGCGTCGGCCGTGATGGTTGGAATAGTAGCGGTCGAAGATCCGGGGCAGGTCCTCGATGGCAATCCCACAGCCATTGTCCGCAAAGGCAAGCACCCACTGGTCAACCGTCCCCTCAAGCGAAAGCCAGAGACTTCCGCCCGGATGGGTGTGCTCCACCGCATTATCGGTGATATTCTGGAACGCCTGCTGCAGATACAGCGGGTCCCCTACACAATAGGCATCCGGCTGGGCCGTAAGGCTGACCCGGATGTCTTTTTCTTTGCCCTTCAGCCGGGTCGTCTCGGCAATGGTCTCCAGCAGACCGGTCAGGTTTACGGGCACCTGCTGGAACACCACCTGCTGGGCATCCATCTGGGTCAGCAGGAACAGTCGGTCCAGCAGGCGGCTGACATACTGTGCTTTGTCGCTGACCTTTGCCAGATAGTGCCGGGCCTGCTCCGGGTCCTCCAGGCTGGCGGCCGCCATGTCGGAGTAGCCGGTCAGGGAAAACAGCGGGGTTTTCAGGTTGTGGAGCATGCTGCGGATGAACAGGCTCTGCTCCTGGGTCTTTTCTGCCACAGCGGCCTCCAGGTGGGTGTTCAGGTCGTCTGCTTCCTGGAATTTGGTGGCAAAGCGGCGGCAGGCGATGAGGAAGAACGCCACCGGGAAGATGCAGGAGACGATGGGCGGGATATGAAACTGCAGCCCGACCGTGCCGGGAGGGATCACACCATGGCTGGTGAGGATGTGGAAATACTGGAACACCGCAGTGAGCACCCAAGCAACGGAAAGCGTGTGCCGCTCGATGGTGGGCAGTTCCGGGTCCTTCTGGATGCAGACGATCTGACAGGTGTAGAAAACGGTGAAATACAGGATCTCCCAGAAAAGGTTGTGCCCGAAGCAGGCTTTGCCGACGGTGAGAAGTACGGCTGCGCTGACGATATAGCACAGGATGGAATGGCCGAAAAGTCTTACGGAAAGGAACCGCCGCATCACCTGATAGTTGAGCCACGCCGACAGAATGAGATAGATCAGCCGGAACACATCGCTGGAAACGACAAAATTGTCCAGTGCTTCAAACAGCGGATTCTCAGTGCCGATGAACAGTCCGATGCCAAGCGCATCCTGCGTGCGCAGCAGCATGCAGGCGGCGTAGAGCGCGAGCCAGAACAGGTACTTTTCGCTGCGCTTCCAGGTGTACAGCAATGCAGAAAACAGCATGACGCACAGGCAGATACCGGTGACCATGAAGCGGCTGACGATCTGACTGCTGACACAGGCACTGACGGCGGCCAGCGGCCCAAGGTAAAGGCAGCGCCCGTAGCGGTCCAGCGTTTTTCCTCTGCTGCGGATCTCGACCTCGTACCGGCCATCCGGCGCAGGAGCGTCCTGAAACTGGAACAGCCGCAGCTTGCCGTCCCGCAGGTCGTCCCAGGCTGTGCCGTTGACAAGCAGAGTGCAGCCGCCCGCTTTTGGCAGAAAAAGGCAGCCGCCGTCCTGCCATTCCAGCGTGAAATACAGGCTCTCGCCGCCCAATTGGTTCTTTTTCAGGGTACCGCCCTCCAGCAGCACAAGCTGGTCCGGCAGGGCAGTCTGCGCGGAAAGCGCGTGCACATCCACCCGGGGCGAAGCGGCGTTGATGCGCAGCAGCGAGCCGAAAAGCAGCAGCATCAGCAGGGCAACGAACACACGGTTCCGGAGCTGGTCTTTTTTCATAGTCTCACCTCTGCCTCCAGCATACCGCATTTTGCCCCAAAAGCCAACCCGCAGGGGACGTTAATCGAAATTTAATCCGCGTTAGGGTACATTTAATCCGGACTTCTCTGCTGTATGTTATAATTTTAACATCAGGAGAAAAAGGAGGAGTATTTCCATGAGTGATTTCATTTCCCGTCGCAGCTTTCTGAAAGGCGGCATGACCGGTGCAGCAGGTCTGGCCGCACTGGGCATGCTGAGCGGCTGCTCCGGCAGCAGCCAGGCCGCTGCCTCCGGTTCCGCTGCCGGTGCAGCCACAGAGAACACGGCTTCTGCCGCACTGTTCAACGCCGGTACCTACACCAGCATCCAGAGCAGCTCGTTTGCCAGCGTGGAAGTCAGCTGTACCTTCAGCGAGACCGCACTGACCGATGTGAGCTACAAGGTGCTGCATGCCGCGGATGCGGATTACTTTACCCTTCTGGCTTCGCCGATGGAGCAGTACTGCCAGAGCATCGTGGCAAACGGCAAGGCCGATGGCGTGGACGGCGTGAGCGGCGCGACCCTGTGCACGAACGCCATCCGCAGCGGTGTCAACGCCTGCACGGCACAGGCGCTGGGACTGCCGGCCGCTCCGGCCCTGGTCAACCCGCAGGAGGATGGGTTCGATTCCTTTGAGGGCGACTGCGCCGAGGTGTTCTCTCCGGTGCAGCTGGGCACGATGACCCTGCCCAACCGCATCATCAAGTCGGCAGGCAGCGGTCCGTGGAAGGACAGCACCGGCAGCAACGTCAAGCCCGCGACCGACTGGTACGGCACCATGGCGGAAAACGGCGTTTCGCTGAACATCTTTGCCGGCGGTGTGGTCAACGCCTGCGGCCTGCTGCCGGACGGTCTGGACAAGGAAGGCCGGGAGGACGCCGTGAAGGCGATCGCTCCGCTGATCGACCGCATCCACAATGCCGGTGGCAAGATCGGTGTGCAGTTCTGCTATGGCGGTCTTGCCCCCACGGTACCGGATGAAAAGATCAACGAGTCTACGGTGGAAGAGCTGGATGCCTTCATTGAGCGCGTGGGCGTTGCCGCACAGCGCGCAAAAGAGGTGGGCATTGACTGTATCGAGATCAAGGGCGCCAGCGCCGACGGCCTGAACGGCTTCCTGACCCGCCGCATCAACAAGCGCGAGGACGAGTATGGCCCGCAGTCCTTTGAGAACCGCACCCGCTTGTTCCGCCGTATGATCGAGAAGATCAAGGCGGTGAACGGTGCGGATTACCCGGTGGGTGCCCTGATCAACGGCGTGGAGGAAAACGACGTCACCCTGGGCGACAACGAACTGTTTACCACCATCGAAGAGGGCAAGGAGATCGCAAAGTGCCTGGAGGCAGCCGGTGCAGACTGGCTCCAGATCCGCGTGGGTGCCAACGGCCAGGAGATGAACATCTGGGCACCGGATGTCCAGCACATTGCCGAGGGCTACGACGGCCTGACCGGCTACGGCACGCAGTTTGATTTTGACACGCACTTCGGCGGCATGCTGGATGGCAGCCACTCCGGCTTTGGTTCCTTCCTGCCGATGGTCAAGGAGATCAAGTCGGCGGTCAGTGTTCCGGTGGGCTGCGCCGCTTACATGGACCTGCGCGTCGGCCCGGACTACCTGAACGATGCGATCAAGCGCGGCGACCTGGACCTGATCTTCATGAACCGCCCGCTGAACTGCGACCCGGAGCTGGTGACCAAGATCAAGGAACACCGCCGCGAGGACGTGCGCCCCTGCATGAAGTGCATGCACTGCCACGACAACAACAGCCCGGCCCATGTGCCTTCTTCCTGCCGCATGAACGCCGCCTACTTCAATGCTTACACCGATACCATGCCGGAAGGCTTTGACCCGACCCCGGCTGCAGCCCAAAAGAAGATTCTGGTCATCGGCGCGGGCCCTGCCGGTATGGAAGCTGCCCGCGTTGCAGCGGAGCGCGGCCACAGCGTGACCCTGTGCGACTCTGCCGATAAGATCGGCGGTCTGCTCCACTTTGCCCGCGGCGTAAAGGGCGACCACGAGCGCTTTGACGATTACCTGACCTACATCGGCCATCAGCTGGAAAAGGACGGGGTGGAAGTCAAGCTGAACACCACGGTGGATGCCGCTGCCGTCAAGGAGATGGCTCCGGATGCGGTGATCGTGGCTGTGGGCGGCACACGCGAAAGCAAGCTCTCCGGCACCGGGGTCTTTACTCCGGAGCAGGCCTTTGGCTCCACTCAGCTGGGCGAGCATGTGGTGATGCTGGGCGCCTCGGTGCAGGCCATCGACCTGTCGGCATGGCTGGTGGCACACGGCAAAAAGGTGACCATCGTCCATTCCGGCACCGCAGCTGATGTGGACAAGGGCCAGTCCGGCTGGTTCCGCACCTACATGCTGCCGCACCTGCGGAGCAAGGGCACCAACATCATCAACGGTGCCACGGTCAAGGGACTGGACAATGGCGTGCTGACCATCACCACGGACATGGGCTTTGAGCGCACGATCTCCTGCGACAGCGTAGTCGAGTGCTACGATATGGTACCGAACACCGACCTTGCCGAAGAGCTGGAAGCTGCCGGTTACGAGGTGCACACCGTGGGCGACTGCGCCGAGCCGTATAATATCCAGAAGGCTGTCCTGTCCGGAAACCTGGTCGCACGCGCACTGTAAAAAAGAATAACCCACACGGAAAATTCTGCGTAAGAAACACCCCCATACCGGGCACCCGGTATGGGGGTGTTTTTGTCGGCGCAGAGGGCAGAGAAATGCTCGGAACTGAGCAGTTTGCATGAAAATTGGACGGGAAAATCAGAAAAACTGCTCAATGAAACGCCGGAACGGTTTGTGTTACAATCATACGGGAGAACCAAACGGAAGGGGGAATCGGTGTTGAAGATCGCCATCGTGGAGGACGATGAAGCGGCAAAGCAGCAGCTGGAACAGTGCCTGGACCAGTACGATGCAGAGTATCACTGTGGGTTTGAGATCACCTGGTATCCGAGCGGGACGGAGTTTCTGGAGCAGTGGAACCAGAACGCCGAGATCGTGTTCATGGATGTGGAGATGCCCGGCCTGAACGGTGTGGACACCGCCCGCAAAATGCGGGAGACGGCACCGGATGCGGTGCTGATGTTCGTGACCAATCTGGCGCAGTACGCCATCGCTGGGTATGAGGTGAACGCGCTGGACTTTGTGCTGAAGCCGGTCAACTACTTCTCATTCAAACTCAAGATCACCCGGGCGCTGGAAGCGGCCCAGAAAAACCACGGCTCCATCCTGCAGGTGAACACAGACCACGGGACCGAGTACATCAAGGCAACGGAGGTCTGGTACATCGAGGTGCAGAGCCATGATCTGTTGTACCACACCGCGCACGGGGTGCTGAAAACCTCCGGCGCGCTGAAAAAACTGGAAGAAAAACTGCAGCCGGAAGGTTTCTTCCGCTGCAACTACTGTTATCTGGTCAACCTGCGGCATGTGCAGTACCTGCACGGCAACGTGGTGGCGGTGGGCAGCGACGAGCTGCAGGTCAGCCGCAACCGCCGGAAGGATTTTCTGCTGCGGATGACCCAGTTCTATGGTACGGGAGGAAAGTGATATGATCGAATTTTTGTTCGGGCGGCTCTTTTTTCTGGATATGCTGGTGATCGGCTTTTTTCTCACGGCGGCATTTCCAAAGCGCGACGGGTTTGTCTGGCGTGCCCCGGCGGCGGTGACCGGATGCCTGTTGGTGTCGGGTGTGTGGACGAATCTGTTCAGGACGGATATGGGCACGCTGATCCCGCTGCGGATGCTTCTGGCCACGGTCAATTATCTGGGGGCGTTTTTTCTGGTGCTGGCGGCGCTGTCCTTCTGCATCCGGATCGAGGGCTGGACCTATGCCTACATCGGTGCCATGATGTGGTTCACCCAGCAGGCGGGCAACAGCCTGAACTTTATGGCGGAGCTTGGGTTCGGGATGACATGGCTGGGCTTTGCGACCCACCTTGGTTTCATCTTTCTGGCGGCGCTGCTGGTCTACTTTGGCATTTCCAGCCATCTGGATGTGCAGGTGCTCCGGCGGATGCCCCTGCAGGAGGTGGCCGGGGTATGGATCCTGATGTGTCTGGGCTGCCTGGAACTGAACGCCTATGCCTCCGACGCCAACCAGACCACTACCGCCTACTATCTGGCGGTGCTGCTGCTGGACCTGCTGGGGCTGCTGTACCAGAAGAGCCTGTATCAGTTTGCCGGTCTGGAACGCGAGAACGAGAGCATCCAGATGCTGCTGGCCCAGGGGGACAAGCAGTACCAGACCGCCCGCGAAAACATGGAGCAGGTGAACATCAAGTGCCACGACCTGCGCCATCAGATCCGGCACTTCCGGCAGGAGGGGCGCATTGACGAGCACGCCCTGAACGATATGGAACAGGTGATTGAGGCCTACGACACCACGGTGCGCACCGGCAACCCGGCGCTGGACGTCATCCTGACCGAAAAGAGCGTCAGCTGCCGCAGCAAGGGCATCGGGTTCACCTGCATGGCCGAGGGCAGCGGCCTTGCCTACATGGAACCGGCCGACCTGTACGCACTGTTCGGCAATGCGCTGGAAAATGCCATCGAGGCCACCGAGCAGCTGGAGGACCCGGCCCAGAAGCAGATCTCCATTACGGTGCGGCCCGTGAACGGTTTTTACAGTGTGCAGATTCAGAACTACACCCGTGCACCGCTGCAGCTGGAACACGGCCTGCCCCAGACGAGCAAGGCCGATGCCCAGAACCACGGCTACGGGGTGCGCAGCATGCAGCTGCTGGTGGAAAAATACGGCGGAGAGCTTTCCTTCCGGCAGGAACTCATTGACCATGCGTGTAGCAGCTTCCATATAACCTCCGGTGTTGCCGCGCAGGTCGATAATGAAACCTTTGCATTTCTGGTGACTTAGCTGGGCAATGGCATTCAGTAGTTCCACGTGGGAGGTGCGCCCGAACTTGCTGACTTGTATGTAGCCGAAATCATCATTTAGCATATAAGCGGCATCAATCGTGTTTTGCGGAATATCTCCACGTGTAATGGTGAAGTCCAGCAAGTCTTTTTCAGTCGCCCGCTTTACTCCTAACTTCACTTGTGTGCCTTTTGGCCCTTTCAGGTTACGCATGGCTTTTTCGTTGGTCAGTCCTTTGCCGGCAAACAGGCTGTCGTTCACCATGACAATGCGGTCGCCCGCCATGAGTCCTACTTTCTCGGAAGGGCCTCCCTGGATCACGCTGTTTACGTGTATGGTATCTTCCTGTATGGTAAACTGGATACCGATGCCGCTGAAACTGCCTTCCAGTTCGGAGTTCACTTCTTCCAACTTCTGTGCAGGGATATAGGTGGAGTGGGGGTCAAGTTCTGCCAGTATCTGCGGCATTGCTTTTTCTACGAGGTCGGTCATGTTGACGCTGTCCACATATTGATCGTCCACCACCCGTAACAAAGCATTCAGTTTGTTGGACGAGCCGTTGATAATACCCAAACGGTTTCCTGCGAAATGTTTGGCATAAACGGCGTGAAGCGGGAAGAGTTTTTTGTACCCATAATGATATGTACTATTTTCAATTTTACTATACTATATTTAGTTGGCTGCGTGCAAAGCAGTTAACTTCCAACTCTCAATTCTCAACTGAAACGAATACCACTTCGATACCTGCCCGTTTCAATAGATTGATACCGTCTTCCAAGCGGTATTTTTCAGAGTATACAACACGTTTGATGCCTGCTTGGATGATGAGTTTGGCACATTCAATGCAGGGAGATGCCGTAACGTACATCGTGGCGCCGTTGCTGCTGTTGTTGGAGCGTGCTATTTTGGTAATGGCATTGGCTTCGGCGTGGAGAACGTACGGTTTGGTAATGTTGTTTTCGTCCTCGCATACATTTTCAAATCCGGAAGGCGTGCCGTTGTATCCGTCAGAGATAATCATTTGGTCTTTTACTATCAGTGCCCCAACCTGGCGTCTCTTGCAATACGAATTTTCCGCCCATACGGCCGCCATTCTGAGATAGCGCTTATCCAATTCGAGTTGCTTTTCCTTCTTATCGCACATCGTCTTCTGATTTTATATACCTTAATTATATAAATAGTAGGCAAAGGTACATATATTTGGGATAAATGGAATAGGTTCGAAGTTTTTTTGTATCGGCGAGTATGATAAAATTATATACCGGATAACTGTGGCCGGATGCTGGTGTAATTTGTTTTCGACGTTGCCGTGTATATTCTCGACAACGTCAAATATATATACGACAACGTCGGAAATATACACGACAACGTC
>OOIF01002674.1_pt1 | contig 11679 bp, 11 predicted proteins | sample 1691961 | NCBI WGS metagenome assembly OOIF01 (sample SAMN06348146, study PRJEB24527) | human gut metagenome | biome: human gut; feature: ankylosing spondylitis patient; material: feces | host: Homo sapiens | place: China | collected 2015-10 | reverse complement strand
TTTTTTCTTTGCATCTGGAGTCTGTATGTACACCTGCGCCGTGCGCCCGGAAATAGCCGCCCTGAGCGCCTATGTTCCCGGCATGTCCATTGCCGAAATTCAGGAGAAATACGGCCTGTCCAAGGTCGTCAAAATGGCCAGCAACGAGAACCCCCTGGGCGTCTCGCCCCTGGTGAAGGAAGCCCTGGGCCTGCACGCCGGGACAGCCTTCCGCTATCCCCAGGGCGGCAACCCCCGCCTGGTGGCGGCCCTGGCCCGCACGCACGGCGTCAGCCCCGATCAGGTGGTGGTGGGCAACGGCTCGGACGAGATCATCGACATGCTGATCCGTATGCTCCTGGTGCCGGGCAAGCATTCCGTGGTCTGCTTCGAGCCCTGCTTCAGCATCTATCCCATCCAGGCGCAGGTCTGCGGCGTGGAAGTGCGCCGCCATCCCCTCAACCCGGATTTCAGCTTCGATCTCGACGCGCTCTTCGCCCTGGTGGACGATGACACCCGTCTGGTCTTCGTGACCACGCCGGACAATCCCTCCGGCTACTGCCCGCCGCTGGCCGACGTGCGCCGCCTGGCGCAGCGCCTTGGCGAGCGCTTCCCCTACTGCCTGCTGGTGGTGGACGAGGCCTACATGGACTTTGCGGGCGACAGCCCCGAGGACGAGGCCTGCTTCTCCCTGCTGGCCTCCGGTGACATCCCGGACAACGTGGCCATCATGCGCACCTTCTCCAAAAGCTACGGTCTGGCCGGGCTGCGCCTGGGCTACGGCATCCTGTCGGCCGAGCTGGCCCAGTATTACTGGCGGGCCCGCCTGCCGTTCTCGGTCAACATCCTGGCCGAAGAAGCCGGTATCGCCGTGCTGCAGGACAGCACCTTCCGGGCCGCCACGCTGGAATGCGTGCGCGCCGGTCGCCGTCGCCTGACCGAAGGCCTGCGCGCCCTGGGCTGCACGGTGTGGCCCAGCGCCGCCAACTTCATCATGATGCAGCTGCCCGAAGGCTGCGGTACGGCGGCGGCCTGCTTCGAGGCTCTGCTGCAGCGCGGCATCATCATCCGGCCGCTCAAAAGCTACAGCCTGCCCGATCACCTGCGCGTGAGCGTGGGCAGCGACGAAGAGAACACGGCCTTCCTTGAGGCCATGAAACAGTGGATGCAGGAGGTGCGGGGATGAAGACGACCCTGCCTGTGGTGACCCTGGACGGCCCCGCCGGTGTGGGTAAGACCACGCTGGCCCAGCAGCTGGCCGAAAGCCTGCATGTGGCTTATCTGGATACCGGCGCCATGTTCCGTTGCCTGGCCCTCAAGCTGGGGCCCGGTGCGGAGACCCTGCCCGAAGAGGAATTGCGCGAGAAGTGCCGCCAGTGGACCTTCAGCCTGTCCGGCAAGGGGCGGGCCTCCACGGTGTGCTGCAACGGCGTGCCCATCCGCGGCGAAGTGCGCACCGAGCAGGTGGGCATGCTGGCCGCCCGCATCGCCACGGTGCCCGTGGTGCGCGAGGTGCTGCGCGAGGCCCAGCGGGCCATGGGCGAAGCCACGCCGCTGGTGGTGGAAGGCCGTGACATGGGTACGGTGGTCTTTCCTGACGCCCGCTTCAAATTCTTCCTGGATGCATCGCCCGAAGTGCGCGCCCTGCGCCGTCTGCGCGACCTGGCCGCCCGCGGGGTGGAAGCCGATCTGGTGACGCTGACCGAGCAGATCCGCCAGCGTGATTCCCTGGACCGCAACCGGGCCGTGGCGCCCTTGCGCCCCGCTGCCGATGCCGTCATCGTGGATACCTCGGAACTGGACATCGCCGGTGTGCTGGGCGTGCTGGTGCATCGCATCAGCGTGCACGAAGGCAGCGTGACCCTGTTGCCGTAGCCGGGGACGGCAAACATCATATGGCAAGATGACGGGCCGGAAGGGATCTCCCTTCCGGCCCGTTTGCGTTTTTGATGCGACCGGAGAGAGCGGGAGAGGCGGAAGAGGGCATCTTCCCGGATGGGGACGCTCAGGCCGGGGCGCAAGAGGGGGCCGCACGGCAGGGACCGGGGGAGGCTGGGCAGACTCCGATCTTTCTTATCGCCGTCGGAGCATCTGGTGAGGCGGTGTGCCGGGAAAGGCCCCCTGCGCGGCTCCGCGGCCTGCGGAAGACGTGTGCTGTGGCAGGGAGGAAACGGAAAAGGGGACCTCTCTGCCGGAGCAGGAAGTCCCCCAAAAAAATCAGCCTGTGGCGGATGCCGTCTAGGCGTGGTGGCGGCGCTGCAGGTGGTCGCGCAGGATGATGGCCAGCAGGTTCATGCCCAGCACCAGCAGGATGAGGACCAGGCCCGTGCCGTACTGGAGCGGGCGGGTCTTCTCGATGTCCGTGCCGGCGGTGGCCAGCACGTACATATGATAGGGCAGGGCCATGACCGAGCTGAAGATGGAGTCAGGGTTCTTGGGCGTATAGAAGACGGCGGCGGTGAACATGATGGCGGCCGTTTCACCGGCGGCGCGGGCCACGCCCAGGATGGCGCCGGTGAGCATGCCCGGCATGGCGCAGGGCAGGACCACGCGGGTGATGGTCTGGCCCTTGCCGGCACCCAGGGCCAGGGAGGCCTGGCGGTAGGTGTCGGGTACGGAGCGCAGGCTCTCCTCGGCGGTGCTGATGATCACGGGCAGGGTCAGCACGGCCAGGGTCAGGATGCCGGACAGGATGCTGACGCCCATGCCGCAGAAGGTCACGAAGAACGAAAGCCCGAACAGGCCGAAGACCACGGAAGGCACCCCGGCCAGGTTGTTGACCCCCAGGCGTACCATGCGGGCGAAGGGGGTGTTGCCCGCGTATTCATGCAGGTAGACGGCCGTGGCCACCCCCAGGGGAAAGGCCAGCAGCAGGGAGCCCAGGGCCAGGATGGCCGTGCCCACGATGCAGGGCAGGATGCCGCCGGCGGTCATCATCTCGCGGGGCGGCGTGGAGAGGAATTCCCAGCTGAGGGCGGGCAGGCCCTGCACCAGCAGGAAAAGGCAGATGGCCACCAGCAGGATGACGTTGAAGGCGGCCACCAGCCGCAGGGTGCCGAGCATGGCGCCCTGGACGAAAAGACGGCGGCGCGGATCGGGTGTCGCAAGAGGCATGGAAGGGCTCCTTAAAGGCTGGCCGAGCCCACCTGGCGGTGTTTTTCGGCAATGCGGGAAGCGATCATGTTGAATGCCAGCGTCATCAGGAACAGGACGATACCTGTGGCGAACAGGGCGTAGTAATGGTCGCTGCGGAAGGGGGCTTCAGCCATTTCGGCGGCGATGGAGGCGGGCATGGGCCGCACGGGGTCCAGCAGGGACTGGGGCAGCATGGCCGCGCCGCCGGCCGCCATGAGCACCACCATGGTCTCGCCCATGGCGCGGGACATGCCCAGCATGATGGCCGTGCCGATGCCGGACAGGGCCGCGGGCACCACCACGCGCACGATGGTCTCCCAGCGGGTGGCGCCCAGCGCCAGGGAGGCCTCACGCAGGGAGCGGGGCACGGCGCGCAGGGCGTCCTCGGAGACGGAGCAGATGGTGGGCAGGCTCATGATGGCCAGCACCAGCGAGGCATTGAGCAGGTTGAGGCCCGTGGCGGCGCCCAGCACGTCCTGGAGGATGGGCGCCAGCACCACCATGCCCAGAAAGCCCAGCACCACCGAAGGCAGGGCCGCCAGCAGTTCCACGAAGGGCTTGATGACGCGGCGGGCGAAGGGCGGGGCGATCTCGGCCAGGTACACGGCCGTCATGACGCCCAGAGGCACGGCCAGCAGCGAGGAAAGCACGGTGACGGCCACGGAACCCACCAGCAACGGGAAAATGCCGAACAGGCCGGGATCTTCCGTGGGGTACCAGAGGTCGCCCAGCAAAAAGTCCAGCGGGCTCACATGCCGGAACAGGGGCAGGCCTTCGGTGAACAGGAAGATGACGATACCTGCCAGTGCCAGCAGGGACGAGGCCGCGATGGCGGTGAGGCAGATGCGGATGGCCCGCTCGTGGGAAGAGCTGAACATGGTTTTCTCCGAAGGTTTCCTTGCGGGACGCGCCCGCTGGAGGAAGCGGGAAAAAAGCGGAAAAACGGGGGAAAGGGGGACGCGGTCCGGTATGATCCCTCAGACCGGCACGGGCCCTTTCCCCTTGCGGGGGACCGGGCAGAGGCCCCCGGAAGGAGAGGGGGAGCATCTGCCCGGCGCTGCGGGCTTAATGCTGCAGGGGAACGTAACCCACGGCCAGGACGTCCTTCTGGCCCTTGTCGGCGGCCAGCAGGTAATCCACCAGCTTCTTCACGCCGCCCTTGGGATCCCCGTTGGTGAAGATGTAGAGTTCGCGGGCGATGGGCCATTCGCCGTCCAGAGCGGTCTTGGCGCTGGCGGCCACCTTGCTCACGGTCAGGCTCTTGACGCTCTTGTCAAGATAGCCCAGGCCGATGTAGCCGATGGCGTTCTTGTTCTTGGCCACGGCCTGCACCACGGTGCCGTTGGAGGCCTGCATCAGGGCGGCGGGGGTCACGCGTTCCTTCTTCATGACCAGTTCCTGCCAGGATTCGAAGGTACCGGAAGAGGTGTCGCGGGAGATGACCACGATGGGGCCGTCCTGGCCGCCCAGTTCCTTCCAGTTGCGCACCTTGCCGGAATAGATGGCGGCCAGCTGATCCAGGCTCAGGTCCTTGACGGGGTTCTCGGGGTTGACCACGGGCACGATGGCGTCCACGGCCACGGCGATGCGCACGGGCTTCACGCCCTTCTTTTCGGCGGCGGCGCGTTCCTTGTCCTTGATGTCGCGGGAGCTCATGGCCACGTCGCACTGCTTTTCGCCCAGGGCCTTGATGCCGTTGCCGGAACCGCCGCCGGAAAGCGCGATCTGCACGTTGGGATTGGCCGCCATGTAGGCTTCGGACACCTTCTGCATAATGGGCAACACGGTGGTGGAGCCGTTGACGACGATATCCTGGGCGTGGGCGGCCACGCTCAGACCCAGGGCGGCACAAGTAAGGACCAGAGTTTTGGCAAGATTCATGATAATGCTCCTTCAAAAGGAAAAAAGTCTTTGCTTCGGCTCGATCCCGAAGCACCTCCCTTTTCCTCAGGCTTTGTTACAGAAATGTGACGCCTCGGCGAAGATGCGGAGACACTTTGGAATCCGGGCTTTTTGCCGCCCTGTCACACAATTGTAACCTTTCGGGCGCATTGCTGGCGCATGGGAAAGGCACTACTTCTCCAAGGCAAAGGAAAGTTCCATGCAACGCATACTTGTTATTGAAGACGAAAACGATATCCGCCAGCTGCTGCGCTTCAATCTTGAGCGCGAAGGCTTTGCGGTACTGGAAGCGGCCGACGGGCTGGGGGGCCTGCACATGGCGACCTCCGAGCTGCCAGATCTGGTGGTGCTGGATCTCATGCTGCCCGGCATGGACGGCTGCGATGTCTGCCGCAGGCTCAAGGCCCAGCCGGTCACGGCGGCCATCCCCGTGCTCATGCTCACGGCCCGCGGCGAGGAAGTGGACCGCATCGTGGGGCTGACCCTGGGGGCCGATGACTATGTGGTCAAACCTTTCAGCGTCCGGGAACTGGTGTTGCGCATCCGGGCCATCCTGCGCCGCGGCAGCCGCCCCGGCACGGGCACGGCCCTGTGCCGCGGGGCCCTGCTGCTGGATGTGGAAGCCCACCGCGTGACCCTGGACGGGCAGGAAGTGGCCCTGACGGCCACGGAGTTTCGTCTGCTGGAAGACCTCATGAGGCATGCGGGCGCCGTACGTACCCGCGAACAGCTGCTCAATGCGGTCTGGGGATATTCGTTCGAAGGCTACGCCCGTACGGTGGACACGCATGTCCGGCGTCTGCGGGCCAAACTGGGTGAAGAAGCCGCCGCGCTCGAGACGGTGCGCGGCGTCGGTTACCGTTTGAGAGGCTGAGATGACGGGGATGTTCCGTTCTTTTAGGGCCCGGATCTTCTGGGCCATCCTGCTGGTGGCCGCGGTGGCTGCGGGGCTTTCCCTGTGGCTGACGCGCGAATGGCTGGAAGAGCGCCAGCTCGATGAAGCTCGTACCGGTCTGCTGCGCGAGGCGCGCGTGGCGGGCGAACTGATGCTGCGCGGCGAAAACGATCTGGAGGTCCTGGCCCGGGTGCTCGACCTGCCCGACCTGCGGCTTTCACTGCTGGATGCCGACGGCAACCCCACCGGTGACGGCTTTGATGTTCTGCCGGAGGATGCAGGCATCTATGCAAAGTGCGTCAAACTGACCCTTCCCACCAGCATCAACGAGGTGAACAGCATTGCCCTGTACGCCGCAGACGTTACACTTGACCGCGTGGTGGAGAAGAACGGCATCGGCTACTATGTGCCCGAGCTGCTGCAGGTCGGGGACTCGATTACTGTTGGCAGCCCTGACGCAGCCACCGGCTCCGGCGATTCCGGTGCAGGCGGTGCGGCTGTGGCCGGCTGCTGTGCTCAGATGGTGGGCTTCGCCGTTATGAGCTTTCGGGAGAACGGCTGGGGCGGTCTGGTGAGTCAGGGCCTCGGCACCTCCATGCTGCAAATGCCTAACATCGTGAAAAACCCCCGCGTCTGGATCGCCCCTACCGTCACCTCCGCCATTACCGGCCCCATTGCCACCTGCCTGTTCCGTCTGCAAATGAACGGCGCGGCCATCAACTCCGGTATGGGCACCTGCGGCCTGTGCGGCCAGCTGGGCGTGTGGACCGGTTGGGTGGCTCCCAGTGAAAAGGCTCTGGCCAATGGTGCCATCGCCATGAACCCCACCGCTTTTGACTGGGCGGGCCTGATCCTGATCTCCTTCATCCCCCCCGCCATTCTGTGCCCCCTTATCAACCAGCTCTGCCGCAAGGCCGGCTGGGTGAAGGACGGCGATCTGAAGCTGTCCTGATATCCCTAATTTCACACATGTAGAAAAAACCATCGGCTTTTTGTGGAAAAAGCCGATGGTTTTTGTTCTTCTATAAGATTGTGCCCTGTTTAGCCGAATTTATGCCCCAATTCCCGTCCGAACGTACATTTTTAATAGGTGTTTTTCATTGTTAAAAAGCAAACATCTGTTGACGAAACGCCATGTTTTGGGTTAGAATACGAGTCAGGAAGGTATGTTCCTTTCAATGGCTGATCGCGCTGTCTCATAAGTTCTGTGTACGGCGCGATCTTTGTCGGGTGTCCCGGAAAACGATTACTTGTGATTATTTTCTGGAATGTGTTATCTTATTCAAAATTGGAAGCGTACACATACCGTTATTTCCTTGTTTTACTTCATTTTTTCATCAAAGCAAGCAGAAAGGATGCGTGTTACATGGATGTAAAAAAGTGCAACGTTCTGGCGGCTGAGATCCGGCTGGAGACCCTGAAGGTCATCCACTCCCGGGGCTTCGGTCACGTGGGCGGTTCCATGGATCTAGCAGACCTGATGGCCGTTTTGTACGGTGAGGTCATGAAGTTCGATCCCAAGAACCCCCGCTGGGAGGATCGCGACTGGCTGGTGCTCAGTAAGGGCCACGCCGGACCCGTGGCTTATGCCACCTTCGGTCTCATGGGCTTCTATCCCATGGAGGAGGCCTACACCCTGAACCAGCCCCACACCAAGTTCCCCAGCCACACTGACCGCAAGCTGACTCCCGGCGTGGATCTGACCACCGGCTCTCTGGGCCAGGGCGCTTCCACCGCTGCCGGCGCCGCTCTGGGCAACAAGATCGACGGCCGCACCAACCACGTCTTCTGCGTCATCGGCGACGGTGAGGCGGACGAGGGCCAGGTCTGGGAGTCCTTCCAGTTCGCCTATGCCCACAAGCTGGACAACCTGATCTATTTCATCGATAAAAACGGCTATCAGCTGGACGGCCCCACCGATGACATTCTGGCTCACGGCGATCTGGCCAAGAAGGCGGAGTCCTTCGGCCTGTACACGCAGGAGATCGACGGCCATGACGTTCAGGCGATCTATGACGCCATTCAGAACGCATACGCCAAGAAGGGCGTTCCCAGCTGCATCGTGCTGGATACCTGCAAGGGCAAGGGCGCTACCTTTGCCGAGCCCAAGCATGACCACTCCTCTCAGCCCAACGAGGAGCAGTGGGCCGAGGCCATCGCCGCTTCCGAGAAGGCCTTGGAAGCTGTCAAGAACGCTTAAAGGAGGGTGCGAGTAATGAGTGTGAAAGTAATTGGTAAGCATGAAAAGGACTCCCGCGCCTGCCGCGACGCGCTGGCCCTGACTCTGAACGAAATGATGGCCGAGGACAAGTCCATCGTCTATGTGGACTGTGATCTGATGGGCTGCATCAACACCAAGATGCTGAGGAAGAACTATCCTGACCGCGCTTTTGAGGCCGGTATTGCCGAGGCCAACGGCGCCGGCGTGGCTGCGGGTCTCGCTGCCGCCGGCAAAAAGGTGTTCTTCCATTCCTTCGGTACCTTCTCCTCCCGCCGCTGCTATGACCAGATCTATATGTCCGCCGCTTATGCCGGTCTGCCCGTCCACGTGCTGGGCTCCGACGCCGGTGTGACCGCTGCCTTCAACGGCGGCACCCATATGCCTCTGGAGGATGCCGCTATGTACCTGAGCATCCCCGAGACCGTGGTGCTGGATCCCGCCGACTATGCCCAGCTGGAGTGCATCACCCGTCAGCTGCCCGGCATCACTTCCGGCGTGACCTATACCCGCTTTGTCCGCAAGGGCATCGTCAAGGTCTATGAGGACGGTTCCGAGTTCCCCATCGGCAAGGGCGTTGTGCTCCACGAGAGCGACAAGGACGTGGCCACCATCATCACCTCCGGCATCATGGTGGACGAGTCCTTGAAGGCTTATGAGGCTCTCCAGGCGGAAGGCATTTCCGTCCGCGTGATCGATATGTTCACCTGGAAGCCTCTGGACGAGGAGCTGGTCATCAAGGCCGCCAAGGAGACCGGTGCTATTGTCACCGCCGAGAACCACAACGTCACCTGCGGTCTGGGCAGCGTGGTTTCCAACTGCCTGGCTAAGAACTGCCCCACCGTTCAGGAGTTTGTGGGCGTGCAGGATCTGTTCGGTCAGGTCGGTCCTCAGGACTTCCTGATGGATGAGTCCGGCCTCCGTGCCGCCAATATCGTGGCTGCCGTCAAAAAGGCGATCAGCCGCAAGTAATTCGGATATCCGGCGGGGTCTCCCCGGAGATCCCGCCTGTATCACTTAAATCAATTAAAAGGAGATTTCAATCATGGATGCATTTTCCGCTTCTCTGATGGCTGACAAGAGAGAGATCGTCTTTGCTCCCACCGTGTACAAGTTCCAGACCTTCGCTCAGATGGCTGAGGAGTTCAATCTGGGTGAACGGGACGTGGTTCTGACCAACGAGTTCATCTACACCCCCTTCATGAAGGAACTGGGCCTGAAGTGCAACTTCGTGTTCCAGGAGAAGTTCGGCGCCGGTGAGCCTTCCGAGGCTATGATCCAGACCATGTACGACGCCATCCCCTACGACAGCTATGACCGCGTCATCGCCGTGGGCGGCGGCGCCATCATGGACCTGTGCAAGCTGCTGGGCTGCAAGCGTCCCGACACCGTCCACAACCTGTACTTCAAGCGCTTCCCCGTGGTCCACGAGAAGGACGTCATCGCCATCCCCACCACCTGCGGCACCGGCTCTGAGTGCACCAACATCTCCGTGGCCATCGTCAAGGACGAGAAGGACGGCGTGCTCACCGGCGGCGAAACCAAGCTGGGCCTGGTGTCCGATGACATCATCCCCAACAAGGTGTGCCTGATCCCCGACCTGCTCAAGACCCTGCCCTACAAGCCCTTCGCCTGCTCCGCCATCGACGCGCTGGTCCACGCCACCGAGTCCTTCCTGAGCCCCCACCGCAAGACCATGACCTCCGAGCTGTTCAGCGAGAAGGCCATGGACATGATCCTCAAGGGCTTCAAGCTCATCGACGAGAAGGGTCAGGACGCCCGCTTTGAGTATCTGGATGAGTTCGTCACTGCCTCCTTCTACGCCGGCATTGCCTTCCTGAAGGCTGGCTGCGGCCCTGTCCACGGCATGAGCTTCCCCCTGGGCGGCACCTATCATGTTCCTCACGGCGAGTCCAACTACATGCTCTTTGGCGCCATCATGGACTACTATGACGCCAACAAGCCCGACGGCGAGATCATGAAGTTCAAGGAGCTGGTGGCCCGCATCCTGGGCTGCGAGGTCAAGGACGCCATCCCCGAGATGAACGCTCTGCTGCAGCGCATCCTGCCTCTGCGTCCCCTGCGTGACTGCGGCTTCACCGAGGCTGACTTCAAGATCTTCCCCCAGTCCGTAGAGACCAACCAGCAGCGCCTGATGACCAACGCTTACTATCCCTTCGATCTGGAGAGCGAAGAGGCCATCTACCGCAAGTGCTATTGATCCCAACGGATCATCCACCGAAAAAAATCCGCGGCGGTCAGCCGCTCCTCTCCTCTGAGAGAAACGGCTGACCCCGCAGAACCCCCGACAGGCGATCGTATTTACGATGCCTGCCGGGGGTTTTCGTTTTGACCGCAGCCTGTCGGCAGAATCAATATGGTGGCTGGCCGGGAGGAATAGGCTGCCGCCCGCCCATACGGGCAGTCTGCGGTGCACCGTTTTTTTGCCAAAATTTTGTTCTTGACAATTGAGGTTCCCCTCTGTATAATCGTTCTAAATAGAACGTTAATGGGAGGAGAACCTATGCACTTTTGGGATCAGCATAAAACCATTACGCGGTATTATGAGATTCTGATGTCATCCGTGTGCGAGAAATATCAGCTCAAGCATCTGGAATATGATATTCTGATGTTTTTGCACAACAATCCCCAGTATCGCACGGCGGCAGATATCGTCAGGGTCCGGAAATCCACCAAGTCCCACGTGTCCACCTCACTGAAAACTCTTGAGGACAGGGGCTTTATCGCAAAAAAGACAGACCCGGTAAACAAAAAGCACATTGAGCTTGATCTGCTGGAACCGGCAAATGAGATCGTCCGGGACGGACTTCTGGCCCAGCGGCAGTTCACGGAGCAGATGCTCCGGGGCCTGACGCCGGAGGACATCGCCGTTTGTAAGCGCGTATTCCAACAGGTATGCAGCAATGCAGAAGCATGCATCAAACAGAAAGGATAAAAACATGGATCACAAAACCTATCAGCCCAAAATGCCCGATATTATGGAGGCCATATTTGATGCGATATATCTGTTGTTCGACCTCGTAGCAGGCATCGTATTTTTCGCCATGGCGCAAGGCCGCCCCCTGTTTGTTCTCTACGGCATCCTGACCCTGACCCTCTGCGGCGGCGATGCCTTCCACCTCGTTCCCCGGATCTTCCGGGCGTTCCGTGGAAGCACCCCCAAGATCAAGCATCTGATGGGCACCGGCCTGCAGATCTCCTCCATCACGATGACGGCGTTCTATGTGATCTTGCTGTTCATCTGGAAGCTCACCTTCCCGGGCTTCGCCGCTCCTGCGGCGGTGGAGGTGATGATCTGGGCCTCCGCCATCATCCGGATCGCCGTGTGCCTGCTGCCCCAGAACAACTGGTGCACAGACGAGGGCAATCTGAAGCTGTCCATCCTCCGGAACGGTGTATTCGCCGTCACCGGCATCGGCGTCATGATCCTGTACGCCATTTCCGGGAACGCCGGCGGGTATCACATGACGAAAATGGTGGCGGCCATCCTGATCTTTTCCATAATGTCGGGCCTGTATTTTGTGCGCAG
>OOIF01002659.1_pt1 | contig 11747 bp, 9 predicted proteins | sample 1691961 | NCBI WGS metagenome assembly OOIF01 (sample SAMN06348146, study PRJEB24527) | human gut metagenome | biome: human gut; feature: ankylosing spondylitis patient; material: feces | host: Homo sapiens | place: China | collected 2015-10 | reverse complement strand
TGGTTCATCAGTACAGCCATAGAATTATTAATATTCATCCATCACTTATACCTTCCTTCTGCGGGGTTGGTTTTTATGGACTTAAGGTTCATGAAGCAGCTTTAGAAAAAGGTGTTAAGGTATCAGGTGCAACTGTGCATTATGTAGATGAAGGAATGGATACAGGAGAGATTATTTTCCAGAAGGCAGTTGATGTACTTGATGGTGACACTCCTGAAACTCTTCAGAAAAGAATTATGGAGCAGGCTGAATGGAAGCTTCTTCCTAAGGCAATTAACAAGATTGCCAATGAACATGTTAATTAATGATTACTGACTAAGTATATAGATAATGGTATGCGGAGGAATTAAGATGAAAGTATTAGTTGTAGGCAGCGGTGGAAGAGAGCATGCAATATGCTGGAAGTTAAGCAAGAGCCCTAAGGTTGACAAGATATACTGTGCACCGGGCAATGCAGGAATTGCAGAGCTTGCAGAGTGTGTTGATATTAAGGCAATGGAGTTTGACAAGCTTGTAGCATTTGCTAAGGAAAACAGCATTGACCTTACTGTTATCGGTATGGATGACCCACTTGTCGGTGGTGTTGTTGATATATTCGAGGCAGAAGGCTTAAGAGTATTCGGACCAAGAAAGAATGCAGCTATTCTTGAGGGTTCTAAAGCATTTTCTAAGGACCTTATGAAGAAATACAATATTCCTACAGCAGCGTATGAGACATTTACATCAGCAGAAGAGGCCAAGAAGTATCTTGAGACTGCTGAGTATCCTATCGTTCTTAAGGCTGACGGACTTGCACTCGGCAAAGGCGTTCTTATATGTGAGAACAAAGAGGATGCACTTGCAGGTGTTGATGAGCTTATGCTTGACAAGAAGTTCGGAACAGCAGGTGATACAATTGTCATTGAGGAATTCATGACAGGCCGTGAGGTTTCAGTACTTTCATTTGTTGATGGTGATACAATTAAGATTATGTCATCAGCTCAGGATCATAAGAGAGCTAAAGATGGTGACCAGGGTCTTAACACAGGCGGAATGGGTAACTTCTCACCATCACCTTTTTACACTAAGGAAGTTGATGAGTTCTGTAAGAAATACATTTATCAGGCAACTGTTGATGCAATGAAGAGCGAGGGCAGACCATTTAAGGGAGTTATCTTCTTTGGACTTATGCTTACTCCAAAGGGACCGAAGGTTCTGGAATACAATGCCAGATTCGGAGATCCTGAGGCACAGGTTGTTCTTCCTAGAATGAAGAATGATATTGTTGATGTATTTGAGGCTTGTATTGATGGAACTCTTGATAAGGTTGACCTTCAGTTTGAAGATAACGCATGTGTATGTGTAATTCTCGCATCTGACGGATACCCACTCGCATATGAGAAGGGCTTCGAGATTAAGGGAATGGAAAACTTCAAGGGTAAGGATGATTATTTCTTATTCCATGCAGGTTCTAAATTCAACGAAGAAGGCAAGGTTGTAACTAATGGAGGACGAGTTCTCGGTGTTACAGCACTTGGCAAGGACCTTAAGGAAGCAAGAGCCAAGGCTTATGAAGCTACTGAATGGGTAGATTTCGATAACAAATATATGAGACATGATATTGGTAAGGCAATTGATGAAGCTTAATTAGTAACTGTTAAGAGTCAGGCAAAATGCGAAGCATTTTCGATACTGGCGGAAAATAGTTAGTATTAAAGAAAATGGGGGCAGATGGCTGGAGAATACCGGTTATCTGCCTTAGTGTGTAAATGAGGAGACAATTATGAAAATAACACCAGTTAAGGGTACTAATGATTATCTTCCTAATGAGGTTGAAATCAGGGATTACCTTCAGAATGAGATATTAAAGGTATATGTTGCTAATGGATTTGAACACATTACAACACCTATTATTGAGGATATTGAGAATCTTGATAAGAGTGATGGTGGTGAGAACTTAAATCTTATATTCAAGATTATGAAGAGAGGCGATAAGCTTGAGAAGGCTGTAAGTTCACTTCAGGAAAATCCTAAGACAGGAACAGCCTGTGAGAATGAAATTGCTGATATGGGATTAAGATATGACCTTACACTTCCGCTCAGCCGTTACTTTGCTAACAACAAGGACAAGCTTACTCTTCCTATGAAATGTATCCAGATGGACAGAGTGTACAGAGCTGAAAGACCACAGAAGGGCAGACTTCGTGAGTTTGTTCAGTGCGATATTGATATTATCGGTTCTGATTCTACAGATTCAGAGGTTGAACTTATTCTTACAACAACAAAGGCTCTTAAGGCTATTGGCATGAAGAATTTCAAGGTTAAGATTAACGACAGAAGACTTCTCCGTTCATTCCTTCAGAATTGTGGGTTTACCGAGGATCAGCTTGACAGTGTGTGCATTACATTTGACAAGATGGATAAGGTCGGACTTGACGGTGTTAAGGCTGAGCTTACAGACAAAGGATTTGACGCTGCTGCAATTGAGAAGTTTATCGGATTCTTTGGAAGTGTTTCAAGTGCACAGGAGATAAGCCTTGAAAGTGTTGAGGCTATACTGGATGATAAAGCTCCAGCAGAAAGCGTAAGAGGAATTATCAACACTGTAAATGAGCTTTCAGACGGTCAGTTTGATGTTGTATTTGACCTTTCTTTAGTAAGAGGTCAGGGTTACTATACAGGAACTGTATTTGAAGTTGAAAGTATTGATTTCAAGGGTGCTATCGCAGGTGGTGGAAGATATGACAACCTTATTGGCAAGTTCTTAGGACAGCAGGTAAGCGCTGTTGGATTCTCAATCGGATTCGAGAGAATCTTCTCAATCCTTATGCAGAATGGCGTTGAGACTAAGGCATCAGCAGACAAGATTGCTGTTATGTACGATGAGGGACAGGTTAAGGAAGCCTATGCAATAGCAGAAAAATACAGAGCAGAAGGTAAAGTATGCTCATTATATGTAAAGCCTAAGAAGATGGGAAAGTTCCTCGGAAAGCTTGAGGAACGTGGATATAAAGGATTTGTTAATGTCAGCAATGGGGACGAGATAAGCTTGTTCTAGTGTTGATGTGTAAGCCCCGGGCAGATTAGAACTTTACATAACAAATAATGCAACAACCTACCAAACTGCAGTTAATGTGGAGTTTAGTAGGTTGTTTTCTTGTATATTGAAGTCGTGATAACAGAGTTAGTGAAAAATACAACTCAATTTACCTACTAAAGAAGCGAGATGTAATGAATTAGTGGGTTTCTGACAATATTTTTATAAAAAAATTTTCTTAAAAAACATACTAACGAAGTATATATCATGAGTTAGTATGTTTATCTTAAAATTTTCAGGTTAAATAAAAATTTTTCGATAAATAATCTCAATAATTATAGTTGACATATACCCATATGGGGTATATTATACATCATGTAAATAGAGCATACCCCACTAGGGTATGTTGCAATCACAACAGATAAATATAATAAAGCGTTTATCAGACACAGAATATAACAACCAGACTAAGGAGGAATAATGGAAAAAGAATGTTGCTGTCATAAGACAAAAGAACGCGATGCCAAGGAATATAAAGACCTCTGTAACAGGCTTAGCAGAATTGAAGGTCAGATAAGAGGGATTAAGGGAATGGTTGAGAAGGACGCATACTGTATTGACATTCTTAATCAGGTATCGGCAGCCCAGTCAGCACTTAACAGTTTTACGAAGGTGCTCTTAGATAACCATATCAAGAGCTGTGTAGTCCAAGATATTAAAGAAGGCAAGGACGATACGGTAGAAGAGCTTGTTAAGACAATCGGCAAATTCATACGCTAGAATTTGCACAAGGTAATGAAGTATAAAAGGAGATGCATAATATGGGAACAGCTATAATAATCGGCATATTAGCAATAATAGTAGTAATTGCAGTTATAAGCAGTGTTAAGCATATGAAAGGTGAAGGTGGCTGCTGTGGCGGTGGTGGAGATACTGTTGCGGAAGAGAAGAAGACACTTGATAATCCTGTAATTGCTGTCAAGACTGTTGATATTGAAGGCATGCATTGTGAAAACTGCAAGAACAGTATTGAGAGATCTGTTAACAAAATTGATGGTGCTTCATGCCAGGTTAATCTTAAGAAGAAGCAGGCAACTATAGAGGTTGACAGAGAAATTGATGATGCTGATATAAGAATTGCAATTGAGAGACTTGATTTTAAAGTGACAGGAATAACAACTAACAGCAAGGAGGAGTAGAGCGATATGGAACAGTACAATGTTACAGGAATGAGCTGTGCAGCGTGTCAGGCAAGAGTTGAGAAAGCTGTCAGCAATGTGCCTGGAGTGGAAAGCTGTTCGGTAAGTCTTCTTACTAATTCAATGGGTGTTGAGGGAACTGCAACCCCAGATGTAATCATTAAAGCTGTGGAAGCTGCGGGATATGGTGCATCAGTTAAGGGGGCAAAGAGCAGCAGTCCTTCAATGCAGGAGCAGGAAGATGCGCTGGCAGATAAGACAACCCCTGTTTTAAAGAAGAGATTAGCAGCTTCAGTTATATTTCTTGTTGTGCTTATGTATTTCAGCATGGGACATATGATGTGGGGCTGGCCGCTTCCGTCAGTACTTGAAGGAAATCATGTGGCCATGGGCCTTATACAAATGCTGCTTACAATAATAATAATGGTTATTAATCAGCATTTCTTCATAAGTGGCTTTAAGGGATTGTTACATCGTTCACCTAATATGGACACACTTGTTGCGCTTGGTTCAGGAGCAGCATTTGTGTGGAGTACATATGCACTTTTTGCCATGACAGACTGTCAGGTGAGAGGTGATATGGCAGGCGTGATGCACTACATGGATGAATTCTATTTTGAGTCAGCGGCTATGATTCTTACACTTATAACAGTAGGAAAAATGCTTGAAGCCCGCTCAAAGGGAAAGACGACAGATGCATTAAAGAGTCTTATGAAGCTTGCTGCCAAGACGGCAGTACTTTATGCAGATGGGCAGGAAACATGCGTCCCTGTTGAACAGGTTATGACAGGTGATATATTTGTTGTAAGACCAGGTGAGAATATACCTGTAGATGGTGTCATCATTGAAGGTAACACTGCAGTTAATGAATCAGCTCTTACAGGTGAGAGCATTCCTGTTGATAAACAGGAGGGAGATCAGGTAAGTGCAGCAACACTTAATACATCAGGATATATAAAATGCAGGGCAACAAGAGTTGGAGAAGATACAACACTTTCCAAAATAATACAGATGGTAAGTGATGCGGCTGCAACTAAAGCACCTATTGCAAAGATTGCTGATAAAGTTTCAGGAGTATTTGTGCCTGCGGTAATAATAATAGCAGTTATAACAATAGTAGTATGGCTGTTATGTGGCAAGGACTTAGGATTTGCACTTGCGAGAGGAATCTCAGTGCTTGTAATAAGCTGTCCTTGTGCGTTAGGGCTTGCAACTCCGGTTGCAATTATGGTTGGTAACGGAGTCGGAGCAAAGAACGGAATTATGTTCAAGACTGCTGTTTCTCTGGAACAGACAGGCAAGATGCAGACAGTTGCACTTGATAAGACTGGTACTATTACAGAGGGGGAACCCAAGGTTACAGATATTATAACAGGTGAAGGAATCTTACAGAATGAGCTTCTTGCTATAGCATATGGTCTTGAAAGAAAAAGTGAACATCCACTTGCAAAGGCAGTTGTTAATTATGTTGAAGAGAGTGGCGATAAGAATTCATTTGCAGAAGAAGTGACTGACTTTAAGGCAGTTGCTGGTAACGGACTTAAGGGAATGCTTGATACAAATGTAGTGGCAGGTGGTAATCTTAAGTTCATTTCAGAGTATTGTAATATCTCTGATGATTTAAGGTACAAGGCTGATGACTTATCATCAGAAGGAAAAACACCACTTTTCTTTGCAAGAAATAACAAGCTTCTTGGAATAATAGCTGTTGCGGATACTATCAAGAAAGACAGCCCACAGGCTATCAGGGAACTTCAGAATATGGGAATCAGGGTTGTGATGATTACCGGAGATAATGAAAGAAGTGCGAAGGCAATAGGAAAGCTTGCCGGAGTCGATGAAGTTATAGCGGGAGTACTTCCTGAAGGAAAAGAAAAAGAGATAGCAAGACTTAAGGAGCAGGGAAGTGTTATAATGGTAGGTGATGGAATTAATGATGCACCTGCACTTACAAGAGCTGATATAGGTATTGCAATTGGAGCCGGTACAGATGTTGCAATAGATGCGGCAGATATAGTTCTTATGAAGAACAGGTTATCAGATGTTCCTGCTGCTATAAGACTTTCAAAGAGAACACTTACCAACATACACGAGAATCTGTTCTGGGCATTCTTCTATAATTGTATAGGAATCCCACTTGCAGCAGGTGCGTGGATACCAGTATTTGGATGGACACTTAATCCAATGTTTGGTGCAGCAGCTATGAGCTTATCAAGCTTCTGTGTAGTAACTAATGCATTAAGACTTAATCTTATAAAGATATATGATACAGGAAAAGACCACATTTATAAGAAAAAGTCTAGCAAAAATAAAAATAAAACGACAAAAGGAGACAAAACTATGACAAAGACTATGAATATTGAGGGTATGATGTGTGGACACTGTGAAGCTGCAGTTAAGAAGGCGCTTGAGGCTGTTGATGGCGTAACAGAGGCAGTTGTAAGCCATGAGAACGGAACAGCAGTTGTTACACTTTCTAAGGAAGTTGATAACGATGTATTAAAAAAAGCTGTAGAGGATAAAGATTACAAAGTAACAGCAGTTAAGTAAGAAATATAATGAATAAGAATAAAGCTATAAGCTGCAAATGTATGTGATACATTTTAAGGTATGGAAAGCCCTACGTGATACAAAAGTGTCGTGCGGGGCTTTTTCAGTGCAGGGTAATTTTTATAACTGATAGTTGAGTAAGCTGTTTAATAATGTTAATATTATGTATATAGATTATGGGTATGGGAGATATGGGAATATGAATATTATGTATCTGTCTCTTTATGGAGTTGCGGCTGTGGTGCTTGTCGTGGTGTTTATAAGAACATGTCTTGAGCGGGATAAGATGACACGGATAGTGTGTCTTACAGAGATGCTTGCTCTCATATGCGTTGTGACATACTCGGTCAATTTTATCACAGATAATTACATGGCAATGTCGGTGGCAACAAGCATAATGATGGCAGCACAGGATTTTGCACTCGTTGCGCTTTTAACGTATACAGGCGTATTTACAAGGCTTGCAAACAGGATAACCAGAACTGCAGTTGTTTTGTGCATATTTGCGGCAATGGTTGATTCAGTTGTATTTATAATTAATATATTTAATGAAACGGCATTGAAATATAGTCTTAACAAATGTGGAGGAGTCTATGTTCTCGGCTATGAAGGCGAGTTGTGGTTTGGTATTCATGCGATTATGAATATGGTTATTGTAGCATTTATAATTGCACTGCTTATTATCAAATGCATACGTATTCCATCAGCGTATTGGGGAAGATATATATTTACGGCTGCCGGGCTTATTGTTATAATTGCTTTTAAATATATATTCATCATGAAAGCTGTTGACTTAAGGTTTGACATATCAATTTTTCTATATGCACTTATGGGAACAATGGTGTACTGGAATACTTTCTGGTATTCTAAGAAAAATATGCTTACAGTTACACATGAAATGATAATTGAACATATGCAGATTCCTGTAGTACTGTTTGATTATGAGGGAATTCTTGCAGATTTTAATTCTTCAATGAAGGATGTTGCAGGTAATCTTGAATACGATAACAGGGAACAGAATATTGAGTGGTTTGTCAGGGAGAATGACCTGCCTGTTAAACCTGGAGAGGATACATTTGAATGGAAGCATAATGACAGAATATATGACTGCAGGATTGAGAGACTTTCAGATGAAAAAAACCGACTGCTGGGTACTATTATTGTTATGCAGGATGTGTCGGAGTTAAAGAAGGCTTATGCTGAACTTGAAAATATGGTTATTTATGACCAGCTTACAGGAGTTTACAGCATGTACAGCTTTATGGAGCATTGTAAACAGTATGATGAATATAATGGCAGTGTTGCTGTAGTTGTCTGCGATATTAATCATTTGTCAGATATTAATATACAGTATGGACAGAAAGCAGGTAACCAGGCACTTATAAATGTGGCTGGTGTGCTTAAGAAGATACTTATGGACAGAGCATATATTGCAAGAATTAATGAAGGTAATTTTGTTGCAGTAATGAAGAATGTCACGGATGCGGAGGCTGGTAAAACATTTGAACAGATAAAGAGAACAGTAGAAAAAGAGTGCAGTAATGGAAAGTTTGGTGTTACTATAGAATATGGTATTGCTATGAGAAAAGCTTCTAACAGATGGATAATGGATATTGTTCATGAAGCGGTTAATGATATGAGAGACAGGAAAGGCAGATAATACACATGAAGTTTGATGGTGTTAAAAAAGTTGATGAAGGAAGGTTTATCAGCAGATACAATCTCTATTATACAACTGAGGATGACAAGAAAAAGGTCTACGAGATTATCAGCAGAAACAAGGATATAAAGACGCTAGAAGATATAAGAAATGAAAAGACTGACGGAGTTGTTATTGTTGCGACTGATGAAGCGGATGAACATATTCTGATTAATAAAGAATATAGAATGTCAGTAGGAGATTATGTGTATAATTTTCCGGCAGGGCTTATTGATGAAGGTGAGACTCCTGAAGTGGCGGCGAAGCGTGAGCTTAAGGAAGAGACAGGGCTTGACCTTATTGTAATTGAAGACAAGCTTTATGACAGCTACAGTGCAATAGGATTTTCCAATGAGACAAATGCTGTGGTTATCGGAAAAGCATCTGGAGATTTTTCGCCAAGCACTTCAACGTTTGAGGAGATTTCGGCGGCATGGTATTCAAAACAGGAAGTAAAAGAGCTTCTTAAGGATAATCATTTTGCAGCGAGAACACAGGCATTTTGCTATATGTGGGCGAGAAATAAATAATAAAGAGGCAGGATATGTTTAGAGGAAAAAGAATCATTTCAGGAATTATGCTGGTGCTTATGCTGGTTAGTTTTATTGGATGTAAAAAGACTTCATTTACATATGAGGAGAATGCTGCCGGTAATATAGTTATAACTGGACTTACTGATAAGGGAAGAGCAGATGCAAAGGTTATTGTGCCAGCTAAGATTGATGGCAAGAAGGTTGATGGAATAGGCAGTGGTGTATTCCGTGATGATACGACTGTTACTGATGTTGTTATATCAGATGGGATAAGTTATATAGCTGAAAATGTATTCTTAAGCTGCTATAATCTTAAAACAATTGAGATTCCGGAATCAGTTAATTCTATTGGAACTAATGCATTTACAGATACACAGTGGGAGCATGACCAGCTTGCAGATAACGATGAGATTATTGTTAATGGTGTGTTATGCAAGATAAGCATAGATAGTGGAACGTATAATATTCCGGATGGTGTAAGGACAATTGCTTCGGGAGTATTTTATAATAAAGATGGTATTACACAAATAAATATTCCTGACAGTGTGGAAGTAATTGGGGCATATGCATTTGCTGGCTGCAAGGGACTTAAGGAAGTTAAACTGCCTTCAGGTATTAAAAGAATTGAGTATGGTGCATTTTCTGATATGAATATCAGTGAGATTGTTGTGCCAAAGTCAGTAGATTATATAGGAAATGAAGCATTTGAAGGAATTGAGAATGTCGTAAAACGATAAGGAGGATGGCTTATGATAAAGAAGAAAAGCAATTCTTTTCTATCATGTGATAGAAAGACGTCTGTTAATGTTGTTATTTGGTGTCCCGATGAGACAGAATATGACGAGCCTGTTGCGGTGTTGCAGATATGTCATGGGATGATTGAGTATATTGACAGATACGACGGATTTGCAAGATATATGGCAGAGAGAGGCTTTGTTGTTGTTGGAAATGATCATCTTGGACACGGAAAGTCAGTATGCACGGATGATGATCTGGGATTTTTTAAAGATAAGAATCCAGGAGAGGCACTTGCAAAGGATGCACATCATCTTACAGTTCTTATCAAGAAAATGTATCCTGGTATTCCATATTATCTTGCGGGACACAGCATGGGGTCGTTTGTTACAAGAAGATATATATGTGATTACGGATATGAACTTGATGGAGTTATTGTAATGGGAACAGGACATCAGCCGGCACCAATGGTTTTTGCCGGAAAGGTGCTTGCTGATGCAGTAAGACTTATAAAGGGTGACCGTTACAGAAGCAGACTGATATCTAAGATTATGTTTGGTAATTATAACAAGCGCATAAAGAATGTAAGAACAGTCAATGACTGGCTGACAAGAGATGAAGCGGTTGTTGATGAATACAATGCCGGAAAATTGACAACATTTCTGTTTACGGTTAATGGTTACAGAGGACTTATGAATATGATTCTGTATGTAAGAAAGCCGCGCAACATAGAAAGAATTCCTAAGAATCTGCCAATGCTTATGATATCAGGACTTGATGATCCTGTGGGAGAATACGGCAAGGGCGTTTACAGGGCATATAATTCATATCATGGTCACATTGATGATATTGATTTAAGACTTTACGAGGATTGCAGGCATGAGCTGTGTAATGAACTTAATAAAGAAGAAATATATGAAGAAATATATGGCTGGATTATGAACCATATGAGTAAGTAGATTAATAATAGCGGAATGGCAGTTTCAAACCATTCCGCTTATTTCTTTATTGATTATAATCTGATAGTAGTGTACTTAGGAATGCATGCAATTCCTAATGCGTAAGGACCTGTATGGCAGCCAGAGATAATACTGATTCTTGTCTTGAAATCTTCGCGTCTTTCGAGAAGCTTTACACCAAGCTGTGCTTCAACATCATCTCTGTACTTTTCAGCTTCTTCCAGATTAGTGCAGTAGCCAACAGTGATGTCCCAGTTTTCAATTGGCATTCCCTTTGATTCGATGTATTTCTGAATCATGTCAATAACATTAGATTTACCTTTGTTTCTTGTTCGTGTAAATCCACCAAGCCCAATTTCTCCTTCTTTCATAACGATGATAGGACGGAGACTTAATTTGCTTGTGATTGTAATTGCAGTCTTGGCAAGACGTCCGCCTTTACTTAAGTATTCAAGTGATTCTGTTGTAAACATTATTCGGCCATCGTTTCTTAAAGCTTCAAGAACTTTGATTGTATCCTCATATGAATACCCTGCTTTTCTCATCTGGAGAGCCTGATATATGAAGAGTGAAAATGATGCTGAATTAAGCAGTGAATTAATAACTGTAACTTTAGCATCAGGATGATCTTCTAATATAATGTCCTTAGCTGTGCAGGCTGAGTTATAAGATCCTGAGAAGTATGATGTAATTGTACATACAATAGCAGGTCTGCCAGCTTCCACACTTGGCATAATAGCATCAACAAAATCCTGCACACTTGGAAGAGATGACTTAGGAAATGCGCCTTCGTCTGTCATTCTTCTATAGAATTCATCATGAGTAATGTCATATTGTTCTTTAAGATAATTAACACCATCAAAAGTTGTGTAGAGCGGTACAAGTTTAAGATTGTGTGTCTCTGCATATTCTCTAACAATATCGCAGGCTGAATCAGTGATTATATCAAACATAATATATATTATCCTCCGCGTTGTAAAAACGATTTGTTTTGTTAATTGAGATGATAACACATAGTTTTTAAAACCACAATACATTAATATTAATATTTTATAA
>OOIF01002657.1_pt1 | contig 11767 bp, 14 predicted proteins | sample 1691961 | NCBI WGS metagenome assembly OOIF01 (sample SAMN06348146, study PRJEB24527) | human gut metagenome | biome: human gut; feature: ankylosing spondylitis patient; material: feces | host: Homo sapiens | place: China | collected 2015-10 | reverse complement strand
TAGATTAGAGAATATGATGTGGATGACCTTATTGGTCTATGACTACATCATACCAGGAGAAAAATATAATTATACAAGCGAAAAAATAGATAGTATCATTTCTGCATATGAGGACCGAATTAAAGAATATATTGCATATTTGAGAAAAATGTATTTGGAAGAGGAATCTTTGTTAATGAAAGTTACTGATGAAATAAAAGAGGAGTGTTCTGGATATGCAGAGTTTCTTGGATTAGACTATTCTGAAGGGGAGGATATTTTTGATAAGTTTATTACGGATAATAAAATAAGAGAAAAATCTGGAATTCTTATGGCATTATTAACCTATTACGGTGATACTGGGAAATTTGAAGAGGTTAAAAGTAATGCTGGAGATATCGTTATGGATTCTTTTAAGAAGAAAGAATATATTCGTTTAAAGAATGCGGTTGAACAGTTGCTAAATTTACAAAAAGAGTTACACAAAAAATCAGGTTCAATCTATCTTTCGCAAGATGATGAAAAGGAAATGGTAACAAAAGCATGTATGATTGGCTTCCAGACAGATGATGGATGTATTGCTGAGGTTATCCGCGGGAATGAGATTAAACTGGGCTATAGCTTGAAACAAGAAATAGCAATAAGAAACAAACTTATAGAAGAAAATAAAAATAAACTTTCCAGAATTGCATCCTCCAAGGCTGTTATACTTCTAGGTGAAAAATATGAATTTGGAAGTTGCTATTTTGTGAAAAATGAAATTGAACAATTTTATAGAAAAGAACTCACTGATTTGAAGCAAAGAACGATGTTAATGATGAAAAGGTATGATGTTTCTAATGTAGGAGGCGGTATCAAATTTATAGACGCTATTGGACCAATGCTTATTCAATGGGGAGATATCATCGAAAAATATAACAGTTTAGCAAATGTTTCGCAGAAAATATTAGAAGAAGAAATCAAGTCTCTGTGTACAACGAGTGAGTGTGACCATGCTTTTTTGACGGATCTGCAGGAGCAGTGGGAAAGGGAGGATAAAAATAGAAGAACTATACAAGGAATAGAATACGAAACAAGAGAAGAGGCTTCGGAGGCAGGTGTTGAATTAAAGAAGATAGAAAAATTATATGAAGGATATAAAAAGAGTTATACACAGAAGTATCTTAGTCTGATAGGTGGCATTGAAATCAATGTTATGAATGATGCAGTGATGTTTGTCCAGTGTACCGGATCGGATGGAACTGTAGCCGAGTGGGATATGGATTTAAAACCAACAGAAATCGGTGATGATGGAAAATATATTTATTATTATGGAAAAGGAATTAAAATGAGTTACTATCCATCAGATCATCATATTCATGTAGATGGAGAGAACAATTACTTTGGGGATTATTATCCGAACGATAATGAGATTGGATTACAAAACTGTGGGAGTTGCCGGGAACGGCAACTCTTTTCTTTTGTGTAGATAGAGTTGTACTTGTAAAGAAGGAAAAGCTAGCAAAAATTCCCATAACAAAAATGCGTGTTATACTTAAGAAAATTAGAAAGATGTAGGAGATGAAGCACATGATAGAGATCGATTGGGATAAAATACGAGAGAACACTCTAAAATTAGTTTGTGGTTATCGAGATACATATGCGGGTAAAGAATGGAAATGCAGAGAGCTACAAGAAAAAAATGGACAGATACGAACAGAAATAGAACGAATATTTAAGTATATACAAAGTTCAAATTCTGAATTATCTTGGTTTCAAGGAAAAGTATCGGATGATATACTATCAAATTATATTGCAGATTGGATAACTAAAAAATTCACACATAGAAATTTATTATCGCAGCAAAATTTTGAAGGAATGCATTATGATTTTACGAGTCTTATTGCAGAGCATGAATCTGCGGAGGATTATTGTAAAGATTCAGACGAGTTGAATTCAAAGATAAAAATATATCAAGAACAATATGAAAAAATAGAATCATTTTTTGCTCCTCAAGAAATGATTGGAACAATTCAAAGAATAATTAAGAGCAATAAGGGATTGGATTATTCTTGTACATTAAGAAAATTACAGGAGTGTTCGGACTTGATTCTGTAAAATTTATTGGTGGAGAAACAGTTGCCAATGTATTTTGGGTTGGAACAGTTAAATTATAAGAGAATTACTGAGTATATGAAGATAGCGGAACTTATAATAGAGGAAGTATTAAATTCTATAATCATTACATTTTATAACAATGAACAAGAGGAACGATTGAAAGCTATAATAATGGCTGAAGGCATATTTAATAACGAAATGGATATGGAGATTGAACGCTGGGGGGAAAAAATTATCAAAGTGTAAAGATAAATCAAGAGGGAAAAAGGGAAGCATTAGCGGATCAAGCATATGTTTTGAAGCAGCAATATAAAGCGTATGCAGAAGAAGCTACTCAGATTGAGCAAATGCTTGAAAAGGACATTGATTCACATAAAACTTTCTTTGAAAATCCAAAGCCATTCCATTATGGATTAGCAAAACTGTATTCAAATAAAAAACAATTAATAATGGACTTAAAAGAAAATGATATGGTCTCAGGGGGTGATTATAAGCGTTTAGAAAAAGCAAAGAGATATATAGAATGGGCAAATTTAAAAGGGGAAGCTACTATTCTGTTAATGCAGATATTAGAGGAAATTCGGATTTTGATGTTAACTTAATAGCAGAGGATCAAAAAATTAAATTTAAAAATATATCGTATTCAACAGATTCAGACGGAGCTCTTTCGTTTGGGGTTGAAGGAAATACTGATGAAGAAGTGAGTGTATCAGTTTCATCGGATAGAACGAGTTTTTCAATCAATAATAGTGGAGAACTTGAAGGTTCTGCTACAATGAAAGTTGGAAAAGATACTTATACTGTGAAAGACAAAATGTCTTTAGAAGAAGTGTCCTTTGAAGAATCAATTAAGACAGAAGATGAGGTGGGATCGATTACATCAACTATAGGGATAAAAAGGAAAAATGATAATGGATGGACACCATTGCCAGTACCGGCTGTAGAGCCTGAACCGATACAACTTCCTCAATTCGAAGCACCAGATATCAATTGGGGCTATGTTGCGGCAGGAGTTGCAGTAGGAGTTATAATAGCGGGAGCCATTGTTTTAGCTCCTGAAACTGGAGGAGCATCTTTAGTTGCTCTTGCGGTAGTTTAAAAAATTGATTTAGACAGGAGAAGAAAAAATGATGATGTTTTTTTTAGAAAAAAATATGAAAAAATGGAAAATAGGTATAAGTGTAATGCTAGTGTTATGCATATTTATGTTAACGGCATGTGGAAGTAAAAAAAGTGTTGATAATAAATCGACACAGAATGCGGGCGATTGTATTACAGTTTCTATTCCGGAATCATTCGAAAGTTTGTCTGGTATGAATGCAGATAATCTTATGGATTATTTAAAAACTAATGGTGATGGAAACTATGAAGAACTAAAAATTGCTGATGGACTAGTTAAGATTTCAGTTACAGAAGAACAGGCTAATTATTGGAAGAATTATGCTAAAGATAAGGTAGATGCACAGTTATCGACTTTAACGAATGTCAGTTCTAAGTATAGTGCATCCTGCAGTGATTCTTTTGATGTGATTAATGTATATTATGACACTATAATATCGTTCAAAGAAGCCTTTGCATATGTTGGGAAAACAGCTATTTATTGTGCTTTATATCAACTTTTTAATGGGCAGAAAGATTATACGATTACTTTAGATGTTTATAATGTAGATACAGGAAAATTAGTTGCTGGAGGTAATTTAGAAAAGGATGATGTTTCATATGGTGATACAGAATGGAAAGCCAGTTATATACTTGATGATAAAGAAGCTGGTGAACTTGAATCGAAATATGAGGATGAAGGAGAAGTGATTGATATAAAATCATCCTTTATTGATGGAATGAGTGTAATCAATATTCTTCAGGCAGCAGCTGGAAACGATTATCAATATATTTATATAGATAGTGATGGCACTGTTCAATTAAAAGTTACAGAGTCGCAAAAAAATACTTTGATCGAAAATATGAATCAATATTTAAGTTCTGTAAGTGAGCAGTTTAAGAATTTAGGAGATGGATATGATATAAGCTGGAATACTGATTTTTCTGAAATCAGCTATAAGTTTGATTCTGCTCTTAGCAAGCAGGATCAGAGTAATTATTTTACATATACAGAAACTATAGGTATGCTAAATCAATTGCTAAAAGGGGATAGTAATTCCTATTATATTGATCTTAGTATTTATAACAGTTCTTCAGGTGAATTGGTTTCAAAGGGTAATACTAAAGATGGAATTACATGGAATATAGGAGAATAATTATGCAAATGAATTATTATGAGAATTTATGGATTGAATTACCTGACGGTATACAGAAAATGACAGAGGATGAGAAAAAGTTATTTTTATCCACAGATGTCATTAGATTTTGCATGGATAGATAAAAATAGTTCTAACATCTACTGCATAAAACGCCAGTTAGAAGTGAGTTTAGAAAAGAAAAATGTAAAAAGTAGAATTGCAGCATATGATGAGTATTACAAAAGAATGTGTCCAGGTTATCAGCGTGGAGAAATATTAATGAGAAGGGAGAAGCTTTTTAATTTAGGAATCTTGTCTTATAAAACTAATACTCCAAAAAGTATGAGATTTAATGTTTTGGGATTAATGAATTATATGAATACGGAACTGTTGATTGGAATGAGTTGCGACTTGGAAAATGCTTTTGATGCATTGCCAAAATTCACAGCAATGCTACAATCAATAGAAGTAAATGAATAAAGGATGACGAAGTATGGATAAATATGACTGGATTACCACGGTATTCTCTGACTGGGCTTTTACCTTTGTTACCAGCTTTCTGTATTATCAGGATTATGATACGTTGGAGGAAGCAGAACGGAATGTATACCGAAAAGGAATGGAATGTTTTGGCGGCATTGCACCGACTTACCACATAGAACTTTTGGATAAGCCCACCATTGTCTGGGATTTCCATTCCCTGATGCTCGCCATTCAGATGATGTTTTCCTTTATGATAACGGATGAAAACTCTACGCTGAAACTGTGCAAGCACTGTGGAAAGATATTTGTAGCCAGCCGCTCCAATGTGCAGTTCTGTTCTCCGCAATGTAAAAATCAGCATAATGTATATAAGTGTCGGGCGAAAAGGGAGGATTCCGAATGAACAATAATAAAGATGAAATAGTTTTATTTGAAAATGGAGAATTAGCATTGGAAGTAAATGTATCTCCTCAACTGGAAACGGTATGGCTGTCCTCAAATCAAATGGCACTTCTTTATGGCAGGGATGAAAAAACCATTCGAAAGCATGTCAACAAGATTTTTACCGATGGAGAACTGGAACGAGAGAGCAACACGCAAAAAATGCGTGTTGCTGGTGTCAGTCAGCCGGTTGCTTTCTATAACCTCGATGTCATCATATCCGTTGGATACCGTGTCAATTCAAAGCAGGGCATCGCTTTTCGTAAATGGGCAAACTCCATCCTGAAGCAATACATAATTCAGGGATATGCTGTGAATGCTAACCGTATGAACCAACTCGGTGAGGTGATACGGATTATGAAGCGAACAGAAAACAGTCTGGATGCAATGCAGGTGCTTTCGGTAATTGAAAAATACAGTCTTGCCTTGGACTTGCTGGATGATTATGACCACCAGACAATGAAACGACCGGACGGAAACAAGGCAGTCTATATACTGTCATATGAAGAATGCAGACAAGTCATTGACAGTATGAAGTTTTCAACTGATTCCGATTTGTTTGGCAATGAAAAGGATGATTCCTTTAAGAGCAGCATCGGTAATATCTATCAGAGCTTTGCAGGTCAGGATATTTACCCGACACTGGAAGAAAAAGCTGCAAATCTTTTGTATTTCATAACAAAGAATCACAGCTTCTCCGATGGCAACAAACGAATCGCAGCAACAATGTTTCTGTATTTCCTTGATAAAAATGGCATCCTGTTTGCTGATGGAAACAAGCTGATTGACGATCATACACTTGTAGCACTGACGATTATGATTGCAGAATCAAAACCAGATGAAAAAGAAATGATGATAAGCGTGATTATGAACTGTATTTGCGGATAGGCAAGATTTTGGCAGCTGATGCATTCATTTATAGCTTAATGGTTGTGGATAATGTACTGCGAAGTATTTGAGATAGAGGAAGTAGGAACACAATGATTTATTTAAGTAGTTTTATGTTGAGTAACAAACAAGTGAAAAATCCGAATATATATCCCTATAATGTTTTTCGTGGAAAATATATTGAACCATTTGTATTTTCACCTATTACAGTTTTTTACGGGAATAATGGTTCGGGAAAATCTACATTATTGAACATAATTGCAAATAAACTTCAACTAAAAGGTAAAGAATATGCTACAAGTAATTCTTTTGGAATCGTAGATTATTGTAACGCATTTTCAAATGAGTGTTCGTATAGTCTGGGTGAAGACGGATTCGTTATAAAACAAGAAGAATATATTAAATTTGCACAGGAAAAATATTCGAACGGAGAAACTTCAATGCAATACTTTGAAGAATATTTACAACCAAATGCACTATATCTTCTTGACGAACCAGAGGTTTCTCTTTCACCCTCTAATCAGGTGCTTTTAGCAAATGAAATTAACAAGTTGGCAAGGTTACTGGAATGTCAATTTGTTATTGCAACACACTCACCTTTTATGCTTGGTACACTAAATGCCAAAATATATAACATAGATACGAAAGAATACGATGTAGTAAAATGGAATGAATTAGAAAATGTTCAATATTTTTACAATTTTTTCAAAAAGCACGAACAGGAATTTGAGGAGGTTATACATGAAAGCGGCGAATGAATTCTATTGGGTGCTATTGCTGATCATATCTGTGCTTGGTCTGCTTGGCGTGATTTTCCTATGTATTGGCACTGCACTATATGCAAGAGAGAAGCGAAAGAGAGCCTCCTGCACACAACAAGTCATTGCATCAGTGACCGACATACAGCACCGGGCAATCGGCGCCTCCGGCTACACCGATGCCGATGAAGTGAAGATGATGTCATGGTTTCCTGTTTATGAATACAGCGTTCATGGCACAGTGCTGAGAAAACGAGCATCTGTAGGAACAGTGAGACCAGAGGTATCCGTCGGTCAAAAGGTCAACCTTTACGTTAATCCAAACCATCCAGATGATTTCTCCGCTCCTGCCGATAAATCAGCTTTCGTGCGAAAAGTGTTTATTGGTGTGGGTGCACTATGCGTAAGTGTTGCCTTGGTTCTCGGAGTGGTTCTATGCATGAAGTAATGGAGCGATAAAGAGCCATTAGATATACAGCTAATTTTGAAGATAGATTATTGAGAACTATAATTTTCAGTTTGCATATTTCAGCAAAAGTTGTATATTTAAATGGGAGAAAAAAGAATGTAGAATTTAAGATTAAAAAAACTAATATTAGATGTGGTAGATAATCAATTACGGGACAATGATCCGCCGTCAACAAAAGAAGCATACCAAAAACTGCTTGATGCAGGATATTCTATGCGGGAAGCGAAAGAAAAAATCGGTGTGGTAGTACTGACAGAGATTTATGATGTGATGAAAGAAAATCAGTCATATGATGAAAAGAGGTATACGAATGCATTGGCTGAAATGATTCAGCATAGTATTGATTTTGAAGATACACATAAAATAATTACTGAGTGTCAGTGAAGTGATGGAATCACAGGATTATGAATATCCGGTGGAGGCATGGCTTCAGGATATGGAAATGGAACTGGGAAATGCAGGTGAATACGAAAAACGTCTGGAGTTTTGTAACAAAGTGTTGGAAATGTTTGACTGGACGTATGTTGCCGAGGATGGTTTTCGCTGTGCAGTAGGTGAAGAACTTTATGAAGCAGGAAAAAAAGAAACGAAAATTTATCCAAACGATCCGTGTCCGTGCGGCAGTGGGAAAAAATATAAAAAATGCTGTGGTAGGCGGTAAGCATATGATAACGAGAGAGAAACTGAAGAAATTAAACAAGGAAAATTTGATCGAGCTGATATTGGAAATGTCAGAGCTTTTAACTGAGAACCAGAACAGAAAATATAATCAGATTGTGGCTGGATATTTGACAGATCAGTCAGTGAACTCTCATGATGGGGTTCAGGCAAGAATGTCAGATGAGTTTGTATCCGAAAAAATGGCACAGATCAAAATTTGGATACAGCAGATTGATGAAGGAGAACTCTATCTGAACGCAGATGAATATGAAGATTATTCCAGTGGATATTGGGATAGTGATCTAATTACAGAATATTATGATGAACAGGGGATTGGAGATAAAATTAATACGATGCTCCGGTTTGCAAAAGACTGTGTAGATGACAGGAAATATCAGGAAGCCAGTTTGATCTATGAATGGATCTGGGAGATGGAAGTGTTTGCAGAGGAAGAATATGTTGATCCTGCAGATTTGGAAGTATTGGTCGAAAAAGAAATAGTGACTGCAGACCTGAAGCAGTTGGCACTTTTGACCCTGTATGTGGATTATCAAATGAGAGTGCCGGAAGAACGGGCGGAAGATATATATTTGTATTTTTCACATTATGCATTTCATGATCTTCATATTGAGGATATGTTCCATGCAGGAAGAGAAAATTTGACGGAAACCGAGCAATTCTGGAATGACTGGATTTCATTGCTGACGACAAAAAGCGGTGATACAGAGAGCAGATTGCTGAAAGAAGCTGTTTTATATCATGAGGGAATAGATGGGCTTGTGAAAATGGCGAATGATAATTATAGGGTACATCCATCCCTGTACCTGGAAGCCATGAACGAGTATGATAAAAATCATGGATATTCCCAAATAGAGAAAATTGGAGAGAATGCAATAGAAAAGATTGATTCTAAGCTGACAATCCGCAGTAAAATAGCATTAAAGGCAGCGTGTGCTTCGTCATATCTTAATCATACAGAAAAGGTAATGCTTTTTTGCTGGGAAAGTTTTCGCTCTGATTCTACGGTAAGAAATCTTTTAAGATTGTTTGGTACAAAGGAAATGGCAGAGCAATATGGTATAAGAGCGGAGAAGGCTCTGGCTTCAAGGATAAAAGGAAATCCGGTTACCTCTATAAGAAATTCTGAGCTGAATCAGAACATCATTAACAATTATACATATAATGAGTTGAACTTTTATACGGGAAATTTTAAAGCAGTAAAAGCAGTATCAAAAAATCCAAGCGGTTCTTTGGGGTGGAGCAATTGTTTTGTCGGGGAAGGAATTTGCCTGTTTCTTTTATACTTATTTGAAGATGCTGTTCCCTCAAAGGCGGCTAAAGCGGTTGCGAATTCGATAGGCTTTTCGGGCTTGCAATGATTGCCGAAATAAAGGAACAAATGGGTGAAAAGGGGATGCGACAGGAAATTTTTGCCATATATAAAAGAAAATTTCCAAGACATTCTTCATTTCAGACAGAGATGAAAAATTATTTTGGTATAAGAGGTTAAATTTTCACATTGACATTATCCGAAAAAATGATAAAATTAAAACGACGCAAAGAGTTATCTAGCGAATACAGGACCACTTCTTTTGAAGTCGAGGCCATACGGACAGCCGGGTCCGCTGCCGATGGGTATAAGATAGGATACCCTCATTGATTGAGTTAAAAGCTCAAATTTTATAAGTTGGTTACTTCATAACCGAAATGCATGATAGTGCAGACTTGTGAAACGGTCAATTAAGCGTAGTAAAAGTATTGATGCTGTATAAGAGATAACGATTGAAGATTTCAAAGCAAGCTGTGTGTTTACAGCTTGCTTTTTTTTGAGGTGTAAAATGAGAGAAGAACACGAATTGAATCAAAATAAGGCACCGATCTACGAGGCACTGCAGAAATTCCGACAGATGCGGGTTGTGCCTTTTGATGTGCCTGGACATAAACGGGGCCGGGGAAATCCGGAGCTGACAGAATTCTTAGGGGAGCGTTGCATCAGCATTGACGTGAACAGTATGAAACCGCTGGATAATCTGTGCCATCCGATTTCTGTCATCCGCGAGGCGGAAGAACTGGCGGCAGATGCTTTTGGTGCAGCACACGCATTTCTTATGGTCGGAGGTACCACAAGCTCCGTGCAGACGATGGTGCTTTCGGTCTGTAAGAGAGGAGATAAGATCATTCTTCCGAGAAATGTACATCGCAGTGTGATCAATGCGCTTGTACTCTGCGGTGCGATTCCGGTGTATGTGAATCCGGAAGTGAACCACCATCTGGGCATTTCCCTGGGGATGAAGAGAGAACAGGTGGCAAAAGCGATAGCAGAACACCCGGATGCAGTTGCTGTATTGGTGAATAACCCTACATATTATGGAATCTGCAGTGATCTGAAAGCAATTGTAAAAATGGCTCACGATGCGGGCATGTACTGTCTGGCTGATGAGGCACACGGAACCCATTTCTATTTTGGGGAGGACATGCCGGTGTCAGCGATGGAAGCGGGAGCGGATATGGCATCGGTTTCCATGCATAAGAGCGGTGGAAGTCTGACACAGTCTAGTTTATTACTGGTGGGTCCGAATATTCAGGAAGGTCATGTGCGGAAAATCATCAATCTGACGCAGACGACTTCCGGCAGTTATCTTCTGATGTCCAGTCTGGATATCAGCCGCCGCAATCTTGCATTGCGTGGAAGGAAAGTGTTCCGTCAGGTGTCTTCCATGGCGGCGTATGCACGGGAAGAAATCAATGCGGTAGGCGGCTATTATGCATTTGGATCGGAACTGATCAATGGAGATTCCGTGTTTGATTTTGACCCGACAAAGCTTAGTGTCCATACACGGGATATCGGGCTTGCGGGCATTGAGGTGTATGATCTTCTTCGGGATGAGTATGATATTCAGATTGAGTTTGGGGATATCGGAAATATCCTTGCATATCTCTCCATCGGAGACAGACCACAGGAACTGGAACGACTGGTGAGTGCACTGGCTGAAATACGCAGAAGATATCAGACAGACAGCAGCGGTCTGATGAATCAGGAGTATATTGATCCCGAGGTTGTGATGAGTCCGCAGGAAGCGTTCTATGCGGAAACAATCAGTGTTCCGATTGGCAGCAGTGCAGGTTGTATCTGCAGCGAATTTGTAATGTGTTATCCGCCTGGAATCCCGATCCTTGCACCGGGAGAGAAAATTACAGAGGATATTCTGGAATATATCAAGTATGCAAAAGAAAAAGGATGCTCCATGCAGGGAACCGAAGATCCGGCAGTGGAATATCTTCAGGTACTGGCATGAGTGGCAACAGGAGGTAAAGATATGCAAATGTGGTTTTCGGAATATCATACAGTTAATGTAAAACTGGATGTCCGGATAGAGGAGCAGCTTTTTTCGGGAAAAAGTGAATATCAGAAGATAGATGTATTTAAATCCTATGAATTTGGAAAAATGGCAGCATTGGATGGTGAAATTGTTTTTTCCGATGCAGATGAGTTTATATATGATGAAATGGTGACCCATGTGCCGATGGCGGTCCATCCGTGTGTGAAGGACGTACTGATCATCGGCGGCGGCGACGGCGGCATACGCGTCGGCGGCCTTTCCGTACTGTTCAAGGCCAAGGGCGGTGGTGGCGATTTCAAGCTGGACGCCGGACTTCATGGCGCTGGGAGCAGCGGGCAGGAATGTTTCCAGCGCGGCGATGAGATCGGAAGAGCACACGTCTGAACTCCAGTCACACTGATATCTCGTATGCCG
>OOIF01002656.1_pt1 | contig 11771 bp, 10 predicted proteins | sample 1691961 | NCBI WGS metagenome assembly OOIF01 (sample SAMN06348146, study PRJEB24527) | human gut metagenome | biome: human gut; feature: ankylosing spondylitis patient; material: feces | host: Homo sapiens | place: China | collected 2015-10 | reverse complement strand
AGAAAATAATAAGGAGGATGTGATAAAAATGATTAGTTGACAGTTTTTTTAAGAAGTTGTAAGAAAAATTTAAGAAACTCATTTTTAAAGATTCCATACGATTATATGAGGAGGTGTAGCATATGAAGAGTATTTGGATTGCATTTTTAAGTGTCATGTATATGTTGGGTTCCATTCTGTGTATAAATCAATCACCTGATACTACATCTAACGAAGAAGTAAGTATTCAACCGACAGGTTATCCTGACGGAGAACTTCAGTGGACATATATTTTCTGGGAAGGAAATTTATATTCTAACGATGCTATTTTCGTTAAAACATTGCCGGAGGATGCTTATCAAATTGGTGAAATAGCAAAAGAAGATAACATCAATTACCCAGATGAAAATCTTGAAGCTTCTCATATTGATGTAGGCGTTGAAGTTTATAGTGATACGCGATATTTATATATCAAAGCTGGAACTGATAGCTACAGACGATTTTCAATTAGCACGGACGCAAATTAACATATTTTATTCCTTATAGAAAGGAACTTCCCAAATGAAACGATTAAAACTATGTCTAATAGCACTCATCATTTGTTTTGGCTTGTATGGCTGCAAAGGAATCGATTTTACTTCAACACGTAGATATGCCGATTGCATGAATCTCAACTGGCACTTAAGCTTGCCTGAAACGGATGTTGTAATATATGAAAAAAATTCTGGTGCCAGCTTTACCGGTGATGGCACCCGATACCACATTCTCCAATACGATGAAGAAAATGCAGCTATCATTTTAAAAAGTTTCGATTGGGAAGCTGGTGAACTAGACAGTGAATTAGCCATTAAAATGAATGAATGGCTAGATGATATCGAAGTGCCATCGGAAGAACGCCCTAAACAGAACGAATGGAAACATACGACTTTACTAAGAAAAGAGGACAACAGAGATCGTCTTATCATGTTCTTTGATGAAAGCACAAATCAGTTGTATGTAGTAGAATATTTCTTATAAAGTTAAAGGCTTTGTTTGTCTTAGTCAAAAAGTAATTCTTTTAATATGCCCGCAAGTGTTAGATTCTCACTCTAACGCTTGCGGGCGATTTAATTTGAGCCATCACACAATCTCAAAAAGCCAGTTTTCACGCCACGGTGAACTTCTATTACTCTTCAATCAACTCGTGTTCTTCAACTTTAAGCTTACCTGCTTTATAAGCTGCCATTTTCTTTTCCAAGTAGCGAATATTATTTTCCTCCTCCGATGACTGTTGCTCAAACATTCCTGACACGGCAATTTTTCTTACAGCCTCAATTGCAACCTCATAACTTACTTTTTCCTCTAAAATACGAGATGTAATATTCTCATAATCATCTTTATAAATTTCATTTCTTATCAAAAAATTCAACATATCAGGTACATTTACTTCTGGTTGAGCCGATAGACAAATATTTGTCATTGCACGCACACTGCGTACCTCTTTAACTAATGCTTTGAATTCCTTTGTCTGTGGAACTAGATCGATCAATTTATAAATATCATAAATATGGCGCGAATGCTTTTTTACCCGATCTTGCATATAATAATCGCAAATAGCAAAAACCTTATCTACTAATGTACGATCAAGCCCCTGCACTTTCATTTCAAAAGGTTCCAAGCCAAAATTTTTAAGTTCTTTTGGAGCTTCTTCCATCATCATATCTCCAATATAGCTGTGAACCGACATCACGACTGTCGGAAAAGACACCTCTGCAAAAGATGTCTCCATCAGCACTGCTGGTTGAACAGCCTCATCTGAATCAGAAAGTACAGATTGATATTCCAAAATATATCGATTATAACTTCTGCGGCTGCGAGTCTCATCAATATTGGGAATGGAAAGTCCTAATATTGACGCAATCTCCTTAATAACTTCCTTAAGTTTCTTCATTTGCCTTTGCGATAACTTGGAATCTATTGTAATATCAATATCTTCTGAAAAACGTTTGATAGCTTTATAACATTTTGATAGCGATGTTCCTCCCTTAAATACAACAAAATCCAAATGCTTCGACAATTCGCGTAAAATCATGGTAACATAATAATCCTTCTCTACGATAATAGGAAGGATATGAAAGTATTCACTTGCCAAACTAACTGCGTTTGTAAATTCTTCTTTATTTTCATGCAGATATGCCATTTAACAACCCCACCTCATACATATTTTTGTAAATACGATCTGGATAATATGGCAAAAAGGGCTTCATATTTTCAAACCCAATACTTTTGCTCTTCATATACCCAAGCAATCGCTTTGTTAGTTCTTCTCCCTCAACTTCGGAGATATCCACAACTTCCTTTATCAAATCAAGGAACTGGAGAGTTGCCACATTTCTCTCATTTATTTCACAATACGGTTTCCGCAAAATCACGCGCAAGTTTGCCAATTTCGTCTCCCTATATTCTGTCGTAGCCTTGTTTGTATAGACTTCATATACACCTGGAACCTGAGTTGTTAAACCAAGTTGATTTGCAAATAGGATTCCTCCAAGATAACCGCAACGATTAACACCATCCACCAAATATTTTTTTCTGATGACCTCATCAACAGATAATGCTGAACCAGAACGAAACATTGATTTCTTAGGAATGTAATAGATTCCCGTATCAAAACGTTTTAATCGTCCATCTTCCGTTAATTTTTTCATTTGCTGGCGAACAGATACTGCCTTTACACCTAAGATATTCAATTCTGACAAAAAGATTGGTTCGTTTTCTTTATAGCTATTTTCTATATAATTGTATACTTCATCAAGTAACGCCATTCTTTTTACCTCCTTTTGATACTTATTAGAAGTATATTTTTTCTTTTTTGTTATTATACATTATAGAAAATTTAATTGCAAGTTCTATTTTTAAGTTTTGAAAAAATAAGCCGTACCTTCCAACATTCTTTTTTCGATAACGTAACTAGTGCTGAGACGATATGCTTTACAAGGCGGGACGTTGTAGCGGGTCTTTCAAAATAGCTATGACAATAAGGGGCCTAACAGGAGCCCGCGGAATTGGGCTCGCCGACAAAGTCATTCGTCGAAGCACCTTTCTTAAAACTTCCGGGGTACACTTCATTGCCTCCCGGAATCCAAAAGCTTCCGGGCTACCGCCTCCCCTACACTGCCTCCTGCCGCAGTTCTTCGCAAATATTTCCTCTCTTGACTTTTCGCCACGTATAAACTGTGGAAAAAATCATTACGAGTATAAATGCCGCGACGCCAACTGCATACAGCCCAATTGGGATGATTTTATTTGTGTAGATAGAATACTTCAAATAGGAATATGACTTATAGTTTGCCAGAGCGCCCATCAGCCCTCCTATCACAAAGCCTCGAAGCGTATAGCTTAAATTCTCCGCGAAAATCATTCTTAAAAATGTGTACTTGCTGCAGCCTGCTGCTTTTATCATTGCATACTCCCTTGTGCGAAGCCGCACTGCTGTCGTGATTGTATTGGCAATATTCGCCAGTGAAATAAGAACAATCAGAATCAAAAAGCACATCAAACACACATTGAGAATGCGCATCATATTTGCTTCATACTGATCAGTTTGCGGCGGCATTCCCAGATCAAACGATTCATCGTACTCATTCCTCATCTCGGTCATAAGCTCTAATGCACGCTCAGAATCAACCGTTTTCACATACGCATAATCCTGAACGTTCAGCAACATTATTTGATCTTCCGGATAGGCGCTAAGCGGCAGTACAAGTCTCCATTTTCCTGCCCATGCCCAGTATGGATAATCCTCTGCATTTACGGTCTCTCCGATTTCAAATGAAAGCTTTTCCATGGACTCTTCCACTGGAACTTTAAATTTTTTAAAATCATCATCTGACTGTGCAGTCCTGCCATCTCCCACCAAATAAATCATCATGCTTGGATCCTCAGGGTCTGGATAAGCATATGAGGCATCTCCAATCTTCTTTTGTTCCATGATTGAGATTTCAGTCAATTCACTGCTGTCTTTAAACATCGCCCCCTCATAAAACCGTCTTCGTCCATCATCAAAATCTGCTGCGCCTTTCACAGCATTTAAAATCAAAAGCTTTGGATTTTCAGCTCTCAGATATTCCTCTGGATTTAGTCCTAGCTGCTTTAAATAGATCTCATACTGAGTATCTTCCACAAAATAAACTTGATCGCGATAATGCATCTGACCATCCACAATATATTCCCCTACAGCAAGTTTTCCTACATCTGTCAAATTACTCTCATCCACCACAATATGCAAATTGGCCTTGCGAATATAGACGGCATCTGAGACACTCGATGATGTTCTCAGCTGACTTACAAGTTTCTCTCGAAATTCCTGTGTGAGATATTCTGGATCAAATGTATCATTATAAATATCATTAAACTGAATATGATAATTATAATAATACGGAACATTCAATCCTTTCATACCCAAACGCATGTAATAGATAAATCCACCTCCGCCAAGAAACAAAAACAGACAAATCGCCAGTGAAAAACTGATGGCACGGTATGCTTTTTTATTGCGCTTTGCATTGCGATGTGCAATCAAACCGCCCACGCCAAACACCATTCCTAAGATACCGCGTCCACGTATATTCCTTGCAAACTTAGGATCCTTGATATCGTTTGTCTGGCGAATCGCCTCGATAGGAGAAATCCGTCCTGCACGCAAGGCTGGCACCATTGCTGATACTAAAATGGTAATAATGCCTGCCACTGCTGCGACCACAAGATACCACACTTTCGTATAAAAGATAATTGAAACACTGCCTGCATATGCAGCTCCTGCTGAATTGATCATTGCATCAAAATTGTTCTTTAAAATTCTAAATACACAGCTTACTCCAGCACATCCAATAAATAATCCTGCCGGTATTGCCGATACTGCCAGAAATCCAGCCTCAAAAAAAACACTCGTCATAACCTGAAAGCGCGTAGCACCAATGGATTTGAACAGTCCAAACTGACGTGTTCGCTCAGTCAGAGATATTGAAAATGAGTTATAGATCAGCGCAACGCTCGCAATCGCAATCACCACCATCAACACCGCGCACATGCCAAACAACGTATAACGAACATCTGAAACGCCTTTTCCAAAATAACGTAATAATGTTTCATTTGTCTTTGACTGATGATCGCCAAAATTTTCTGCAATAAAGTCGCTAGTATCATCAATGCTTTTCGTTTTTAAATAAATATCAGAAGTCGCTGTCTGCACTCCTGTTGTCAGCACAAGATAACAAGGCTCCGCAAACATCTGGTAACCGGGATTTGTGCTAACTCCGACAATCGTATAGGTCTTTGTCTGTTCTACCTGTATCGTCTCTTCCTCGCAAAAATCCGCACTGCTTCGATCCTCGATTCTTTGTTCCTGATGCTGTATGACTCTGCCATCTGACCCGATACGCTTGCCAATCTGCCAGGTGATTGTATCTCCAATGTGAAATTCTTTTCCAGCTGTTGTCATCATTTGAGGAATGATAACTTCATTTTCATTTTTCGGCAAACGCCCTTCAATCAACCTTACGCCCATCGTAGCAAAAAAGTCTGCATCCACGCTTCCGATCGCCACATAAACTCTATTCGACAGCGAAACTTCATGTTCAATACCAAAATTCTTCTCGGCAACGCCGACAATGCCCATGCGACAGATCTGCATCACTTCCCCAGACTGTGCCAAGCGCGCCTCATCTTCTTCGTCACAATTATAAATCACGCCATAATAATCGCCGTCGCGCACCTTCATAAACTCGCTAAAAAAATGAAATAAACTTGAGGTTCCCGTAAGTACTGCTGTCAGCAATGCAAATGACAAGACAATTCCCGCAAATGTGACTGCCGTTCTCGCCTTATTCGCTGCTAACATCCGCTTTGTGTACAAAAATAAAATTTTCATCAGTGGATCACCTCATCTCTGCAAATCCGCCCATCCTCGATACGGATTAAGTGCTTTGCCTGATTTGCAATCTCCTCGTCATGCGTGATGATAATCAAGGTCTGATGATATTTTTCATTCGACAATCGAAGAAGATTCATGATTTCCTGACTGTTCTTCGAATCAAGATTTCCAGTCGGCTCATCGGCCAAAATCACAGTTGGCGAATTGATTAACGCCCGTCCAATTGAAACACGCTGCTGCTGACCACCAGATAGCTGATTTGGAAGATGATGCTCACGCCCTTTTAAGCCAAGATCATTTATCATCTGATTGATGCGCGATTTTTCCACCTTTCGACCGTCAAGAAGCGCCGGAAGTGTCATATTTTCAACAGCATCAAGCACAGGAATTAAGTTATAAAACTGATAAATTAATCCCACCTGCCTGCGGCGAAAAATCGCCAGCTGCTCATCATTTTGCTTATATATATCCTGTCCGTCCATGTACACACTTCCGCTGTCTGGACGATCCACTCCGCCTAATATGTGCATCAGTGTAGACTTTCCAGAACCAGATGTACCAACAATTGCAACAAACTCTCCCTTTTCGATTGAAAAAGAGACATCATCAAGAGCTCTTACTTCATTCTCGCCCTTTCCATATGTCTTACACAAATGTGATGCCCGCAAAATCTCCATTCTCATCCCTCCTGATTTCCTGAATTTTCCGTTTTCAATTATTATGGTACACGCTATAAGTGACAACTCACTTACTTTTCGGTGACAATTTTGTCACTTGCGCACATGAATGATAAATTTTGCGCCACCCTCCTCTCTGTTTTGCGCCTTAATTGTTCCATTTTGTTTTGCAAATATACTCTGTGCCATTGCCATACCAATTCCAAATCCGCTGTGGCGCGCCGTTTTTCCTCTGTAAAATCGCTCAAAAATATGTGGCAGTTCCTCATCGCTTATGCCGTTTCCCTCATCCTCAATCTCAATTTCGCTGTATACAGACTTTTCAGACCAGCTAACATAAAGATTGCCACCGTTTTCCATATGCTCGATGCCATTTTTCAAGATATTAGTAATTGCCTCTGCACTCCAGCCAAAATCACCCTGAAAGCTGTCTGTGTCATTTCCATTCAGACAAAGCTTTACACCATGCAAGTCCATGGAAATTGCAAGCGGCTCTGCACTATGTAAAATAAGCTCCTTAATAAAAATCTTCTCCTTCTGAAGAATAGCAGTTCCTGAATCAAGCTTTGCCATCTTAAGAAGCACTACAACAAGCGAATCTACACGATCTACAAGCTGCTGCATCTCGGTAAGACGTCTTGCACGCTGGCGCACTTCGTCCTCTCCGCTTCCCTCAAGCTTTCTAATGCTACTGATCATCAGACGCATTGCAGTAAGCGGTGTTTTTAATTGATGAGAAATATCAGCCATCATCTCTGCCTGAAAATTCTTTTCTTTTTGAAGCTGATCTGCCTGCTCACGCAGTCTTATGACAAGTTTTCGTACTTTATCCTGCAAAATGGCAAGCTCTCCCTCGCTGTATTCGTCCAGATTCCAGTGTTCTTCCCCATAAAGAATACGGTCGATCTCGTCTGACAGACTAGATGCCTGCGTCTCACGCCTGCAAATCTCAGATATAAACACGCCAGACAAAACAAATGCAGAAAAAACAATGCAGACAGCAGCCTGCCAACCCCACACAAAGAAAACGATAAGTGCGGCGGCTGCAAGCATACTGTCTGCCATGATTAATTTATTATATTCTGGTCTCATATAAATTTTCCCCTTTTTATTGCTCTGCCCGATCTTCCATGCGATATCCAATACCTCGAATAGTATGAAGCAGGCGTGGACTTTGTGGATTTTCCTCAATCTTCTCACGCAGACGTTTCATATACACAGACAGCGTATTATCATTTACATATTCGCCAGATGCATCCCATATCTCCTCAAGCAGCTGATTTCTCGTCAAAATCTGACCTTTGTTCTGCAGTAAAAGAAGCAGCAGACGATACTCAAGTGCCGATAAGAACAACTCTTTTTCGCCTTTTGTCACTGTTGCTGATGACACATTGACCTTAAGATCGCCACAGCTTAAAATGCGCTGTTCTTTTTTGCATCGGCGAAGAACTGAGCGGATTCTTGAGATCAACTCACGAGGGCGAAACGGTTTAGCTATGTAGTCATCTGCACCCATATCAAGGCCTGCGACTACGCTGTACTCATCACCTGATGCAGTCAGAAAGATCACCGGAATCTCGTATTCTTTTTTTATTTCTGCACAAATAGAAAAGCCATTTCCATCAGGCAGACTTACATCAAGGAGCACCAGATCAAAAGCTTGTGCCAAAAGGCATTCGCCAGCCTCTTTTTTAGAGCCTGCAATTTGCGTATCAAAACCCTCTGCGCGAAGCAGTTCACCTAGATACGCAGCGATTTGGCCATCGTCCTCTACCAGTAGTATTTTTGTCATTTTCTTCTTTGCCTCCCGGAACTTTAATGCCACGTTATTTTATCGCGCACAGCGCTGATAAGCAAATCGCGGTGTTCCATCCTCTACATATATAACACCACAGCGCTCAAATCCATTCTTTTTAAACAAATGCTGCATGACATTGTTATCCTTATGGGTATCGGCGCGAAGCTCTGGGCAAATCACTTCGCAAAAGGAAACTATCTGTGAAAATACTCCCTTGATTGTACCGTCACTTGCAACACGATGAATTGTTCCGTATGTATTGTCATTTTTCCAGCTGCCCTGCTCGATCACACGATACGTCGGATCTTCTCCCACAAAGAACTTAAATGCTGCATGGGGAATGTTATCCTCTCCCATGCAGACAAAGCTGTATCCATTTTCAATATCATCCTGTATCATTTTTCGTGTTGGATAACCAATCTCCCACTGCGTTGTGTTTCCAGTACTATCCATAAATCGCTTTGCCCTGGCATAAATTTCCATCATGCGATCAAGATCAGTCAGCTTGGCTTTTCGTATTGTTATCATGTCCACGCTTCTCCCTTCTGCTATTAAAAGACAATAGCCCAAAAAGAGCTGCCGCTCCACGGATGATGACATCCATTTTGCAGCAGCTCTCCCTGCTAAAAACTATTTATTTATCCTTATCTTTTTCAAAGAAATCTTTGATTGGATGCTTTTTCTTAGTTGCCGTTGTATTGGCAGTCGTCTTGCCATTCATCGCCTCATCAAATGCCTTCAGTGCCTCTTTTTGCTCCTTTGTCATACTGGTTGGTACCTGTACTACAAAAGTAACATAATGATCACCGCGTACATTTTTGTTGCGAAGACTCGGAACACCCTTGCCTCTTAAACGTACCTGCGTATCAGTCTGAGTTCCTGCTTTAAGCTCATACTCCACCTGACCGTCAATTGTATCAATTCTAATCGTTGCACCAAGCGCTGCCTGTACAAAAGATACTGGCACTGTTGAGAAAATATCGTAGTCCTGACGTCTAAAGATCGGATGCTGTGATACTGCAACCTCAACAAGAAGATCACCCCACTCGCCGCCGTTAATACCAGGCTCACCCTTTCCGCGGATGCGAATACTCTGACCATTATCAATACCAGCTGGAATCGTAACCTGAATGGTCTTTAACTTTGTCTGATATCCGGTACCACGACAATCCGTACACTTGTCCTTTATGATCTTACCGCTTCCATGACAATCCGGGCAGACCTGAACGTTACGAACCATACCAAACATTGACTGCTGTGTGATTGTAATCTGGCCGCGTCCCTGACATTTCGGACAAGTAATAGGAGAAGTTCCTGGCTTTGCACCTGAGCCATGACAAGTTGGACAAGGATCCTTAAGATTTAACTTAAGCTCCTTCTCGCAGCCCTTTACAGACTCATCAAAAGTAATACGTACTGCCGTTCGAAGGTTTGCGCCCTTCATTGGACCGTCATTTCTTCTGCTTCGTCCGCCGCCAAATAAATCTCCAAAGATATCTCCAAAGATGTCTCCCATATCGCCGCTAAAGCCACTAAAACCACCGCCGTAGCCTCCGCCGCTGCCATCAAATGCTGCATGACCAAACTGATCATACTGTGCACGCTTTTCCTTATCACTTAATACACTGTAAGCCTCTGAGGCCTCCTTAAAAATTTCTGCAGCTTCTGCGCTCGGGTTAATATCCGGATGATACTTCTTGGCAATCTCTCTGTATGCCTTTTTTATGGCGGCATCATCAGCGTCCTTCGCTACACCAAGGACTTCGTAGTAATCTCTCTTCTCTGCCATAAATACTCCCATCTGGGCAACCGCTCAAAGCCGCTTCGGCCAAAAGGGCTACCAATACTTTTCTTACTCTTAACATGGCAAAACTCCTGGAGAAGTCCCCAAGAGTGATGCCATTTTTTATCTTACTAAAACTTCTTAATTATTTCAACCCACAGTTGATTTTTTTCAAACTTTCTAATTAAGCGTTTTTAATTAAACTTCCTTGTAGTCTCCATCAACAACATCGTCGGAAGATGAGGAACCTGCACCTGCGTTCATGTCTGGGCCTGCCTGTGCGCCACCCTGAGCTGCCTGTGCCTGCTCATACATCTTGGAGAACAGCTGCTGTGCACTGTTCTTTAAGGTCTCAGTCTTTGCCTTTAACTGCTCAGTCTGATCTGGTGTTACGTTGTTGATATCGGTAGAAGCTACCAGATCCTTCAGTGCCTGAAGGTCGCTCTCTACCTGACCCTTTAAGGTCGGATCCAGCTTATCGCCAACTTCCTTCATTGCATTCTCAGTCTGGAATACGAAGGAATCTGCCTCATTACGAGCATCTACACCTTCCTTACGAGCCTTATCCTGTGCCTCGAACTCAGCTGCTTCCTTAACAGCCTTCTCGATATCAGAATCAGACATGTTGGAACCTGCAGTGATGGTGATGTGCTGCTCCTTACCAGTTCCAAGATCCTTAGCAGATACATTTACAATACCGTTTGCATCGATATCGAAAGTAACTTCGATCTGCGGAACACCTCTTCTTGCTGGTGCGATACCGTCCAGACGGAACTGTCCTAAGGACTTGTTGTCACGTGCAAACTGTCTCTCACCCTGTACAACGTTGATATCTACTGCTGTCTGATTATCAGCTGCGGTAGAGAAGATCTGGCTCTTCTTTGTCGGGATTGTAGTATTTCTCTCGATCAGATGAGTAGCAACACCACCCATAGTCTCGATTGAAAGAGTTAACGGAGTAACATCAAGCAGAAGGATATCACCTGCACCTGAATCACCTGCTAACTTACCACCCTGAATGGAAGCACCGATTGCTACACACTCATCTGGGTTCAGTGTCTTAGACGGCTCCTTACCAGTCAGTGCACGAACCTTATCCTGTGCGGAAATCATACGTGTTGAACCACCTACAAGAAGAACCTTATCAAGCTCTGCTGCTGTCAGTCCAGCACCCTCAAGAGCCTCTCTTACTGGTCTCTCAGTACGAGCGATCAGATCTGCAGTCAGCTCATCGAATTTTGCTCTTGTCAGTGTCATATCTAAGTGCTTCGGTCCCTCAGCAGTAGCGGTGATGAACGGAAGATTGATGTTTGTGGTAGTAGCAGTAGACAGCTCTTTCTTTGCCTTCTCTGCTGCTTCCTTTAATCTCTGAAGTGCCATCTTATCGTTAGACAGATCAACACCCTCAGTCTTCTTGAACTCATCTAACATCCACTGAGTAACCTTGTTATCAAAGTCATCTCCACCTAAGTGGTTGTCACCAGCAGTTGCCAGTACTTCGATAACGCCATCACCGATCTCAATGATAGAAACATCGAATGTACCACCACCAAGGTCGTATACCATAATCTTCTGCTCATGCTCATTATCAAGACCATATGCTAAAGCTGCTGCTGTAGGCTC